>Ga0137409_10000142_pt1 | contig 69134 bp, 53 predicted proteins | sample CZODoug1_16funga_FD_122059 | JGI IMG/M metagenome (GOLD analysis project Ga0137409, IMG submission 122059) | Vadose zone soil fungal communities from Angelo Coast Range Reserve, California, USA - CZODoug1_16fungal (Hybrid Assembly) | ecosystem: Environmental > Terrestrial > Soil > Vadose zone... | reverse complement strand
CGCTCGTCACCCGGAACGGCTGCGGCATTCCCTGCACCAGCATCGCGCCGTCGACCGGGGCCTCGTAGACGATCGGCGTCTCGCTGGGCCCCGCCGCCGCGACCACCACGATGCGCAGCTCGGCCGCGGTGGTCTCGTGGCCCGCCGAATCGACGGCGGTGGCGCCCACGGTGAACGAGGCCCCCGCGTTCGGCGGCGCGCGCAGGGAGAGCCGGTAGGGAGCCGAAGAGACGGTCCCCACGGGCGCGCCATTGAGGAAGAACTGCACGCGGTCGATGGCCACGTCGTCGCTCGCGTCCGCCAGCACTTCGAGGTTGCCGCCCGCGGCCACCGATGCCGGCGCCAGCAAGCGGACTGCCGGCGGTGCGTCGGCGGCGTCCACCTGCGCCGTCGCGCCCAGCGCGCCGCAGACGGCGGAGACCGTCACCACGCCGGGCCGCCGCGCGGTGGCGGTCCCGCGGTCGTCGATGGAGATGGTCGCGGGATCGCTGGACGCGAAACCGCATCCCGGCATCCCGGTCAGATCCACCGCACTGCCGGTGGTCAGGATGCCCGTCAGCTTCACGGTGGCGGTACCGCCGACGTGGTCGATGTGCGCCAGCGCGGGAGAGATCTCCAGATGGTCGACGGTGGCGGACGGATCGACGATGACGTGCACGGAAACGGAGGACTTGCCGAACGCCACGTCGACGTCGGTCTCGCCGCGCGACTGCGCGACCACCTCGCCGCCCGCGGTGACCAGCGCCACGTCCGGGTTCCGCGAGGTGTACTGCACGCCCTTGTCCGGCCCCGAGACGTCCGCCGTTCCGCCCAGCAGGAAGCTCGCGGACACGGCCAGCGGCGCCCTCTGGAAAGGCAAGGTGAGGAGGACGGGCGACGGAGAGGCCGACAGGGAGAGAAGCTGGTCGAACGCGCCGCTCCCGGTGAACTGCACTGCCGACGAGTGCACTACCCGGCCGAAGGCGTCGACCAGGGCGGCGTCCACTACCACCACCCCGTCCGGCGGGATCGAGGTCCCCGCTTGCAACGGCACGGAGAAGGAGAGCGTGCCGTCCGGCGTCCGCGGCCGGATCGAGAGGTTCGCATTGGCGAAGGCGCCGGCGGCGGCCGCCTTCAGATTTCCGCCCACCGCGCGGAGCCGGCTGGCCGCCGTTCCCATCACGGCGACGTCGGACCGGCTCAGCGAGCCCGAGTACGACAAGGAAACCGTCAGCGACCCGTCCTGGGAGGCCGCCACGAAGATTCCGGACTCGAATGCCGCCGCCTCGTCCGCGGTCGAGAAGCGCGCGGTGGCCGGATCGCCCGCGGTGCCATTCGCGGAGAGCGCGCGAGCAGTGACCTCGACCGTGCCGTCCTCGGCGAAGGGAGAGGCGAGCGGGACGGACAGGTGGAAGGGGACGAGGCCGCTCCGATCGCGCGCGACCACCGCCCCGAGCACCTGGCCGGCCACACCCGCAGAGAGAGAGGTGGCGCGCACGTCGACCCGGAGCTGCTCGGCGCCCTCGGCGGCGAAACCCAGCTCGATCAGGGTGGCGCCGGGCCGGACCGGCACCACCGGAAAGATCGCGCCCACCGGGGCGGTCTGCGCCAGCGCCGCGGACGAGAGCAGTGCCACCGCCTGGACGAGGATCGCGGCGCGAGCCCTCATCGAGCGCCCTCCGCGGCCAGGTGCACCTCGCCGTCGTGGCGCAGCCCGGCGACCAGCGCGTCGAAGGCACGGCGCCGGCGCGCCGCGTCCGCGCGGCCGACGATCTCCCCGCGGACCTCGGCGAAGGCGGGCGTGCGCGCGGCCGCGCGCTCGAGCAGGACCAGGACCGCCCACCCGTCCGGCGTGAGCACCGGCGCGGACACCTCGCCGGGACGCTGCAGCGCGAACGCGGCAGACGAGGTGACGGCGTCCCGATCCGGCCTCGCCAGCCAACCGAGCTGCCCGCCCTCCTTGCGTTCCGGCCCGTCTCCCGCGCCGGCGACCTTGGCGAGCGGTTCCCCCTTGCGCAGCCGGCGCTGGAACTCCTCTGCCCTCTTGCGCGCGCGGGCCTTGGCCTCCGCGCCGGCCGCGGGCCCGACTGCGGCCAGGACACGACCGATGCGCACTCGTTCGGGCTGATCGAATTCGCGCCGGTGCTCCTCGTAGTAGCGCTGGAGCTCCGCGTCGGAACCCGGGCCCCCGCTCTTCTCCTCGTCGGCGAGCAGCGCCTGCACGATGAGGCGCTCCTCGAGATCCTCGATCTGCCGGCGGATCTCCGGTCGCTCGCCGATGTGCCGCCGCCGCGCCTCCTCGGCGAGCAGCTTCTTGTCGACGAGCGATCTCGCGACCTCGCGGCGGCCCGCTGCGCTGTCGAACTCGCGCCGTAGCGCGGGTGCGAGCCGCAGCAGCCCCTCCTCGAGCTCGCCCGCGGTGAGGCTGCCGCCGCGGAACGATGCGACCACGCGTAGAGGCCCTTCGCCTCCGTGCTTCCGCAAGGCAAAGAGAAGAGCGCCCGCCAACAAGGCGGCCGCCGCGCAGGCGAGGAGGATGCGGGTGCGAGCCGGGATCGGGCGCATGCGCTCGTTCAGCGTGCCGATGCGGTGGTGGTCGGGGCGGCGGTGGTCAGCGGAACCGCGGCCAGCGCAGCCTCGTCGACCTGGACCGCCGTCCTTTCCCGGATCCCCTTCAGCAGCTCCCCGTAGGCGCGGCTCTGCGCCTGGCGGGCGATTTGCGCCCGGATCGATTCGCGCGCTTCGGAGAACGGCCGGTCGGCCCCCGCCGTCTTCACCTCCAAGCGGACCAGCTCGAACCCGCGCTCGGTCGCGAAGGGTCCGGCGATCTCTCCGGGCTGGAGCGAAAAGGCGGCTTGCGCCCCCTCCAGGCCGACCGCCGCGGCGAGCTCGTCGCGGGTCATGTACCGCAGCGATCCGCCCGAGCCGCGGGTGGCCGGATCGTTCGACCGGTCGCGGACCGCGGTCGCGAACGCGGACACATCGCCGCGGCGCTGGCGCTCGTCCAGCTCACGGCGGAGCCTGTCCGCATCGGTCTTGACCGAGGGGCGGGACCGGGCGTCCGCCACCAGGAACAGGTGGGCGACCCGGGCCATCTCCGGCCGGACGAACTCCTGGAGGTGGTCGTCGTAGTACTTGCGCGCTTCCGCGTCGCTGGCGGCCGCGGGATGCGCCTCGAATTCGGTTCGCAGCAGCTCCTGCACCATGGCGCGGTCGAGCTGTCCCCGGACGGCGGTCGCCCGCTCGAGGTGGCGCCGTGCCGCTTCCTGCGCGAGGAGCTCGTTCCGCACCAGGCTCTCGAGGAGCTCGCGGCGGCGCTCGGCGCCCGCGTAGCGGGCACGGAGCAAAGGCGCGGTCTGGTCGACCTCGCGCTGGAGATCAGCCGCCGTGATGGTGCGATCGCCGACCCGGGCGAGCACCTGCCGTGCCGGTTCGGACTTCCGGCACCCTGCGGTGACGAGAACCACGACCATCGACGCTGCCAGGCCGGAGACGCGCATGTGCAGGGACCCCTCCCAGGTGCATGCCGCGATTGCTTCGCTGGAATTACCGAGTCGACGAATGGACGGTTGCTGGCAGAGGCCCGGGTCCTCGGCCCGATCGAGCAGTCGCTAGCGGGTGTGCCGGTCGCATGTCCCCTCCCAAATGTCGCTAATCGACCACATACCGTGGGGAGGTCAATAGGCCGGAATTCTGGCCTGCAAGGCTTGAATTCGGGCCTTTACTAAAATTGGTTTGGAAATCCGGCATGTCGGGTACCAGACAGCCGGCTGACGTCCGGAGGTCATAGACGTTCATCGGATGGGCTTTAGCCGGGGGTGCCGGCGTGCGGGGTCGCAGGCCCCAAGCCGGACGCGTGGAAGCCGGGGCTGCGCGGTGCGCTACCCGGCGCAAAGGTCGGCGAGAATACGACAGCGCGGCCCTGCAGGCCCACCTACCTGCCGTGCTTGGATCGGTTCCCTATGGTCCCGCCGCCCATCTACTTCACCCTCCGTTCCAAATGGCTGGCCCTGTCCCCGCGGGCCCGCGCGATGGCAATCTGCGCGGTCGTTGCGGTGGCCGGCCTGTGTCTCTATGCCGCATTCCGCGGCGACTCGGTCGAGAGGGCCGTGGCGCGTGGCGATCTGCACGCGGCCAAGACCGAGCTCAAGCAGCGCCAGACGCTCGACGCGGGCGCCCGCAGCTACGACGCGGGCCGCATCGCGGAGGCGCAGGGCGCGTTCCGCGTCGCCACCTCGAGCTACCTGGCGGCGATGCGCCAAGGTGACGAGCGCGGCCTGGAGCGCCTGATCGACATGACCCGCGCGCCGGCCTGCCCCGCGCGAACGGCCGCCGCCGCTGCGCTGGGCAACGTGCGCGACAGCCGCGGCGTCCGCGCCCTGCACGAGCTGCGCCGGGCGAGGTTCGCGGACGAGCGCGGCAAGAAGCGCAGGTCGAGCGCCTGCAACAGCGCGCAGGCGGCCCGCAAGGCGCTGAAGCGCGCCCGCAAGGCCAAGGCCTGAAGCGGTTCAGAAGCGGCCGCCGACGGTCAGCGTAGGGAACCTCGCCGGCCCTGGCTGCGGCGGCGCGGCAGCGCCTGGGGAATGCAACAGGCGCGGCACCAGGATGCCGAAGAGAGCGCCCGCCCCTGCTCCCGCCAGCACGTCGGAAAGGTAATGCCGGTCCGCCGCGATCCGCAGGTAGCCGGCGGCGGCCGCCAGCGGCAGGCCCGCGGCCCACCCGACCCAGGCGTCGCGATCGCCTCGCAGCGAGGCGCAGGTGGCCAGCGAGACCGCCAGGGCGAAGGCGGAGCTGGCGTGGCCCGAATAGAACGAGGCGTGCTCGTCGCTAGACCCGCGCGTCCCCTCGCGCGCGCGCCCGTCCGGCCGCTCGCGCGCGACCGCCAGCTTGACGGCCTGGCCGAGGAGACCGGCCAGCGCGACCGTCTCGGCGGCGATGAGCGCGTCGGTGCCCGCGGCCTTCGCATCGCGGCCGGAGACGAAGAAGTCCACCCCGAGGCCCACGAGCGGCACTCCGCCATACGCGAGCACGTCGCTCGCGATGGCGGCGGGGGCGGGGTCTCCCCAGCGGAGGCGGTCGCGCACGGCGCCGTCGAACGCCGGCGGATCGCACCAGCGGCACGCGGACGGTGCGATCTGCTCCTCGAAGATCTTCGAGAGCAGCCAGGCCGCGCCGGCGGCGCCCGTCACCACCGGGTCGCGGATCGAATCGTACGGCAGGGACCGCGAAGGACCGCTCGCACCGGCGAGCGCCGCAGCCGCGGCTACGGCCAGGAGCGCGGGCATCCAGGAATTCTAGCCCGGCGGCCGGGGCTACATCACGGAGACGTTCTCAGCGGGCGCCGATGGGGCTGCCCTGCCGGTCGGACGCCGCGGGCGGCGCGGGCACGGGGAAGCCCCGCTTGCGCATCAGCGCCGCGATCCCCGGCTCGCGTCCGCGGAACGCGCGGTAGCCGTCGGCCGGATCCACCGTGTTGCCCGCGCTGAACACGTTGTCGCGCAGCCGCCTCGCCACGGCCTTGTCGTAAGGGCCGCCTTGCTCGAGGAAGGCCTCCCAGGCGTCCGCAGAGAGCGTATCCGACCACAGGTAGCTGTAGTAGCCGGCGGAGTACCCGTCGCCGGAGAACACGTGGCCGAACTGCGGCGTGCGGTGCCGCATCACCAGCTCGGCGGGCATGCCGAGCGCCGCCAGCGTCTCCTTCTCGAAGCGGCGCGGATCGATCGGCGTGTCGCCCGCCAGGTGCAGCTTCATGTCGACGACCGCGCTCGCCAGGTACTCGACGGTCGCGAAGCCCTGGTTGAACGTCTTGCTGCGCTCGATCTTCTGCACCAGCTCGGACGGGATGGGCTTGCCGGTCTGGGAATGGAGCGCGAAGCGGTCGAGCACCAGCCGGGTCGACAGCCAGTGCTCCAGGAGCTGCGAGGGGAACTCGACGTAGTCACGAGCAACCGAGGTCCCGGCCAGCGAGGGATAGGTGACGCTCGAGTTGAGCCCGTGCAGCGCGTGGCCGAACTCGTGGAAGAGCGTCCGCGCGTCGTCCCAGCTGATCAGGATCGGCTCGCCCGGCTTCCCCTTCACGAAGTTGGCGTTGTTGGAGACGATGACCGGGACCTCTCCCTCCAGTCGCGATTGCCGCCGGTACTCGTTCATCCACGCGCCGGAGCCCTTTCCGGGGCGGGCGTACGGATCGAAGTACCAGAGGCCCACGTGCTTGCCCTGGGCGTCGGTCACTTCCCAGACGCGCACGTCGGGGTGGTAGACCGGGACGGTCCCCTGGGCCACCGGCGCGAAGCGCAGGCCGAACAGCTCCCCCGCCACCCAGAACATTCCCTCGCGCAGCTTTTCCAGCTGCAGATAGGGCTTCACGTCGTTCTGGTCGAGGTCGTACTTCGCCTTGCGCACCCTCTCCGCGTAGAAGCGGTAATCCCAGGGGGCAATGCGGATGCCGGCCTTCTCCCGGTCGGCGATGGCCTGCATGTCGCCGACCTCCTCGTGGACCCGCGCGACCGCGGGCTTCCAGACCGCCTCCATCAGCGCCACCGCGCGCTCGGGCGTCTTCGCCATGGAGTCCTCCAGGCGCCAGTGCGCGTGCGTCGGGTAGCCGAGGAGCTTGGCCCGCTCGGCACGGAGCTTCAGGACCTCGGCGATGGTCTGGTTGTTGTCGTGCGCGTCGCCGTTGTCGCCGCGCATGACGAACATGCGCCAGACCTTCTCGCGCAGATCGCGGCGGGTGGAATAGGTGAGGAACGGGTCGACGCTGGAGCGCGTGTTGACGATCGCCCACTGACCCTGCTTCCCGCGGGCGGCCGCGGCGGCGCCGGCCCCGTCGCGCACGGTAGCCGGCAGGCCGGCCAGGTCGGCTTCCTTCTCGAGGAGGACCATCTGGGAATCCTCCTCGGCGAGCACGTTCTGGCTGAACTTCGTGTACAGGCCGGCGAGGCGTTGGTTCAGCTCGGCGAGCCTGCCCTTCGCCGCCGCGTCGAGCTTCGCGCCGGCGCGCACGAAGGTGGTGTAATCGAGCCACAAGAGCCGCTGCTGCTCGGGCGTGAGCTTCAGCCGGTCGCGCGCGGCGTACACGGCGTCGATGCGCGCGAACAGCCTGGTGTTCTGGAAAATCCGATCGTTGAGCTCCGCCAGCCTGGGCGACATCTCCCGCTCGATGCCCTGCACTTCCGCGTCATTCATGGTGGAGGTGTAGACGTTGTACGCGGTGCTCACGCGCTCCAGCGTGTGGCCCGCCCGCTCCAAGGCGGCGATGGTGTTGTCGAACGTCGGCGTGGCGGGCTCGGCCGCGATGCGGTCGACCTCGGCCAGGTTCTCGGCCATGGCGATTTCGAGCGCGGGCTTCAAGTCCGCCGGCTTGAACCGGCCGAACGGAGGCACGCCGCCCCAGGGACCCGACCACGGCGCGAGCAGCGGGTTCACCTGGTCCACCGCACTCTTGTCGCTGGACCGGGTGGCAGCGTCATCGGGCTTCGCGGGCTGCGCCGCGCAACCGGCCAGGAGGGCGAGGACCGGCGCGAGCACGCCGGTCGTCCGGGGAGGAGCGGGAAAGGTCATGTTCCATCCGTTGGAGGGGTGACGAGCGGATCCTATCTCGTACGGCGTGCGGCTGGGGGAATTTCCGGCCTGGGTCAAAAGGCCGTGAGTACGTTCCAGGGATGCGTCTTCTGGAGCTGCTCCTCGGCCGCCCGCTGCGCTCGGACGAGGAAGCGGTCGAGCGCATCGGCGTGCTCACCGCGATCCCGGTGCTCGGGCTGGACGCGCTGGCGTCGGCCTCGTACGGCCCGGAGGCTGCCCTCACCGTCCTGCTCCCGCTCGGCGTCACGGCGACGATCTGGATCCGTCCGATCACGCTCGCCATCGTCGGGGTGCTGGCCGTGGTCGCCCTCTCGTACGCCCAGACCATCCCCGCCTACCCCAACGGCGGTGGCTCTTTCACGGTGGCCAAGGAGAACCTCGGTCGGAAGCCCGGGCTCCTCGCGGCCGCCGCGCTCTGTACCGATTACGTGCTCAACGTGGCCGTGGCCATCTCGGCGGGCATCGGGGCCATCGCCTCGGCCGAGCCGCGCCTGCTCCCGCATACGCTTCCTCTCTGCCTCGGCGTCCTGGCGCTCCTGATGATCGTCAACCTGCGCGGCGTTCGCGAATCGGGGCTCGCCTTCCTGGTCCCCACCTACCTCTTCGTCGCGTCGCTGCTCTTCACGCTCGGTCTCGGCGCCTGGAAGACGGTGCTCGCGGACGGCCATCCGACGCCGGTCGTGCCGCCTCCCCGGCTGCCTCCGGTGGCCGCCGCCGCGAGCTTGTGGCTGCTAGCGAGGGCCTTCGCCAGCGGCTCCACCGCGCTGACGGGGGTCGAGGCGGTCAGCAACGCGGTGCCGATCTTCCGCGAGCCGAAGGTGCACCGGGCCCGGCGAACGCTCGGCGCCATGACGGCGATCCTGATGGTGCTGCTGCTCGGCATCTCGCTGCTCTCGCAGGCCTACGGCATCGGCGCGACCGAGCCCGGAAAACCCGGCTACCAGAGCGTGATCTCGCAGATGGTGGGCGCCGTCACGGGACGGGGCTGGTTCTACTTCCTGACCATGGGCGCGGTATTCAGTGTACTCACGCTGTCCGCCAACACGAGCTTCGCCGACTTCCCGCGGGTCTGCCGGCTGCTCGCGCTCGACGAGTACCTCCCGCCGGGCTTCGCCCACCGCGGCCGGCGGCTCGTCTATTCGCGCGGCATCGTCGCCCTGGCGGTGATCGCCGCGGCGCTCCTCATCGGCTTCGGCGGGATCACGGACCGACTCATCCCGCTCTTCGCCGTCGGCGCCTTCCTCGCGTTCACCATGTCGCAGCTGGGAATGGTCATGCACTGGCGGCGCACGGGCGGTCCCGGCGCGCGCCGCTCGCTGATCCTGAATGCCGCCGGCGCACTCGCGACCTCCGTCACCCTGGTGGTCATCATCGTCTCCAAATTCACCGAGGGCGCGTGGCTGACGGTGGTCGTGATCCCGCTCCTGGTCGCCGGGTTCTCGTACATCCGCCGCTACTACGACCGGGTGTGGGGCGAGCTGGGCGATCCGTCCCCGCTCGACCTGAGCAATCTGGCGCGCCCGATCGTGGTGGTGCCGCTGCTGCGGCTCGATCGGGTGGCGCGGAAGGGGCTGAGGTTCGCGCTCTCCTTGACCGACGACGTGCGCGCGGTCCAGGTGCTCACCGAGGACATGATGATCGAGGACCTGCGCAGCCGCTGGCCCGACCTGGTCGAGCGGCCGGCGCGCGCAGCCGGCCTGCGACCCCCGCAGCTGGTGGTGATCCCCTCCGAGTACCGGGAGTTCTTCGGGCCGTTCCTCGATTATCTGCGCGGGCTCTCAGCCATCGAGCCCGATCGCCCGATCTCGGTCCTGGTGCCCGAGCTGGTGCGGCGTCGCTGGTACCACTTCTTCCTCGAGTCGCGGGCGACGATCCTGAAGGCGCTGGTGCTGCTCGAAGGCGGGCCGCAGATCAGCGTGATCGACTGCCCGTGGTACCTGCAGGACGATCTGGTCGGGGAGCTGGTGGGCCGGCCCGCGCGTTTCAGGACTGGCCGGGCTGCGTCGGCTCGCCGGGCTGCGCCTTCTCGCCCGGCTGCGGCTGCTCCCAGATCTTCTGGTCCAGCGCCATCTTGATCCACTGCAGGTGGCGCTGCTCGTCCGCGTAGTTCTTGCGGATGACCTCCTTGGTCGAATCGGGCAGGTCCTGCAGGTCGAGCGCGGCCTTGTACCGGGCCGTGGTGAGCGTCTCGTTGCCCCGCATCGCCAGGAGCGCGCTCTTCGTCCCGTGGGCGGTCACGGCGGTGAATGCCTCGATGAAGAAGCCTTTGATGTCCGTGCGCACGTCGGGTTGCTCACCGAGCTTTCGCAGCTCCTCGCTGAGATCGTTCACGTGCCGCTGGTGGTCGCCCTGGAAGGAGCGGAGCTGGGCCGCGACGGTCTCGTGGTCGCACGCCTTGATCGCCTGCTCGTAGGCCTTGATGGCGTCCATGTCGAGGTGGATGAGGTCCTGCACTGCGCGAATCGGGGTCATCTGCGCTCTCCTTTCGCCGTGTGCGAAAGGGTGGCGTCAGCCCCGCGCCGACGCGTCCGCTGTCCAGCGGATGCCTTGCGCGCGCGGACGGATGACGATCGGCCGGACGCAGGACCGGACCCAGCGCAGGGAGTCCACCGACTCCTCCTCAGGCCCGGCGGACGCCTCGTTTCTCGTTCCACGCGTCCCGAGCCGCCTGCTGCTGGCGCTTGTTCAGCTTTTCCTGGTGGGTGTCGCAGATGTAGCCGAACCGCGGTCCCCGCGAGCGGTTCTTGCACCCGTCCACGCGGCACCGCATGTCCAGCTTCTGCCGCCCCCCTCGCTTCCCAGGACCGGCGGCTGAACCGAGCTCCCGCCGGGCGCGGGTGGCGATTTCACCCGCGAGCTGGGTCACGAAGCGGTCGAGGAGCGTCGATAACCGATGATTAGTAGGCACCCGAACCCCTGTGGGCTCGAAATCGAGCCGCCATGGCCTGATTTCTAGCCTCGTTTGATTCGCGGGTCCAGCGGCCGGGTTTGCCACCCCGATATTCGCGAGTGACGGCCGGGGGATATGGGTTCGGGTTCCTTTTCTTGTGCAGCCTGGCCGCTCGGCTATCGTCGGCGCGGGAGGTCCTGCGATGGCGATGCGGCTGTTCTTCGTGCTCGTGACGGTGGTGGGTTCGGCATACCTCTTGTTCAATGAGCGCGGAGACCGCAAGGTCGCGATCGTCGCCCTGGTGGTCTCCTGCTTCGGGCTGCTGCTGCAGCTGAACGTCATCACCCTGCACCTGCGTTACGCGCGCACCGCCGTGTGGGCGGCGATCGCCGTCTGCGCCGTGCTGTCGTGGATGCGCGACGGCTCCAAGGCCTCGTCGACCGTGGCCGCGAGCATGGCGTTCGTCTCGGCGCTGACCGTCGCGCTCTCCCTCAGGCTGTTGCACTGAGCCGTCCGGGGTCGGCGCTGCGCGGCGAGTGGCCGTCCGCTCGAGCGCCCTTGACGACGGATTACCCCAATCATATGATTATGGTAATCCAATGAACGCCAAGGCGGAACAGAAGGAACGGTCGCATTCGGCAATCCTGGAATCTGCGTCGCGGCTGCTCCGCGAACGAGGCATCGCGGGCGCCAGCGTCGCCGACGTGATGAAGGCGGCGGGGCTGACCGTCGGCGGCTTCTACGCGCACTTCTCCTGCAAGAAGGAACTGATCGACGACGCCCTGCGCCGGACCGCCCGGGAGGTGCGCGAGCGGCTCTTCGCGCGCCTGACCGAGAAGCCGGTAGAGGGCCGCGCCGAAGTCGTGCTCAAGCGGTACCTCTCGGCGGCGCACCGCGACGACAGCACCCCGGGGTGCCCCCTCCCCGCGGTGGTCGGCGAGGTCGGCACCACCGCGGGCGAGCATCGCGAGGTCCTGGGCGAGCAGATCGATGCGGTCACCTCCGAGCTGGCGACGCACCTCCCCCCGGCGCGGGCGGGCGTCCGGCGACGGCACCTGGCGCTGGGCCTGGTCGCGTTGATGTACGGCGGTCTCAGCCTCGCGCGGGCACTGCGCGGGACCGGGCTCTCCGACGAGGTGCTCGAGGCTTGCAGGGCGCTCGGCAGGCTCGCCGCGAGAACGGAGATGGAATCATGATCACATCAGCTCGGCGATGACCGTCCGGGCGTTCTCGGCCGATACGTCCAGCGGCCGGTGCGACAGCGGACCGCCCTCGGCCAGCACGGGCTCCAGCTCGTCCAGCGAGAGCGCGTCCTCGTTCCGGTAGAAGAGCCCGATGGGGATGTCGTCTCCCCAGAGGCTGCCCTTCTCGATGGCGGCGTGGAAGTCCGAAGGATCGTGGCCCATGTCCTCCAGCTTCCGCGTGCGCTGCTTGAAGAACTCGTGCGTGTTCTCCTTGTTGTAGGTCACGCAAGGGCTGAAGACGTCCACGAAGGCGAAACCCTTGTGCTCGATGGCGCCCTTGATCAGCTCGATCAGGTGCTTCTGCTGCCCCGAGAACCCGCGCGCGACGTACGTTGCTCCGCAGACGACGGCCAGCGGAATGGCATTGACGGGGTTCTCCACGCTGCCGTGGGGCGTGGACTTGGTCTTCATTCCCTTGCGGCTGGTGGGCGACACCTGGCCCGTGGTGAGACCGTAGATCTGGTTGTCCATCACGATATAGGTGAGGTCGAGGTTGCGGCGCATGGCGTGCACGAAGTGGTTCCCGCCGATGCCGAACCCGTCGCCGTCCCCTCCGGTCACCACCACCTTGAGGCTGTGATTTCCCAGCTGCGCGCCGCTCGCGACCGCCAGCGCGCGCCCGTGCAGCGTGTGCATCCCGTAGGTGTTGATGTAGCCGGGCAGGTTCGAGGAGCAGCCGATCCCGCTGATGGTCAGCACCTCGTGCGGACGGAGTCCCAGCTCGGCCACCGCCGACTTGAGCGCGTTGAGCACGCCGAAGTCGCCGCAGCCCGGGCACCAGTCCGGGTCCGCCTTGCCCTTGAATTCCTTGACCGGCAGAGGCGCGCGCCTGGGCCCCTTGACCAGCGACGTCCTCGTCTCGGTGACTGCCGGTTCGGCCATTCCGTCCTCCTGTGGAGGGGACCCCATCCGAATGGTGTCCGCCAAAGGCCCGCCTCTACGCATCTGGGGGACACCATAAAAACATGGTGTCCCCTCCGTTACACCCGGATCTCGTGCACCGGGACGTACTTCTTCGTCTTGCCCGCGAGTACCTTGCGGACGCCCTCGACCACGTGGTGGGGCATGAACGGCTCGCCGTCGTACTTGCGGATGTGGGCGTCGGCGACCACCCCCGTCTCCGACCTCAGGTAGCGCGCGAACTGCCCGCTGTAGTTGTTCTCCACGATGACGATCTTCCGCGCCTTCGCCAGCGCCTGCTGGATGGCCTCGACGTGGAGCGGGACCATCCACTTGATCTGAAGGTGGTTGGCGCGGATCCCTTCCTGCTCGAGCTTCTCGACCGCCTCGGCGATCACGCCCCAGGTCGAGCCCCACCCGACGAGCGTGACCTGCGCGTCCTCGGCTCCGGCCAGCCTGGGTGGCTCGATCAGAGGCAGGGCGCCGTCCATCTTCCGCTGCCGCCGCTCCATCATCGCCTGGCGCTTGTGCGGATCGGTGAACTCGTCGCTGATCAGGACGCCGCTCTCGTCGTGCTCGTCGGTGGCGACCACGTGCGCGTGGCCCGGCGTCCCGGGCAGCGCGCGCGGCGCCACCCCGCTCTCGGTAGCGCGGTAGCGCCCGTAGCCCTCGCCCGAGGGCACGGAGGACGCGTCGAGCCCGATCACCTCGCCCCGGTCGCGGGGCGGATTGAAGTCCAGCTCCGCCGGGTCGAGGCTGCTGAAGCCCTCCGATTCGAGCAAGTCGGCCAGCACGATCCCGGGGCACTGGAACCGGTCGGCGAGATTGAAGATCTGCGGAATGGTGTGGAAGCAATCGGCGATGCTGATCGGCGCCGCGATCAGGCGCGGGTAGTCTCCCTGGCCGGCGCCCAGCACCTGCCAGAGATCGCCCTGCTCCGTCTTGGTCGGAACGCCGGTGGCCGGCCCGGCGCGTTGCACGTTGATGCAGACGACGGGGATCTCCATCATCGCCGCCGCGCCCAGCGCCTCGGTCATCAGCGCGAAGCCGCCTCCGGAGGTGGCGCACATGGCGCGGCAGCCGGTGTGCGCGGCGCCGATGGCCATGTTGATGACGCCGATCTCGTCCTCGACCTGCCGCACCATGATGCCCAGCTGCCGGGCATGGCGCGCCATCCACATCAGCACGCCCGTCGATGGGCTCATCGGATAGGCGCAGTAGAACTTCACTCCCGCGGCCACGCCTCCCATCGCCAGGCACTCGTTGCCCGTGGCGACCGCCAGAGGCTTGCCGGTGTCGGGGAGCGAAAACGGGTACGGGCGGAAATGCGCGCCCGCGTACTCGAACCCGGCGCGCGCGACGGCGACGTTCTCGGCCACGACCGCGTCGCCCTTCCGGTTGAATTGCTCCTCCAGCATCTGCTCGAACGGCCGGCACTCGACGCCGACCAGGCGCAGGACGGCGGCGACCGCGGCGGTGTTGTAGTGGAGCGGGGTCTTCGCCAGCTGCGCCAGGGGAAGCGGGCAGAGCTGCACTCCCTCCGCCGCGCCTTCGGGCTTCAGTTTGCCTTCGTCGAAGAGGACCGCCGAGCCCGGGCGCATCCGCCGGACGTGGCGGTCCATGGTGTCCTGGTTGAGCGGGATCAGCATGTCCAGCTCGTCGCCCATGCAGCGCACGGGCGCCTCGCCGGTCCGGATGGTCAGGAAGGTGTGCCCGCCCCGGATGATCGACTGGTACGCGTTGTAGGCATTGACGTGCAGCCCGCGGCGCACGAACAGCTTTGCGAGAAGGGTGCCGGGCGTAGCCACGCCCTGGCCGGCGGCCCCGCCGATTCCGACCGAGAAATCATGCTGCGCCATGAGCTGCCGCCGATCGGCGGACTCCGTCGTCCGCTCGGGGATTTGTTGGGTGCTTCTAGTCCGGCTGGCGCTGGCCAGTCACGCCGCGCAGCGTCGTGCCTCCTCGCTGGACGGCGGCGCTGGGCCCTACGCTCCGCCGGCAGGGGCGAAGGTACGGGCGAAGGCGACGAACCAGTCGAGCGAGCCGGGATTCGCCATCGCATCGCGGTTCGCGGACTTTTCGGCGGGTTGCCCGAGCAGGACCTTCCTGACCGGGACTTCCATCTTCTTGCCCGACAGCGTGCGGGGCACCTCGGGAATTGCGAATACCTCGTCCGGGACGTGCCGCGGCGACAGCCGCGTCCGGATCGCGTCGAACAGCCGGCCGCGGAGCGCCGGCGGCACCGCCGTTCCGCCGCCTTGCAGGACGACGAAGAGCGCGAGGAAAGAGGGGCGGCCCAGGTATTCGAGATCGATGACCAGCGACTCCGAGACCTCCGGGAACTCCTCCACTACCCGGTAGATCTCGCCCGTCCCCATGCGGATGCCGTGGCGGTTGATGGTCGAATCGGAGCGCCCATAGATGACCGAGGTGACCGACTCCGCGCGAGGCCGCAGCCGCAGCCAGTCCCCGTGGCGCCAGACGCCCGGGTAGGTCTCGAAATAGCTCTCGCGATAGCGCTGGCCGCCGGCGTCGCCCCAGAAGTAGAGCGGCATCGAGGGCATCGGCTGCGAGACCACCAGCTCGCCGACCTCGTCCATGACCTCGCGGCCCTGCTCGTCCAGCGCCGCGACCGCCACTCCGAGGCCGCGGCACTGCATCTCGCCCTCGTACACGGGCAGCATCGGGCAGGAGGTGAGGAAGGCCGCGCCCGGATCCGTGCCGCCGGAGATCGATGCGAGCAGGACGTCGGGATGCACGTGCTCGTACACCCAGGGATAGGCTTCCGCCGGAAGGGGCGACCCGGTCGACCCGACCGTGCGCAGCGCCGGCAGCTGCCCGCGCGGCGAGATCCCCGCCTTCATGCACGCGGAGAGGAACGCCGGGCTGGTGCCGAAGAACGTGGCGCCTTCGCGCGCCGCGAAGCGCCAGAGGGCTCCGAGGTCGGGGTGGCCAGGGTTCCCGTCGAACTGCAGGATCGTGCAGCCGCTCGCCAGCGTCGAGACCCAGATGTTCCACATGATCCAGTTCGTCGACGAGAACCAGAAGAACCGGTCGGTCTCGCCGACGTCGAGGTGCATCGTGGCAGCCTTCAGGTTCTCGAGGATCGTGCCGCCGTGGCCGTGGACGATGGGCTTCGGCATTCCGCTGGTGCCCGAGGAGTAGACGACCCACAGCGGATGGTCGAACGGGACGGGCGTGAACGCGGCCGAAGCGGGCCTCTCGACGGCCTCCGCGAACGAGGTCACCGTCGTCCCGCGTCCTCCGGCGCCCGCGAACGCGTCGACCGTCGCTTTCGGGTCCAGGTGAGGGACCAGGATCACCACCTTCACACTGGGCAGCTGCCGGACCAGCTCGCGCACGGTTTCCCGCCGATCGAATTCCTTGCCCCCGTACCGGTATCCATCGACCGCGAGCAATACTTTGGGTTCAATCTGCCGGAACCGGTCGAGCACGCCGACCGCCCCCATGTCCGGCGCGGCGCTCGACCACACCGCGCCGATGCTCGCCGCCGCCAGCACCCCGACCACCGACTCCGGCACGTTCGGCAAGTAGGCCGCAACGCGATCGCCCGGGCGGACGCCCATCCGGGTGAGCCTGGCGGCCAGCGCGAAGACCTGCGCCGCGAGCTCGCCCCAGGTCAGCTCCGCGCGCGGCCGGGCCTCGGACTCGAAGACGAGCGCCGTCTTCGCCTCCCATTCCGGCTTCGACGCTCGCCACAGCGCCTGCTCGGCGTAGTTCAAGGTGGCGCCCTCGAACCAGCGCCCGCCGGGCATCGCGCGGCGGTCCAGGACGCGCTGGTACGGACTGTGCGCGATCACGCCGCAGAAGTCCCAGATCGAGGCCCAGAACTCCTCGATCTGGGCCGTCGACCAGCGCCACAGCGATTCGTACCCGTCGAAGCGCAGGCCGCGCCGCGCTGCCAGCCAGCGCAGGTAACGCGTGATGCCCGCGGCCTTGATCCGCTCGGAGGACGGTCTCCAGACGGGGTCCATCAGCCGCCGTGGACCACGGGCTTCGCAGGCCGCTCGTTGACGGAGAGTTGGAACACGTCGGGCCGCGCGTAGTGGCCGGCCACGTCGAAGTCGTACTTGCCGCGGGCGATCTCGTCGAGGTCCAGCTCCGCGAACAGGATCGCCTCCTCGTCGAAGGCAGGGCCCGCGAGCACCTTCCCGAGCGGGTCGACGATGCAGCTACCGCCGCGCATGAGCAGCGTCTCCGGCGAGTCGCCCAGGGCGTTGGGGATGTCGGCCGGAAGGTCGCGCCGCCGCAGGACCTGGCAAGCGCTGAGCACGAAGCACCTGCCCTCGAGCGCCACGTGGCGCATGGTGGGCAGCCAGGTCTCCCGATCGTCGGCGGTCGGCGCGCAGTAGAGCTGCACCCCCTTCGAGTACATCGCCATGCGCAGCATCGGCATGTAGTTCTCCCAGCAGATGACGGCGCCGAGCCGTCCGAGCCGGGTGTCGAAGACCGACAGCGTCGAGCCGTCCCCGAAACCCCACACCAGGCGTTCCGCCGCGGTGGGCATCAGCTTGCGGTGCTTGCCCAGCAAGCGGCCGTCGTCCCCGAAGAAGAGGACGGTGCAATAGAGCGTCCCGCCCTCGCGCTCGATGACGCCCACGACGAGGTGCAGCCGATGCTCGCGCGCCATCTTCGCCATGCGGTCGACGTCGGGCCCGGGCACCTCGACCGCGCTGTCGAAGTACCGCCGGAACTGGTCGCGACCCTCGTGGGTCCGCCTGCCGACCACGGCGCCGAAGTCGAGCCCCTTCGGGTACGCGGACACGAAGGCCTCGGGAAAGACGGCGAGCTCCGCTCCCTTTCGCGCGGCCTGCGACAGCAGCTCTCCCATCTTCTCCAGGGTTCGCGCGCGGTCGAACGCGACCGGCGCCGCCTGCACTACCGCTGCTCCGACTTTCATCCTGCACCTCGGCTCGCGATGACGCGACCAGACTTGGCAAGGGATGCCCGTTGGAGTTTTACGGGCCCAGTCGCGCAGGAGGCAAGACCATGCCAGTCACGCGTAGGGATTTGCTCGCCCAACTCGGAGTCACCGCAGCCGCCACCCTCGGGGTTTCCGCCGCGGGGATCGGCGTCGCCGGCATCGCCCGCGCGCAGGAGAAGCCGAAGGGCACCATCCCGGACAAGCCGTTCCGCATCGGGCACATGACCTTCTTCACCGGCCCGGGAGCGGTCCTGGGCGAGCCGATGCACAAGGGCAACCTCCTCGCCGCCGACGAGATCAACGCGCAGGGCGGACTCCTCGGGAAGCGGAAGATCGAGGTCCTCAAGGCGGACGAGGCGGCGGGCACCGACGCGAACGTGAAGGAGATGCGCCGCCTCAAGCTGTCCGAGAAGATCGACATGTTCATGGGGATCACCTCGAGCGGCAACACGCCCGCCCTGGGCCCCGCGGCCGAGGAGCTGAAGCTCCTCACCATCTTCATCGACGGCTGCACCGATTTCCTCTTCGACAAGGCGGTCCCGAACCCGCGCTACGTCTTCCGGGTCACGAACATCCAGTCGGCGGACGGGTCCACCTGTGCGCTGGGTGTCGCCCAGACCTGGCCCGACGTGAAGAAGGTGGCCCACATCCACCCGGACTACGCCTACGGGCGCAACTGCTACGACCACTTCAGCATCGTCACCAAGAAGCTGATGCCCCGGGCACAGAACGTCTCCGAGGCGTGGCCGAAGCTGTTCTCCACCGATTTCACCTCGCACATCACCAAGACGCTCGCGGCCAAGCCGGACTTGCTCGTGACCTCCGTCTGGGGCGGCGACTACGTCTCCTTCTACAAGCAGGCGCTGCAGCATGGGCTGTTCGACAAGATGAAGGTCGCCACCACGCTGGCGCTGGGCGTCGCGCCCCACGCCATCGGCAAGGACCATCCCGAGGGCGTGCTCGCCGGCGTCCACGCGAACTACCACTTCAGCTATCCGCCGGGGAACCGCTGGCCGATCAACAAGAGCTTCGTCGAGAAGTACAAGGCCAAGTTCAACGAGTACCCGAACTTCCAGGCCGAAGGCGCCTACACGGCCACCCACATCCTGAGGACGGCGGTCGAGAAGGCCAACAAGCTGACCGGCGGCTGGCCCGACGACGACGCGATCATCTCGCAGATCGAGGGCATGATGATCGCCGGGCCCGGCGGGTACGTCTACATCCGTCCCGACAACCACCAGGGCTACAAGGACGCGATCACGGGCTTCAGCAAGAACGTGCCCGAATACCCGTTCCCGATCCTCGACCCGGCCCGGATCATCACCATCCCCATCCGGAACATCACGGCGCCCCCCGGCTGGCCGAAAGGCGAGCCGACCTCGACGTATACCTGGATCGATCAGACCTGGCCGACCGTGAAGCAGGCGTAATCGACCAGCTCGCGACAGGTTGGATGATCTCCTGACGCCGTGGACATCCTCGTCATCCACCTCTTCAACGCGCTCCTCTATGCGTCGGTCCTCTTCCTCATCGCGGGTGGGCTGAGCCTCATCTACGGCGTGATGAGGATCGTCAACCTGGCGCACGGCAACCTCTACGCGTTCGGCGCGTACGTGACGGCTTGGGTGGTCGGGCAGTGGCTCGCGGGCTCGAACATCGTCCTGCTCTACCTGCTGCTGCCGGCGGGCGCGTTCGCCGCGGCGCTGCTCGGAGCGATCCTCGAGCCGACGCTGCTCAGGCCCTTCTACCGCCGGGCCGAGGAGTACCAGCTCCTGGTCACCTTCGGCCTGCTGATGATCCTCGAGGACCTCATGCATTTCCTCTGGGGTCCATATCCTCTCTCGGCCAGCACGCTGTTCGAGAAGATGGGGAGCCTCAAGATCGGCGACTCGGTCTACCCCCGCTACAACCTGCTCGTCGTCGCCATCGGCGGCCTGGCCGCCCTCGCCCTCTGGATGTTCGTCTACAAGACGAGGTTCGGGGTGGTGCTCCGCGCGACCTCGCAGGACATGCGGCGGGCGTCCGCCATGGGCGTCAACGTCAACCGCGTGTACATCCAGGCCTTCACCATCGGCTGCTTCATGGCCGGGCTGGGTGGCGCGATCGTGGTGCCGGGCCAGTCGGCGGTGCTCGGGATGGGCGTCGACGCGCTGGTGCTCGCGTTCGTGGTCGTGGTGGTGGGCGGCCTGGGCAGCCTGGAAGGCGCCTTGTTCGGAGCGTTGATCGTGGGGGTCGTCCGCGAGATCGGCGTGTCGGTGTTCCCCGAAATCGAGCTGGCGGTTTTGTACCTGATCGCGGTGATCGTGCTCCTGGTGCGCCCCGCGGGGCTCTTCGGCCGGACGGCATGAGCACTCTCCCGCTCACGCTCCAAGCGCGCTCGCCGATGAAGGTGCTGCCGTGGGCGGTGCCCGTCGCCGTGCTGCTGTTCGCGCTGCCCCACGCGATCGACCCGTACAAGACCATCCTGCTCTCGTACGGGCTCGTGATGGGCATCGCCGCCCTCGGCTTCAACCTCCTGCTCGGCTACACCGGGCTGCTCTCCTTCGGCCACTCGGCGTATTTCGGCGTCGGCGCCTACGCCGTGGCGATGATGTTCAAGTACTTCCACGTGCGGTCGATGGAGCTGTTCCTATTGGGCGCGATCCTCGCTTCCCTCGCCATCAGCGCGCTGTTCGGCTTCGTCTGCGTGCGCTACACGCGGATCTTCTTCGGCATCCTCACGCTGGCGCTCTCGCAAGTGCTGTGGAGCCTGGCGTTCAAGTTCTACCCGATCACCGGCGGGACCGACGGTCTCCGGGTGCCGACGCCGACGCTGCTAGGGCTGCCGATCGAAACCGGGGGCGACAAGATCCTCTTCCTGGCGCGCAACTACTACTACTACGTGCTCGGGTTCTTCCTCGCCTGCGTGCTGGTGATGTGGATCATCGTGCACTCCCCGTTCGGGAAGGCGCTGCAGGCGATCCGCGACAACGAGACGCGCGCGGAGTTCATCGGGATCCACATCCGGCGATATCGCTTCGTCGCCTTCCTCGTCTCGGGCGTATTCACCGGCATCGCCGGCGCGCTCTGGGTCCCGCTGAACGGGCTCACCACGCCGGACATCCTCTACTGGCCGTTCTCGGGCGAGATCGTCTTCATGACGGTGCTCGGCGGCTTCCGCACCTTCTCGGGACCGATTTTCGGCGCGGTTGCCTTCAACTACCTGAAGACGTCCGCCGTGGGCTTCACCACCTACTGGCAGGCGTTGCTCGGCGCGATCCTGGTGTTCCTCGTGCTGGCCCTTCCCGCCGGGATCGTGGGGACCGTGGTTCAGCTCATCCCGCTCGCCAGGAAGCGGCTCTCGCGATGAACTTGCTCCAGACGACCAAGCTGACCAGGCATTTCGGCAAGACCCGCGCCGTGGACGGCGTCGACTTCACCGTCAACGAGGGCGAGGTGCTCGCGCTCATCGGCTCGAACGGAGCGGGGAAGACGAGCCTGGTCAACGTGATCAGCGGGCTCCTTCGGCCGGACTCCGGCAGCATCGTCTTCCGCGGCGCGGACGTGACGCGCCTGTCGGTGCACGACCGGATCCGCGCGGGCATCGCGCGCAGCTTCCAGCTCGTCAACCTGTTCGACCAGCTGACGCTCCTCGACAACGTGGCGCTCTCGATCTTCTCCCGCGAGGACCTGACGCGGAAGCTCCTCTCCCTCGCCGACCACCACCGGGCCGTCTGGCAGGAGGCGTTCGAGATCCTCCGCCAGTTCGGCCTGGCGGCCAGCTCGACGCAGCTCGCCGGGGGCATCTCGCAGGGGGAACGCAAGCTGCTCGACGTCGCCGTCGCCTTCGCGCTCCGGCCGCGGCTCCTCTTCCTCGACGAGCCGACCAGCGGCGTCAGCACGCGCGAAAAGGCGCCGATCATGGACGTCATCACCGCGGTGGTCCGCTCGAACAACATCACCGCCGTGATCATCGAGCACGACATGGACGTCGTCTTCAAGTACTCGGACCGGATCGTGGCGATGCACCAGGGCAACATCCTGGCGAGCGGCACGCCCGACGAGATCCGGCGGAACGAAGCAGTGACGACCAACCTGCTCGGGACCGCCCATGCTTGAGGTCGAGGCCATCGATACCTGGCGCGGCCCGGCGCAGATCCTGCGGCGCGTGTCGCTCAAGGTGGGGAGCCGGGAAGCGGTGTGCCTGGTCGGCCGCAACGGCGCCGGGAAGACGACGACCATCGACAGCATCATCGGGCTGCTCCCGGTGCGCTCCGGGAAGATCGGCTTCCAGGGCCGCGAGATCGGCGGTCTCCCGCCGCACCAGCGGGCGCGGCTCGGCATCGGCTATGCGCCCGAGGACGCCGGGCTGTTCACCGACCTCACCGTCTCGGAGAACTTCCAGGTCTGCCGCTGGATGGCCGAGGCTTCCGGACGGAAGGACCAGGTGTCCGAGGCCGAGACGGACCGGCGCATCTACGCCGTCTTTCCCGAGGTGAAGCAGTTCACGCAGCGCCGCGGACTGTTCCTGAGCGGAGGCGAGAAGAAGATGGTGGCGATCGCGCGCGCGATGGCGCTCTCGCCGGCCGTCCTCCTGCTCGACGAGCCGTTCGAGGGCCTCGCGCCGGTCGTCGTGACCCGTTTCATCGAGGCGGTGAAGAAGATCAAGGAGATGGGGATCTCGGTCCTGATCGCCGAGTCGAACCTCGCGAACGCGGTCCGGGTCGCGGACCGGCTCTATGCGATCGACCGGGGCGAGATCATCTACCAGGGGGACCCGCGGCAGGTGTTCGCGAACGAAGACGTGATGAAGACGATTCGGGGGTAGGCTCCTGCGTCGCCATGAAGAGCGTCTCGACCCAGCGGTTGGTGCTCGGCTTCGCATCGCTTCTGGCGATGGTCCTCGCCTACGCGCTGGTCTCGAACGCCGGCCTCTTCCGCCCCGAGGTCGTCCCGCCGGCGCGGGAGATAGCCGTCGCCTTCACCGAGCTGGTGGTGGGGACCCGTCCGCCTCCCGTGACCGAGAGCGACGTCCACAAAGGTCACCACGGCCACTCCAGCGACCATGTAGGCACCCTCCTGCAGCAGGGCGTCACGTTGCAGGGCTCGCTGGCGATCACCGGCGCCCGCGTCCTGATCGGCCTCGCCGCCGGCGTGCCGCTCGGCGTCCTGCTAGGCGTGCTGATGGGCTGGAGCCGGCGCGCCGACGACTACCTGCACCCGATCTACGTGCTGCTCCGGTCGGTGCCGCCGCTGGCGCTGATCACGTACGTGATGCTGTGGCTGGGCCACGGCGAGGCGCACCGGCTGATCCCGATCGTGTACGCGGTCGCGGCGACCCTGGTGATCCCCGCGTACCACGGCGTACGCGACGTGGCGGGCACGTACGTCGTGGCCGCCCGGTCCCTGGGCGCGCGGCCCTGGCTGCTGATCCGGAAGGTCGTCCTTCCGGCGGCGGGCCCGGCCATCCTCGACGGGCTCCGGTACGCGGTCGCCATCGCCTGGATGACCGCGGTCGGCGCGGAGATGCTGATGTCGGAGAACGGGATGGGAAACCTGATCGTCGGCGGCGGACTGTGGGCGTCGCGGACGCAGACCAAGGCGGATCCGGCGGTGGTCATGGTGGGCATCGTGGCGCTGGCGGCGGCGGGCTGGGCGATGGACGCCCTGGCGAGGGCGGCGACGGTCCGCCTCACTCGCTGGGTGAGGTGACGCATGCCGCCGAAAAAAAATAATTTTTTTTTGGGGCCGGGGCTTCGCACCCGGGCGGCGCGGGCGTTCCTCGGCGTAGGGGCGCTCGCCGTCCTTTACGGGATCGCCGCCGAGATCGGGCGCGGCCGCTTGCCGGACCGGATCTGGCTGGGCACCCACTACGTCGAGAACGTGCAGCTCCTCCCGCCCTACCGCTCGCTTCTGGAGGAGACCGCATTCCTGCTGGAGTCGGGCATCCTCCTGGACAGCGTCGCGGTGAGCGCCGGGCGGGTGCTGCTGGGCTTCCTCCTGGGCGGCGCCTTGGGCATCCTGCTCGGCATCGCGACCGGCCGCGCGGCGCGCGCGGAGTACCTGGCCGACCCGTGGGTGACGTTCTTCCGGTTCACGCCGGCGCTCGCGCTCTTGCCCTTGTTCGTGCTGTGGTTCGGCTATGGCGAGGGCTCGAAGGTCCTGCTCATCGCCGCCAGCGTGGCGGTCGTCACCCTGTTGGGAGCGCACCAGGGCGTCCGGAGCGTGCCGCGCGTCTACCTCGAGGCAGCCTCCGCGCTGGGCGCCAGCCCTGGTCTCGCCTTCCGGAAGATCGTGCTGCCGGCTGCCTCGCCGCAGATCTTCGCCAGCCTGCGCATCGGGCTCGGCCTCGCCTGGGTCACGATCGTGGTCGCCGAGCTGATCGACGCCAGGATGCCGAGCCTCGGCTATCTGCTGACGCTCGCCGGCGCCTATCCGCGCGTCCCGACGATGGTGGTCGGGATCGCCACCATCGGCGCGCTGGTGCTCGCATTCGACCTGCTCGCGCTGGCGGTGCACGCGCGGGCCACCCGGTGGATGAGGCGGACCGCGTGACCGCAGGCGATCCGCCGAGGCTCCGCCTCCAGGCGGTGGACGTCGGGTACACGTACTCCGGCCGGACCGCGACGCAGGCGCTGGAAACGATTTCCCTCGACGTGCACGACAGCGAGTTCCTCGCCGTGCTCGGCCCGGTGGGCTGCGGAAAGACCACCCTCCTGCGCATCTTCGCCGGCTTCCTCCGGCCCACCACGGGGTCGGTCGCCTGCGACGGATCCGTCGTGGAAGGACCCGGCCGCGAGAGGGGATACGTGCTCCAGGAGGACGCGATCTTCCCCTGGATGACCGTCCGGGAGAACGTCGAGTTCGGGCTCCTCGCGCGAGGAGTGGACGCCGCTGCTCGCGGCGCGACGAGCCGCGAGATGATCCGCCTGATCGGGCTGTCGCGCTTCGAGGAAGCGTACCCGAAGGAGCTGTCGGCCGGCATGTCCAAGATGGTGGAGGTGGTGCGGGTGCTCGCCACCGACCCGGCGATCCTCCTCCTCGACGAGCCGTTCGGCGCGCTCGACGCGCAGACGCGCGCCCGGATGCAGGACGAGCTGGCGCGGCTCTGGGAACGGCGGCGCAAGACGGTGCTCTTCGTGACGCACGACGCGGAGGAAGCTCTCTACCTGGCCGACCGGATCGTGGTGCTCTCGCCGCGCCCCGGGCGGGTGAAGGCCGACTTCCGGGTCGACCTGCCCCGCCCGCGCTCCCTGGAGGCGCGGTTCTCGCCGGCATTCTCGGCGCTCAAGCGCCAGATCTGGGAGGCGCTCGGCTAGCCGCCGCCGACAGGCTGGCGCTTCCAGTTCCCTGCATCGCGCATGGTTACGTATGCGGACGCGCTGCGTTAAGGCGTGCACGGAGACCCAGGGTGGTTTGTCCTCGGAGGCGGAATGCACGATCCGGTCAGAGGCGGACTCCCGCGCCCATCGCCAGGCGCAGCGCGAAGGCCGGGCCGAACGAGGAGCGCGAGCTCGCCGAATCCTCGCTGCGGAGCAGGTAGGTCGAGGCCGAGCCGAGCAGGAAGACGTAGCCGCGCTGCGCGACCTCGCGAACGATCCCGATCGTCGGCGAGAGCTGCAGCGCCACCGTCGTCCGCGCCGGCGCGATCCCCTGCGTGCGGAAGCGCTGGACGAGCAGCGCTCCTCCCACGGTGATGCCCAGCTCGATGGAGACGACCCGCAGATCGCGCACGTGCGCCGCCGAGATCTCCAGGTCGTACTGATCGATCGTCGCTTGGATGCCCGGATTGGAGAAACCCGCCCGGCACCAGCCCACGCGGGGCTTCAGCGTGACCGAGCGTAGCGCGACCGCCATTCCGACGGCCGCACCCGGACAGGCGCCGGCGCCGTCCAGGAGCGAGCTGCGCAGTCGCGCTTCGGCTTCCACGGACGACACGGCCGTCGCCGCCCCGCCGCCCTTGCGCACCAACCGGGCGAACGCCGTCCGTTCGAGGCTGGACTCGTCCAGCGCGAGAGCAGCGCCCGCCGGCGCAACGAAGGTCCCCTCCAGCAGTACGTCCGGGCCGCGGCCCCGGACGAAGTATCGGCCCGCGCGCAGGCTCAGGCGTCGCGACCGGTCGCGCGCGCCGACCTCGCCGACCACCGGACCTTCCTCCGTTCCCTGGAACAGCAGCCAGGTCCGCCCTTCGGGCAACTGGACCCAGGCGCGGGTAGGCGAATTCGCCTCCAGCGTGGCGAGCACCACCTCCCCCATCCCCCGCACCTCGTACTCGAAGGTCGGGTGCTGGATCCCCGCCAGCGACCGGCTCGAGGCGCGCAGGGTGGCCTCGTACGTGTACCGATACGCTTCGTCCAGGGTGACGCGCCCGTCTCCGTTCGCGTCCGCCGCGCCCAGCAGGCCCGAGACGAGCGCGTGGGTGAAGAAGCTGCCCTTGATCTCGTCCGACTCCTGGCTGTCCTCGGACGCCGAGCTGGAGGTGAGAAACACCGCGCCTTCGCCCGGGACCCGCTCGCCGAGATGGATGTCGAAGGGGGCGATCGGCGCGCCTCCCTTGACGCGGGTCAGCGCGCCCGACCGGCACGCGTCGAGGATCAGGAGACGGAACGTCGCCGCCGAGCCTCGCACCAGCTGCTCCAGCTCGGGCAGCTCGAGCGACGTCGCGCCCAGGTGCAGTGCGCCGGCGTCGGCGTGGCCGGAGTAGTAGACGATCAGCATCGCCTGCCGTCCGGTCGCCCGCAGCCGGTCGTTCACGGTGATCAGCGTGCGCCGGACGGTGCTCGCGTCCTGCCCCCGCAAGAGGACCACGTTCTCGGGACGGACCCCGCCCACCTCCTGCAGCATGGCCGCGACACGCGCCGCGTCCGCCTCCGCGTAGCTGAGGCTCGCGTCGGGCGGTTGGCCTTGATCGTTGCCCACCACCACGGCGAAGCGCTCCACCTGCGCCGCCGCCGCGGCGGGCAGGAGCGCGACTGCGATCGCGGTCAGCGCTTGACGAAGCTCCACCGGGTCACCTGGCAGCCGTCGGGGGCGAGGGAGATGCCGCGTTCGAGCTGGACGCGCAGCGGCTCGAGCTCCAGCGGAGAAGAGCAGAACAGTCCCACGATGCGTTCCTCGCCGACGGTCGCGTCGAGCCGCGTCCCGAGCGGCAGCGCCACCTCGGCGCCGGGCTCGACGGCCTCGGCGCGCTCGCCGAGCGGGAAGTACACGGAGGCGCGGCCGGCGGAATCGAGGCTGAGCACCGCGACGTAGGCCTTCGCCGGCGCGGTCGCCGCGAACCGCACGGCGTCTCCCGGCGCGACGGTTTCTCCGGGTCCGGCGCGCCGCACCTCTCCTGCGTGCTCGACGTACATGCGGAGCGCGAAACCCGACCCCTTCACCCGTTCGCCGGGCGCCTGGACGAGGAGCAGCAGCGACGCAGCCGCCGCGATGCCGGCGCCCGCCGCGGCGGCACGGCGCCAGCGGCGCGCGCGCGGGGCGAGCGGCACGACGCGGAGGAAAGGAAGCCGCTCGTCGTGCGCCGCCCTCATTCCCTCCAGTGCGCCGGCACACCGGGAGCAGTCCACGAGGTGCTGGCGGATGCGCCGCGCGCCCAGCTCGTCCAGCTCGCCGGCGAGGAACCGATCGAGCTGCAGCGCCGAGAGGCAAGCCGGCCAGAGACGATCTGCGAGTCGGGTGCTCATGCGCTCTGCTCCAGGCGCGCCAGCGACTGCTGCGCGCGCTGCAAGAGGTAGCCGACCTGGCGGCGCGAGCAGCCGAGCATCTCGGCGATCTCGTCGTACGTCATCCCGTCCAGGTGGTGGTACACGGCAGCCGCGGCGGCCGCCGCCGGCATGCGCGCGAGGAGGCTGCGCAGCTCGGGCAGCGCATCCGGGCTCGGCCCTCCGCTAGGCCCCAACGCGGGTGCGACGCGGTCTTGCAGCAGGCGCGCTCCGGTGCGCCGGTTCCGCAGCTGGTTGAGGCAGAAATGGGTTGTGGCGCGGTACAGCCAGCCGACCACGGAGCCCGCGCTGCGCAAGTCCTGAGGAGCGCGCAGCAGCGAGGCGAACACCTCCTGCAACGCTTCCTGCGCGTCGGGCTCGCTTCCCAGGAGCAGGCGCGCCCGCCGGAGCACGAGGTGCCCGTGCGAGCGGTACAAGCGCTCGATCGCGGCGCCGTCCAGGGTCATGGGGGGCACCCCGCGCCAGGCGAGGGGCCAGGCGGTGCGAGATCGAGCACGAGCTGCTCGTCGCGAGGGGGCACGGAGAGCCGGTATGGAGCGCGGCAGAAGGATCGCGCGGTTCCCGGATCGGCGGTGCCGTCGTCCGGCACTCCGCGCCGAGCGAGATCCGCCGCGCACGCATCGAGTTGCGCGGCGGGCATGCATGCCCCGTCCACGGCAGCGACGCGCAGCAGGTGGAATCCCGCCGGGAGCGCCTCCCCCAGCCACCACTCCATGAGCGATCCCGGCGGGACTTCGGAAGGCAGGTAGACGATCCAGTGGTGGGCATCGATGCCATAGGCCGCGCTGCCCGAGGCGGGGACCGCACCGCCAACGCTCGCGGCAATTCCCTGGGGCACCGCGCCCGCATTGGCCCGGGCATACGCCACTTCTCCGGACGCGAGCCTCCGCCGGGCCGCGGCGGGCGGCGGCTGGTACAAGTGTAGCGTGAAGCGCGCGGGGAACCCGGTCTCGACGGGCGCCCGGGTGGCGAGCTCCTGGTCGTCGTTCGAGGGCGGCGGGCCTCGCTGCCAGAGCAGCGCCGCCTCCAGATGACCGACGCCCGAGCTCGCCACGTATCCCTGGAAGCTGGCCAGTGGCTCGCCGAGGTAGCTCCCGGGCGCTTGCGGATCGCACGCGCACCACAGCGCGGCCAGGGCGAGCAGCGACTGTCGATTGGACGGCATCGGACGCTCCTGGACGAGGCTCGGCTGTGCTCCTCGAGGACCGCGAGCCAACCAGTGGTGGCAAATGCGATTCCATCTTGCCCGAACCGATTGGCCGGGGGTCCTTGCCCAAGGTCGTTTCGTCAGGAGTCAATCGATGCGCGTTCACCCCATTTTCTTCATGCCGATCCTCCTCGCCGCCTGCCAGCAGCGGCAGCCCTCCGCTCCGGCAGGCATCCAGGGCCGCGTCAGCCTCGCGCGGGCCGCGAGCTGCGAGTCCTTGACGCAGACGGTGCAGGACACGGCGGTGCGGCAGATGCGTTCACAGATGGACGCTTGGAAGGGCCGGGTGGGGGGATCCCCGGGCGGGGTCACCCCCGCGGGGGGGCCGCCGCAGGCCGCCGGAGCACCCGCCAGTTACAGCACCACCAACGTCCAGGTCGCCGGCGTCGACGAAGCGGACTTCGTCAAGAACGACGGCACGCGCATCTTCGTGCTCTCCGGGCGGAACTTGTTCACGGCGACCAGCTGGCCCCCGCAGGACCTCGCGGTCGCCGGCAAGCTGGAGATCGAGGGCTGGCCGAGCACCATGTTCCTCGAAGGGAACCGGGTGGTGGTGTTCTCGAGCATCTGGACCGTGCCTCCGGACGGCGGGGCCGGGTCCGGCAGCCTGACGGTCGCGGCCTGCCCCCTCAGCGGGTGCTTCTGGGGCGGATCCACGACGAAGATCACCGTGGTGGATGTGAGCCGCCTCTCCGCCCCGGCAATCGCTTCCGAGGTGTATCTCCCCGGATATTCCGCAGGAGCGCGGCGCATCGGCAGCTCGGTCCGGCTGGTGCTCGGGGACGACGTCCGCTGGCCACAGGGGATCCGCTGGTGGCCGCCGTACGATCCGGCGCTCGATCAGCACCCGGACCTCCGAGCCGCCGCCATCGCCCGACTCGAGGATGCCAACGAGGCCATCATCCGGGCCACGCCGCTTCAGAGCTGGTTCCCCTCCGGGCAGCGCAAGCTCCCTGACGGCTCCCTCATCGACGTCGGATATCGCTGCACCGATTTCTATCTCTCCAACGCGCCGGAGCGGCTGGGCCTGATCACCATCGCCACGCTGGACCTGGCGCACCTGGACGCCGGCGTCTCCCGCGCCAGCATCGTGGGCGAGCCGGGTGTGCTCTACGCGACGGCGAGCCGCCTGTACCTCGCCAGCAGGCACTGGTGGTGGTGGCCGATGTCCGGCCAGCACGACTGGACCTACCTGCACGCCTTCGACATCGGCGATGCCGCGAGCGCTGCCTATGTCGGCTCCGGCGGTGTCGAAGGCCAGGTCGGCGACCAGTTCGCGATGGACGAGAAGGACGGCTACCTGCGCGTCGCCACCACCACCGTGAGATATTCAATGGATCCGAAGGTCCCGTCGTCGTTCCGCCTCGAGCTGGGCAACCGGCTGAGCGTGCTGGCGCCGCAGCCCGATGGCGGGGGCGGCCAGGCGCTGGCGCTGGTCGGCGAGATCGCCTCGCTGGTCGCGGGCGAGCGGCTGATGGCGACGCGCTTCACCGGCGACCGCGGCTACGCCGTCACCTTCCGCAACGTCGACCCGCTGGTCACGATGGACCTCACCGATCCCGCTCACCCGAAGAAGGTGGCCGAGCTGACCCTGCCCGGCTTCTCGACCTACCTGGAGCCGATCGGCCAAAACCACCTGCTGGCCATCGGCAACGAGCTGCCGCTCGACTCCGCCGGCCGGCCCGACTGGAGCAAGCGCTCCGTCCAGCTCTCGGTGTTCGACGTGACCGACCTGGCGAAACCGGCCCGCACCGCCCAGGCGCTGGTCGGTACCGCCTGGGCGTACAGCGAGGCGCTGTGGGACCACCACGCGTTCAACTGGTACCGGCCCGATCCGGGCAAGCCGGGGCTCCTCGCCATCCCGTTCAGCGACTGGACCCAGCCCGCTCCCGGCGGGCCCTGGTGGAACGGGTTCGTCAGCGACGTCCGCGTCTTCTCCGTCGACCCGGCGGCCGGCATCTCGCCCGTCGGCTCGCTCTCCCTGGGCGACGTCTTCATCCAGCAAGGCAGCGGCGACTGGACCTGGTGGTACCGGCCCTGGGTGCGCCGCAGCGTGATGGCCACGGACCAGCCCGGCAACACCTTCGTGTACGCCGTCTCCGACGCGGGTCTGCGCGCGGCGGCGCTGGCGCGCCTGGACGCGCCCCTCGCCACGGCGCTGTTTTCCAGGACGACATCGCCGTAGGCCGGGGACGGCGCCCCCTCTCCTCGGCGCCGTCCCCGGTCGCTGCGCGGTTGACGGCCCCGGCACGGGGAGCGACGCTCCCCCGATGCGCATCGCGTCCGTCCGCTGGACCGCCAGGGCGTCGTTCGCCGTGGCCTGCTTTCTCGCTGCCGGAGCTGCCTCGGCGCCCGTCGAGCCGGTCTACTCGCTCGTGCGGAAGGAAAAGCCCGCGCTGATCGCGACGCTCCGCCAGCTCGTCAGCATCGAATCGGGCAGCCGCGACCGGGAAGGGTTGGACACCATCGCCGGGGTCCTGAAGGACCGGCTCGCCGCCCTGGGCGGCAAGGTCGAGCTCGTCGAGGCCGGCGCCGACGCCGTGAGGCTGTTCGATACCCCGCCACGGATTGGCAGGGCCGTGCTCGCGCAGTTCGAGGGGACGGGAAGGCGGAAGATCATGCTGCTCGCGCACATGGACACCGTGTATCCGCGCGGTACGCTCGCCAAGCGCCCTTTCCGCGTCGAAGGGAGCCGCGCCTACGGACCCGGGGTCGCCGACGAGAAGGGCGGCGTCGCCGTCATCCTCCACGGGCTGGCCATCCTGAAGGAGCTCGGCTTCCGTGAATACGGCACGCTGACGGTGCTGATCAACGGCGACGAGGAGATCAGCACGCCCGGCGCTCGCGCGCTGATCACGCGCCTGGCATCGCAGCACGACCTCGTGTTCTCGTGCGAGCCCTCGCCGGCGCCGAAGGACGAGCTGGCCCTCGCGACCAGCGGGATCGCCGCCGCGACCATCGGGGTGCGCGGCAGGCCGGCGCATGCGGGGGTCAACCCCGAGGACGGCCGGAACGCGCTGCTCGAGCTGGCGCACCAGCTGCTCCAGACGCAGGGCCTCGGCGACCCCTCGCGAGGGATCAAGTTCAACTGGACGATCGCCAGCGCGGGCACGACTCGAAACGTCATTCCGGACGCGGCGACCGCCAGCGCCGACGTCCGCGTCCGCCGGATCGCGGACTTCGATGCCGTCGAGCAGGCCTTCCGCGCGGCCATCGCGAAGGGCCACTTCGTGCCGGACACCAACGTCGAGGCGACGTTCGAGCGCCGCCGCCCGCCGCTCGAGGTGACGGACCGATCGCGAGCGCTCGCCAAGCGGGCACAGGCGATCTACGCCGAGCTGGGGAAGCAGCTCGGCGTGGACGAGTCCAGCAAGGGCGCCGGCACCGACGCCGCGTTCGCCGCGCTCTCGGGCAAGCCGGTCGTCCTGGAGAACTTCGGGCTGGTGGGATTCGGCTACCACTCGCCGGACGCGGAGTATGTCGAGCTGGAATCGATCGAACCGCGGCTTTACCTCATGACGAGGTTGATCATGGACTCGTCGCGGGAGTGACGAGCGGACCCGTGGTCACGGGTCAGGCCAGGTCGGCCAGGACGGCGCGCAGGGCAGCCTTCTCTCTCGCCGGCGAGAGCCTGGGGCGCGCTGCCAGGCAGCGGCGGCGCAGATCGGACAGGAATCGTCCGTCGCTCTCGACCCGGCGCAGGAGCCGGGTGAGCGCGCGTGTATCGCCGAAGGGGAACAGTCCCGGATAATCGCTCCCGAGGATGGCGCGCATGGCGGGGATCCGAGAGGCGAGCACCGGAGTTCCTGCCGCTACCGCCTCGGAGAGGACGTTGGCTCCTCCTTCCATCTCGGAGGTGATGCACAGCACGCGGGCGCGGGCGATCAGGCGCCGCGCCTTCCAGCCCGGCAGCTCGCCCAGCCACAGGTAGCGCGAATTGGAGCGCATCTCCGCGAGGGCCTTCCTGCGCATCTGCCCGGACAGCGGGGCGCCGGCGTGCACCACCTGGATGCGCGACCCGGCGTCCAGCCCGCGCGCGGCCTGCGCGGTGCGCAGCGGATCCTTCTCCGGGCGCAGGTGCGCCACGACCAGCACCTCGAAAAACCGGCGCCGCGGGGGCAGCCGGCGCATCGCGGCCGCCGACTGGGGAACCACATGGACCTTCCGCCGCAGCCGCGGGGCCAGCTCGGCGGCGGCCCCGTCGTGCAGCACCACCAGCCGGTCGGCCAGCTCGAGCGAGCGCCGGGCCGACGCGTCGGTGCGGACGTCGCGGTAGAGGTCCGTGCCGGTCAACGCGACGACCACCTTCGTTCCGGGCCGCAGCTCGCGCGAGCTGCGCACGGCTTCGGCCGATTTGCGCGCGTGCAGCGCCAGGAGGACGTCGGCCGGGGGAGCTGGACCGGGCTGCACGATGAACGCGCGGTGGCCGAGCTGGCGGAGCATCCTCCGCCAGCGCAGCGCCGTGATGCGATTGCCGAGCCGCGACCCCGGCGGCGCAGGGCAGACGAGTGCGACGCGCACGGCTTGCGAGAGTATGCTCCTCGCCGTGTCCGATCCACTCGCGGCCGAGCTTCGCGACGCGCGCACCCGCACGCTCCTCCTCGTCCAGGACCTGGACGATGGTCAGTGGATGGGGCCCCGCCTGCCGATCGTGAATCCGCTGCTCTGGGAGGTCGGCCACCTCGGCTGGTTCCAGGAATTCTGGACGCTGCGCCACGCGCGGGGTCGCCCGCCTCTGCTGCCGGACGGCGACGCCCTCTACGATTCGGCGAAGGTGGCGCACGATACCCGGTGGGACCTGCCGCTCCTCACCCGGCCCGCCGTGCTCGCCTACCTCGAACGGGTACTCGGCGCCGCGCTGGAATCGCTGGGGACCGTGCCCGATCACGCCGCCTACTTCCACCGGCTCGCGCTCTTCCACGAGGACATGCACGACGAGGCGTTCACCTACACCCGCCAGACGCTCGCCTACCCTGCCCCGGCCTTCCCGGTGGCGGGCCCTCCTCCGGGAGGCGGGCCGCTGCCAGGAGACGTCGAGGTGCCGGGCGGGCATTTCCTGCTGGGCGCGACGAGCGACGAGCCGTTCGTCTTCGACAACGAGAAGTGGGCCCACCCGGTGGAGGTGGCGCCGTTCCGCATCGCGCGCGCGCCGGTCACCAACGAGCAGTTCGCCGCGTTCGTCGAGGACGGCGGATATCGGCAGGAGCGTCACTGGAGCGCGGCCGGCTGGCGCTGGCGGTCGGAGACCGGCGCCAGGCACCCGGTTTACTGGCACCCGGCACCCGGAGGGCGCTGGCTGGTCCGGCATTTCGCGGACCTGTCGCCGCTCGCCCCGCACCAGCCCGTCATCCACGTCTGCTGGTTCGAAGCGGAAGCCTACTGCCGCTGGGCGGGGCGGCGACTCCCCACCGAGGCGGAGTGGGAGCTCGCGGCCGCCACGCCGCGCAAGCGCCGGTTCCCCTGGGGAGACGATCCGCCCGACGACGAGCGGGCCAACCTGGATGGGCGCGCGGGCGGACCCGTCGACGTCGGCTGCCATCCCGCGGGGGACAGCGCGGCTGGCTGCCGGCAGATGATCGGCAACGTCTGGGAGTGGACCGCGAGCGACTTCCAGCCCTACCCCGGGTTCGTCGTGGATCCTTACCAGGAGTACTCGTTGCCTTGGTTCGCGAGCCCGCACAAGGTCCTGCGCGGGGGTTGCTGGGCCACCCGCGGGCGCCTGCTCCGGAACACCTGGCGGAACTTCTATCCGCCGGACCGGCGCGACGTGCTGGCAGGCTTCCGCACCTGCGCTCCGGGGACGCGGCCGGTTTGAGCGAGGAGAAGCGAGATGAAGTTCGACGTGATCGTCGTCGGAAGCGGGCAGGCCGGAGTTCCACTGGCGACCCGGCTCGCGCGCGCCGGCAAGCAGGTCATGATCGCCGAGCGCGCCGAGCTGGGCGGGACCTGCGTCAATGCGGGCTGCACGCCGACCAAGACCATGATCGCGAGCGCGCGCGCGGCCCACGTCGCGCGGACGGCGGCCCGGCTGGGAGTGCGAGCAGGCCCGGTCGAGGTCGATCTCCCGGCGGTGGTCGACCGCAAGGACGACATCGTCCGGAAGTGGCGCGAGAAGGTCGAGAAGCGCCTCCGGAGCGGAGGCGACAAGCTCACCCTGGTGCGCGGCCAGGCCCGCTTCACGGGCGAGCGGCGCATCGAGGTGGCCGGCCAGCACCATACCGCGGAGATCGTGGTCCTCGACGTGGGCGCCCGCCCCGTCACGCCGCCTCTCGACGGTCTCGAGAGCGTCCCCTGGCTCGACTACGAAACGGTCATGCAGCTGCGCGACCTGCCTGCACATCTCCTGGTGCTGGGCGGCGGCTACATCGGCTGCGAGTTCGGGCAGATGTTCCGCCGATTCGGCGCGCAGGTCACCATCGTCGACGTCGAACCTCACCTGCTCAGCCGCGAGGACCCGGAGATCTCCTCGGCGCTGGAGACGGTGTTCCGCGACGAGGGCATCGGCCTCGAGCTGGGCGCCGGAGCGGAAAGGGTTTCCGGTCAAGCAGGCCGCATCGTGGTGCGCCTCTCGGGTGGTAAAGAGCTGCGGGGATCGCACTTGCTGGTCGCGACCGGGCGGCGGCCGAACACGGACGATCTCGGCTGCGACAAAGGCGGCATCGCGCTCGACCCGAAGGGCTTCATCGTGGTCGACGACGAGTACCGAACCAGCGCGAGCGGGACCTACGCGGTCGGCGACGTGATCGGCCAGCCGCAGTTCACGCACACCGCCTGGGACGATCACCGCATCCTTTTCGATCTGCTGCTCGGCCGTTCGCGGCGGGGGCGGAAAGGCCGCCACATCCCCTATACCGCCTTCACCGATCCCCAGGTGGCGGGAGTCGGCCTCACGGAGCGCGAAGCGCGCGAGCAGGGCATCGCGTACGAGCTGGCGACGATGCCGTTCGGAGAGATCGCGCGCGCCGTCGAGATCGACGAGAAAGCCGGGACGATGAAGGTCCTCCTCGATCCGAAGACCGAGCGCGTGCTCGGCGCCGCCATCGTCGGCTCCGAGGCCGGCGAGCTGATCCACGTCTTCGTCACCCTGATGCAGTCCGGGTCGCCGGCCCGCGCCATCGTCGACGCCGAATTCGTCCACCCGACCTTCGCCGAAGGGGTACAGTCGCTGGTGATGAAGCTCCAGCGGTACTCGATCAGCTGACTCGACCTCCCTGCCTACACCGCCGCACCTTTCTCGACGACCGAACAGGAACGGTCGGGGCGCCGCGGAGCCGCGCGCCCACAAGGTCGCTCCTTTCGGTGTGGCCGCGCACCGACCCTCTCGAAGTAGCGTGCCCGCCCGGCGAGATCAGGTGTCTCATTTCACCATGGCCGGGAGTGAGATCGACCCGATGTGCGAAACGGTGCTGATCACCGGTGTGGGAGGACCGGCCGGAAGGGCCGGCGCGAGCTACTTTGCAAAGAAGGGTTACCGCGTCGTCGGCACCGACATGCGGGAGGTGGCATCGCCCGCGACCGACTTCCGGTTCGTTCCCGCCGCCCGCGACCCGCGCTTCGTCCCCGTGCTCCTGGCGATCGCCGTGCAGGAGAAGGCGGCGCTGGTCGTGTCCACCGTCACCGAGGAGCTTCCCGTCGTCGCCCGCATGCGGGCGGCGCTGCGCGAGCGCGGCGTGGCCCTCTCCATCTCCGACCCGTCGGGCGTGGACGTGGCGAACGACAAGCTGCGGACCGCCGAAGATCTCGATCGCGCCGGCGTGCCCGTGCCGGTCACCTTCTCGTCCGATACGCCCCACGAGGAGCTGGCCGACGCGCTGGGATTTCCGCTCCTCTCGAAGCCCCGTTTCGGACGCGGCGGCCGCGGGGTGTTCGTCCACCGCGGCGCGGAAGACCTGGCCTGCAAAAGCCCCGAAGAGGTCGTCTGGCAGGAGTTCCTGCCCGGCGAGGAGTACGACCTGAACCTCTTCGTCGAGCGGGACGGCAGCGTGCCGGCCGCGGTCGTCTTGCGCAAGACCGGTCTCAAGGACGGCCTGGTCGGAAACGCGCTCGGCGTCGAGCGGGTGGAGCGGCCGGACGTGGCCGGGCTGGGTATGCGCGCCGCGCGGTCCCTCGGACTGGAGGGACCGATCGACATGGACATCCGGCTCTCCGCCGACGGAAGGCCCGCCGTGCTGGAGGTGAACGCGAGGCTCGGCGCGAACGTGCTGTCGGCGAGCGAAGTGCTCGACGCTCTCAACGCAGCCTGGAGGAACGGTCGATGCGCCTGAATGCCGCACTGCTGGCTTGCACCCTGGCTTCTTCCGCGTTCGCGGCGGAGCAACCGCGCGAGTCCGCCCACGCGCGGAAGGCCGCTTCCGCGCGGGGGCCCGAGGCGGCCCCTGCGCTGGACATCATGGTTGCCAATCAGCTCCGCGCCCGCGCCGACGCCTTGCGCAAGCAAGGGGATTACGAGGCCGCCCTGGAGGCGTACCGGTCGGAGATGGGCCTCACCGGCGAGACCGCCGACGGCTGGAAGCACGTCGGCTGGACCCAGAAGGCGCTGCGCAGGTTCGCCGACGCGGAGGCTTCGCTCCAGAGGGCGACGGAGCTGGACCCGAGCGATCGCGAGACGCAGGACGATCTGGCGAGCTTGCATCTCTCTCGCGGCGCGCGGCTGGAGGCCCGCATGGGTGGGAGCGAGCCCGGCACCTCCAAGAACGCGTTCGAGGGCGAGCTGATCTACGGTGGCTTCAACCGGTTGGAGCTGCGCGCCGGCGGGGGCTGGACGGACAACATCTTCTACGACGCGCTCAAGGGCTACGCGAACGCCTACTGGTTCTACTCGCCAGGCTCGTACGTGAAGGCCGACTTCACCTTCCGCCGCTACGACTACAACGGCCTGAACCGGCCCACGCCCGACTCCAATGCGTACGACAAGGTGCCGCGCGGCGCCGTCGAGGTCTCTCATTGGTTCGACCAGAAGATCAGGGTGGGCTTCGAATACCAGCTCTTCGCGCCTGACTTCTTCTACGACCGTTCCACCCGCATCTTGAACCACAAGTTCACGGGCGAGCTGGAGGCGCGGCTCGGCGGTGGCTTCACGGCGGGGATCGCGGCCTCGTTGCTGCGCGATCCCGATCCGGCCGCCACGCTCATCCTGGACCGCCCCGTGCCCGGAGCCCCGGCGGGCACCGTCTGCCCGGGCGCTGGCCAGCCGAATTGCGCCGCCGCCACGAGCGTCGTGTACCGCAACGAGTTCCTCGTCGGGGGCGGCCTCTCGTACCAGGCCGACGCCTGGGGCGCCGGCGTGAAGTTCATCCCCAACCGCGAGCTCGATTCCGGGTTCGACTGGTCGATCATCTCCAGCCTGGACCTCCGGCCGGTCGACCGGCTCTCCTTCAACTTCCAGTGGGTGTTCGATCGCTACTCGACCAGCGCCGGCCCCGCCTTTGCCGGGCAGAACGGCAACATCTGGTGGGCCACCGTCCGTTACCAGCTCACCCGCCCACTCGCGCTGGGCGCCGGCGTCAAGTGGGTGTCGAACCCCAGCCCCGCGGACGTCAACACCACCTCCACCCGCAACGACCCGACCTTCCTGTTGAACGTCGAGTACCGCACCGTCCTGTTCTAGGCATGCGCACGCGCCTCCGCCGATCGATGGCCCCCCTCGCGCTCGCTGCCGCCGCGGCGGCGCCGGCGAGCGCGCTCGCGCCTCCGGCGCAGGCCCTGCGGCCGCGCGCGATCGCGCAGGCAGACGAGCCTGCCCGCGCCTCGGGCGCTGTCGAGCGGCTTCGGCGCGATGCCCGGTCCAAGGCCACGGCCCGGAGGTTCGGAGACGCGATCCGCGATTACGAGCGCCTCCTGGCGCTCTCCCCGCAGGACGCCGACGCGGTCGCCCACCTGGCCCAGCTGCAGGCCTGGACCGGGAGCTACGACAAGGCCATCGTCCTCTACCGGGACGCCATCGCCCTGCATCCGACGGACCTGGGCCTCGAGAGCGATCTCGCCGACGTGCTCGCCTGGACGAATCGGTTCGAGGAAGCGGAGCGGCTCTACGAGCAGGTGCTCGCGCGCGATCCCCACCACCACGAGGCGTTGAAGGGACTCGCGCGAGCGCGGCTCCTGCGCGGCGACGCGGCTTCGGCCGCCGCGGTCATCGACCGCGCGCTGGGGCTCTATCCGATCGACGTCGACCTGCACGTCGAGCGCGCCCGCATGCTCTCGCAAGAGGGGCGGCCCGACGACGCCATCCAGGCGCTGCAAAGGGCCGCGCAGCTCGCGCCTTCCGACGCGGACGTGCTCAGGCATCTGGGGGAGACGTACCAGCAGAAGCGCGACTGGCCGAACGCCCTCGAGAGCTGGCTGCGCGTCGCGCAGCTCGTTCCCGACGACCCCGACAGCCACGTGGCGCTGGGCCGCGTCTACCTGGCCGTCGGCAAGCTCTCGCTGGCGCGGGAGCACGCCGCCCTGGCCCTGAGAATGCGTCCGACCAGCGCGGCCGCCAACCAGCTCGTCACCGAATTGGACCGGGAGGCCAAGCTGGCCCCGGTCCGGACGGCGACCGACTGGTTCGAGCTCCTCGCCTACCTCGTCCTCTTGCCGTCCATGCTGCTCCTCGCGCGAAGGTGGCGTCGCACGCTCCGGCGGCAACCGGCGGCATGGACCTTCGCCATCTACGTGGTGCCGGCGTTCCTGGTCCTCGGCGTCCTCGCCCGTTCGATCAAGGTCATGCCGTGGGGCTGGTTCGATGCGCGGGTGTTCGGGGCGGTCAGCGACGTGGTGCTCTTCCTCGGCCTCGGCGTCGCGTTCGTGGCGGCGCTCCGGCGGGAGCCCAGGGTCCCCGAGTTCGCGGGAGAGGTGGTGCTGGCGCTGGGCGCGCACCCGGACGACATCGAGCTCGGCTGCGGCGGGCTCATCGCCAAGCTCAAGGCGAGCGGCGCACGGGTGTACGGCCTCACCTTCACCCAGGGTGAGAGGGGCACCGACCGCACCGGGCGGCGGGAGCTGGAGACCAAGAAGGCGGCGGAGTTCCTCGGACTCGACGGGTACTCGGTCCTCGACTTCCCCGACACCGGGTTGCAGGAGAAGATCTCCCTGCTCAAGGAGATCGTCGAGTCCAGGATCAAGGAGCTGGGCGCCACGATGGTGCTGACGCACACCGACGTCGACGTGCACGGAGACCACCGCGCCGTGTTCGCGGCAACGCGCGAGGCGGCGCGCTCCGTGCGGACGGTGCTGTGCTACGAGGACGTCTCGACCACCGACCAGTTCACTCCCAACTTCTATGTCGACATCACCCACTACATCGACGACCACCTCAAGGCTTGCGCGTTCCACCGGACGCAGGATCACCGGACCTACATGGACCCGCAGGTCATCCAGGGACGGGCCGCCCACCGCGGCATGCAGATCGGCGTGCACTTCGCGATGGCCTTCCGGACGCTGAACATGGTCCGCTGACGCCATGGACCTGCTGCGCGCGCTCTTCTGGTCCTTCGGTCTGGTGGTCTTCCTGCTGGGGATCCAGGGGGTGCTCTATCTCCCGCTGACCATCGCCTACGAGGTGTGGAAGAGGCGCGCGCTCCGCCGCCTGCCGCCCTTCAGCGGCCGCGTGACCGTCGTGGTGCCGGCGTACGACGAGGAGCGGACCATCCGGGTCGCGGTGGAGACGCTCCTCGAATCGGAGTACCCCGATCTGGAAGTCATCGTGGTGGACGACGGCTCGCAAGACGGGACCGCCGACCGGATCCTCGACCTGCACGACCAAGGCCGCATCCGTCTCATCCGGCAACGGAACGCGGGCAAGGCCGGGGCGCTCAACACCGGCATCGCCGCCGCGACCGGCGAGGTGGTGCTCTACACCGACGCCGACAGCCTGTTCCTGCGCGACACCGTCGCAAAGACGGTGCGCTGGTTCGCCGATCCCGAAATCGACGCGGTCTGCGGGAACGACACGCCGCTCCGGGCCCGCACGGCCCTGCAGAAGCTCCTCGCGATCACCACCCACATCGGCACGGGCTATGTGCGGCGCGCGCTTTCGATCGTGGGCTGCCTGCCGATCATCTCCGGCAACCTGGGCGCCGTCCGGCGCCGCGTGCTCGAGGAGATCGGCGGGTTCCGGCCGCTCTGGGGCGAGGATCTGGAGATCACCTGGCGCCTGCACGAGCGCCGCAAGCGGATCGTGTTCGACCCCGAGCCGGCCGTGCTCGCCGATTGTCCCGCCACTTTCGCGGCCCTCTGGAAGCAGAGGGTCCGCTGGATGCGCAGTTATCTGAAGATTGCCAGGCTCCATCGCCGGCTCTTCTTCCGCGGCAGCGCCTGGCCGTTCTCCTGGTACCTGCCGATCAACTTCGCGAACATGGCTCTGGTGCCCCTCCTCCAGATCGGGTTGCTGCTGGCATTGCCCTTGGCGGTGACGCGAGGCTGGCTGCCCATCGACGGACCGTGGGAGGTCGCGAGCTGGCTGGGACTGTCCTTCTTCTTCGCCGTGGCGATCTACGGAATCGTGCTGGACCGCGACTTCGGCGATCTGCTCTACCTTCCCTGGGGCGCGCTGATCGTCCCGGTCTCGTACTTCTACAACGCAGTGACCGTCTACTCCTGGTGGAAAGAGATGCGAAGGGCCGAAGAGAAGTGGGAGAAGATCCGCCGGCTGGGCCCGGCGACCGAGGTGCCGCGCCAGTGGGCATTCGCCGCCTCGCTCGTGGCGGTGGCGATCGCGGCGGGCGTGACCACCTGGACCTGGATGATGCGGCACCGATCGGACGCGCCTCCGCCGGCGACGCGCCTGCAGCTCGCCGGCGACGAGTCCGCCAGGCCCGCTTTCCACCTCTCGCTCTCCACCCACTTCGACGCCTGGCCCGACTGGCGCGACGCCACCCGCAAGGTCCTCGACCGGCCGCTGATCGGGATGGGCGAGACGATCGGCATCGGCGCCGGCCGCACGGAGTGGACCTACTTCCGCTGGGCGGGGCACGAGGACCGCTGGTCGAACCACCAGAAGGGCGAGCCCAAGGACCTCCTCCTCACCGCGTCCCAGGAGCTGCACGGCAAGGGGTTCAAGGTCGCGGCCTTCATCGACCTGTACGCGCCGAAGTGGATCCAGATGCACGCGGGCACCGGCGCCGTCCAGGCCGACGGCACCGCGCACCCGGAGCAGGTCAGCCTCACCGAGCTGGCCGAAGGGAAGTTCGGCGAGCTGGTGCTCGAGATGATCGAGTACATCGCGGCGAACTATCCGGTGGACGCGGTCGACGTCACCGAGGCGGCGTACCGCCACACCTCCTTCGCCGCCGTGGATCTCGCCTCCTACCGGAAGGCTACCGGCCGCGACGCCTGGCCTCGAGACTGGCGCGGGCGCGTGAACGTGGACGACCCGAGCGTCTGGGCGTGGAAGAGCTCGTTGATGGAGAAGTTCGTCGAGCGCGCCGCCGCGGCGACGCACCGGCACGGGAAGCCGCTTTACCTGGACGTGGCGGCGAGCTGGAAGGACCTGCGCCGCGACGGCAAGGACCACGGTCAGGATTACACGCGCCTCCAGCGGCTCGCGGACCGGCTGGTGGTCTGGAACTACTACGCGCTGGAGGGCTTGCCGCCCTCTGCTTCGCGCGATCTGGCGGCGCGCCTGGCGGCGACGCTGGAGCCGGGCCGCTGGACCCTCTCGCTCGGCCTGTGGGGACGCGACGGCAAGCCCGTCCCGCCGGACGATCTGACCGCGGCCCTTGCCGCCTCGATCGAGGGTGGCGCGCGGCATATCTGGATCACGCCGAACGACCAGATCAGCGACGCGCACTGGAACGCCATCCTCCGCGCCTGGATGGTCCCCCTGAAACCGGCACCCGACGCTACGAGGTCGGCAGCCGTCCCCTAGAACGTGGCCGTGATCGTCGCCGTCCCGGGCGCGCCGGTCCCCTGCCCCGCGAGCGTCACCGTCGCGGTGCCGTGGAGGAAATAGGCGGTCTGCCCGTTGGCGGACACGCCGTTGACGCTCGTCAACACGACCGAGAAGGTCCCGACGGTTCCGGCCTTGCTCTGCGTATAGAGCGCGCCGGCCGTGGTTTGCACCTGGCCCGCCGAGGCGGTGACTTCGGCGCCGGTGGCGGTGTACGTGCGCACGCTCGGCGCCGATGGCAGGGTCATCGCGAACTGCGCGGCCTGCACGCTCGCCAGGGCACCCGTCATCGCGATGCTCACTGCGTTCCCGGTCGACGGCGCAAACGCTCCCGCGGCGAAGCAGGACACCGTCTGCTGCGCTCCTCCATTCACGGAGACGTTCATGCTGCAGTTCTGGGACAGATCCACGCCCGACCCGCACGCGGCAGCAGCCGCAGCAGCAGCGGCGACGGCACTCACCAGCACTCTCCTCATCCGATTACCCCCCAATGCGAGCGCTCACGCTCCCGCTCGCGGACGCGGACGAGTCTATCGGCGGCGGCCACGCAGGAAAGAAATCGTCGGAGCTTTCCGTCACAGCGCCGTTTCCGGCACACTTCCCTACAAGGGAGGGAAATGGCGGCGCCCGCTACCAGCCGGCGATGGCTTCCTCGAACAGGTGGGTGAGGTCGGCCTCGTCCGCCGGCCGGGGCGACAACTTGGTCACGCGCGCCTGGGGTAGCGTGCCCCGGACCAGCGCGGGAACGTCGGCCTTGCCGTAGCCGATGGAGCGCAGGCCGTTGGGGACCTTCAGCCGCTGCATGATCGCGACCAGCCGGTCCGAGAGGATCTTGCCCGCGTCCTCTGGCCTGGCGCGCGACACGTCGGCTCCGAGGATTCCGGCGGCGACGAGGTGCCGATCCGGACAGGCCTCGGCCGTGAAGCGGAACACGGCGGGAGCGTTGAGGATGACCGACATCCCGTGAGGGACGATGGGATGGTCGACCGGGAACCCGGCCGGCCGGAAGTCCCGCACCATTCCGGAGACCGGATAGGACATCCCGTGCGGGAGGTGCACTCCCGCGTTGCCGAATCCGACCCCTGCGTACGAGGCGGCAAGCTGCATCTTCTCGCGAGCTTCGTCGTCGTCCGGGTCCTCGACGGCCCGGACGAGGTACTTCGACACCCAGCGCAGCGCTTCCAGCGACCAGACGTCGCTGATCGGGTTCGAGCCCTGGTACGCCGGCCGCAGGACGGGACGCTCCGGCCGGGGACGGCGCTGGAACGGCAAGGCGGTGTAGGACTCGATGGCGTGACTGAGCACGTCGAACCCGCTCGCCGCGGCGACCTGCGGCGGCATGGTCCGGGTGTTCTCGGGATCGAGGATTCCGAGCATCGGCTTCAGGCGCCGGTGGGCGATGCCCGTCTTCGCGTGCAGCGGCGTGTAGTCGAAGATCGCCACGCCGGTGGTCTCGCTGCCGGTTCCGGCCGTGGTCGGCACCGCGATCAGCGGCTTGAGCGGCCCGGGAGCCGGCCGGCCCCTGCCGATGGGCGCGTTCACGTAGTCGAGAAAATCCGCCGGATAGGTGGAGTAGAGATTCGCGGCCTTGGCCGTGTCGATCGTCGATCCGCCGCCGACGGCGACGAAGGCGTCGAACCGCCCCTCCGTCGCGAAATCGATCGCCTCGCGAAACGAGACGTCGGTGGGCTCGACCCGGACGCGGTCGAAGAGGGCGAACGAGATCCCATTGTCCCGCAGGCTTTCCAGGGCCCTGGCCACGGGCGGCAGCCTGGCGAGGTTGGGGTCGGTCAGGACCATCACGCGCTGCGCCTTCATTTCGGCGAGGTCCATGCCGACCTCGCGCGTGACGCCCGGGCCGAAACGGATGCTGGAAGCAGCGAGCTCGAACGCGTACTCGAGGGCCATGCACCCTCCTCAGGAGGTCCGGAGCGGGGCGTCGATTCGCGTCGTTCCCACCCGCCACCCGAACCAGAGGACGGCGAGCCCCATGGCGGAGAGGACGACGGCGATGCTGATCCGCGACAGCGTGGTGAAGAGGGTCAGCGTGCCGCTGGACAGGCCGGTGAAGGCCAGTCCGACGATCGGCAGGACGGGAACGCCGCAGCCGGCCAGCGTGCACGGACCGGTGGTGAGACCGAACACGCTGGTCAACGCTCCGGCGACGCCGGCGGGCCGCGCCGCCTTGAACCCGGGCCCGCAGGCCTGGCCTTCGCGTCGACGGTAGGACCAGAGCGCGAAGTACGAGCCGAACACGAGCGAGGTGAGGAGGATGCGGACGATCGTCGGCACGTCGATGATGAACCCCCACTCGATGCCTTCCCCGCCGTTGTCCGAGCTCAACCAGCCGATCGCCATGCTGGAGAGGAACGACAGCTTGTTCGAGAGGGCCTCGTCCGACCGGAGGTATTCCGGCAAGCGCGAGAGCCAGGGGTTGAAGGTGAAGAAGTCGACCGGCTTGCGGGCGATGGACAGGATGACGACTGGCGCCGCCAGGTTGAAGACGAACACGGCCGCGGTCACTGCCCACACGAGCTTCGCCCTCGCCCGCAGGGCAGCGGCGATCCCGCGGACCGTCTGCGCGATCGCGGCCACGACCGTCTGAGCCATTCCGCGCTCCGTCCTTCTGCGACGGCGCAGCATACGCGACGATGCCCCTAGTCGACAACGGCCCCGACCCGCGCGGCCCGTGTGCTAGCGCCTGCCCTCCGAGCTCTCCGAGTGCTCCCCCACTGCACGCGGGCAGGCGCTGGTGCATGGGCTGGCCTTCAGCGGCTCGGCGTTGCCGGGGCGGAATGTCGACGATCTTGATCGTCGAAGCGGCGTTCCTGGCGAAGCATGGAGTATTTTGGCGCCTCAATCCAGGCGCGAAAAGCCGGCCAACGCCACCAGCCCACAAGCAGGGCGAGCACAATGGCTGACATTACGATCACAATGAGATCGATCATTGTCCTGGGTCCTCGTGCGGAGGGCCATACAGAGAGCGCACGAATTCGGCCAGGGCGTGCCGCTGATCTACGCTGAGTTGGCTCTTCCACGGCGGCATTGCGGTTCCCGGCAGGCCATTTGCCAGCACTTCCAAGACTCTCTCTCGCGTAGGCTCCTTGAGGTGAAAGTTGGTGGGTTGCGGAGCGAGGGCACCCGCTGCCGGCCCGTTACCGGCTCCGCTGGCCCCGTGGCAACTGGCGCAATTCGCGGCAAATAGGGACTCGCCCTCGCTCACGCTCGTAGCTCCTCGCGTCGATGGCTCTGGAACGTGCAAGCTATGGATGTACGCGACAAGAGCGCGCAAGTCTTCGGTCGGGAGCTGGCGCCACGGCGGCATGGAGGACCCTGCGACTCCATTCCACAGCACGCTGCTCAATCGTTCATCGGAAAATCGGGCTGCAGTCAGGTTTGCCGGTTTTGGGAGTAGACTTGCTGAAGCCTTACCATCGCCCACTCCTGCAGGACCGTGACACGAGGCGCAATTCGCAGCGAATAGGGCTCCGCCGCGGCTCACTTCTTCCTGTAAGTCGTCAGCATCCGACGCGGGATGCAGAACGGGCGCGCTGGGGCTGTATCCTCCCGTCATGGCAATCGGAACGGTGGGAGGAGTGGCCCTGGCTGAGGGCTCGCCCGCCATCGCCATAGCCGCCGTCTCGGGCTGGACGCTTGATCCCAACGCCTGTCGCTCAAAACCGGAAAGCTGTCGAGCACGGCCAAGGGACTCCATATAAGCAAGCACATCGAGCGCTTCCTGCGTGGGCCGATCCGGGCCGCCACTGAACAGCCAGGAAAACGGAGGCATCATTGAATCGTGCACGACGAGCCGGGGATTGTAGAGATGAGTGAGTTGCCAGTCGCGGGAACGAACGTTGAACTCGCGCGACAGATCCGGCCCGATGCGGCGAGTGCCCCACAGTTGCGGGTACTCATACTTGGTCTCCCAAGGTTCGGTCGGCGCGCCAAAGCGGCGCACGTCGTCGGCGAGAAACCGGATCTGCTGCGTGTGACAGTAAGCGCACCCTTCGCGTCCATAGACGACTCTGCCCCTTTGTTCGGAGGCGCTGAGCGTTGGCATGGTGACCGGAGCCACCCGCTCAATTTCATTCTCCAGTTCCTTTCCCGGGAGGATCGCGAGCACAAGAAACGAGAGCGCAAAAAAACCTACACCCGCGCCGAAGATGACGACATGCGCGTAGCTGAACCGTCTGCTCGAGGGAGCCTCGTGCGAAGTCGACGCGTCACCCTCCGCTGCGGGGATGTGTTCTGAAGTCTCGCGGCTCGCCGCAGGCGTGGCTGCCGAGGGCCTTGGCCCGGAAAGGAGTGAACTCCAGAACAGGACAAAGCCCGCAAGGATAGGCAGCCCTGAGAATGTACGGACCAACCAGTAACTCGCAACGGCACGGACGGATTCGATCCATGGTGCGCTCGACGCCCAGACCTGGGCTTCCACCAAGCCCGCAATCGTGAGATCCGCAACCATCAATGTCAGTCCCACCGCCAGAAGCCAGAAGGACCAATTCATGGTGCGCTCGTTATAACGTGTTCCAGGGATGCGTTGCCACACGTGGGCGATGCCGCCAAGCGCCAGGAAACTTGCAAAGCCGATCATCGCGAAATGGGAGTGGCCGATGACCCAATCGGTAAAATGGATGAAGCGATTGACGGGCATCAACGCCTGTACCGACCCCTGCAGACTGACCAGTAGGTAGGACACAACACCAAACCAGACGAAGCGCAGCGGCACGTCCCTCCCCACGGTTCCGCTGCTCCCGCGAAGCGAGAGCAAGAGGTTGCTGACCACCAGAATCACGTCCATTCCCAGATAGACCGAAGCGACGATGGCGCCCTTCTGTGCAGCCATCGGGATTGCGGAATACACGTAGTGGTGAGTTCCATTCAGGGGATAGGTAAAGAAGAGCAGCCAAAACCCTACCATGGAGAGGAAATGGCTGAAGATGGCACGACGCGTGGTCGCGGGAATCACGTAATAGGCGATGGCGAGCGCATAGGGCGTCACGTACAGACCGATGGCGTCGTGAATCCAGAGGCCACTGAAGGCCGCGCCTCGAGCACCGGGAACGAGCTCGGGCACAAGATTCCCGACCGGGTAGGCAAGCATCGTGAAGATGATGCCGCCGAGGATGTACCAAGCACTGACATAGAGGTCAGAGAGCCGCGCTCTGAGGAACGGCAGGACAAATTCAAAGACCATCACGATGAAGGCGAGGACGACGAAAGCGTCAACCACGAGCGGAAACTCAGCCCATTCGAGCGGCTGGCTGAAGCCGGCCGCGACGAGCACCCAGCCGGGGAGTACCACGGCACCGTTCCAGATCCAGAAGAGGAACCATCCCAACCTCCGGCTCAAGACCGGGCGATTCGCGAGGCGCGGCACAACGTAATAAGAGAAGGCGAGGAAAGCGTTGCCCAGCCATCCAAAGAATATGCCCTGAGTGTGGTTGTAGCGAAGCCTTCCCCAGGTAAGCCAGGCATGGCCACCGAGGAAGTCGGGAAAGTTGAACTTGGTAGCTACCGTAATGCCGAATCCAACCGAGATGAGCAGCGTGGCCAACGATGCAAAGACATGCGCCCGGATCAGGCCATATTCGACCGAGGGAAGCTCGCCGTCAGGCTTGGTATCCCGCTGCTCAGTTGTCATCTCACAATACCCTCGCGCGCACTTGTCCTTTGAGCGAGACCGCTCAACATCCAACTTGCGACAGCAGTCCGGTCGTCAAGCGAGAGACCCCCCTGAGGGGGCCCGGGTGCAAAATTGCCCCATCCCGGCTGGGGATGAGCGATTGCGGACGATAGTCGAGAGAGCAAGTCTGGTGCTCCTCCCGGGTCCGAAGAGTGATGCTCGTAAAACGTCACGACTTCCTGATAACTCGGCCCAGTCGATCGTGTGAACATGTCGTGGCAACCCGCGCATTGCCGCTGTTGGATCTGAGAGCCTCGGGCCACCATCCCGAGTTGTATGTTCGGAGGAAGGCACAATGCGGTCGCGCCAACCGGTTTGCGCGGCGATTCCCCAAACAGCCGTCGATGGTCGCGCGTTCCCCACCAAGCCAGCAGGGTGCCCAGAAGCAGCACGAAGCCCAGCAAACGAAGCGGTGGACGCCCGGGTGTCTCTGAACCGTTTTGGAACTTATTCGCCATAGGTGGCGGTTCCATGGATGTCGCTTCCATGGACGTCGGTTGGGGATGTTCTTCCGTCATCTGACTTTCCATCTAGAAACACGACATAGTCAGTAATCAGTGCCACTTGCTGATCGGAAATGTGTGCGCCGTAGGTGTCTTTCATCTTCTTGACTGAACCAAGCCAGGCTGAGCGCGTGAACCGCGGCTGCATGGTGATATATCGCGGGGAATGGCAGACGACGCAGGCTGTCACGAACTCCTCACGGCCAGGACCTGGCGGAAGTAGGGGCTCGTCATGGGGCAGAGCGATGGTATGCACAGGGTTCTGCGGTTGTGGACTTCGGATCGGTGCAGAGCCCATGCGGGCGATGCCGTGATTTGCCTCCCCGGATGTTCTTGACCGTTTTCCACACCCGACGACCAACGCCGCAAGTCCCATCGACAGAACGACTCTTCTGGTGTTCCGCGTCACAGATTGCTACTCCACGTTTACGTCGACTCGCTCGACCACATTCCACATGAATCCACTGCGGTTCCACTGCTCCGTGCTCTGAGTCTCACCAATCGCATTTGTCGCACGAGCCATGAATCGATATTGTCCGCGGTTTCCCGGTGTCCAGTCCGCCCGCCATCGTCGCCACGAGTACTTTCCGATCTCCGCGTCCAGCCGAGCATCTGCCCAGCTGGCACCTCCGTTCGTCGACACCTCCACTCGCGTAATTCCGTGGCCGGAGTCGAAAGCGACGCCCTCGACTTGACGTTGGATTCCCGGATGCCAAATCTCATTGGGCTCGGGACGAACGAAGATGGAGCGCACGTTGAATCGATTGATGGGAACCGTGTCCGTGGCCAGATGTTTTGGAGATTCGGTGCCATTCGGAGCGCTGGGGATGCGATAGGCTTTGTCCGTCCAGAAGTTGCTAAAGACATGAGGCAGCACGGTGACGTCGCTGAGGGCCTTCACCCAATAAGTCCCGTACCACCCAGGCACGACGAGGCGCAGGGGAAAGCCGTTCACCATGGGCAACGGCCGGTCATTCATGGCGTAGGCGATCATCACCTCCCCGTCCCGCGCGTGGTCGATCGAAAGGGCTTTCACGAAGTCCGCCACGGAGGGCAGTGGGGGCACGTCAAGACCATTGAACGAGACGTCCACCGCGCCTGACTTCACTTGGGCACGATCCAGGATCGACCTCACGGGAACGCCGGTCCATTTGGCGTTGCCGACAGCGCCATTCTTCCACTGGCCACCTGGAATGCGGGGCTCGAAGAAACTACGAGAATTCCCGGAGCATTGATTGACGGCGATGATGGAAATTGGCTCGAACTGCGATCGAAGGTCGTCCACGCTCAGCTGCAACGGCTGCCGGACGTGGCCGCTGACGTTGAGTCGAAATGTTCGAAGATCCACGGAAGCCGGGATTCCTTCGAGGTGCCACCGAACGAAGAAGGCTTCGTTCGGCGTGAGGTCCTGCCGAAAGTAGTGGAGCGGGGTTTCCAACTGTGGAGGCCGGTCGGTGAGCAAGATCATCTCTGTTTTTTCCGGGAATCGAATGAGCGGGAATTGACCGGGGTTGGTCGGGGTCGATGGAGTCCCCGCCACAGAGTTGATTCGATTGCAGGAAGAGGTCAATGCCGCAGCGCCGGTGGCACCAATGAGTTGCAAGAATTCCCGCCGGTTCATCGGATACCTTCCAGGACTGACAGAACCTCGGTTATCTGTCCTTCGCCCGAGCAGGCGGTGGTTGGGAATGCCAGGGCAATTGTGTACGGCTCGCAAGAGCGATGCCGGCCCCCCGAGCGCCGGCAGGATGCACCGAGCATCGGTGCGCCCTATGATTCTCTCGGCTCTTCGTGGTTCTCTCTGATCGATTGGCCGACAGGGTGATCGACGGCTGAGCACCGTGTCCGCCGACGATCGACGACGCCGCAGCGCTGTCACTCAGGCACGAGGCGGCCCTGCACGGCGGAGGGTAGTGCCCTCAAGCCGCGCTCTGCTAGGCTGGTCGCAAGGAGCAGCACATGTCCCTTCAGGCTGGACCGATCCCCTCCGACCGCTCGTCCCTGTCGTTCGGTGCGCTTCTGGCGTTCGCCCTGGTCGCGACTGGCGGCTCCGCGCCACACCGCCACCATCCTACCGCCCGCTCGGACGGCTTTCAGGCGATGATCGCCGATGCGGTCGCGCGCATGCACGCGGCGATGGACGTCGCCTTCACAGGCGATGCGGATCGGGACTTCGCCCGCATGATGATCCCGCACCACCAGGGCGCCATCGACATGGCGCTCGTCGAGTTGCGCTACGGCAAGGACGAGCGACTGAAGCGGCTGGCCCAGGAGATCATCGTCGAGCAGCAGCAGGAGATCACGGTCATGCATCTCGCGCTCGGCGACGCTCTGCCGCCCGGGACGGCCGCGCCCACGCAGGTTCAGGCCGCCCCCGCCGCCCACCAGGAGGAGTGACATGGCCCGCCCACTCGCGGCACTGCTCGCGCTCGTCGCCGCTCGCGCCTTCGCCGGCCAGGTGCCGCGCTCTGCGGCGGCGCCGGACATCCCGGTGACCAACCGCGACCGCGTCTACGCCGCCGAGCAGTTCTCCAATACCGTCTCGGTGATCGATCCGGCGGCGAACAGGTTGCTGGGCGTGATCCGGCTCGGCGATCCGCAACCAGCGAACCTCTCGCCTCTCTACCGCGGCCAGTTGCTGGTGCACGGTCTGGGCTTCTCGCCCGACAACCGGACTCTCGCGGTGGTCTCGATCGGGTCCAACTCCGTCACGTTCATCGATACGGCCACCAACGCCGTCAAGCACGTCACGTACGTAGGCCGCTCGCCGCACGAGGCGTTCTTCACGCCCGACGGCAAGGAGGTCTGGGTGACGGTGCGCGGCGAGGACTACGTCGCGGTGCTCGACGGCAAGAGGTTCGTCGAGAAGACCCGGATCAAGCTGCCGAACGGACCGGGAATGACGATCTTTTCGCCGGACGGCAAGTACGGCTACGTGTGCTCGAGCTTCACCCCGGAAACCAACGTGGTCTCGGTCGCCGACCACAAGATCGCCGGCAAGGTGAAGCAGGAGTCACCCTTTTGCCCGAACATCGCCGCCTCGCCAGACGGAGGTCAAGTCTGGCTGACCCTGAAGGACGTTGGAAAGACGATGGTGTTCTCCGCGAAGCCGCCGTTCAACGTGCTCAAAGTGCTCGACACCGGCCCGATCACCAACCACGTAAACATCGTGCGCAACGCGCGCGGCCAGTTCGCCTACGTCACCGTAGGCGGCCTGAACACCGTCCTCGCCTTCCGCACCGACACTTTCGAGCAGGTCGCGCGGATCCCGGTCGGCGACCTGCCCCACGGCGTCTGGCCGTCCGGCGACGGTACGCGCCTCTACGTCGATAACGAGAACGGCGACATGGTGACGGCGATCGACACGCTCGAGAACAAGGTCGTCGCCACCATCCCCATCGGCCAGGCGGCGCAGGCGCTCGTCTACGTTCCGAACGCCGTGCCAGCGGGAGAGGGAACGCAAAATCTTCAACCGCTAGGTACGGCGAGCAAAGCGGTGCACCTCGTGCTCGGACCGCCCGGCGGAAAGCCGGCGACCCGAGTCTCGCTGTTCGACCAGGGCCTGACCCAGGTCTTGCAAGCCGCGGTCACTGGTCTCGAGGCCAAGAAGCCCTACGTGCTCGCGCTCTCCTCCGACGCGGCTGGCGCGGGGCGCCTCGAACCGCTCGCCGCCTTCATGGCCAATCCGGCTGGAGCCGCCATCGTCGACGCCGTCGGGCCGATCCGCCAGCTCGTCCAGGGCGAGGGCGCGGGACCGAGGCGCTACCTGGTGATCGCAGCCGGCACGCCTGAGAGCATCGGCGCGCTGGCGCAGGTCCAGCAATGAATTCGACGGTGGGACCGTCCACCCTCGACGCGGAGCGGTAGCGAGCGCCTCAGTACTTGCGGTACGGGAGGAACTTCCCGTGCATGACGATCTTCACCCGGTCGCCCTTCGGGTCGGGCATCCGTTCCAGCGACATCTCGTAATCGATCGCGCTCATGATGCCGTCGCCGAACTCCTCGTGGATCAGCTCCTTCCAGGTGGTGCCATAGACCTGCACCAGCTCGTGGAAGCGGTAGATGGTCGGGTCGACCGGGACGGCGGTGTCCAGCGAGCCGCGCATCGGGACGACTTGAAGCAACGTCATCTCCTCGTCGGTGAGCCCGAGGAGCTTCGCCGCCTTCTGCGCCTCTTCCTTGTTCATCGTCATCTGCCCGAGGAGCGCGGCCGTCGTCCAGACGGGGCTTCGGCCCACCTCCTTGGCGATCTGCCCCCAGGTGAGTCCCTTCTTCAGCCTGGTCGCCAGCACCTTCTCCGTCAGCTCGGCTCGGGTCATTGCGCCGCCTCCTGTGCGGGTTCGTGAGCGGTGGTGCGGGGCGCCTCGCTACCGGCGCCGTTCCGGTAACGCTTCGATCGCGTCACCAGGAAGTCGAGCAGGTGGTTCCTCAGCGGGTAGTACTGCGGGTCGCGGTGGATCGTCTGGCGCGTCCGGCCGCGCGGCAGCAGGTTCTTCACCACCTCGGCGATGCCCGCGCGCGGCCCGTTGCTCATGAGCAGGATGCGGTCGGCCAGCAGGATCGCCTCGTCGACGTCGTGGGTGATCATCAGGACGGTCTGGTGCGTGGCCGCGCAGATCTGCAGCAGCTCGTCCTGGATCAGGCCGCGCGTCAGCGCGTCGAGCGCGCCGAACGGCTCGTCGAGGAGCAGCATCTTCGGCTGGATGGCGAACGCGCGGGCGATGCCCACCCGCTGCTTCATCCCTCCCGAGAGCTCCGCCGGCTTCTTCTGCTCCGAACCGGTGAGGTGCACCATGTCCAGGTACTTCTGCGCGTGGCGCGCGACCTGCTCCTCGCTGAACGCAGGCCAGCGGGAGCGCACCGCGAAGGCGACGTTCTTCCGGGCGGACAGCCAGGGCAGCAGCGCGTGGTTCTGGAAGACGACCCCGCGATCCAGGCTCGGGCCGCGGACCTCGGTCGCGTCGACGAGCACGCGCCCCGACGTGGCGGCGTCGAGCCCCGCGAGGATGTTGAGGATGGTCGACTTGCCGCACCCGGAGTGGCCGATCAGGCAGACGAACTCGCCCTTGTGGATGGTGAAGCTGACGGCGTCGAACACGCAGAGCGGCCCCCCGCCGCGCGCGCCCGGATACACCCTCCCGAGCTGCTCCACCGAGACGAACGGTTTCACGGGCTGTCACTCCTGATAGGCAACGAGCTTCCCCAGCGTGGCGAATCCCAGATCGAGGAGCATTCCCATCAGACCGATGATGAGGAGCGCGAAGATGACGTTCGCGAGCGAGAGGTTGTTCCACTCGTTCCAGACGAAGTAGCCGATGCCGGTGCCGCCCACCAGCATCTCGGCGGCGACGATCACCAGCCACGCGATGCCCATCGAGATGCGCATGCCGGTGAGGATGGTGGGCGCCGCCGCGGGCAACACCACCAGGAATGCCTTGCGCAGTGCGGAGACCTCGAGAGTGCGCGCCACGTCCAGCCACTCCCGCTTCACCGACGCGACGCCGTGGGCGGTGTTGAGGAGCATCGGCCAGAGCGAGCAGATGGAGATGACGAACACGGAAGAGACCGAGGAATCCTTGATCGTGTAGAGCGCCAGCGGCATCCAGGCGAGCGGCGAGATCGGCTTGAGCAGCTGGACGTAAGGGTTGAGCGCCCGGTGCACCACGGGAGAGGTGCCGACGAAGAACCCGAGCGGGACGGCCACCAGCGCCGCGAGCGAGAATCCGAGGAGCACCCGGCCCAGCGACCAGGCGAGCTGGATGGCGATGCCCTTGTCGTTCATGCCCCCGTCGTGGAACGGGCTCTTCAGCTGCGCCCAGGCGGCCTCGGCGATCTGGGCCGGCGCTGGCAGCCCGGACTTCCGCGCGCCGAGCAGCGCCGCGTACTCCGGGTCGCCGCTCCGGGCATCGTGCGCCGGCAGCGTGGCGAGCTGCCAGGCGGCGAGGAAGAGGGCGAGCAGGAGCAACGAGCCGAGCGCGGCGCGGATCCGGGTCGGCAACCGCATCCGTCAGCTCCGCCGGATGGAGAAGCTGTTCACGTATTCCTCCGGCTTCGCGGGATCGAACGTCTTGCCCATCACCTGGTGCCGCGCGTACGTCTTCTCCGGCGCGGCGAGACCCAGCTCGGCCATCCGCTTGCGCGCATCGGTCGCCAGGAAGACCTGTTCCGCGACCTTCCGGTAGTCCAGATCGCCCTTCACGTACCCCCACCGCTTGAGCTGCGTGAGGATCCACACCGCCATCGAGTGCCAGGGGAACGGGTCGAAATCGGCGCGCCCGGGCACGTTCTGGACCTTGCCGAGCCCATCGGCGAAGCGGCCGGTCAGCACCTGCTCGACGACGGGCAGCGGCTGGTTCAGGTAGTTGGCGGGCGCGATCGCCTTGGCGATGTCCATCCGGTTCGCGGGCTCGTGCGCGTGCGCCGTGGCGGTGGCAATGGCGCGGAAGAGCGCCGCGAAGGTGTTCGGGTTCTGCCGGACGAAGGAGTCCGGCACGCCGAGTGCGCAGCAGGGGTGCCCGTCCCACAGGTCCTTGGAGAGGAGGTGGATGAAGCCGACCTCCTCGTAGACGGCGCGCTGGTTGAACGGCTCGGGCCCCAGGTACCCGTCGATGTTCCCCGCGCGCAGGTTCGCGACCATTTCGGGCGGCGGGACGACGCGGATCTCGATGTCCTTGTCCGGGTCGAGCCCGTGCTCGGCGACGTAGTAGCGCAGGAGCAGGTTGTGCATCGAGTAGTCGAAGGGGACGGCGAACTTCATCCCCTTCCACTGTTTCGGGTCGCGCCTCTCCTTGTGCTTGAGGTGGAGCGTGATCGCCTGGCCGTTGATGTTCTCGATGGCCGCCACGTACGTCGGGTCTTTGCGCGAGCCGAGCCCCAGGCTGATGGCCAGGGGCATCGGCGAGAGCATGTGCGAGGCGTCGTACTCGCGGTTGAGCACCTTGTCGCGGATGAGCGCCCAGCCCGCGGTCTTCACCACCGTCACCTTGAGCCCCTGCCGCGCGTAGAAGCCCATCGGGTCGGCCATGAGGATGGGCGTGGCGCAGGTGATGGGGACGAACCCGATCTTCAGCTCCTTCTTCTCCGGAGTGCCGCCTGCCTCTTGCGCGAGCACCTTCGCGGTGGTGAGCGGGAAGAAGGCGCCGATGGCGCTGAGCAACGCTCCTCCACCGAGGCCGCGCAGGACGCCACGTCGCCCGAGCACCGCTCGAGTGACCGCGGCCTCGACGATCCGCTCGACGAGGCCTTCGGTCGGCCCGCTCACGACGAGCTCGCTTCCCGCAGTGCCGCCGGCGCCCGGACGGCATCGGAAGGGCTGGGGGGAACGACGTGCTCGCCCAATGCCGGACCTCCGAGGGCGTACGCGTTCTCCGAGTGCTGGGAGAGGTCGAGCCCGGTCATCTCGTCTTCCGCCGTGACGCGCAGCCCGAGCAGGGCGTCGACCAGCTTGAGGATGCCGAACGTGACCGGGACCGCGAGCGCGATGGTCGCCCCGACCGCGGCGAGCTGCTTCCAGAGCTGCGCGGGGTTCCCGGCGAAGAGGCCGTCCGCTCCGGCGGCGTTCACGGCTACCGAGGCGAACAGTCCCGTGGCGATCGCTCCCCACGTGCCGCCGACGCCGTGGACGCCGACCACGTCCAGCGAATCGTCGTATCCGAGCCGCGCCTTGAAGTTGCACGCCGCGTAGCAGAGCGTACCTGCCACTCCGCCGATCAGGATCGCGGCCATGGGCCCGACGAATCCGCAGCCGGGCGTGATGGCGACGAGGCCTGCGACCGCTCCCGAGGCCATGCCGAGGACCGTCGGCTTGCCGCGCGACATCCACTCGGCGCCCATCCATGCGAGCGCGGCAGCGGCCGCCGCCGTGTTGGTGGTAAGAAAGGCGTTGGCCGCGAGCCCCGACGCTTCCAGCGCGCTGCCCGCGTTGAAGCCGAACCACCCGAACCAGAGCAGTCCGGCGCCGATGACGGTGAGCGGCAGGTTGTGCGGCGGCATCGGCTTCTGCCCGTACCCTTTGCGCTTGCCGATCACGAGCGCGCAGGTCAGCGCCGAGACGCCGGAGGAGATGTGGACCACGGTTCCGCCGGCGAAGTCGAGCGCGCCGAGCTTGCGCAAGAAGCCGCCGTCGCCCCAGACCCAGTGCGCCAGCGGGTCGTAGACCAGGGTCGTCCAGAGCAAGGCGAAGAGGACGAAGGCCGAGAACTTCTTCCGCTCGGCGAAGGCGCCGGTGATGAGCGCCGGGGTGATGACGGCGAACATCATCTGGAAGAGCATGAACGCCTGGTGCGGGATGGTCGCCGCGTAGGTGGGGTTCGGCGCCGCGCCCACGCCGCGCAGCCCGGCGAACTCCAGCCCGCCCAGCAGGCCGCCCTTGTCGGGGCCGAACGCCAGGCTATAGCCGAACAGCACCCACTGGATCGAGACGAGGCACAGCACCACGAAGCTCTGCATGAGCGTGGCGAGCGCATTCTTCTGGCGGACCATTCCCCCGTAGAAAAGCGCCAGCCCGGGCGCCGTCATCAGCAGCACGAGCGCGCTGCACATGAGCACCCACGCGGTGTCGCCCTTGTCGATCCCCATCCACTCCTCCTTGGAGCAAGAAGGCCGGAGCCAGTTCTCCGGCGGCCGAAGCATCCCCGTGCAATCGCGGTACCAGCCGAGCACGACCGTCGTCGGAGGAGACGCCGCCGCCGGACGCGGCCGCGCATCGACAAAAACGTCGCAATCGGGCAGCTGGGCGACGGAGTTGTAGCCCAACCGCCGCTCGCTTCGCGGGACGCCACCCCCGGGCAGCCCCCCGCGAAGGTCCCGCGAACGACGTTTTCGTGTGCTCCGGCGATCGAACCGCCAAGGCTGTCGGATCTGGGCGCCCGTCAGCTCCTGGGCATGCGCACCACGAAGCGGGTACCCTCCGCGAGCCGGGAGGTCACGTCGATGGTTCCACCGTGCGCCTGGACCACCTCGCGCACGATGAAGAGCCCGATCCCCAGGTGCCGGCGGCCGGGACGCCCGCCGTGGACGTCGTGACCGCGCCTGAACGGGTCGAACAGGTGCGGCAGCACCTCGGGCGGAATCGGGTCCCCCAGGTTGTGCACCGTGAGCGTCCACTCCGTCTCGCTTCCCTGGCTGGCGACCGTCACCGGAGCGTCGTCGGGGCCGTGCTGGAGGGCGTTGGCGACGAGGTTCGAGACGACCTGCTCCAGGCGGCTCGCGTCCCACCGGCCGTTCCCATCCCCCTGCACTCGAAGCCGGATCTCCCGCCCGGGGCATCCCGCCTGGAGCTCTTCGACGATCCGCGCACAAAGCTCGTGGGCGTCCGTCGGTGTCCGCTTCACCTCGATGCCGCCGCCCAGGCGCACCTTGGTCAGGTCGAGCAGGTCGCTGATGATCGCTTCCATGCGCTGCGCGCTCACCAGGATGCGTTTCGCAATCCGGACCGCTTCGGCGGACAGTCCGGATTCTCGCTTGAGCACCGACGCTCCCATCAGGATGGCGGAGAGCGGGCTTCGTAGATCGTGGCTGACGATCGCGAGCGCTTGCTCGTCGGCCGGGTCCGCAGCAAGCTCCGGCTTGGCCGTCGCGCGATCCCGGAGCCGCATGAGGAACTCGTCGGGCGGCATGAAGAAGGGGTTGGCGTGCACCATGCCCCCGGCGATCACCACCGGGTGGGTTCGCAACAGGTCCATGATCAGCCCACCGCTCTGCTTCGAGGTCTCGTACGCGCAGACCACCGGGTCGGGGTACTTCGGAAGCATCCAGTTCAGGCGCGCCTCGTAGGCGACCCAGTCGTCCCAGGTCCCCCCCGGCGCGCTGGGGAAATTCACGTGGGTGACCAGGCGGACGAGCGGGAAGCGGTGCCTGTCTCGCTGCAGGATTTCCTCGACCAGCTCGAGCATCGCCTCCGGATCGAACTTGCCTCCACGGAGGTAGGTGTCCGACCAGGTGCGCAGCTCGAATTGCCCGCTTGTCTCCAGCTCGCCGAGAGGAACGCCGCTTTGCTCCAATCGCCGGGCATAGGCCTCGCGGTCGCCTGGATCCACGATGTGGAAGGCGAGCTCCTTCCGCTCCAGCCCTTCCCGAACGAACGGTAGCGTCACCCGGTACTCGTCCTCCGGGCCATCGAAGAATGCGCAGATGTGGCGCTGGCCGCCCAAGGCGGTCCCCGCGAGATGGATCGGCTGCCAGAAGCTCCCGTTCATGGAACCGGTCATCGCAGGAGGTGCGGGCGACGTCTTTCAGAAAGCGGATTGCGCCTTTCAAGAACCGATCGTTCGACCGGCGTCTCTCAGCGACACCGCTCTCGCCGGTAGGCGGCGGGCGTCGTGCCGTAGAAACGCTGGAACGCGGTCGTCAGGTGAGCCTGGCTGGAGAAGCCGGTCGCAAGCGCGACCTCCGCGACGGACTGGTCCGTGCCCGCCAGCAGGGCCGCGGCCCACTCGACCCGCCGTCCCAGCAGGTACTGATGCACGGACGCGCGCATGGCCCGCTTGAACTCCCTTGCGAAATGCGCGGGGCTCATGCCGGCCTCGGCGGCCAGCGTCAGCAGCGAGAGGTCCTCGCCCAGGTGCGCCTCGATGTAGTCGACGACCTGGCGGAGGCGACGCGGAGGGAGACCTGCGCGCCGGCCGGGCGCGGGAGCGAGGGTCGAGTGATGCCGAACCAGCTCGATGACCGTGAGCACCACGAGGCCCTCGGCGTACGCCCGGCCCATCGGGCCGGGCTGCTCGACCTCGCGGCCGAGCGCTGCGAGGGCCTGCAGGATGGAGGGGTTCCGCAGGTCCATCGATCGCACGAGCTCGAGTCGCGACGGATCGATCTCTGCGCCGCCGACCTGGGTGACGAACTCCGGCTCGAACAAGAGCCGCACTTCGCCCCGGGTGCCGAGGCCATCGGTGTACCCGCGAAACCGCTCTCCAGCCGGCCGCAGCGTGAGCTGGCCCGGGCGCACCGGGAACGGATCGATTGGCCTGCCGTCGATGCAACCGCTGACCCAGGTCGGAGGACCGTCGGGCGTCAAGGTCAGCGCGTGTTCCGGGATCTGTACGTCGAAGCCGCAGTGGCCGATCACGTTCTGCGTCTCCGTCTCGACCCGGAACCCGTCTCCGTCGACGCCCCTGCGTGACAGGATCTCGGCGTCGTACTGTTGGATCGCCAGGGGAGCCCGATGCTCAGGCAGCGAAGCGGGCAACGGCTCTCTCCCAGCGCGATCCCCTCGGGCCACCCGCGAAGTGCGGGTGCGAAGCTTGGCGCGCGGTGCCAGCGACCATGCGGCTGCCGCGCGAGCCCGTCAATCAGTGGCGACCCTGACGGCCCTCAACTCCCGTAGAGGAACTCCGGCAGCCAGAGCGTCATGCCCGGCCAGATGTACATGAAGACCAGGCAGAGGAGGACGATCAGCATGTACGGCATCATGCCGGCGAAGATCTGGTTGAGCGTGACGTGCTTCGGCGCGACGCCCTTCAAGTAGAACGCCGACATCGCCACGGGCGGCGAGAGGAAGGCCGCCTGCAGGTTCACGGCGACCATGGTGCCGAAGAGGATGGGATCGATCTGGAAGTGGCTCAGCAGCGGAATGAAGATCGGGCAGAAGATGACGATGATCTCGGTCCACTCGAGCGGCCATCCAAGAAGGAAGATGATCAGCTGGGCGATGACCAGGAACCCGACCGGCGAGAGGTTCATGCCCAGCACCCAGCGCTCGATCAGCGACTGACCGCCGTGCAGCGCGAACACGGCCGAGAAGAGCCCGGAACCGACGAACAGCCAGCACACCATCGCGGTCGTCTTGGCGGTGAGGAAGATCGCCTGCTTGACGTTCTCGCGGAGCTCCCGCGAGGCGCGCAGGTTCCACAGCCCGGGCACCACGGTGCCGAAGAACGTCCCCCCGATGAACGCCGAAACGAGGATGGTGGCGAACCCTCCTTGCCTGGTCGCGAGCCCGCCGCCGATCAGGCCGCCGACGAGGGTCCACAACCAGACTTGCCGCCGGTACTTCGCCATCACGGCGAGGTAGAGCGCGCCGAGCGCCCCGATAGCCGCCGACTCGGTCGCGGTGGTGATTCCGAAGAGGATGACTGCCAGGACCACGAACGTCAGCACGCCGAGCGGCACCACCGAGGCGACCAGCTGTTTGAGGATCTCGAGCTGCTCGCCGTCCATCCGCCGGTAGTAGACCCCGAGGATGGCGGCGCTGAGGGCCGCCAGTGCCCAGAACCATTGATAGAAGTGTTCCGGGACCTGACCGGCCTTCGACGAGGTGGCAACCTCTCCGAGCGAGGTCATCTCCTCGGGCGGCCCGTCGTCGGAGGCCGTCGGGTTCGACGCGGACTGCGCCGAGCCGAGCTCCTGCGGCTTGTCGTCGGCGACCGAAGGTGCCGCAGGCGCGGGGGTCGCGGCCATCGCGACGGCCGCGGGCCGCGACGCCGGACCGGCTTGCGGCGCCGCGTTGTAGATGACCACGTACCAATACGCCGCGCCGAAGGTGGCGGCCGCCAGGATGACCGGCACCAGCGCAGCCATCAGGTCGTTCCAGACCGCGCCGTAACGAACCGGCTTGCCGTCGTGCCCGGTCGCTCCCTGCAGACGCGCCGGCCGGACCACCGCCGCGAGGAGGCCCCGGATGATCCGGCGGGACGGACCGCGCTCGAGACGCCGCAGATAGTCCGGAACCTCGATCCGGTACTCGTCGGGTGGCAACTTGGGGGCGATCTTGGGATTGATGAGCGCCCAGCCGAGGATGTACAGGAGGTACAGGAAGGTGAGGAAGAAGCCGGGCAGCATGGCTGCCGCGTACAGCTTGACGATCGATTGTCCGGCGACCGCCGCGTAGACGATCAGCATCACCGATGGAGGGATGAGGATGCCGAGGGTCCCGCCCGCCGTGATCACGCCGGCGGCGAGCTTCACGTCGTATCCTGCCCGCAGCATCGGCCGCAACGCGATCACGCCCATCAGCACCACGACGGCGCCGACGATTCCCGAGGCGATTCCCCAGAAGGCGCACACCAGGAGCGTGGTGACCGCCAGCGATGCCGGAATGCGCCGGAACGCGAGCTGCACGCTGTGGAACATCGCGTCGACCAGCGCGGCCCGCTCCATGATGTAGCCCATGAAGACGAACAGCGGGATGGAGAGCAGGGTGTCGTTCGTCATCACCCCGTACGTCCGCTGGACGATCAGGTCGAAGATGTTGTTGTCGTACCAGTGCTGGATCGGGTTCCAGAACGCGATGTAGCCGAAGATCATCCCCAGGCCCATCAGCGTGAACGCGGTCGGGAAGCCCATCATGATGGCGATCACGATGAGCCCCAGCATGGTCAATCCCAGGCTTGGGCTGCTCACGGCTTCTTCCGTTCGGCGTCGTCGACCACCACGTGGCGGCGGCGCGCGGCCTCGTCGATCGATTTCGCCGAATCCATCGCGACGCGGCGCGACTCCTCGTCCACGTACTCGCTCTTCGAGAGCTGCGTATCGATCACGTCAATCTCCTCGACGTCGGAGAGGCGGGACGGCCAGGCCCCGGTGCGCAGGCACTCGATGCAACGGACGATCTCCGCCACTCCCTGAAGCATCACCAGCGCACCCGCTAGCGGAATGACGGACTTGAAATGGTAGACCGGCGGTCCTTCGGCGGTGATGGTGGAGTGCTCTCCGATTCGCCACGAGGTGGCGGCGTAATCGTAGCCCGCATAGACGAGGCCGAGGATTCCGGGGATGAAGAAGAGGAAGTACAGCGTCAGGTCGGCGGCCGCCTGGGCGCGCGGCGGCAGGTACGTGTAGACGAAATCGGCGCGGACGTGCGCCCCCTGCGCCAGCGTATACGCGCCGCACATCATGAACAGCGTGCCGTACAGCATGTTGTTCAAATCGAAGATCCAGGCCGTCGGCGAGTTGAGGATGTAGCGCTTGAACACCTCGATGGAGACGACGAAGGTGAGGCCCAGGATGAGCCAGGCGAAGGCCTTGCCCGACCAGTAGCTGACCTCGTCGATTGCGCGGATCAGGGTTCGGGCGTTCATCGGCGTCTGGAAGGCGCCAACCATCCGGCGTGCACCGGATGGCTGGGCGTTTGGGCGAGAGTCACGGAGCGCTAGGTCTTCTTCGCCGCCGGGGTCGCCGGCTTGCCGAAGTAGTGGTTGTAGGCCATGCGCCGGGGCACGTTGGTGTCGAGGTCCCATTTCACCGCGCGCTCGGCGAACTTGCGCTGGGAATCGACGATCTCCTTGAAGAGGGCGTTCTCCGACGACTTCTTCGCCTCGACTGAATCGAAGACCTCGAGCTGCTTCTGCAGGACCGAGTCCGGCGTCCGGTAGAACTTGACCTTGTCCTTGGTCTGCAGCTCCACGTAGTCCTTCGAGTACCGATCGATCGCCTTCCACGACATGTCGGCCGAGGCGGCCTCCACCGCATTGGCGATGATCGCCTTCATCTTCTCCGGCAGCGCATCGAACTTCGCCTTGTTGAAGAGGATCTCGAACTGCTCGCCGACCTGGTGGTAGCTCTGCAGCATGCAGACCTTGGAGACGTCGGGGAACCCGAGTGTGCGGTCCGAGCTTGCGTTGTTGAATTCGGCGGCGTCGATGAGCCCGCGGTCGAGGGCGGGCACGATCTCCGAGCCGGGAAGCGCGTTGACCGCGGCGCCCATTCCCGTGAACAAGTCGATGGAGATACCCACGGTGCGGAACTTGAGGCCCTTGAAGTCGTCGGGCTTCGTGATGGGTTTCTTGTACCAGCCGAGCGGCTGTGTCGGCATGGGGCCGTAAGGGAAGGACACGACGTTCGCCCCGATCGAGCCGTAGAGCTTGGCGAGCAGCTCCTTGCCGCCTCCGTACTTGTGCCAGGCGAGGAGCATGTTCGCGTCCATGCCGAACGCGGGGCTCGATCCCCAGAGCGCCAGGGCGGTCTGCTTTCCATAGTGGTACACGAGCACGCCGTGGCCGCCGTCCAGCGTGCCCTTCGACACCGCGTCGAGCAGGCCGAAGGCCGGAACCACCGCGCCTGCCGGCAGCACCTCGATCTTGAGGTCGCCGCCCGTCATGTCGTTCACCTTCTTCGCGAAGTCGAGGGCGTACTCGTGGAAGATGTCCTTCTGCGGCCAGGTGCTCTGCCAACGCATGGCGATGGGCCCTTGCGCCTTCACCACGCTCGGGAAGCCGAGCGTCGCCGCGCCTCCCGCGGCCGCTGCGGCGGCCTTGAGCATGCCGCGCCGTGAAACAGCCTTCTCCGCCTGCGGACCATTCGGAGCTTTCTTTTGCATGAGCCTCTCCTCGAGGGACTGCGTTCCCGTCGCTGGGCCCGGACGAGTGCGACATTACGCCCGGGACCTTCGGACTATCGCACTTTGCCCTACTCAAACGAAAGTAGGGGGGGCCTCCCGGCTCGATCCGTCGAGCTTCAACCTCTCACGCGGCAAGATTTTCGCGCTGCGCGTTGGCTCATGGGACAACACCGGCAAGAAGGTGCCGGAGGAAAACCATGAGAGCAGTGCTCTGGACTGTGGTCCTGTGGAGTCTGTGCGGTGCGGGGGTTGCGGCGGCGGAGGAAAACCCGGAACCAGCTCGGGCCGCCGAGGCCCAGGTCGCTCCTCAGCCTGAATCGGCGGCGGCGGAAGCAGCGCCCGCGGCAGCGGACGAGCCGGCGACGGCCGAGCCGACCGCTACCTCGAGCACGACCAAGGTCGAGGAGGCTCCTCCCGCGCCGAAGGCAGCCGAACCAGCGCCGGTGGCCGCGGAACCCGCGCGAGCGGAGACTGCCGAACCGACCAAGGCTCCCGCGGCCAAGGCAGTTCCCCGCAGCCCGTTCCAGGGCAGCTGGCAGGAGGCGTCAGCCGACGAGAAGGCCCTCTTCCTCGAGGCGTTCGGGGAGAGCAGCAGGGTCGTCCAGGAGCGCTGGGACAAGGCGACGCCGGACGAGCGCAAGAGGATCCTCCGCGCGCATCCGCTCCTGGGTGCACGCCCGATGAAGCACCGGTGGGCCGCTGCCACTCCCGAGGAGCGCGCCGCGTTCCTCGAGGTGACTCCGAAAATGGTCCAGAAGATCAAGGAGGCCTGGGAGAACGCCACTCCGGAGCAGAGGAAGCTGCTCGCGCTCGAGCACCCGTACTTCGCCCGCAAGGCTTTCCACCACGCCTGGACGCAAGCCACGCCGCAAGAGAAGGTCGCGTTCCTCGTCGCGCACCCGGCGCTCTACGGCGAGCTGAGGGCCAGGTGGGCCGGCGCGACCGCCTGGCAGAAGCAGTGGTACGCGAGGACCTATCCGGGGATGGAATCCCTGGCGAGCTCCAAGCCCTGGGCCGAGACCGCGACCGAGGAGCGGGCGCTCTTCCTCGAGGCGAACCCCGGGATCGCGGAGAAGGCGCGCGATGCCTGGCAGAAGACCCAACCGGAGATGCGAGCGACGCTGGTGCGGAAGTGGCAGGGGTGGCCACTCAAGCCGTACCAGGCGCAGCTCGAGAATGCCGGCAAGACGTTTCTCTCGGTGAAGACGCGCCCTGCGGCGACGAGCACGAAGGGAACCGGGAAGCCCGGCACGCGCCATCCCTAGAAAGCACGGCGCCTATGCGGGCCGGAGCAGCGTGAACGAGATCCGGGTGCCCTTCCCGCGCGTACTGTCGGCCCAGATGCGGCCGCCGTGCGCCTCGACGATGCCTCGGGCGATGTACAGGCCCAGCCCGGCCCCGGAGCGCTCGCCTTCCCGCGCCTGCCAGTAGCGCTCGAACAGGTGCGGGAGGTGCTCCGGCGAGATTCCGGCGCCGGTGTCGGAAATCGAGAAGCACACCTCTCGCCCCTCGAGGGAGACCTCGAGGCGTACGCCACCCTTCCCGGTGAACTTGACCGCGTTTCCCATTAGATTCGCGAAGACTTGCAGGATGCGGCGCCGATCGCAGTGCACCGGCACGCTGGGTTCGGGCAGATGCGCCTCGAGCGTAATCCCCTTCTGCTGGGCGAGCGGCTGCACGGCGAGGAGGGCGTCCTGGGCCAGCGCGCTCACGTCGCAACCGGATCGGACGACGCGGAGACTGCCGGCGTCGATGCGCGCGACGTCCAGGAGGTCGTCCACCAGCCGGCTCATCGAGTCCGCCTGGCGTTGCAGCACGGCGACGAAGTCACCGGCGGTTCCGGCCTCGTCCTCGAGCTCGGTCGCCAGCGACGACGTCGTCAGCCGGAAGACGTTCAGGATGTTCCGCAGGTCGTGCGAGACCACCGCCAGGACGTCGTCCCGCTGGCGCACCGCCCGCTGTGCCGTTTCGAGCGCGGCCAGCCGCTCGGCGTCGGCAGCCACGCGCGCAGTCACGTCGCGCGCCGTGACGGCCACGCCTTCGATCTCGCCGCGGTGCCCGCGCATCGGCGCGAGCGCGTACTCATGGTGCACGAACCCGCCCGGCGTCGAAGCCGACCGCGCATCCTCGACGAGCTGCCCGGTGGTGAGGGCCAGCCGGAGCATCCCGTGGAACTGCGCCGTGTACTTCGGGTCCCAGCCCAGCTCCTGCCAGGTGCGGCCCATCATCCGCGCGCTGTCGAGACCCATCGCCCGGGCGCCGCGCTCGCTGGCGTAGATGTACCGGCCGCCGGGGTCGAACGCATAGAACTGGTCCGGCGAGGACTCCAGCAGCGCCTCGAGCAGCCGCACGCGGCGGCGGAGCTTGAGCATGCCCACTGCCTGGGTGGCGGCGGAGCGGAGCGCATCGACCTGGTAGGGCGCGAGCGTGCGCGCCTTGCGATCCATGATCGCGAGCAAGCCGACCTCGATCCGCTCGTCACGCAGCGGCGCGACCGCGAGAAAGCGCGCGCCGGGAGCCAGCGCGAGAAGCGGATTGCCCGGACCGCGCGGATCGCGAGCCGCGTCCTCGATCACCTCGAGGTCGGGCGGCAGCGCGAACTTCGGCGTCTCCGAACAGTCGACTCCCAGGCGCGATTTGAACCACAGCCGGCTGCGACCGATCAGGGCCAGCACGGCATGGGGCGCGTTGCAGACGCGAGCAACGTACCGGATCAGCTCGTCCGACTCCGGGTCGGGCGACGGGTCCGTGACCGTCAGTTCGCCGACGATCGAAAGCCGCTCGTCTTCGCTGGGCATCCGAGCCTGTCCCTTGCAAACTGGATCGCAAGTTTCGACAAGAGATTAACAGGGCAGCCGGCGGCCCGCCATCGCACGGCAGGCGCCACCGTCCGGCCGACGCGATCGCGCTGGACGTCTGGTTCAGTCGCGATCGTGATCCTCGTGTTCCCGATCGTACTTGAGGATCCACAAACCCTGGTTCTTGTTCGTCACGTAGATGTAGCCGCGCTTGTCGACGAGCACGTCTTCCGTCTGCTCGACGAGGCTTCCCACCGGCTGTGGCCCGTAGCGGTGTACAGGATCCGGCGGCACGAACCAGGCCACCTCCTTCGGCAGCGTGGCATCGGAGATGTCGTAGATGCGCAGGCCCGCATTGAAGTAGGTGAGGTAGACCAGCGTGTCGGAGTGTTCGGTGAACGGGCTATGATGCTGCTGGCTCTGGTTGTGCGGACCGAATCGCCCGCCTTTCTGGCAGAAGTCCTTGTACGGCAACCCTCGCGGCGGGACCGGCAGCGGAAGCAGGGCAAGCAACGACGGCGCCGCCGGATTCGAGACGTCCACCACGGAGCTGTGGTTCAAAGGCTCGTTGCAATCCTCGCGGATGGATTCCGAGTTGACGATCGCCAGGTTGCGCTTCGGCAGCGGCAGGGCGCTGTGCGCGCCGATGTTGCCCAGGAAGGGCGGCGAGAACGGCAACTGCCCGACCTTCTTGATGTGCGCCGGATCGGACACGTCGAGGATGACGAGGCCCGCGGCTCCGAAGGGAACGTAGGCGAGGTTTCCTTCCACGTACGGCGGTCCGTGCAGCGAGACGCTGGCCGCCGGCTTCTCTCCCCCCGCGACCCACTGCCCCGGAACCCACCAGCGGCCCGCCTCGACCGGATGCGCCGGATCGCTGATGTCGATGATGACGTAGATGTTCCCGCTGTATCCCGGCATGCCGGCGGCGAGGTGGACGTACTTCCCTCCGAAGTATCCGTCGCGGTGCGTTCCCGTGCCGCCGGTCTTGAACTGTCCGAGGAGCTTCGGGCTGACCGGATCGGCGAGGCTCCAGATCAGCACTCCCTCGTCGAACGGCTTGGTGAGGTCCCCGCCCCATCCCGGAGCGATGCGCTCCAAGGCGGTGATCATCTTGCCTTCCGCGACGTCCATCTGGATGGTCCATGTGTTCGTCGGACCGGGGATGAACTTCACCACCTGCGGATCGCGCGGGTTGGTCACGTCCATGATCGACCAGCCGCGATCCCAGAGGTGACCCATGTACAGGAGCCAGCGGCCTCCGACTTCCTGTATCGCTAGCTTGAACCCGGGCCGGCGATTCGTCTCCGAGTAGCCGACCACGCGGATGTTGCGCCCCGTCCATGGGCCCGGCGGCTTGTCTGCGAAAACCGGTGCTGCGAGGGTCACGAGCGCAAGCCACGCTGCGAGGGCGCTGCGGCGAACTGTCGTCGTCATACGGTCTCCTCCCTTTCTTCACGCTCTACGTTGCGGTAGAGGCACGTCTCTCAGGGTGAGCACTTCGTTCGGACGGGCGCGGGAAACCTGTCCGCCTGCACGTTCAGGTTGCTGTTCGTCGCGCAGTACACCAGCCCGTTCGTGTTGCGGTTGACGTACGTGTGCGTCGCCGCCGCCTGGGTCCATTCCAGGGTGCCGCCGGCGGTGAGGGTCGGGATCGCCATCCGGAACCGGGGATCCAGGTCCCCGCTGGCGATGAGATCGTCGAGCACGTCGAGCCCCATCGCGCGCAGCCGCACGCGCAGCGTGATGCGGTCGGGAGCGGGAGTAAGCGGGGTGCCGCTCGCGGGGAAGAACCGGACCTTGTGCGTCTGGTAGAAGTTGGGGTCCGAGAGAGTGAACGTGGTCAGGGCGGGCAATGCGTTCGTCTCGAAGCTCGCAGCCTCCCAGAACATGTGCACCTGCGCTCCGGATTGGTCGAACATGCAGTCCCGCATGAGCCACAGGTCCGGATCGGTGGACGAGGTCACGGCCTGATCGTCGGGGACGACCCCCGACTGGTAGACGACATTGGTGCCTTGGTAGGCGATCAGCTCGATCCACAGCCGGCGGTCCTGCGCCGATCCGCTGGGGAAGGAGTGTCCGGCCGCCGCGTTGTCGATGATGACGCTGACCTGCCCGCCTCCCCCGAACGGCTCCATGCAGACGGCGCTCTGCATGGTCGAGTCGAGCAGGGCCTGCACCTCGTCGCGTTGGCGCTGCAGGTCCGGGAAGGGGGTGATCGCGAGGTCCACCGCGGCGAAGGTGTGGCCATGCGTTCGCCGCAAAGGGGCGCCGGGGACCGCGGCAACGGGCTTGTCGAACGTGCTCTGCGGCATGTGGCATTGGCCGCAGGTCGTGCCGGTCGCCGTCGCGAACGCCGACTTCTGCCACTCGGTGAACGTGCGCTCGATCGCGCCACCGTGGGGCGAGACGATGTCGTGGCAGCTTCCGCAGGCCGGCGCCGATTCGGCGCGGTTCCGGTCGAGGAGCGGCGAATAGGCGGCGCCGTGCACCCGTCCGCTGGCAGCGGGATCGGGGATCGACCCGTACATCACTCCGTCGTTCGCGAGCTTGAGC
>Ga0137409_10000141_pt1 | contig 69205 bp, 54 predicted proteins | sample CZODoug1_16funga_FD_122059 | JGI IMG/M metagenome (GOLD analysis project Ga0137409, IMG submission 122059) | Vadose zone soil fungal communities from Angelo Coast Range Reserve, California, USA - CZODoug1_16fungal (Hybrid Assembly) | ecosystem: Environmental > Terrestrial > Soil > Vadose zone... | reverse complement strand
AGCGAGCGCTGGAGCAAGTCTTGCTGCGCGTTACCGAGCAGCCACGTCAGTAGATCCAGCGACTCAGCGGAGACAAACTCCCCGCAAACCTTGTGCCGCGGGAAGCGCCCACGTTCGACGAGCAGCACACGCCAGGCGTCACGGGCCGCTGTGATGGCGGCCGAGGTCCCGCCCGGACCGCCGCCGATCACAATCAGATCGTAATCTCCCGTCATGCCTGCTTCCACACGATGATCCCCATGCGATAGAGGTAGTATCTAGTAATTTGAACAGGCACCGCAGTCAAAGGTTGCAGCAGTTCGCGTAATTCGGGAGGGGTATAAGCTTGCCGAACTGACGCAGGAGCGTCGTTGCGAGTGATTCGGCTGCGATAGAGAGGGAATCCGGCATACGTCAATACCAGATGCAGGGGATCGCGGACGACATCGTTGATCAGGAAAGCCACTCGACAGACCCGCAGAGCTTCACGGGCGAACTGTCGCAGTTCTTTCGGCGCGAGGTGATGAGCGAAGAGATTGCAACTCACAAGGTCGAACGAACGGTCGGCAAAGGGCAAAGAGAGGGCGTCGCCCACCACTGCGCGGGCGCTGCCGTTCAAGTGCGTGCGGGCGCGATCGAGCAGGGTAATCTCCAGGTCAACTTTAGCGGAAAGATGCTTCCGGATTTTAGCGGGAACAAAACCTGCTCCGGCAGCGACTTCGAGGAGGGAAGCGTTGCGCATGGAATTCTTGTCGAGCGCGCGACGGACGAGCCTTTCAGTAGTCTGCACCCCGCCGAACCACCGGTTGAACATCTGAAGATCCCGAAGTGAGCCCGCGACTTCGCGCTGAGAACCCGCATCGGAATCGAGAAGTTCAGTGCTGGGGCGGCGTCTCATGGGCAGTCTGGAATCATGACACAGTTTGTCCTTCCAGCGCGCCCGGATCGATGGGTAGAGACGCGGCTTGCCGCGGCACTGGCGTGTTCCGGAGAACCCGTTGCAGGCGAATCGAGGGAGACGCGGCAAGCCGCGTCTCTACTTTGCTATTTATCCACGAAACGGTCGGCAATCTCAGAAAAGGCGAACAACCTTGCTAGAATAAGAAGTCAGGCATCGGTCCCGCGCGACGTTTTCCCGCCAACCCCGCCAGGTCCGGAAGGAAGCAACGGTAACGGGCTCTTTCGTGTGCAGTGGGTAGCCGGTGCCTGGCTTTTTTTCGCATCGGCGGATCCCCCATGACGAATCGACTCTACTACCAGAATCCTCATCTCCATGAATTCGATTCAGTCGTTCAGGAAGTCTTGCCTCCCGCGAATGGGCAGTCTCGCCCGGCAGTGATATTGCGGGAGACCGCGTTTTATCCCACCAGCGGCGGACAGGTCTACGACACCGGCTGGTTGACGACTGACTCTCGCGGTAAAGTTCGGGTCGCGGAAGTCGCCGACACCGAAGACGGCAGAATCGTCCACTACCTCGAAGCGCCCACGAACCTGGTATCGGGTGACCCGGTGCGCGGCAAGATCGACCTCGAGCGGCGTCGCGATCACATGCAACAACATTCCGGGCAGCACGTGCTGTCGGCGGCGTTCATCGAGCAGTATCAGATCCCCACCGTTTCGTTCCACATGGGTGACGACTACTGTTCGATCGACCTCACCACCCCTTCGCTGACGGCCGAGCAGATTGTCGGAGCCGAGCGGCGCGCCAATGAAATTGTTTTCGAGAATCGCCCAGTCACGATTCGTTTTGTGTCGCGCGCCGAAGCGGAAAAGCTAGGATTGCGGAAGTTGCCTCCCGCTGATCGAGACGAATTGCGCCTGATCGAAGTTGCCGATTTCGACTTGTCGGCGTGCGGCGGAACGCATGTCAGCGCGACCGGCCAAATTGGCTCCATCCTCCTGCGCAAGACCGAAACCGTGCGTCAGGGAATGAGAGTGGAATTCGTGTGCGGTGGCCGAGCAGTGCGCACTACGCGACGGGACTTCACTGCGCTGAGCGAATCCGCGAAGCTCTTCTCGACTCACCTAGGCGATGTTCCCGAGCAGATCCGCAAGACCTTCGACGATGCCAAACTGCTTCGCAAACAGCGCGACGAAGCGCTGGAAGAACTCGCCGGAGCCATAGCGTCAGCGGCACTGAACGAGCAGCCCGAAATCCACGGCCGGAGAATCGTCGTTCGCGTGTTTGATGACCGGGATGTAAGCTTCGCGAAACTGTTTGCGCAGAAGGTGGTTCGCGCCGGAGTTCCCGCGATTGCACTGGCCGCAGGCGCGATGGACCCTCCGGGTGTTGTATTCGCACAGTCGGCCGGCGGCACGGCCGATATGGGTGCATTACTCAAGCAGGCGCTGGCAACGGTAGGCGGACGCGGTGGTGGCACGCGGGATTTCGCCCAGGGCGGAGTGCCCGCAGGCAGCGACGTGCCAATGCTTTTGAGACAAGCGGCAGATACAATCGCAGCCTAGCTCAGAGGTGCGGGAGGTTCGTATCAGGTTATGCCTTCAGGCATAACGCCAAGGTTGCAATAGGAAAGCGCCTTCAGGCGCTGCGGGTTTTCCGTCTCGCAAGAAATTCTTCCATGGAACAGCGGCTGATTCTCGTTAATCTCCTGATCAAGCTAGGCGTAGCCGCGGCCGTGTCGAGCGCGCTAGTGCGTTCGAAGGAATTCAAGAAGCAACTATTTCGTGAGAACCGCGAGTCCCGACACAAGGTTTATCTTGCCCTATGGATGGCTGTGCCGATCGCCTTGGGCGTTTGGATCCGTTTCAGCGCACGCAATTTCCTGGCCGGCGACCTCGCGCTGGAAACGACTGTTTTACTGGGTGTTCTTGGCGGCCGTCTCTCCGGGGGCCTGGGCGGCGCGTTGATCGCACTGCCGGCAGCTTTGCACGGTGAGTGGGCGGCGCTGCCATTCGATGTATTCTGCGGACTGGTAGCCGGACAGTTGCGCCACGTCGCTCCCGACCAGGATGACATCTGGTCGTTTTCGCCGTTTATCGACCTAAGTATCTACAACTGGATTCGCCGCAACCTGCCCGTCCCGCGGCTATTTGATTGGCAGATTACATTCCTTCTGACCATCGTCGGATTGCGATTTCTTCAGACCGAAATCTGGCGATTCTGGCCCACTGCTATCTTCAGTCTTGAACATCCGAATCTGTGGGTGGAGGGCGCGATCTATCTCTCCGCCATCATGGTGGTCGGCACGGAACTGAAGATTTTCAACAGCGTTCGGATTCAGATCAAGCTGGAAGAGCAAGAACGATTGCTGCTCCAGGCGCGGATGGTGGCGCTTCAGAATCAGATCAATCCCCACTTCCTTTTCAATACGCTGAATTCAATTTCGTCGCTGGTCCGTTTCGATCCGGACACGGCACGCGAAATGATCATCAAACTGGCGACTATCCTGCGGCGCCTGTTGAACAATACGGATTCATTCGTGCCATTGCGCGAAGAGCTGGAATTTATCGACAACTACCTCGACATTGAAGTGGTGCGTTTCGGGCGCGATAAGCTACGCGTACTGAAAGAACTGGAACCGGCCTCACTCGAAGTCATGGTGCCGAGCATGCTGCTCCAGCCGTTGGTAGAAAATTGTTTGAAGCACGGTCTTTCCCCGAAGGTGGAAGGTGGAAGCATTACGCTCCGCAGTCGGGTGATCAAGTCCAGGTTGATTATCGAAGTAGAGGATGACGGCGTCGGAATGGGCGCTGCGCATGCGCCACTAAAACCGGACGGATTCGGCGGAACTGGGATCGGAATGGCGAATGTGGCAGAGAGACTAAGAGTGTTGTACGGCGACGCGGCGAAGATGATGATCGAGAGCCGGGAAGGCGTTGGAACGCAGATCCGGCTGCGCCTGCCCGTGCTGGACAACTACGAAGAGTTAATGACGACTACGACGATTGCCCCAGCACCCGCCGGTAAAAGTCTTCATAAAGCGGAATAATCTTGCTGGTGCAGAAACGGGCGCGCGCGCCTTCGCGAGCCCGCTTGCCCATCGCGCGCAAAGCAGACTCATCTCCAAGAAGGTCGATGGCATGACGCGCCATCGTGTCGACGTCTCCTACGTCGGCGAGAAAGCCGGAGACGCCGTGCTCGACCACTTCCGGCAGCCCTCCCGCGCGAGTGCAAATCGGAACGACTTCGCAGGCCATTGCCTCCAGCGCCGCCAGTCCGAACGACTCCAGTTCGCTGGGGAGCAGCATCACATCCGACACGGCCAGCTTTTCTTGGACGCGATCCTGTTTCCCCAGAAATAGCACCTGGTCGTGAATGCCTTTCTGCACCGCCAGCCATTCGGCCTGAGAACGGTCGGGGCCGTCGCCGATCAGCAACAGCTTGCAGGGAAGTTTCTTGCGGACGCGATCGAAGATTTCAATCACATCCGAAATTCGCTTCACGGGACGAAAATTCGAAAGATGAACCAGGATGCGCTCGTCGTCCGCAGCGTACTCCCGACGTTGCTCTTTACTTCCAGCGCTTCGAACGTACTCATCGCAATTGACGAAATTGGGGATGACCTCAATATGATTCTTGATGTCGAACATGTTAAGAGTGCGCGTGCGCAAATATTGCGAAATCGCAGTGACGCCGTCACTCTGTTCGATGGAAAACCGGGTGATCGGGAGGTAGGAGCGATCCAAACCCACCAGGGTAATGTCAGTCCCGTGCAGCGTTGTAACAAAAGGCAAATGGCGTCGCGGAGGAGTCGCAGCCAGCATCTGCCGGGCGAGCATGGCGCTCACCGAATGTGGGATCGCGTAATGCACATGGAGCAGATCGAGTTCGTATAGTTGTGAAACTTCAGCCATCCGCGTCGCCAACGCCAGATCGTAGGGCGGATATTCAAACAGTGGATAACGAGAGACCTCGACCTCGTGATAGTGAATGTTAGGAGCAGTATCAATGAGCCGAATGGGCTGCGAGTAAGAAATAAAGTGAACTTCATGGTCACGGCGCGCCAGTTCCAGACCCAATTCGGTAGCCACCACTCCACTTCCGCCATACGTCGGATAACAGGTGATGCCAATCTTCATGCCGGCTCCCGCGACTCTTGCATTGGATTCCGGGATGATTGTCGAGGATGCAGTAGGTCGGCGTAAATAGGGCGGCAACAAACGATTCACATAACAAAAAGGCCGAATCCTGCGGGGAAGTGCAAGATTCGGCCGCTCGCGGCGCAACCCGACGAAACAGCGTCTAGTCGCCAGCCGTGGCCAGTTCGCCGTTCATAACTTATTCAGCTTTCAGCCCGAGAACACGACGGCTCAGGCAACGTCGTAGCGATCAAGGTTCATTACCTTGGTCCACGCAGCCGCGAAGTCCTTCAGAAACGCCTCTTTCGAGTCGTCACACGCATAGACTTCTGCGATCGCCCGAAGCTGGGAGTTCGAACCAAAGAGGAGATCGACACGCGTGCCGGTCCACTTGATTTGGCCCGTCGCCCGATCGCGCCCCTCATACACGCCTTCGGATGTAGAAGAGGGTTCCCACTTCGTACGCATGTCGAGCAGGTTAACGAAGAAGTCATTCGTCAGCATCTCGGGCCGATTGGTGAAGACGCCGTGTTTGGCCTGCCCGAAGTTCGCATTCAGGGTGCGCATGCCGCCGACGAGTACCGTCATTTCGCGGGCAGTCAATGTCAGCAACTGCGCCCGATCCAACAGCAACTCCTCGGCCGATAGAGGCTGTCCGCTTCGGAGGTAGTTGCGGAACCCGTCAGTGATCGGTTCCATAAAGGAGAATGAGTGCACGTCCGTCTGCTCCTGCGAGGCATCCGTGCGTCCCGGCGAGAAAGCAATCTTCACATCGTGCCCGGCCTTTTTTGCAGCCTCTTCGATGGCTGCGCAGCCGCCCAGAACGATCAGGTCAGCCAGCGAGACCTTCGTGCCCTTATTCCCATTGGACTGCGAGCCATTGAACTCCTTTTGGATCGCCTCCAGCTTCTGCAAGACCTTTGCCAGTTCGGCCGGCTGGTTCACTTCCCAGTCCTTTTGTGGCGCGAGGCGAATGCGCGCGCCGTTCGCCCCACCGCGCTTGTCGGAGCCCCGGAACGACGACGCCGACGCCCAGGCAGTCGTGACCAGTTGGGAGATCGACAATCCGGACTTGAGGACCTTCGCCTTCAGACCAGCAATATCCAGTTCACCGATCAATTTATGATCCACGGCGGGAACAGGGTCTTGCCACACCAGTTCCTCCTTCGGCACAAGCGGGCCAAGGTACCGCGAGATCGGCCCCATGTCGCGGTGCGTCAGCTTGAACCATGCCCGGGCAAAAGCATCTGCAAACTGATCCGGATGCTCGTAGAAGCGCCGTGAAATCTTCTCGTAGGCAGGGTCGAACCGCAAGGAGAGGTCGGTGGTCAGCATGGATGGCGCGTGGCGCTTGGACGGATCGTGCGCATCCGGCACGGTACCGTTGCCTCCACCATTCTTCGGTGTCCACTGATGCGCACCGGCCGGGCTCTTCGTTAGTTCCCATTCGTAGCTGAACAGGTTCGTGAAGAAGTTGTTGCTCCACTTGGTAGGCGTCGTAGTCCAAATGACTTCCAGGCCACTGCCGATGGCGTCGCCGCCTTTGCCAGTCTTGAACTTGCTCTTCCAGCCGAGGCCCTGTTCCTCGATGCTGGCGGCTTCCGGCTCTGCGCCTACGAGTTTCGCATCGCCAGCGCCGTGGGTCTTGCCGAAGGAGTGACCCCCGGCAATGAGCGCAACGGTCTCCTCGTCATTCATCGCCATGCGCGCGAATGTCTCACGGATATCGCGCGCCGCAGCGATTGGATCCGGCTTTCCATTCGGCCCTTCCGGATTCACATAGATCAGGCCCATTTGCACGGCAGCGAGGGGGTTCTGAAGATCACGATCGCCGCTGTAGCGCTCGTCCGCCAGCCACTTGCCCTCGGGGCCCCAGAAAATGTCCTCTTCGGGCTCCCAGACGTCCTCGCGCCCGCCGCCAAAACCGAAGGTCTTAAAGCCCATCGACTCGAGGGCGACATTACCGGCGAGAATCATGAGGTCAGCCCAGGAGATTTTCCGCCCATACTTCTGCTTGATCGGCCACAGCAGCCGGCGCGCCTTGTCCAGGTTCACGTTGTCCGGCCAACTATTGAGCGGCGCGAAGCGCTGCTGACCGGCCCCGGCCCCACCGCGGCCGTCGCCGATGCGGTACGTGCCAGCGCTGTGCCACGCCATACGAATGAAAAGCGGTCCATAGTGGCCAAAGTCGGCCGGCCACCAATCCTGCGAATCCGTCATCAACGCATGCAGGTCCTTGATCACAGCATTCAGGTCGAGGCTCTTGAACTCTTCCGCGTAATTGAACTCCTTGTCCATCGGATCGGACAGGTGCGAGTGCTGATGCAGGATCTTCAGGTTCAGCTGATTCGGCCACCAGTCCGCATTTGTTGCGGCCCCAGCTGCGGTGTATATGAATGGGCACTTTGCTTCGGTTGACATGATTGCTTCTTATTACTCCTTCCTCTAAGAAAACTGAGACGAAGCACGAAACCATCCTGACTTTACATGACGGTTTGGTTAGGTTATTCCAGAAAAATCCCCGGGTGCATGATTGCCTGGCAATGCCCTTTGGCGTGATTGGAGTCTAGAGAAAATAAATCATAGGTAAAAGACAGATTTAGTGATGCGTGAAATAGAATAAACCTATGAATACTCTGAAAGACCCGAGAGCCGTCTAGTCGTGGACATTCGCCAACTACGTTATTTCTCCGCGATTGTCCGCGCGGGTAGCTTTACTCATGCCGCGGAGCAGCTCGGCATCAGCCAGCCCACGCTTTCACAGCAAATTCGAACTCTCGAAAAGCAGATCGGCAATCCGCTGTTTGAACGCCTGGGACGATCCGTCCGTCTCACCGCTCACGGTGAAGCCCTGCGACAGCCCGCCGCGGACATTCTGCAACAAGTCGCGGAAGCGAAGTCCTCGCTGGATTGCCTTCAGGAAGGAGTCCGGGGAAAACTTCGTGTTGGAGTCATTCCAACCATCATGCCGTACCTGATCGCTCCGCGGGTAGGAGCGTTTTCCAGCCGCTTTCCAGAGGTTGATCTGCAATTCACGGAAGATACGACTCCTCACCTGGTCGAACAGCTGCAATCCGGCGATCTCGATCTCGGGGTCTCCGGCCTCCCAGTCCGAAATCCAGACATTGTATGCAGTGAACTGACCCGCGAGCCGCTCTTTTTAGCGGTTGCGGAAAAGCATCCTTTGGCGCAGGAAAAGGCGATCGATCTGCATGATCTGCAAGGCGAGAGGTTTCTGCTGCTGAAAGAGGGGCATTGTTTGCGCGACGATGTACTCCGAACCTGTACCCGCGGTCGGACGGAACTTCATCGGGTATTCGAAACCGATCAACTCGCGAGCATTTTCCAATTCGTGCGCTCCGGTTTCGGTTTGACGGTGGTACCCGCAATGACGTCGTCTCATTCTGCCGGTTGCAAGCTGATTCCATTGCGCGGAAACAGCTTCCGGCGCATCGGATACCTGCGCGCCCGGCGCCATGTCGTCAGTCGCCCCATGCGGGAATTTACAACCTGGTTGCGGACCCTTGTTCCCCGCACGTCAGCCAAAGATCAAACCGGGTCTTGTATGATTCGGTAAGCAGACCGCAAGCCCGGATGGCGAAACTGGCAGACGCACGGGACTTAAAAGCGGAGGCTGATGTCTTCTAAGTCTAGGTAGTTAAAGCTGATGTCTTCTAAGTCTAGGTAGTTAAAGCTGATGTCTTCTAAGTCTAGGTAGTTAAATAGGATACTGGTAGGATGGCAAACGCAGGGGATTCCGAATGGGTTGACGTCTCATAAGTCGAAGTAAACAAAAGGCGCCAGCGTGATGGAATGGCATACACATCGGACTTCAAGAAAACGCTGACTTGATCCATTCCCGGCGCGATCCTACAGCCTTGGGTCAACCGGCTCGCTTTCTACGCCAACACACCAAAAACGCACTCGTGAACTCGCCGGAGGGGCTCTTTGTGTACGAATCTCTCCAGTGCTTCCAGTCCCAAGCGAATTCACGGAGGGCAAGCGATCGTTTGGTGCCAAGACCTCGGCTCTTGAGCCGCTCCAAGTGTTCAGGCAACGTGTATTCCGGCCCGTAGATGATCCGGAGGTATTCTCGCCCTCTAACCTTAACGGCAGTTGAGCCAGCCCTTTCCGTCCCTTCGTCACAAACTCTAACGGTTTTACCACCATGCCTTCGCCGCCGCTTGCCGTCAGTTCCTCCCACCATTGGATTCCTCTTTCTTGATCCGCTTTGTCGGTGAGATACACAACTCGGAATGGCGTCGCGAGCAACAAGTCGGGATCAGCGTCGCAGACTCGAGCCAGCGTCTCCATAGGGCCCAGGGTCAGAAGCCGGGCCCTCATGTCCGCATATCGCGGAGGTTTGCTCGAACAGACTACAGGGCGAACTTTCGATACAAGAATTCGTCGTAGCCGTTCATGCTCACGGAGAGGTATCTCGTTGTCGGACGCCGGTAGCGAAGAGCCATTGCGACCGGATTTCCGCCGCGTAGGACCTGGTATGCCTCAAGCGAGCCGCCATTGTCCAACATAAGGTAGTCACCGCTGAATTGCTGAAGAGTGATGACCTTGGAGGCGTTGGAGAATCCTCCAGCCGTCAGTTGAGTTGCCGTGTAATCCGACAGGCTCTCCGTGATCATGGACTTTGAATCCGTTCTGCGGACCCGCACCAGATCCGTGGAAAGGCGGCTCAATCGAGATCCTTCGGCTGAAGATTGGTTGCCCGTCACACTCAGCGAGTCCTTCTGCACCAATGTTCGAAAGTTGAGGCTCGATAATAGCGCCTGCTTGGTGACATGATTGACACCTTTTTCCGTGAGGCTGACGTCGAAGCCCAGGCCGTGTTGGGTGATGGTGACGAACACATCGTCCGCGGCCCAGTCTCCCAGCCAGGATCTGAGGGACGTTCCCTGAAGAGGCTCGTCAGTTTCAGCGGGTAATGGACCCGATGGGCGGAACAAGACGGGATCCCATTCCCCGCGAATCGAAAAGGCAACCGAGTAGTCCCACGACGAGTAGCCGATGCCGTCGTCGTGGCTGGCATGCGCGGAAAAGTCCCGCATGGACGGGCTATACGGAGCCAGATCCGAAAAGTCGAACGTTTGTTGCATGTTCATGAGTTGATCGGGATTGTCCCATTTCACAAACTGGTCAACAATTGGTGGAATAATCTCGGTAGCTGTGGCGAGAACCGCGGCGGCTCCTTCAGTGAAGGGGGTCGGAATGGCAGCCAGGCCTTCGGAGATCAACTGACTAACCTTGACGATATCGTCTTTGTTGTCTACCCAGCCGTCATTCTGATCCAGATCCCAGGCTTGCAGGACTATCCCTACGGAGGGCGAATCGGCAAGGCCGTCAAAGACCAGTCTTATATCGCGGTCATACGTGAACTGATTGCCGCTGTTGATTCGAATCATCGGCATGACAAACCCCGTTCGACTCGAATCCGTGATCACGGCACCGGCAAGTGCGAACTTGTCGGATGAATGCAAGGACTCTGTGTCGTTGCAGGTGACCGTGTCGATCCCGACTTGAAAGCTGTAGTTGCTCATACGATTTCCTCCCGATGGTTAAATCCTGAAAGAGAGTTTGTTGCAGCTTGTCCTCTCGCAAAAAATCGGCGTTTGGCTGCAGCCTGACATTTCTTATCGAATACAGCCCCTTCCCGGGCCGCCATCCGAAACACCGCTCACCAAATCAGTTTCGAAAATGTTGGATATCCACTTGTTCAGGGCGCAGCTGGGGCTCGCGTCGGACATATCTGACAGGCCGCTACCCAACACTGCATTGTGCGTGATATGGGCGGGAGAAGCTGAACCCGCCAAGTAGATTCCAACATCCAAACTGCCGCGGATCGTGTTCTGTTGGACTGTGTTGTCGGTATCCTCGAGCTCGATGCCATCGAAATTGATATCGAATTCATTGTTAGCCACGGTGTTAAAGGACTCACCGGATATCAAGACGCCGCTGGCGGTATTGCGGCTCAAGATGTTGAACGCGACGAAATTGTGGCTGGAGCCGGACAACCCTACGCCGTTTCCCAGGTTGTCCGAGATATCGTTAGCGATAATGCGAGTGTTCGTGGCAAACAGCAGGCCGATGCCGTCAACTCCGCTATGGTTAACGCGGCTTGTGGTTACGACATTGCGATCGTTTTGCACGGCAATGCCGAACTGACAGGCTTCAGTCACCGTCATCGCGCTGATGCGGGATTTAGACGAACTGAGCACAACCCCATCAACAAAACCACGGACTTTCCCGCCATCAAGGTTGACGTTGGAAACATTCCCCGGCACAAAGATTCCGTAGATTGTCTTCGTTAAATCGCAATCTGCGCTCGACAGTGTGTGATTGCCCAGGTGAAAGCGAATATTGCTGGCGGCGACATTGATCCCGTTCGCGAATGTCCCGGAACAGTCGAGATCCGTGGTGAGGACATAAGTTCCAGACTTTGCGAGTGTTTGCCCACAGTGATCGACTGGCATCTGTGCGGTGGCTACAGCGGAAATTAACGTTACCGCTGCGGATACAATTAGCCAAGTTGTTAAGCGTCGGCGATTGCGGTTCATAATCATTCTCCTTGCGTGTTTCCGGGCTGATCTTTCCCGGCTACACACTAAGGCGCGGTTGTCCAGGAAAGACCGCCAGGTAGACGAAAAAAAATGTCAGCTTGTTGGGTAGAGTGGAGTTTTACGTTTGCGAGACGATGGTTGGGGTGCGACCGTTATCGCCAGGTCGCTCGGGAGTTCGGCTTAGCTTGCAACTGTTCGTAAAGCCAGCGTCTCGCCCGGTACCATTGCCGCTGGAGGGTGAGGAGCGAGATCTGCAGGACCTGCGCTGGTGCGAAAAGCAATGCCGACACCGCCGCCGATCCATCGCTGCGGTTGTAGAAGAAGACGTGCGACCGCGTCGCAGCGACATGCGTCCAGTCAGTCGTGAAATTTCCGGTCGGAAAGGTCCGCGTCGTCTTCAGATCGTTCGGTTCGGCGAACGGGCCAGGAGAGTCGCGGATAATGGGTACGACGATTGCTCCCGAGCCGAGGTGAGTGGCATAGAACAGAGTGCCCGCACGGTCCACACTATGTGGGTCCATCCGGCCGAAAAATCGCCCTTGCGGTAACTCTTCGCGGTGGGTCGAAACGCGGCGGCACTAGTCTCGGAGTTATAGAACAGTGCCTGGTTGTGGTTCAACCCGACGTAGAGAATGTGAGTCCATCCCGGAGAGAAGTTGCTGTAGGTTTGAGTCGTGCTGAAGTCGCCACGATCCAGTGTTCCAAGAGCCGCTTCGCCATCGCTCTACTTATAGAAAAGCAGCGCGTTGATGGAATCGCCCTTGGCGACATGAGTCCAACCCGGACGGAATCTCTTCCCTCGGTCGAACCTATTGGTCGGCTGAAAGTTGCCTAGACTGATCTTCCCAGCCAGTGCATCTCCTGTGGCTTCGTTGTAGAAGAGAATGTTGTCTCCGCCACAATACGAAGAGCTCTGATCGAAAAAATGTTTGTCGACCGTCAGTTCCCTGGGCGACTTGGCGGTTTGAGCCTCCGGGCCCAGTCTCTGCCCATGGGCAAACACAGATAGGGCGATCATCAAGGCGATTGCCAAACGACAATCGTATGTGAAGCGTTCTATAAAAAACGCAGAATTCGTTCCAACTGACAGGTAAGTGCTGCTTGACTTCATTTGTCTCTCCTCAGGCCCACCTCGTAAGCTGCTAGGCTCTATCGGGGGCGAAACTGGCTGTCACACTCTAAGGCGCAGTTCTCCGGAAGAGACCGCCAGGCTAGAGAGCAATAAATTGTAGCTTGTTTAGAAATTGTCAGCTTGTTTAATGAGAAGAGGTGTTGCGCTTGTGCGACGAACGAGGCTGCGTGCCTTCTTTGGGGGGAGACATGGCTTTACACCAGTCCTGGCTGAGCCGTGTTTGTGTCACTTACTCTGATTAGTTTCACTTCTTTTTATTGGCCTCTCTCGATCACGAATATTCCTACAGTGGATCCGGCTGGCATTCCGCCCAGTTCAACCTCCGGTTTTGTATCGGGCCCGCGTACGGCCCGCACGGAGCCCTGGACCGCAAGCACTCTTGCGGCGCCATTTTCGATCGGCGTCTCGGGAAACACCCAACCAACAAGTTGATAGACCGCGCCCTTGATTGGACCATCTGTCGCGATGCCGGTTGCCTCAAATGAGGCGGGGCTACCATCAGCACCGAGGGAGCCTTTGGCTTCTACCGCCAATTCGAGTCCGGGACGAAAAGCCAATCGTCCACTCAACGTATATCTGTCATGGGTTTTCATAGCTTGGCCGCAGAGCAGAATCCCCTTGGCCCATTTCTTAGCGGTAACCGCCCCTCCTGGCGGCGCATCTTTCTCCGCGGGCGTGGGCAATACAAGCGAACTCTGGTAGGTCCAATCCTGAAACTCAAACAACGGGAACCATGAATCGTTGGTAACTGGCATTTGCGTCCCTTTTGTTTTCTGCCGCATACGGCAGAGTTTCGGGTAATGGTTGCGTTGCCCGCTCGACGAACTCGATTTCGCTGGCTAGGCGACAATTGCAGTACGCGAGGTCAGGGTGGTCTCTCGGACTGGGCGGTACCACGTTGTTGGTCACATCCTCTTTGAGAATTATTCCTATTGGACTTAGAATCGCACTACCAAAAAAGGAGTGTTGCGAATCGAAAAGGGCTTTCAAAAAAAAGGAGCCGGATAGGCTACTACTCCTGGCGTACCAGTTCCAGAGCCACCGAAGAACATGAAACCATCAAAAGGTGAGCCGGCGAGTTCAATATCATATAGAGCGGCATTTTCGACTGAAGTTGAGAGAGCGGGAGATTTGCTTGAGAGCGAAAGGATATCAACCCTGCCGGGCACGGTCGTGTTGATAAGCATGTCGCGCTGATATGCGGCGAAAGGCCAGCCATACTTCGCGTGCAGACCGCTGCCCATGCTAGTAGTGGTCTTCGACGGATCGGTTTTGTCGCTGTAGACTTCGCCCCAGAAGCCGCACCAAGAGCCATGGTCTGCAAGAGTCTTGCCATGCGCTCCGGCGAATAGTGATCCCGGATAATAGCCAATTGGCGTCCGTCCGACGTAGAACCACCAATTGCCATCATGCAAATCGAAACTAATCTCCATCTCGTAACCGGGAAAGCCGGGCCAGTCAACGGCAGAGATAACTGCACCAGGAAAGATATGGGGATGCGTTTGTACCCAGCCTCTGTAATTGGCGTTGTAGCCGCCCAGGTTGTCGCCTTCGACATTGTAAGCGTTGTTCGTATAGTAGGTGAACAGGTGCAACAGATTGTCGCCGAACTGAGCTTTCGAGCAGATGCAGCCGGCTTCAATCGATTGGAGTTGTGGATTGTCGTAGTTCTGGATACCGAACTGACTGATGGAATGATCCCGGTCGAGTTCGCATTGCGGGTCCCAGAGGCTGAGCGCGGACAGGCAACCGTAGCAACTGGAATACGCCGACGCTGTGGCATGGTAGTAGCGGGTAAGGTCGGGCGCGGGCGGCGGGTCGCGACGCTCACTGAAGCGGCGTCCGTCGACTTTGCGCTTACGAACGGTCTCGCTGATGCCTTCGAGTAGCGAGAAGCGAGGACGCAGGATGGGCACGGTGCCTTCGGGGCCGCGGTCCGCGCCGAACGTTTCAAGTTCGAATGACACGTCCGTTGAGATGGCGTCGATGGCAGGATGGCAAGATCTTCTCTTCTCGACCGCGGGCGGCGGTGTCGCGATTTTATCGCCGGGCGCCTGTGATTCAATCGGGATCCAATCCAACACCTGTCCGCTAGGAGTGCGGGTGGTTTTGACGATTGCGAGGCGATTACGGCGATGCTCGAAGAACTCGATTACAGATCTGTTGACTGTGGGAAACGGCATCGTCGTCATGCGTTGCATAGAAAGCGCGGTGGACTGGTTGGGTTGTTTGGGCATATTGTCTCTTTTCATATCGGGATACTTAGCTATTCGAGAACCACCGCAAATGCTCCGCTCAATGGCGGACAATTTCTCCGGTCACAAGCTAAGGCGCAGTTAGCCGGAATAAACCGCCATGCAGGGGAAAATTTTGTAGGACTATTTGGTGGGGTGGGTTCTACGTTTGCACGACCATTATTACCCGGTTGCCGGAGACGAAGGTTTGGCTTCCAATCGCTCGTAAAGCCAGCGTCGCGCACGGTACCATTCCCGCTGAAGGGTGTGCAGGGAGATTTGTAAGACTTGCGCCGCTTCTTCGTCTGTCAAACCGAGGAAGAACTTCAACTCGACTACCTTGCACCATTGGGGATTTTCCTTCTCCAATTTGTCGAGCAGTGTGTCCATCTGAAAGACTAGGTCACTTCGGGACCTTCCGGCCAGGAGTCCTTCGGGGATGCTATCGATCGGAACCAGGTCAACGTGCCCCCTGTGGCGCGCATAGTCGATCAAGTACCGGCGCATCACGCGTCCTGCGATGGCGAAGAAATGGGAGCGATCCTGCCAGTCAATATGTTTTGAGCGCGAAAGCCGGAGAAATGCTTCATTAACAAGCGCCGTGGGCTGTAACGTGTGGCCCGCCCTTTCTCCGTAAAACTGGCGTTTGGCCATGCGGCGGAGTTCGGGCAATAACAACTCGAAGAGCGCAGCCTCGGCGTCACGGTCGCCGGCCTGCCACAGGCCAAGCAATCTTGTGATCTCATCATCTTGGTCTGGCAAGGGCGACCTCTTTGGAACGCGCAAAAACAAGTTCTGACTTCTTAGCCAAGCGTCATCAAGCGCTTTATTCTGGCGCAATCATTCAATGATCGCAAGTGATGGAGGCAAATTTATGAGAGGAGCGGATTGTAACTCCTAGCGAGCTGTTCTATTTAGAGAAAGAAGGAACGTTGAGCCATCGCTTCTTCGACCACTCGCTTTTGCTATACTTCTGGCGTTCCTGCCAGAACGACGCATCCGTCGTCGACTGCTGTACTTGGGCCCGGCTCCTCACACCGAAGCAGATCGAGACGGCTCGCATTTTCCGTAAGGCAGCAAGAGAGAGAGAGACAAATAATGGCTCTCGACGATCCAACTGGGCCGGTAACCGACGATGCAGTCATCACTTTGTTCACCGCGGCAATGTCGCTCCCGGACTCCGAGCGCGTAGACTTCATCGATAACGCTTGCTCAGGTAATTCTGATTTATTGTCGGAGGTCTTGTCGCGAATCGAATGGGAGGCCAAGCACCACGGCTTCCTACTTACGCCGCTCCTTGCGGACGACCGGACCGAGCAGCCATTCAAGTCATCCGATGTCATCTTGGGTCGATTCCGCATTCTTCGCCTTGCTGGTGAGGGCGCGATGGGCGTCGTGTATGAAGCTGAGGATGAGAGGCTGAAGCGCCGAATCGCGATCAAGTGTCCCCGTGCCCAGTTCCGCGGCCACCTTACACCTGAGGCGTTCAAAGCCCTTCAGGTGACACATCCCAACGTTTGCAGGGTGTTCGAGTTGCATACGCAGGATACGTCCACAGGCTCAATCGATTTCCTTACGATGGAACTGGTCGAGGGGGAAACACTGGCCGCGCGGTTGCCACGCGAGCAACAAAAGAACTGGCTCCAAACCCCCGACGGTATGGAGATCGCACGGCAAATCTGCGCGGGTCTCAGCGCCATTCACGCAAACTCCATCGTGCATAGAGACCTAAAGCCTGCGAACGTTATGCTGTCACGTGACACCGGCGGGCACATCCGTGCCGTCATTATGGACTTCGGCATCGCGATCGGTACCGACGTTTTCAGCAGCGCGGCGCGCGGGACTCCAGCCTATGTGGCTCCTGAACTCTGGCACGGGAAACCCGCCACCGTCCGGTCGGACATCTACGCGCTAGGAGTCATACTGCACGAAATGAGTTGCGGCCGCAAGCCGCTCGCCGATGACGCTACTTGGACCGAGAGGCTGGAAGCGCTACCGTCGGTCAACGGGATTCGTGGGCCGCTGCGCGCGGCAGTCCGGCGCTGCCTCGAACCAGACCCGGCGCGGCGCTTCGCGACGGTCAAGGAAGTGGTGGAGTCTCTGTTCGGGCGTCGGTGGTTCATGCGCGCCGCACTGGGCACGGTCGCCTGCGGCGCGTTGGGCGCAGCCGGGTTTAGGCTGAAGGAATACTACATTCCGACATCAACAGTTCGGCTAACTGTGTTGCCACCGAAAATAGAAGAGAAGATTCCGGCGTCTGCCGAAGCATTAGCGACCGGCTTTGCGAACGATCTCTCCTATCGTTTGAAGACACTTCACATAGTGCGGCGTCCGTTTTCGGTTTTCTCGGTGTGGCAGGCCGCCGCGGGCAGCGTTGAAACTCCCGCACAGGCTCGCACACTCCTCACGAGCACTCACGCCATAACGTCGGAATTGGCGGTGCTGGGGGTTTCGTGGCAGTTTACGGTCAAGCTGCTGGATGCGGGTGAAAACGTCTTGCAGCAGTGGGTCCGGAGATCGAGCCCTAGCGTCGATGCGATGGCCTCGGAGCTCTTCGCTTTACAGTCATCCGTTCTGCAGCAGATCATCGGCGCACTTGCGTTACGGGTTGAACTCCCGCGCCAGACTCTCACAGGCGCGTCGTATGCCGACTATCTGCAGGGACTCCATTTTGCGCGGGTCGATTATGAGAACTCGGCCCAGGCGGTTCCATATTTCGAACGCGTCATAGCCAAGGCACCGAATTCCGCGCTCGGCTACGCCGGACTGGCCGAGGCCCTTCTTCAGACGATATACGCGACCGGCGACAAATCGCTCGACGGCAAAGCCGTGAACGCGCTTGCCAAAGCCGAACAACTGGATCCTGAGCTTCCTCATGTACACCTGATCGCGGGACGACTCAATGCTGCGAACGGCAGATACGAGCGGGCGATCGCCGATTGCCGTCGTGCCGCGGAACTTGATCCCCACGATTGCGAGGCATATATCGAGATTGGATACGCACTCGCGTTGCTGGGCCGCTATCAGGAAGCCGAAGCTGCATTTCAATCCGCGATCAACGCACAACCGACATACTATAAACCTTATTACGATGCTGGTTTGTTTAGTTACGAGATGCGCGACTTTGCCGCTGCCGAAAAGCGTTGGTTGGAAGCAGTCCGCCTGAATCCGTCCCACACTCGGGCAAAGGTCGACCTCGCCTACGTGTACCTGCAAACCGGCAGAACGGAACAGGCACAACAGCAGGTGCAACAAAGTCTTGCCATACGCAGAACGAGGGCCGCAATTGAATTGCAGGGTGAATTGTTCGACCGCTCCCACAGGTATCCGGATGCGGTTGTTTATTTTGAGGAAGCGGTTCGCACTCCTCCTCCGGACTACAAGACCTGGGCATCATTGGCGGCAGACTATCGCCGATTGGGACGCCAAGCCGATGCACAGCGAGCGTTCCGTCGGGGCATGGATGAGGCGGTTGAGGGCCTTCCATCGAACGCCCGCGATCCTGAGAGAACTGCGTGGTGCGCGTACTACGCTGCGTCCCTCGGCCAAGAGCGAACCGCACGCATGCGGATCACAGATACTCTGGCAATCGCTGACCCGCCGCTGGGACGTGTACGGAAACGACTGGCGCTAGCCTACGATGCGCTGCAGGACCGGTCGTCCGCGTTGCAGCTGTTGGAAGCGGGGCCCCACGAGATTGCCAAGGAGATTGCTGCCAGTGAAGAAGGCTCGCCAGCACTCCTGCGCGATCCCAATTTTCAGAATCTAGCTCGTTGAACCGAAAGGAGAATCAAAATGCCAGACGATGGAAAGACGTTTTATATCCAGTTTCCGGGCAACATCATGCTTGAGGTCCATCTGCAGAATCCCCATCCCATAAACTTGACGATTAGGTTTTCAGACGATAGCGGTGTGAAGTTTTCTTATTCTCCGGATGCTCCGGGGACGCATAAGGGCAAAGCAGAGTACTTTGGCTCTGCAAACCCTAAACCCGGGACCTTTGCCTCCGCAAAACCTGGAGGCGGTACATCCAGTTTCGACAGCAAGTTGCCGCCGGCAACTGCTCCGGCAAGCGGCGCAGTTGGAGCTTCCGGGGGCGATGTCTTCATCCTGTACAACGATCCTGGTGGTTCACGGATGTGAACGGGAGCCACTGCTAAGGCTGCTTCGGAGGCTGCTTCCGTCTTGCGACTCAAACGTTAGTTGTGATTTCTGTCGGATTTCGACTGTGATACTGGGTGTCGACGACTGGGCCAGCGGACCTGAGTTGCGTTACGGTCGCCGACCCGGTACGTCTGCCGGTAGCAGGGAGGTCTTGTCCGATAACCCTCGGAAACATTCCCGTCCACGGGGGAGATATTTGCCGTTTTGCCCGAGGTCTGTTCGTGTATCGTTGCACAGTCCCTTACACATTATCGCTCTATCAAAATAGTAAAATGCTTATTATCAATAGTATACAGATATACGCGCGGGACTTAAAATCCCGGGTCCTTGAGAGGACGTGACGGTTCAATTCCGTCTCCGGGCACCACGCCCAACAAAAAATATCCTGAGCTGTCGATTCTGGAACGCCTCATTCGTCGTCTAAGTAGAGCCGAGATTCCGGCGGAAGCCGTCCGGGAGCCCAGCCCAACGCAACTCAATGGAGACATCAAAATGCGATGCATGGTGATTGTCAAAGCCAATAAGGATTCCGAAGCCGGGATCCTCCCCAGCAAGGAGATCCTGACTGAGATGGGGAAGTTCAACGAAGAGCTGGTAAAGGCCGGCATCATGCTGGCCGGAGAAGGACTCCAGGCCAGTTCGAAGGGGGCCCGCGTCCGATTCTCGGGCGGTAAGCGCACCGTTATCGACGGTCCCTTTGCTGAGACCAAGGAGCTGATCGCTGGTTTTTGGCTGTGGCAGGTTCGGTCCATGGACGAGGCCATCGAGTGGCTCAAGCGCGCTCCGTTTCAAGAAGGCGACGAAGTTGAAATTCGCCAGGTGTTCGAAGCTGAAGATTTTGGCGCTGAATTTACCCCCCGAACTCAGGGAGCAGGAAGAGCGTCTGCGCCAGCAAATCGAAAAGCAAAAGGCCTCGTAAAAACTTTTCGTCGGTCGTGTCGATTCCGTTGTGCCTCATTCGTCGCGTAAATAGAGCCTGAGTTCAGCCGGTCAGAACCGTCCGAACCCGGATCCAAATCGAAATAAAAAGGAGATAGAACGATGAAAGTTATGATGCTGGTTAAGCATGGTGAGAACTCGGGCCCTCCGCCCAAGGAACTCATGGACGCTATCGCAAAACTCAGCGAAGAGGCAGTCCAAGCCGGCACGATGCTCGGGAGTGGAGGCCTCGCCCCCACTGCGCAGAGCACCCGTGTACGGGTTTCCGGGGGAAAGCTTACCGTGATCGACGGGCCTTTCACGGAAGCCAAAGAGGTGGTTGGCGGGTACGCGCAGTTTGAGATGAAATCGAAGCAGGAGGCCATCGACGGGGCGGTGCGCTTCATGGAGCTTCACCGGAAACACTGGCCGGGATGGGAGGGTGAGACCGAAATTCGCCAGATATTTGGGCCAGAAGACTTCGAGGAACACATCAAGGTGTTGCGCTCAGCGTAGACCCTCTGTTCATCGCGAGGCGTCCGACTTGCGCCGGAGACATTGAAGATGGTGTGATGGGTTGGAGTGGCTACCGACACCCATCGCACCATCGACGCCGTTTGGAGGATTGAGTCGCCTCGGCTGATCGCCGGCCTGGCGCGGATGGTCCGCGACATCGGTCTCGCCGAGGATCTCGCACAGGACGCTCTTGTCATCGCCCTGGAGCAATGGCCTCAGTCGGGTGTCCCGGAGAATCCGGGCGCCTGGCTAATGGCCACCGCCAAGAATCGAGCGATCGACCGGCTGCGTCGCAACCAACTGCTTGAGCGGAAACACGAAGAGCTGGGCCGCGAGGTTGCGGTCCGGGAGATGGCCGTGCCGGATTTCGACCGAGCCCTCGATGACGATGTAGGCGACGACTTGTTGCGGTTGGTATTTGTTTCCTGCCACCCGGTGCTCTCGACCGAGGCTCGCACCGCACTGACGCTGCGCTTGCTCGGAGGTCTGACGACCGAGGAGATTGCGCGAGCCTTCCTGGTTCCCGAGCCAACAATCGCTCAGCGCATCGTTCGCGCCAAGCGTACTCTTGCCGAAAAGCGCGTACCGTTCGAGGTTCCGCGCGGAGCCGAACTGGGCGCGCGTCTGTCGTCGGTGCTCGAAGTCGTCTACCTCATTTTTAACGAAGGTTACTCAGCCACTGCCGGCGAAGACTGGATGCGGCCCGCGCTCTGTGATGATGCGCTCCGTCTTGGACGCATCCTAGCGGGGTTAGCGGCACGAGAGTCCGAGGTCCACGGCCTGGTTGCATTGATGGAAATCCAGGCGTCGCGTTCGCGTTCGCGTGTAAGCCCGTCGGGTGAGCCCATTCTGTTGCTGGAACAAAATCGCGCCCTCTGGGATCAACTACTCATCCGTCGGGGACTTGCCGCGCTCGAGCGCGCCGAAAAACTCAGCGGCCTGCGCGGACCCTACACGCTCCAAGCCGCCATTGCCGCTTGTCACGCGCGAGCGCGCGCTTCACAGGAAACGGACTGGACGCAGATCGTAGCGCTCTACGACGAACTCGCGCAACGAACTCCATCCCCGGTGGTGGAATTGAATCGTGCGGTTGCAGTAGGAATGGCTCACGGGCCCCAAGCAAGCCTTGATCTGGTCGATGCGCTCGTGGACGAGCCTGCGCTTGCACACTACTATCTCTTGCCCAGCGTGCGTGGCGACCTTCTTAAGAAACTTGGCCGACTCCACGAAGCGCGCGTCGAGTTCGAGCGAGCGGCCTCCCTTACCCGCAACGCCCGCGAGCAAGCTTTGCTGCTGGAGCGTGCCCGCGGCTGCGCAGCGACAACCGACTCTTAAGACCGCGCTTACTCGCCCCCGCCAGCAATCACTAGTGTGCCGCGCGGCGCTTCGTGGGGTCCGCTCTCGGGCTCAAGCGTCACTGCGAAGTTCTTGGCTTCGATACCCTCGGGCAACGGAGGATTCACGACCGTCGCGTTGCCGCGTGCATCCGGCTTGAACAAGCCAGCCGCGATGGGCGCGCCGCCGTTGGTGGGGAACAACCAGAGTTCGTAAACCTTTTCCGGCGGAAGCTGCGGCAGGCTACTGACCAGAAAGATTAGGCTTCGGCTGCGGCGCCGATAGAACGCCTTACCTTGCGGCTGCGGCGCGCTATTGGGTGTACGAAGTATAACCGGTTGTATCTCTGGATCGGAAAGTGCGCGAATAGTGTTGTTCACCTGTTCGAGTTCTCTCGCCTGACCCCCGAACTGCGCCCGCAACAATGCTAAGTCTCTGCTCAGGGACGAATTCTGCCGCACCAAGCCGATGCAGAGCAGAACCATGGCCGCCGCGGCGGCCCATCCCAGTGTTCCCCACCATGAATGTGAGCGGCCCGCAGCGGCCAGTGGTTTTGGAAGACGAGGCTCGGCGGCGATCGCAGCCATCAATCGTTGTTTGGCTCGCGCCGGGGGCCTCGGACCTACCGTCGTCAAGGAGAGCAGGCTGAGATCGCCGCGCAACGCTTCCAACTCGCGGCGACAGGACGGGCACTCTTCGAGATGTTTTTCGAGCATCACACGTTCCTCGCTCGTCAGCGAGCCGAGCGCGTAGAGCGCCAAGTCGTCCGCGAATTGTTCGTGTATGCTCATGCTGCCAATATTTTTCTTAACGAGATCAGTCCAGTACGGATTCTCGTCTTCACAGTGCCCAACGGCTCACCAGTCTTTTCGGCGATTTCCACGTGCGTCAAGCCTTCAAAATACGCCATCTCCAGCGCGAAGCGTTGTGGCGAAGGCATGGCTTGCAGTGCTCCGCGAACTTTTTCCATCACGCGCGACCGATCAGTCTCGGAAGCCAGGTCGGTCTCAACGGAAACAATAACGTCTTCGATGTCATCCTGCGGACGTCTCTTGCGCAAAGCATCAATCGCGCGATTGCGAGCGATGACCGCCAGCCACGCCGCCATGTTGCCGCGGCTGGAATCGAACGCTCCCGGATTACGCCACAGCTGTATGAAGATGTCCTGCAACACGTCCTCGGCCGCGCCGGCATCCTGGAGTACGCGCAGGGCCACCGCGTACACTATCGACGAAAAGCGATCATAGAGCGCCGCCATGGCACCCTGGTCGCCCGACCGGATCGCCGTAACCAGCGCCAAGTCGGAGGTCATCGCGTTGGTATCAGCGCTCGCCACGCCGGATTCTTCGTCCTCCTGAAGTACGTCTCAAAGTGAGCATTGGATTTGCGGGTAAGCCCCGTATGACTGAGCGTTGCAGATATGGCGACGAAAACGATAGCAGCTTCGGTCAGGGCACGGCAAGCTGCGAGAATCTCAGGCTGACTACCCAAGAAAAAAGCCATATTTCGAGGGGAAGAAAGTGGAAAAGCGGGATGGATTCGGGCAGCATAGTCAAGCTATGACGACGATCATTCTCCTGAGTCTTTCAAACATCTTTATGACATTTGCCTGGTACGGTCACCTGAAATACCGCAACGCGCCGCTATTTCGGGTCATTCTCATCAGCTGGCTGATCGCCTTCGCCGAGTACTGTTTTCAGGTCCCGGCGAATCGTATCGGGTCGTATGAGTTCACGACCGCTCAGCTGAAAACAATTCAGGAAGTCATTACGCTGGTCGTGTTCTCGGTTTTTTCTGTCCTGTATCTGAAAGAAGATCTCCGGTAGAACTACTTTCTGGGTTTTGCCATGATGGTAGGAGCAGTTTTCGTCATCTCCAAGAACTGGTGATTCGTAGCCGTTATACCATCGTGAAAAACTTCAGGAATCCCAAGGACAAAAAATAACGATCACGCTTCGCTCTTAGCAGCGCGCGTCATCAAATCTTCAATGGCCTGTTGAGGTGGCTTTCTATCCTCAAGAATCGCGTACATCTGTTCAGTAATCGGCATCTCGACGCCCTTCTTGCGAGCTAGACCGACGGCAGCTTTCGTCGTGAACACGCCTTCTGCGACAGCTCCATGCATATCCGAGATGATCTCCGTGAGATTACGGCCTTTGCCAAGCTCCAGGCCGACGCTTCGATTGCGCGAGAGATCGCCGGTGCAGGTGAGGACCAGGTCGCCCAGACCGGCGAGTCCTGCCATAGTGTCGAGACGACCACCGCAGGCCACCGTCAGGCGCGCGATTTCGGCCAGTCCGCGCGTGATCAGCGCCGCTACCGAGTTGTGACCGAGGCCGAGGCCAGCGCAAACTCCGGCGGCAATAGCAATAATGTTCTTCAGCGCTCCGCCTAGTTCCACTCCGATGACGTCGTCGTTGGTGTAGACGCGGAAGCGTGAGTCGTTGAACGCCTCTTGCACGGCGCGGGCTAAATCGTTGTCAATGGATGCGACCGTCACAGCAGTCGGATCGCCGCGCGCAACCTCTTTCGCAAAAGAAGGACCACTGAGCGCGCCCACGCGGGGACTGAAGTTGCGGCCTCGCAGCGCATCCGCGATCACTTCAGACATCCGCAGGAGGGTGCCGTTCTCCAATCCCTTGGTGCAGCTGACGAACAGCGTCTCCGGATCGAGCGCGGGAGCCATGCGAACAAATAGGGATCGGCAATGCTGCGAAGGCATAACGCTGACCACGATCTCCGCACCTTCGAGTGCGTTCGATAGATCGCTTGTCGCCTGAACAGAATCGGGTAGCGTAAATCCGGGCAAGAAGCGTTCGTTGACATGGCGCTGCGTAATCGTTTCACAAACGTCTGGCTCGTTCGCCCAGAGTCGGACAGCGTGGGTTTTCTTCCTCCCGAGGACCAAGGCTAAACCGGTACCCCATGCGCCCGCTCCGATGATCGCAACGCGGCTCATGATTTTCGCGCTCCCAGTTTCGGTTCGGCGCCAGCCGTGATGCGACTGAGGTTTTGCCGGTGCTTCCAAATGATGAGCACCGAAGCGGCACACATCACGAGAAGTTGTTTCGGCTCGACAGATTCGTGCAATCCCCAGGCAAGAATCGGAAGCAGAATCGCCGCGACCACCGATCCGAGCGACACATAGCGGAAGATTGCTACCACGACGACGAAAACTCCGACCATGCACAAGATTGACTTGGGAGCGATCAGCGCGAACGATCCGAGGCCGGTGGCCACACCCTTCCCGCCGCGAAACTTCAGCCAGAAAGGGAACAAGTGTCCAAACACGGCGAAAAATGCCGCGGTAGTCAGCAGAAGGTTTTGGTGAGGGTCTACAAACAGACTCTTTGCCAGTAGTGCCGCAACGACCCCTTTGCCCGCATCGAGCAGAAGAGTAGCGATGCCGAGAGCTGGCGACTTGCGCGCAACATTGGTGGCGCCGATATTTCCGCTACCGCTGTGGCGTACGTCTTCTCCGCAAAAAACGCGGACCAGCAGGTATCCGAAAGGAATGGATCCCAACAGGTAGCTCAGCGCGGCGGTGACGAAATACGCATTCATTGGAGTTGTGGTGTCATTGCAACGAGAAACTTTGCAGCTTGGTGTACTTCGGTCCTCCGGGCGAGAGCTGACTCCGATAGAGAGAAAACTCGCGGGCCGCCATTGTACCGAAGTCGAGATCGCTCATAGCGGCGAGCCGTTTTTGCAGCTCCGCAAATGTAGAGTTCGGGGAGTCTCCCTTGCGCCACTTGGGCGAGCCGGATCCCGCGCCGCCCCGAGCCAGAGTCAAGTGTGGGCTGAACGCCCGGCCCTCGGGCGGAATTTTCAGTTCGCTCAGCGCGGAATCAATGCTGGCCGCCAGTTCTCCGAGCTCTGGACCAGCCTGGATTCCGATCCAAAACACTCGCGGCGCTTTTGCAGTGGGAAAAAATCCGTGGCCAGTGAAATGGATGTCGATACTGTTCCCACTCACGCCGCGCAGATGCTCGATGATCGCGGGGACTTGCTCTTCCTTCTGTTCTCCGATGAACTTGAGCGTGATGTGCAACGATTCCGAACTCACCCAGCGCGCATCGTCCGCGAATCCGTGGACGCCCTCCAGAAAACGAGTGATCTTCTCGCGAACTTCGGAATCCAGATCGATAGCGACAAAAACACGCATAGACGGCGGTCCCTAGTCTGACTATGTTTCTGCTGAATTCAATTGCCGGCAAACTCGCGGTAACCAACCACGCGAATTGCCTGCTCTTCGAGAAATTGCCGCAGCTCGGGCGACATCAACAATTGACGCTCCTTCTCGCGCGACGCCAGCAGACGTGTGTGCGCCGCACGCAAATCGGCATCGTCGTAACCGGGGTGACATACCAGTTCCCACGTCCCTTCCGGCAGGTTCGTCAGCGCGCGACGCAGCAGGGAAGCGTCAAACGATCCGGTTTCGATCACGCCCAGCACACCATCGGGAGTGGCCAACCCCGCGCGCTTCATTCGGTCCCGAAAACGGCCTGCGAAAGTGTTTAGCATGCGCACCTGGCCGTAACGCTTCCAGAGCCTGGGGCGTCGCGAAAAGTGGCGGGGACGCAACGAGCTTGCTGGCACAAAAGGGTTGCGAACCGCGTGCACACTACAGATCCGGGCCGCCTTGACCAGTGCCTGCATAATCTGTGGAAAGATGTGCGAGTGCTTGTGCGTATCGAGATGTGTAACCTGGATTCCAGCAGCCTGAATCTTTTGGATCTGCGCAACGATCTCGGAAACCAGTTGATCGGGATCAAACCGCCCGAACAATGCCCGCGCCGCTACCGCCGAAATACCGGAATGAAATTGGCCCGGAGGAGAGTTTCGATTTGAAAGTAGGGTTGAAACGGATTCGGCCTCCGACACGGGCGCGCCGTCCACCAGCACGACATGGCAGCCCACAGAGAGACGAGGCGCCGCGCGCGCCAGTTCGACGGCGTCGTCAAATGCCGCCCCATTCGCCATCAGCGTCGCCGAGGTTACGACACCATCAGCATGCGCCTCGTGGACTGCACGATTAACGCCCGCCGTCAGGCCCAGGTCATCCGCGTTGACGATCAGCTGCCGCACGCAGAAAGTGTAGCAGCCGGATGGTCACGCGCCGTGCTGGTTCCACGGAGGAAGTTTGACCGTGCGGGAGGCGTCCAGTATTCTCAGCTTGGGTTCTCTTCGCTCCGTGTGAGGAGCAAATCCGGTCCGCACGAGAGCGGGCGGTTAGCTCAGTTGGTTAGAGCGCCTGCCTTACAAGCAGGAGGTCGCAGGTTCGAGCCCTGCACTGCCCACCAAACCAATACATCCATGTCGCTGCTCGCGGTCGATGAGACCGCTTGGGAGAATTGTCGGCTCTTGTGTGAAGGGTTGATGAAAGTTTTGCTCCCCAGACCGAAACTCGACGGACCTATGAGATTGTTGTGAACGCCTCAGTGTGCAAATCTTTGGAGGGGTCCATGACCAGAAAGACAGTTCTTGCAGCATGTCTGGGTCTTGCTTCCTTGGCGCCAGGTGCCGTCCCTGCTGGTGGACAGATCGAGAGGGGAACTGGCCTAGTCCAGCGGATCCAGGAGGAACCCCGCTCGCCTCGACCGACCAGCGCCCATCAGATTCCGCTCGGGTCGATGGGATTTCAAAACTCGGATTATGCGGTCGGCGGGGTTGCGCCGTACGGGATCGTGATCGGAGATTTTAACGGCGATGGCAAATCCGACCTTGCCGTTGCGAATGTGTGCGCGCAGTCTGGAGGCGAGAATTTTTGCAATGGCGGTGTCCCCGGAAGCGTATCTATTCTCTTGGGAAACGGCGATGGCACTTTTCAGCCGCAAGCTAGTTACCAGACCGGAGAATACTCCACCTATGTCGCGGTAGGAGATTTCAATGGTGACGCCAATCAGGACTTAGCGGTCGCGAACGGCCAGGATGGGACCGTCGGGATTCTGCTTGGCAACGGAGACGGTACGTTTCAGCCCCAGGTGATCTACCACGCGAGTATGTGGGTTACAGCGATCGCCGTTGGAGACCTCAACGGCGACGGCAAACTCGACCTGGCGGTGGCAAATTTTAACGAAGGGACCATAGGAATCTTTCTCGGCAACGGCGACGGGATTTTCCAGAACCAATTGGAGATCCCGATTGCGGATCGAACCACTGGAATTGTTGTCGGAGACTTTAATCGTGATGGCAAACTCGATATCGCGGTGGGTAGCACTTTGGTGGACGGAACCGGTGGCACAATCTCCGTGGTCCTCGGCAACGGAGACGGCACTTTTCAATCGCCGATCGAGTACCCGGTGCAAGACGAACCGGAGTCGATCATAGCCGCCGATTTCAACCGCGATGGAAATCTGGATCTCGCAATTACCAACACTTGCGGCCTCGGTGGTTTCCTGTGTCAATTGCCCGGGAGTGTATCGGTCCTTCTGGGGAACGGAGACGGCACCTATCAGGCGCAACAAGTGTATGAGACCGAATTCGAGCCTCTGGGGTTGGCAGCGGCGGATTTTAACGGAGACGGCAAGCTGGACCTGGCGGCCGCCGATTTTTCCACCTCCACGGTCAGCCTGTTCCTAGGCAAAGGAGATGGCACTTTTCGAACGCAGCAGGTTATTGAGACGGAGATACGAGCTACGCCCACTGGCCTAGTCACAGGGGCGTTTGACCAGCAAGGCGCAGGCTCGGCCGACTTGGTGGTTACCGATCTTTCCAACTATGGCGGCCAATCGGTGACGCTCATGCTGAATCAGGCGGCCACGCACGTCAGGCTGAAGAGCGCTCCGAACCCGTCCCAACGCGGACAAGTCGTTACCTTCACCGCATCCGTGCGAACCGCCGTCCGTGGCGCCGGCACGCCGACAGGAACCGTTACGTTTCGGCGTGGTTCCGCCAGACTGGGAAGCGTCCCGTTAGTGAAAGGTGTCGCGCAGTTCGGCGATTCGAAGTTTAGGCCTGGTAGCCACGAGGTCACGGCCACCTACGACGGCGACCAGAACTTCAATCGGCACACATCCGCGCCTTTGATTCAGGTAGTCAAGCCGTAAGCACAATCCTCGGGCAAGCTCGTTGCCCAAACGTTCTCAGCAACGTTAAGGAGATCTAGCTATGAGAAGCGAACAGCACGGCCGGGGTTTCATAGACCGCGGGACAGTAGCGATGGCGATAGTGAGCATAGTTGTTACGATTGCGATCGCCCAAGCGCAAAGCCATGATGTATTCCGCTTCCGCGGACCGAACGGCGCCGCTCCTTACTCAAGCCTTACCGAGGACGCCTCCGGAAACCTGTACGGAACCACCTCGCTAGGTGGGCAGAACGACTGCGGAACGATCTTCAAGTTGGATACCGCCGGCAAGGAGACAGTACTCTACCGGTTCGGGAAACAGGCCACAGACGGGTGTAATCCGGCTTCCGGCGTGACCTTCGACGGTCAAGGCAACCTCTATGGCACCACGGTGAACGGTGGGGTTAATGGCTTGGGTACAGTTTACAAGCTCGCCAGCAGCGGACAGGAGACAGTGCTGTACAACTTTGGCTTCGGCTTGGATGGTCAAAACCCGGCCTCGGGTTTGGTTAGGGACAAGAAAGGCAATCTCTATGGCACGACCTATTACGGCGGAGCCAACGCGATCGGAACCATCTTTCGGCTGACTCCATCGGGTGAGGAAACCGTACTCCACGATTTCGGAGCGGACGGCGCCTATCCGATCTCGCAACCTGCCTTGATGCGGGACGCTCAGGGCAACCTTTACGGAACGACAAGCCAAGGCGGTGCTTTCAGCGGGGGAAGTGTGTTCAAGTTGGATCCGGCTGGCACCCTGACCGTGTTGTACAACCTCGGCGGTTATGTGGGCGACGGGTATACGCCCTATGCAGGTGTGGTCAGGGACAAGGCTGGCAACCTGTACGGCGCTACGTGGGAGGGCGGAAATTACTTTCTTGGAATACTGTTCAAGCTGGATCCGTCCGGCAACGAAACCGTTCTCCACAATTTTGGCGGTGGGTTCGACGGACAGAACCCTTACGGCGGCGTGATTTTGGATAAACGGGGTAACTTGTACGGCGTAACCACGCTGGGTGGCATCGGCTTGTGCGAAGGAGGATTGGGCTGCGGCACCGTTTTCAAGGTCGATAAGACCGGCCAAGAGTCCGTGCTGCACGCTTTCGAATCGCCCAATGTAAAGCGCGATGGGGCGAATCCCGACGCAAGCTTGACGTTAGACCCAACCACCGGAGCTCTTTATGGAACGACGACCATCGGAGGCGGAACCGGTTGCGGAGGCAGTGGCTGCGGCACGGTGTTCCGGTTGATTCCGTGACGAAACACGTCCCCATCCGGGCGACCGGATCGATGTGAATCTCGGACTAGCCGTGTGATTGGAGGTGATTGACCTGCGGTGCCCCGAACCGTCGTGCTGCTCTGCGGCCTCTGTCCTATTCGCGACTATCATGGCCGCCAACCCAATTTTCTCGCCGGAAGCTACTAACCAAGACGACAGGAACCGACCGCCGTCCGGCTGTACTTTTCCTAATTGCACTGTGCCGGTTGTACCGTGAAACTGCTACTACTCGTGGCGACTCCGATCGGGGTCTCGACCGTGATTGGTCCAGTCGTTGCTTCGGCAGGTACGGTTGCCGTCACCTTTATGTTGGTGTTCACCCTGAAGCTCGTCGCCTCCACCCCATTAAAGGCGACCCCTATCGTCTGTAGGAGGTTGCCTCCTGTAATCACTACCTTTGTGCCCGCCGGCCCGCAAGTCGGTGTGAAGTTGGAGATCGCCGGCGGCGACTGTAGCTCACCAACCACGACAGCGGGATGGCTGTTGAGCGGCGAGACGTCGAGGTAGAAGACTTTGTTACCGTTCGTGACCATGTAGGTGTTGCCCCCGTAGGTGCCACTTCCGTCCGTAGTGAAGGTGTAAAGAAACATTTCATAGCTTTGGAACGGCAGCAATCCGTCGGATAGACTGCTGGTGTCCAAGTATGAGTTGCCAAGATCCAAGCTTCCGTTTGGCTGAGCGAAGTTCAGGCCTACAAACGGGGCCGTCTGTCGATCGAGCGCCTCGTCGACCGTGAAACCATAAAGGCCATTGATCGGGCTGAACTGGTACCCGGGAGAGTAAGAGTCAGTTTGAAACTCCATCACACCCGAACCGCCAGACGCGCCGGTTCCTACCAGGTAGCCGGTGGGCCCGCCGGCACCCAGCGCGAGATATCCCACGGCGGGAATCGCCGTGCCTGAAAATGTGAACCGGCCGGTATGGGAATCGATGGCGTACTGTCCGGCAAGGTTCGTGGTGACGCCTGGGCCGCCTGAGCGCGTGAAAGCAATCCCGCTGAGCGAACTCACTCCGTCAAAGTGCGTGACACCTATGTTGAGATCGGCGGTCGCGGTCACCGATCCCCCCAAGCGGTAAATATGGCTGTTGCTGAGAGATGCTTGAGTGAACGGCCCGCTGTTGCTGGAGGTTGCTTCACCCGTAATGTTTGGATGACCAGCGGAGGCGGAGTGGGGGGAACTGAACACCGCGTGCTTGGCGTCGACGAGGTAGTAGATGAGGTCGTATACGCCCGCGCCGATGGCAATCGAGACCGTTCCCCTGCCATTGGTATCCACTGCACTGAACGTCCCGCTGCCACCGCTGAGCGGGCCCGATACGGCGCCGGCGTCGTTAACATCGGCGGCGATGGACGTAAACAGGCCGGTATCGGCGACAGCTTGTCCTGCCATGGCGAAATGGCCGCCAGTGTTGTTCCAGCCAGAGAACCGGAAGACGTATGATCCTGTGAGCAAGCCCGAGAATGCACTGCTATCTTGAATTCTGAAGAAGCCCGATCCGCGAGTGCCGGATCCGTCCGTATCGTCGAACTCGGTCATGCGGGCGTCATGATAGAAGGCGGTCACCGTATCCTTCGTGATTGGCGCAAGCCGGAATTGAGCGCTGCTTGACGCTGTGTTGAGCATCATGCACCCGCGTCCGCTGTTGTCGAAGACCACGGAGCCACCTGCTGTCAAAGGTTGCGCCAATTGTGAACCACTAGTGCGAATGATGTCCTCAACTCCGCCTGTTATGGTGCCATGGCTGTCCGCAGTGAAACTGCCCGAGAGAGTTACAGGGCCGTCCGCATCGAATCCGGTGAACACGAAAGCATAGGGAGTCTCGGGTGCGACGCCGCTGCCACCCTGGAAGCACTCCGGTTCTTGGCTGCTGGCAGTGAGCGTGATGACTTTGCCGTTCGCGGGTGCAGGCGAAGGGAACGTGGCCTCGCCAGGAACGGGAGACTGGCTATCTACTACTCTTACCGCGAAGGAAAATGAGTCGCCAGTGGTCGGAGTTCCTGCGATTGCTCCGCTTGGACTCAATGTCATTCCGGGTGGCAATGGACCACTTCCTGGGGCTAACGCCCACCGGTACGGCGGCACACCTCCGCTCACTTGCAGTTGCACAGGGGTATAGGGCGCACCGACCTTAGTGGTGAGTATCGTTGGAGTGACAACCTTCAGTTGGTTGGGCGCTACGTTGATGTTCAAGGCGACGGTATTGGTCCCACTCAGAGCGTCGGTTACCCGAAGCGTAAACTGATAGATCCCGCTAAGAGTCGGTTTGCCAACGATGGCGACGTCGTTCGCGGTCAGTCCACGTCCCAAAAACAGGCCATCAGGAAGCGCAGTACCGCCATCGAGCGTCCAGGTGTATGGTCCGAGGCCCCCAGCTACGGTGACCTGGCACGGGATTTGAGTTACGCCGGCCTGGGTAATCGGCAACTGAATGCAGGTGTAGTCAGTGTTGGGGAACGCAGTAGCTAGCCCATTCGGCAGGGGCACGATCGCCACAGCCGGATACACGGAAATTGGAATCGTTGCGGCGCGCGTCGGATCGGTCACGGATGTTGCCGTAACGGTCACCTGCACGGGCGCTTTCACCTGATCGGGTGGCGGCGCATTGTAGGTCACCGAGTCCGGCTTGATATCGCTCAAAGTACCGACTGGGTCGCCTTTGTGGCGAACTCCTACACTCCAGATCACGCCGGCATTGCCCGAATCGCCCGTGACTGTGACGGTGATCGGGACTACCAGCCCTGAGTCCACTGCCGCTGGTCCGGTTGGAGATGTGACTGTGACGTTGATTCCGCCGATGTCGCCGCCAGAGCCGCTGCCGCTTCCGCCGCCGCAACTTACCGCCAACAGCACTGCCGCCAGACCGAAACCTAGAACTTTCACAAGGCCACTCCTGCTAGAAACTCAGCTTCAAACCAAATTGCATGGTGCGTGGACGGTGCGCGTTTACGGGGTGCAGAAACGCGTTGCCGGTCAGACAATCGGTCTGCGCGTCCCCCGCCGCGTTAAAGGTGTCGATTCCGTAGCACGCGATAGTATTGGTCGCGCCGTTGCCGAAATTGGTGCTGGGATCGTACACACGAAATTGAGTGTGGTTGAAAACGTTAAACACTTCGGCGCGGAACTCCATGCTGGTGGACTCGTGAACCTTGATCGTCCGGAACACGGTCATGTCGAAGTTCAGCCGGCTCGGATTATTCATCACGTTGCGTCCCGCATTGCCGAAGGTCAACCCGCGTGGCGCTGCGAAGGCGGAGGCATTTCCCAATGCAGGTCCGAAGCTCCTCGAATTGACTGCGCCGATCGGAGTACCACCATGAATGTTGCCGACAATATCCGGGAAGGAACCGATCGAGCTGATTCCGCCCGCAACCCCAGCATTGTCCGGTACCGAAATTCCCAAAGCGCCGTAGCCAGCGTTAATCACTGAGTAAGGGATTCCGCTTTGTACGGTCGTCACGCCGGCAATTTCCCAGCCGCTGAACAGGCCTTCCGCAAGTCGATCGAAGAATCCGGGAGAACTCGGTGCATCGGACGGCTCACGCTCATTCGCCCAGTCTCCGAGGTGGCTGGAATCAAATTTGAACTTGGGCAGCGTCCAGACGTAGCTCACGTTGATCAGGTGGCGCTGATCGAAGTTGGAATTCGCCTTGTTCGCCGAGACTACCAAAGGGTTGACGATGCTGGTGTCATTGCGATCCGACGAGTCGTCAATGGAATGGCTGTATGAATAAGAGACGTCCACCGTCAACGGCCCGCGCGTTCGCCGCACGGTAGCCTGGAATGCGTGGTAATTGGAGTCCGCTACATTCTCCAGCGAGAAAATTCTTTGAATTCCCAAGTAGGGGCGCCGCGAATTGATGGGCGGCAGACTGGAAGCGCTGAAGTTTTCGCAGGCCGCCAGCAGGTTAATGTATGCCGGCTGGTTCTTGTTCACGAGCACGCCGTTCTGGCCGCCGATCTGGAATACGGGATTGTTGAAACTGCCTTGGTTGGAGCAATCGTTAATTTGCAGCAGCGCCTGATTTTGAATGATCGGCTCGTGCGGACCATAGGGATTCTGGTCGAGCTGGATGCCGTCGTTGAATCCTTGTGGCCCCAGCGGAAACGCATTTGGTTGGCGGACAGCCGTCAGGTGAGTCCCCTTGCTGCCCACGTAGCCAAGCCCGAGCACCAGGCTGCGCGAAACCTCGCGCTGGATGCCAAAGCTCCACTGCTGTACGTACGGCCAAATCGCCTTCCGAGGAATGGAGGTCACATCAATCGGATACGCGCCTTCACCGGAAAAGCAGTTGCCGTCCTTGCCTCCGATTCCGCCGATGCAGGGATAACCACTGATCACTCCGTTGGATCCGTTGGCAGACGGAATCAGTTGCGTCATGGTCAGATTCAAGGGCGCGCTGCCCACCAGGGAGCCGGTGTTAGCTTCGCTACCTGTGCCATGTTCGAAGAAGAGACCATAGCCGCCGCGAATCGAGAATTTTCCATCGCCCCGCGGATCCCATGCAAAACCAACGCGCGGCGCCGGATTGAACCGGTGTGACTGTTGGCAGGTATCGGGCACACCGTTCACCCCACATTGCACTAGTCCGTTGGTGATCAGTGGGTTGAGATTCTCCAGATCGATTGGAATCGGATGATTGCCCTTCAACCGCAGGCGGCCGTCTTTGAAGAAGGTCAGCGTACCGGTTGGATCGACAAACTGCGCCGGGTCCCAGTTCCACACCTGATGATTCTTTTCGTGATAATTGCCGAACAGGCTGAAGCGGATTCCCATGTTCAGCGTCAGGTGCGAGTTCACTTTCCAGTCGTCTTGAAAATACGGTTCGATGATTTCGTAACTGTTGTAATACTTCCGCTGGGCGCTGTCCTGCTGGTAGGACTGGATGTCGCCTAATAACAAATTTGCAAACTCGTTACCGACCGTCGCCGAGTTGAAGTTGCTGAAAGTCAGCACACCTTGTAAGTCGCCAGTGTTGGGACCGTTGGTGGCGTTAATCTCGTTGCGCTGTCCGAGAATTACCTGCACACCGGTTTGTAGAGTGTGGTGTCCCAGCACCTTGCTCAGGTCATCGCGGAAACTATAGGTCGGATTCGTGAGCTGCCAGGGCGCATAGCCCGGATCCACCCGGAATCCTCCGCCGTAAGCCAGGTTACCGGGTGTCAGCTGAATGCCGGAAAGCTTCCCGCCAAAACCGTTGTTGAACAAATACCCCTGATTCAAGCCATCGGGTCGGCTGATGTCTACACCTGCAGCCGGACGCGTGCTCAAGCTGATGTGCGAAGCCGTGTAGCTGACCACCACCTCGTTTAGCAGCGTTGGTGAAATGGTGTGGGTCAGGCGCGCAACCGAGCTGGTGCCCGGACCAAAGAGTCGGCCTTGCACAGTGGGAAAGCTGTTGCGTACAGAGCCCCAGATCGGCTGCGGTTCGGTGGTGTCCCAGGAATCGTGAATGTAGCGGAAAGTGGCTCGTAGTTTTCCTGGCTTGATGTCATGGTCGATGCGGAACAACTCTTGCCGCCAGTAAGTCGGCTGCGCGAACGCGAAGTCGTAGCATGATCCCACCGTCGAGTTACAGCCAACGGTGGCATTCGGCAGCGGAATCATGCCGGAGCCGACCAGCGCCGTGCCCACAGGATCAATTCCAGGATACTGTGCAGGGCTGTGTGTGCTGTCGGTGTAGCCAACAATGTTGAACGGGAAAGTCGAATTGCCCAAGCCTGGAACCCGCGGGCAGTCCGGAAACTGCGCCGGATTGAATTGGACCCTGTCCTGTCCTGGCGGGATCAGCGGACAAACATCGCTGAAGTCCGCTCCAGTGTATTTATTTCCATCCGCGTTAATGAGCTCGGATGGCCGCTCCGCCAGCGAGGGCACCGCCTGGTTGAAGTTGTTGTCGGTTGGGTCTTTCTCGATGCGGAACTCCTCCGAAAAGAAAAAGAACGTTCTGTCTTTTCTGGGATACAGCTTGGGGATGAATACCGGCCCGCCGACCGTGAATCCGAAATCGTTCTTGCGGTAGAGCGGTGCTCGTATGGTCTGATCGAAGTAGTTTCGCGAATTGAAGATTTCATTGCGGCCGAAGTAATACGCTCCGCCGTGGATGGTGGCGCCGCCTGTTTTCGTGTCCACCAGAATGGTTCCCGACGCGCTGCGCCCGTACTGCGCCCCGTAGTTCGAGGTAAGCACCTTCAATTCGTTGATCGCGTCCAGGCTGGGATAAACCACCAGCGTGCTTTCGCTGCCGTGGATGCCCGCGTGCAAAACGTCGGAGCCGTCCACGCTGAATGTGTTGTATTCCACGCGTCCACCGTTGACGCTGAATTTCACGCTACCCTTCACGCCGACCAGCGCTTCGTCTTGTTGGCTCTGGTTGCTGACGCCCGGCGCCAGCGTCAGAAGTTGCGTAAAGTTCCGTCCGTTCAACGGCGTCTTCACGATCTCCTTGGCGGTGATGGTTCCGGAGACTTCCGCCTTTTCCGTTTCCACTGCGCCGACCGAGTTGCCGACGACTTCAACCTTTTCCGCTTCAGCCGACGCGGGCTCAAGTGTGCCGTCCATCTCCAGTTCTTGATCGGCGGTCAAGGTCAATCCTTCGGTCTTGAATTCCTTGAAGCCCTTGGTCCCAATCGAGAGACTGTAAGCCCCGGGCAGCACATTGATGGAGTACTGTCCCTGATCGTTGCTGACGGCGGTGCGACGGGCGCCGGAGGCGTCTGCAACTGTGATCGTCGCACCCGGCAGCACGGCTCCAGATTGGTCCGTGACCGAGCCAAAGAGCTGAGCTTCCCCCGCCTTTTTGGCGGAGGCCTTCGCGGGAGTAGTCGCAGCGGGCGGAGCTTTTACTCCCGCCGGCCCCGTCGGCAAGGCTGGCGGCGGCAGTTCCACCAGGTCCGGCCGGACCTGGGCCGGCGTCAGCGGCGCAAGAGAAAGAATGAGGGCGGCGACGCACACCAGCAGCTTCCACATATTCACGATGAGACACCTCGACAAAAGAGGACCTAAGAAGTACCCGAGAATTGTTACTGCAATATGACGCTGTGGTTAATTTCGGGTTAACGGGAAGCCGAAAGAGCCTTAAAAACGCTTGCAATCGGCTCCGGGCGCAGATTCTTGAAATTAACAAGACCTTAACGTTGCCGTAACACAAAAGAAACGGCGCGTGCCCATAGTGTAGAGTTTGCGCTTTTCTCGCCAGGAGACCACCGTGCGGAAATCGAATCCATTGCTGTTCGCTATTCTGCTACTCTCGCTCGCGGCTCCGCTGGCCGCCCAGACTAAGGGGACCGTGTCTTTCGGCGGGTTGAAGAATCTGGAGTTCGTCGACAATTACTACAACGGAGGGACGGGCAGCATGGGCTCGGGCCCTGGGAAAGACTTCCAGTTGGAGTTCACGACCAACGCCCAGGCGATCATTTCGGCTGCCAAAGGTGGTTCCGGGAATTTCATCAACAACCCCGGTGGTTCACCAGTGATGTTCTTTGGAACTGGCACGAGCGTGGTTATCAACGCTAAGGCAGGAATTTCCACGGCAATGTGGTTTACCTACTCCGCCCTGCAAGCGGGAACGGTCACCATTTATGATGGGCCCAACGGCACCGGCAACATCCTTTCCAGCATCGCGCTGACTCCCAACAATGTCGGTTGTAACACCTACAAGATGTGTGTCTGGTCTCCCGTCGGTATTCCGTTGACCACGAATGTCGGCTCGATTCGTTTTAGCGGAGCCGCCAATTTTCTCGGAATCGGAGCGATTCACCTCGGAGTCAAGATCCCCACATCGATTACGATCGCTTCCTCTAAGAATCCGTCAGCGCAAGGCGAGTCCGTGACCTTCACAGCGGCGGTATCTGCCACCGGAGCCGCTCCGGTGGGAACAGTTACTTTCAAGACCGGCAACAAAGTGGTCGGAGACGTTCCCGTGGCGGGCGGCGTGGCAGCTATCACACTGTCGGACCTGCCGGTCGGTTCCACTAAGATAACTGCAACTTTTCACGGCACTGGTTTTGGTGTGCGGTCGGCGAGTTTGACGCAGACCGTCAACTAAGAGCACGGGCGCTGGAACCGCGCGTTGCTTTTCGAGTGCCGTCCCGTAATCCGCAGATGCGCAAACATTTGCTGCCCCCTGGTCGAAAATTTAACTTCCCGTTCATCTTCATGTCATTCCCTCTTAACAGGATTCTCTGATAGTTGCCTCGCACACGCGGCCACAGAGTTTCAGTTTTGCTGTGGCTCCAAGGTGCCGTCTGGTTGTCCCCCCCGACATCCAGAACGGCGAATAGTAGCGCAGTCGGGCGTCTCAGTGCGCCTGAGCTCCAGGCAATGATCCACAAGAACGGATTTCTTGAATAGTTCAAAAGGAGAACATGATGAGCGGAAAAAAACTAATGGTTGCGCTGCTTTGCGCAGCCGCGATGTGCGCGGTGACTTCGACGGCGAACGCCCAGGGATTGAAGTTCCTGGGAGTAGGTTCGTCGGCGATGTTCCAGACTTTCGGCGTAGCGGCCTTCAACGATCTCTGCATTCCGCAGGGCGGCGCTGCCAATTGCCATCACTACACGGTTAACGGGAAGACCAGCGGCGGAAACAATTTCGCCCAAGTTGTGGATTCACGCGGAAGCGGCGCCATCAGCCCGGAAGGCGGCAATCTCTGGGTCGTATGGGACAATTCGACCTCACCTGCGACGGTGTGGGCGTATCTGTCAGTCGACTCTATCGTTGGCAACCGCGCTTTCTTTGCCGTACCCCGCGCGCAGCTGCAAGTCGACTCCTCGGTGACCACCGGCAACGCCAAGAACCTGATCGCGTCGGTTCTGTTTGACGATGGCAATGGAAACCCAGTTGCCGACGACGCATCATTGCCATCCAGCATTCTGGCTGTGATTCAGTCCACCTTCACCGCTGCTGGCTCGGACATCCGCGCTGAAGACGCCAAGCTTGGTACTAACCGCATGCTAACCAACCTGGACACCGCCAAGCTCACTGGCCTTGGTTATAACCAGTCAGGTGCAAGTTGTACCCCGAATGCGACCTTCCCGACTTTAATCGGATGCCCCGTCAAGAGTACCTATGATTCGACGGTAGCCACGCCGGTCCAGTATGCGATCAAGGCCAAGGATCCTTTCACCAACCTGGCCGCATGGAAATTCACTCAGCTCAACGTCGCTGTTGTTCCGGAAGTAGTTCTGTTCAACGTTAGCGACGCCAACGGACTGGGCAAGACCGACGGTTCGGGCAACCCGCTCTTGAAGAACCTTAACCGTTTCACTCTTGCCTCGGTGCTCAATGGTTCGCTGGGCCGCGCACAGGATCTGGACACCGGCCTGGCCGGCAACACAACTGCCCTGACGGTGATTCTCCGCGAAGCGCTATCCGGCACGATGAATGTGATGGAGCTCTCCATTCCGCGCAGTTTGGCAATGCAGACTTCGGCTCCATCTCTGTCTTCGCAGGAAGCCGGTATCAATCTGGCTAATTCCTGTAACCCGGGCGTGAACTGCCCCAACCCGTTGTTCCTTCCCGGTCCCGGTGGATCCCACCGTGAGCGTGGAATCGGCAATGGTCAGGTCACCAACGGTATCAGCGGCAACACTGTCGGTGGTGTGAAGAACACGGCCAACAGTCTGGCTTATGCTTTCTTCTCGTACGGTAACGTATCGAAGTTCACCGGCTCCGGCGGCACCGTCCGCTACGTGACCGTGGACGGCGTCGATCCGTTCAACGCCAGCTACGGCACCAACGTATTTCAATCCATCTCTTACGGACCGGGCCAGCTCCCGGCCTGCAACGCACCCTGCCCGCTGCCGAACGGCACCTCGTATCCCAACGTTCGCAACGGCTCCTATCCGATCTGGAACATCGTTCGCCTCATCACCGACAACAGTGGTCCGAACAAGACCAACGCCCAGGCGTTGATCACGGCCGCCCAGGCGGAAGTGAACGCAAAGGTTCCAGACTTCGTCCCCTTCATCTGCACCACCAATAGCAAGTGCAACGGCGAGCCTGGTCTCCAGATTTTCCGCTCGCACTACAAGATCACCGGAATCACCACCACGGCTCACAACGGCAACTCCAACGCCGCTGAAGCAGGTGGCGATATCGGTGGCGGCGTGTTCCTGACCCAGGCGGATCTGGATTTCATCGCCGACACGGGCAAGGAACTCACGAACTATCGGCAGTAAACGCTGTAAGTACTGGAAATGAACCAGGGCAGGCTGACCTGAGGGCCAGCCTGCCTGTTGTTTGTTAGGCCGAAACTAGATTCGAAGAGGAGCTTTCGAACGAAAATCAGTTCGCAAGTTGTAACGTCCCTTTAATCTGGCGCTGAGACAATCTCCAAGCCATATGAAGTCTGTAATCCAATTCGTGACTCTTGTCATACTTATCCTCTCGCTCCTCGTTCCTGTCGGCGCCGCCCAGGTGAAGTCCCGCGAGCTGTTGAAATCCAATCCAAACGCACCCGCGAGCAGCAGCCTGGAGGATTACTCTGTCGCCTCTTTGGCCAAGAGCCAACTACATGCCAATCCTCCTGAACTGGTGGAAAAGTCGGAGGGGCCCGGATTTGTCCGCGAATTTTTGAGCGTCGCCTGGCGGCCGGGCGACAATATCGATCTCTATGTGATCCGTCCCACTAACATTCAGAAGCCCCCGGTCGTGATTTACCTCTACGGGCATCCCTCCGAGACGGACCGCTATCAGGACGATGGATGGTGTAAGCGCGCGACCGCCGGGGGATATGCCGCCATCGGATTCGTCCCCGCGCTGACAGGCCATCGCTACCACGATCGCCCCATGAAGCAGTGGTTTGTCAGTGAACTACAGGAGGCCCTCGGCAAATCGACCCACGACGTGCAAATGGTGCTCGACTATCTCGTCCAGCGCGGCGACCTCGATATGACGAACGTTGGGATATTCGGCGTGGGCGCCGGCGGAACGATTGCCGTCGCGGCTGCTTCGGTGGACTCCCGCATCAAAGCCATCGATTTGCTAGATCCCTGGGGCGATTGGCCGGCATGGATGGTGAAGTCGGAGGTTATCCCGGAAGAAGAGCGGCCTGCTTACGTCAAGGCCGAGTTTGTGAAAAGAGTGGCGGACTACGATCCCGTGGTCCTTCTTCCCAGGCTCAGGACGGCGCGCATCCGCCTGATCCAACTCAACGAGGACGTTGCGAACACACCGGAAGAAGCGAAAAAGCTCATCGAGGCCGCGTTGCCCGTATCAGCCGAAAGCCACCGGTACGAAAGCAATGCCGAATTTTATGGTGCTGTCGCTTCTGGAGGGCGCGCCTTCGACTGGATCAAGCTCCAGCTCAAGACGTCAGAATCCAAAGAAGGCAGTAAAGTAGCCCAAAGTTCGACTTCGAGCGAGCGGGAAAAAAGATCGCCGAAAGAATAGCCAGGCCGCGCAGCAACGAAGAACAAAGAACTAAAGACAAAGAGCGAAGACCAAAGAACTAGAGATTGCAGCACTTTATCTCCCGCGTTTCTTATTGCCAGGTGTCTTGATGACGAAGCGTTCAATTCTGTTCACTCTCGTGTGCGCACTTGCCGCCCTGTGTGCTTGTGGCGGCAAGAACGGCCTCGTCGGCGGCGGCCAGGGCAATACTGTGTTCTTGAAGTCCATCGACCTCAGCCCCATCAACCCGACACTCACGCTGGCGGTGACGCCTCCGTCCACCGTGCAATTTTCGGTGATCGGACATTACAACGTCGGCAATCCCAAGGACATCACGGATCAGATGACCTGGATCACCGCCGATGGCAAGGTCGCGACTGTGGATGCGAAAGGTATGGCGACCGCAATCGGCACCGGACGGGTCATTATTGCGACACAAATTGTTGATCCCGGCGCTCAAAAGACTTTCCAGGCGACCACAATTCTGAGTGTAATTCCCCAGCTCACCGCGATTACTGTCAGCCCCACCTCCGCGCAGATCGCAAAGACGACCACGCAACAGTTCACCGCCAGCGGAAGCTACAACGACGGCACGAATGTGGATATCACCGCCCTGGTAGCCTGGAACTCCTCTCTCCCTATCGCCACCATCAGTTCGTCACCCGGCACGCAGGGTAGAGCGCTCGGCGTCTCCGCCGGCACGACTAGTATCACAGCCGCCATGGGATCCGTGACTAGTTCGCCGGCGACTCTCACCGTCACGAATGCGAACCTGGTCTCGCTCGCGGTAAGTCCAGCGAACTCCACCGTGCCGCTGGCCAGTTCCCAGCAGTTTGTCGCTACCGGAATTTTCGACGATGGCACGACCCAGAACATCGCCGCCACCGCGATCTGGAGTTCCGCAAACCCGGCCACTGCGCGTGCGACCTCGGTCGGCCTGGTGACTGGACGCGGTCTGGGTAGCGCTGACATTACCGCTAGCGTCGGATCGGTTAGCGACACCACTATCGCAACGGTCGACGCCAGTTCTGTTTCGAGAGTTACGGTTGTCCCACTGGCGAAGATCGCGAACAACACCAGTGCGCAAATGCGCGCCGTTGCCATCTTCACCGATGGTAGTTCGCGGGACGTCACAAGCACACCAGGCATCGCATGGAGTTCCTCGGATGCTTCCGTCGCAGCCGTCGCGGTCAATACCGGACTGGCGAGCGCGACCGGCGCGGGCTCGACAAATATCTCTGCAAAACTCGGTACTCCGAGCGGCAGTACAACGTTGAATGTTTCCGACGCCACTATTCAGGCGATCGCCGTTGCTCCGAACCAGGCGACGATCGCGCCCGGCACCACGCAAAACGTGATTGCTATGGCGACCTTTGCCGACAGCGCAGGTCATTTCCAGCAGGACATCAGTAATGTGGCGGCCTGGACCAGCGACAATACCGGTGTGGCGACCGTTTCATTTGCCAATGGATTGCGGGAACTCGCCAGCGGCGTAGCCACCGGCACCGCGAATATCTCGGCCAGCTTCTCCGACGCTCACGGTAACGTGGCCAACTCGTCCGCCGCTTTGAACGTCAGCGCGGCAACGTTGAGTGGAATCAGTGTGGTGCCTGGAAATGCCAACGTCACATTAGGCGGTGGACAACAATTTATTGCGACCGGCAATTTTGCAGATGGCACACAACAAGACCTGTCCCTGACCACCGCCTGGAGCGCAACTGACGGTGCCGTAGCCAGCGTGAGTCCAATGGGTTTCGCCGCAGCCAGTGGCCCAGGCCAAACCAGTGTCGTCGCCACCCTCGGAACGCAGACTGGTTCGAGTTCGCTGGTGGTCAACCCGGGAACGTTGCTCAAGATCGATATCTGCGCTGCCTCGGTGGCCGATCCTCTGAATAACTGCCCGCCCCTGGATCCAATTTCACCGCCACCTCCGATCAGCTTTGCCAAACTCATCCCGTATGGCGTAGTCGCCATCGGCACCTTCACGGACGGCAACAGGGAAGACCTTACCGGGTCCGTCCAATGGTCTTCGTCCGATCCGTCGATTGCGACCATCAGCAACGATCCCGGAATTCCAGGCTTCGTGACCGTGCCCACTCAGGGCAATGTAACCGGAGTGGTCAGTGGCCACGTAACGCTCACCGCGAGTGCTGGCGGAGTCAGCGGTACTTCCGACGTAATCGTCACCGACGCAACCCCAGCGCTCATCAACGTGACGCCCCTGAATGGCACTGTCCAGCTGGGCCTGACTCAGCAGCTAACTGCAGTGGCGACCTTCACCGACAACACTACAGAAACCGTGACCCCCTACGTGCGCTGGACCACCTCCAATCCCGGAATCGTGGTGGTCTATCCTGGCGGCCTCGCTTATCCGAGCGGAACCGGCGTTGCAACCGTCATCGCGAGCATCGGCGGCGCAGCCGGCTCGGCGACGCTGACGGTACAATAGGGCGTCGAACTCGCGACGAGCTGTCGCTGTTCGCCTGAAAAAACAAATCGTAGGCATAAACAAATTCGATTGGACTTGACCGGATGCGTGGCCTAGAGTTTTCCGGGTGCAGCATAGTCATGCTAGAGGCCGCGGTGTGCTCAGAAGGGTGGCTGTGACCGCGCCTCACGAACCCCTGCTTCGTCCCCCCTTCCGAAATTATCAGTTCGATGCGGCCTACGATGAGATGTTCCAGACCCCGGGAGTACCGCGGCCTCACTATCAAAATCTTTTTCAGACGCTGCTGGAGCTTCCTCCCGAGCAACTGCGTAAGAGCCAGCAGGCTGCCGACCTCTCCTTCCTTCATCAAGGCATTACCTTCACGGTGTACGGTAGTGAGGAGGGAACGGAGCGCGTGTTTCCCAACGATCTGCTTCCGCGGATTATCCCCGCCGACGAGTGGCGGAAAATCGAGAAGGGCCTGACGCAGCGCATCACCGCGCTGAACATGTTTCTCGAAGATATCTATCATTCCGGGCGGATCCTGTCGGACGGAATTGTCCCGCGGGCTCTCGTCTACAGCTGTCGACACTACCGGCGCGAGATGCGTGGCCTCAAGGTGCCACGCGGAGTCTACGTAGGTGTCTGCGGGACCGACCTGGTGCGCCTGCCGGATGGCAGCTTCGCCGTGCTCGAGGACAATCTTCGTGTACCCAGCGGCGTTTCCTACATGCTGGCCAACCGGAAAGTGCTGAAGCGCGTCTTTCCGACTTTGTTTCGGGACTACGGCGTCTGGCCGGTCGACCACTATGCGCAGGCGCTGCTGGGCACACTGCGCGCCCTGACGCCGCTGAATGGTTCGGGAAGAAGCGGACCCACCGTCGTCCTGCTCACGCCGGGTGTTTTCAACTCCGCATATTTCGAACACACGTTCCTGGCGCAGCAGATGGGTATCGAGCTGGTGGAGGGACGCGATCTGCTGGTCCACGACAACGTCGTGTATATGCGCACCACCGCTGGGCTGCGTCGAGTGGACGTTATTTACCGGCGCGTCGATGACGACTTTCTGGATCCGCTGTGCTTCCGTCGAGATTCCAGTCTGGGCGTGCCGGGATTGTTCAATGCCTATCGCGCCGGCAACGTCACGCTGACGAACGCCATTGGAACCGGCGTCGCGGACGATAAAGCTATGTACGCTTACGTGCCCGCAATCATCCGCTACTATCTGGGCGAAGACCCGATCCTGGCTAACGTCCAGACTTATCTGCTGACGAACGATTCGCAACGAAACTATGTTTTGGAACACTTGGACGAGTTAGTGGTCAAAGCGGTCGGCGAGTCGGGCGGCTACGGCATGTTGATTGGTCCGCACAGCACAAGAGACGAGAGAGAGGAATTCCGGCGACGGATACAGGCTGAGCCGCGCAACTATATCGCGCAGCCCACGCTCAATCTGTCGCGAGGACCGTGCTTCCTCGAGGGCGAAGTCCAGGCACGCCACGTCGACCTAAGGCCCTACATCCTCTACGGCGAGAACGTAACGCTGGTGGCAGGAGGACTGACGCGGGTTGCTTTGCGGCGAGGCTCGCTGGTGGTGAATTCTTCCCAGGGTGGTGGCAGCAAAGATACATGGGTGCTGCGGGCATGAGAAACCTCCGCGAAAACGCGATGTTGTCCAGAGTTGCGGACAGCCTGTACTGGATGAGCCGCTATCTAGAACGCGCCGAGCATACTGCGCGCTTGATTGACGTCGATTTACAGTTGCGACTGGACCAGTCTCCGGAGGCGGGATCAAGCCGCTGGGTGCGGCTCCTGCAAGCGACCCAGGTTCCGGTTCCGGCGGACGGAGCCATCGACGCGGCGACCCTTACCCATATCCTGACCCTCGATCGCTCCAATGGATCGTCCATCGTCTCGTGCGTGGCAGCTGCACGGGAAAATTTGCGGCAGGTCCGCGAGCAGTGTAGTTCGGAGATGTGGGAACAACTCAACCGGCTGTATCTCCAGATCAACAGCACCGCTCCAGGCGAAGCCTGGCTTCTCCATTCGCATGTTTTCTTCCGCGCCGTTCAGGAAGGAGCGCACCTGTTTCAAGGGATTACCGACTCGACCATGAGCCACGGCGAGGGATGGCACTATATCCAGTTAGGCCGTTACGTGGAGCGCATCGACGCCTTGTCTGGCCTGATCGGCGCACACTTTGCGCACCTGCCGCATCCCGGCGATCAAGCGGTGGAAAGTGAAGAGTATTTGGAGTGGGTGGGTCTTCTCAAATCCTGCGCGGCATTCGAAGCGTACTGCAAGACTTACACCGCTGAGTTACATCCGCTTCGCGTCGCGGAGTATCTTCTGCTGAACGCCGGCTTCCCACATTCCGTTCGCTTCTCCGCAGATATGGTCCACTCCGCATTAGGAGTTATCGCCGAGCTAACCGAGCGGAAGGCAGAACAGCCCGTGCGTCTGGCCGGGAGGCTGGGTGCGACTCTCAGCTTCAGCCAGATCGATGAGATTATGGCCGGCGGCGCGAAGGCATATGTAGATAGCATCCGGCGGCAATGTGCCCAGGTCCATATCGCGATCCACCAGGTGTATTTCGACTATTCGATTGAATCCGCGATGGTCGCATGAGAGGCAACGCGTGATCTATTCGGTCCGGCACACGACGACATTCCGCTACGATCCCGCTGTCCGCGAAAGCGTAATGGAAGTGCGGATGCAGCCCCGGAGCGAGGCCCAACAGCGCTGCCTCAAATTCCAGTTGGATGTGAATCCTTCCGCCAACATCCTGCAATACCGTGACTTCATGGGGAATGCCGTTCATCATTTCGATATCGCGCAAGGCCACACCCAGCTTCAGGTCAAAGCGATTTCTCTCGTGGAAGTGCAGGCGACAACTGCTCCCGTTTCGGCTGCCGCCGGCGACTGGGCGGATCTCGACGCGCTGCTGTCGGCAGACGATTACTGGGAGATGCTTTTGCCGAGCCAGTTTGCGCACTCCAGCGATTCACTGGATAGTCTAGCCGAAGAACTTCACAGCAAACGGCGAGGCAATCCACTGGAACTGGTAACGGAACTAAATCAGGCGATTTACCAGTCGTTCGCGTACGTGCCAAACAGCACGCGCGTCGACTCCCCGATCGACGAAGCTTTGCGAACGCGACAGGGCGTATGTCAGGATTTCGCGCACATCATGATCGCGTTATTGCGTCCACTCCGAATTCCAAGCCGCTACGTCAGCGGTTACCTTTTTCACGGAGAGGAGAACCAGGACCGGTCTCTGGAAGGCGCGTCCCACGCTTGGATTGAGGTTCTGCTGCCGAGACTGGGCTGGACGGCGTTCGATCCCACCAACAATTTGATTGCCGGGGACCGCCACATTCGAGTCGCCGTCGGTCGCGATTACGCGGATGTTCCCCCCACCCGCGGCGTCTACAAAGGACAAACCGAGAGTGAACTCAGCGTCGCAGTAACCGTAAGCCCCGCCGACCTGCCACTCCCGGAGGAGATAGCCCCCGCCGTCGTAACCCGCTCCCGACCGACGTTGGTGCGAAGCTTTTCTCGCTTTGATCAGGAACAACAGCAGCAACAATAAACGGTCCACCTGGAATCACATTCCACGAAGGATCACGCGACAGATGGTATGTTGAACCGATTTTGAAGAAGCCACGGGAGAGCCGCAGTTGCTGCGGCTCTCCGGAGATGTACAACACCTCGATCACTCAGCCGAAATGCGTTCTCCCGTGACGCTGCCGGCTACCTCGAAGAGGAAGTTGCCGGAAGGGTCAAAGAAATCCAAGGTGAAGGAACCACTGTGCGTATTGCCGCCGTTACCCAGAGTGAGTGTTTCACTGAGGTGGATGGTTCCTAGGAAGTTTCCGTTGGTGTCGTACTGCAACGCGCGGTGAACGAGCTTGAAAACCCCGTGCGGAGCGCGCTTCCACGCCCCCAGGCACACAAATCCTCCCCTCGGATCAACATTCGCGTTGTGAACCTCGGTCCCGCCGACATTCCAGATCTGGTACCCATCCTGGATGGTTTGATCTTCGACTGTGAACTGGACGTGCCAAAGGCCAACGATGGACGGGTGGTTGCCGGCGTTTTGGGCAGACTCAGAGTTCCGTTGCGCCGGGCGGGATTGACTCTGTACGGCAGCAGCCCCCGCTGCCATCGCGGACAGGGAATCGCCGCACGACGCTAACGCGCTCGCGCTGAGTCCGACTACCAGGATTATACAGGCAGTAAACTTGATGAAGTTCAGAGTTTGGGTCGTTTTCATATTGCTTCTCCTTGCGAAAAGTGGAGGTTATCCGGCCGCGTTGCTCACGGAGTTGAAACTTCCAACGGCGCAGCTTGACGGACGCGGTTGCCTTCTGCCCGGTTATTCCGGGTGGCCATTTATCGCTTAACGCCAGGTCTGCGGCAACGCAAAATGCATAACCTCTCGAACAGTTTGAGTACACTGTGCAAGTTATTAATTACTAAGCATGTTATGTGCTGATGCAGACGGCACCCTGGTGGTTTCTTGACTGAGGCTCGAACAGGCCTCAGAATGTTCCGGTCGTATCTGGCTTGCAGATCCTCCCTCCCTTGAGTTTTCGGACATGAAAATGAACAGCCCGCGCACCGTGACGTTCGGCCCCTATGTGCTTGACCTGCGCTCGGCCGAACTGCGGAAGTTTGGGACGAAAGTGAAGATGGGGGAACAGGCGTTCCAGATACTCCGCATGTTGCTCGAGACCCCGGGAGAAATGGTGACTCGGGAGGAACTGCGGGCCAAACTCTGGACTAGTGACACGTTTGTTGACTTTGATCACGGTCTGAACTCCGCCGTCCAGCGGTTGCGGGATTGCCTTTCGGATTCCGCTGAAAAGCCAAACTGGGTCGAGACTGTCCCTCGCCGCGGTTACCGCTTTGTAGGTCAAGTGGAATGGTCGGACGATGGCCTTTCCGCTGAAATGCCGTCCAAGCCCGACGATACAAGTGGAGAGGTACGCTCCGACGAAGAACTCCAGCCCCTCGTGAGCGAAGAACTTTTGGAGGCTCCGACAAAGGCACCCGCCTTCAGCCGTCGAATGGCGGTGCTCGGAGGTTTGGCGCTCGTACTGTCTCTGGCTGCCGTCCCGCTTTTCAGATGGATACAAGGACGATGGTCGACACAACAGATTCTCCCGATCAGATCCATCGCGGTGCTGCCGCTCGATAACCTGTCCGGCGATCCAGGCCAGGAGTATTTCGCGGACGGCATGACGGACGAAGTGATTACCAAGATGGCGAAGATCAGTGCCTTGCGAATCACTTCCCGCACTTCTGTGATGCAGTACAAGAAAGTCCACCGGCCGTTGCGCGAGATTGCGAAGGAACTAGGAGTGGATGGAATTCTGGAAGGTTCGGTGATCCGTACCGGGAATCGCGTGCACCTGACGGCACAGCTGATCCGTGCCGCGAGCGACACCCATCTTTGGGCGGAAAGCTTTGATCGCGATTTGAGTGAGTTGGAATCTCTGGAGAAGAAATTGGTCAAAACCGTCGCTGAGCAAGTGGGGGTTAGGACGCCTGAGCTAGTCGACCCGGAACGACACATCAATCCACAAGCCCACGACTTCTACTTGTGGGGAAGGTCTTACTGGTTTGCGAGTGAATACGAGAAAAGTCGTGGATACTTCCAGAAAGCGATTGACCTTCAACCGGACTATGCCGCCGCGTGGAGCGGTCTAGCTGATTCGTATTCCTTAGCTGCGGTGGAGGAAACGGTTCTTCCACAGACGGTCATGCCCCAAGCAGAGAAGGCAGCCAGAAAGGCGCTGGAACTGGATGATTCAGCCGCTGAGGCTCACAACTCCATGGCCATGATTCAGCTTTTCTATCGGTGGAATTGGGCGGAGGCCGAGAAAGAATCCGCCCGCGCGGTTGAACTGAATCCCAATCTTGAAGTGGCTCACTTTGCCCGTTCATATGCACTCCGTCCCTTGAATCGTATGGAAGAAGCCTTGCAGGAGGAAAAAAAGGCGATGGAGTTGGATCCGTTTTCCGAACCCGGAGCATTGGTCTATATCCTCATTCGCATGAGGCGGTTCAACGACGCGCTGAATGAGGCTCGCGTACGAAGCGATGCCCAGCCCAACAATGCCGAACTCCATGACCTTCTTTCTTATGCGTACTTCTGCAATGGGATGGAGAAAGAGTCGGAGGAGGAATCGGAACGTTCTTTGCAACTAGCGGGCGAAAAGGATCAGCTCGCTGAGCAGGCTCAGGTCTACCGCCGAGGAGGCTTCCGGTCGGTGCTCGAGTGGAGGGTCGATGTATTAAAGCGAAAGGCCGCCAAACAATACGTCTCTCCCCTGGAGTTTACGGATCTGTACGCGCAGCTCGGACGTAAGGAAGAAACGATCCGCTACCTGGAAGAAAGTTATCGGAAGCGAGCGCCTCACCTCGTGTTTTTGCAAAGTCATCCGGGGTTCGATTTTCTACATTCTGATCCACGCTATCGCGCTATCGTAAGCAAGATGGGCCTTCCGCCAGCGTACTGACTACCAGGCCACGTCCACGTCCCGCGCTATACCTCTGCCAGTTCCTCTTCCAGCAACTGCTTGTTATACAGGTCGGTGTAGTAGCCGTTAAGCGCGATCAGTTCGTCATGCGTGCCGAGTTCGACGATGCGTCCCTGGTGAAGGACGGCGATGCGGTCCGCATTGCGGACGGTCGAGACGCGGTGTGAGATGAAAATAGTAGTGCGTCCCCGCATGATCTCGCGCAGGTGGTTCAAGATTTTGTCTTCGGTGTGTGTGTCTACGCTGGAGAGAGCGTCGTCGAGCACGAGGATGCGGGGACTGCGTAACAGCGCGCGTGCTATCGCGGTGCGCTGCTTCTGGCCTCCGGAGAGCGTGATGCCGCGCTCGCCTACCGTCGTGTCGTAGCTTTCGGGAAAGCTTTCGATATCTTGCGCGATGTTCGCGGCTTCGGCGGCGGACTTAATCTCTTCAAGGCTGGCCTCGTCTCTGCCGAGGGCAATGTTTTCGCGGATGGTGAGGCTGAACAGGAATGTCTCCTGCGGCACGAATCCGATGTTGCGGCGCAGGGTTTCGAGCGGTAATTCACGGATCGGGCGGCCATCGATGAGGACGGCGCCTGGCTCGGCGTCGTAGATGCGCGCGATCAGGCTGACCAGGGTGGTCTTGCCGCTGCCGGTCGGGCCGACAATCGCTAGGCTCGAGCCGGCGGGAATCCGCAGATTAACTTCTTTCAGGACGGGAACGCCGTTGTAGCCGAAGTTCAAGTTACAGAACTCAATTTCTCCGCACAATTCCTGTCGCGGGTGTCCGTTGGTGGGAGTGTCGACGGAAGAGGCAAGCGCTAGTTGTGACTGGGGAGCGACGGGAGACAACTCCGGGTCGTCTGCAATCTCGGGTTTCTGAAGAAAAATCTCATTGATCCGGACTAGCGAAGCAGTGCCGCGCTGGAAGATGTTAATAACCCATCCTAACGCGATTACTGGCCACGTTAACTGCGCCATATAAGTGTTGAAGGCGACAAAATCGCCGACGTTCATCCGCCCCTGAATAACCTGCCGTCCGCCGAGCCAGAGTACGATGACGGCGGCTATGCCAAGCATGAGTTCGAGCGTCGGCCAGAGCATTCCCATCAGCCGCACCAATCCCAGGCTGCGCCGGATGTATTCCTGATTAGCGGACTCGAATGCGGCAATCTCCGCTTCTTCTTGTACGTAGGCGCGAATCACGCGGGCTCCGGAGAAATTCTCCTGCGCGCGCGCGGAAATTTCGGAGAACATTGCTTGGATACGCTCAAATCGTTCATGAATGCGGCGGCCAAAATATTGAATGATGATGCTGGCGACCGGCAGCGGCAGGAAGGCATAGAGCGTCAGCTTGGGGCTGATCGCCAGCATGAAGGCCAGCGCGCCGGCCGTGAACACGATGGTGTTGGCCGAATACATGATCGCCGGGCCAAGCAGGTTGCGCACCGCGTTCAGATCATTGGTGGCCTTCGCCATGATGTCGCCCGTGCGGTTGCGCTGATAGTACGAGTAGGAAAGGCGTTCCAGGTGCGCGAACAGGTCGTTACGCAAGTCAAACTCGATGTCGCGAGAAATGCCAATGACAACCCAACGCGTCAGAAACTGAAAAATGCCCTTGGCAAGCGCGACGCCGATCACCATCAGCGCATACGTGAACAGCTTGTGCCGGGTGACTCCCTCATTGAGCCCGTTCACCGCTTTGCGAATGACCTGCGGGAGGAGAATCCAGATGCCGTTATTGAATAGGACGCAGAGCCCGCCCAGCAGGAGGCCGCGGCGGTAGCGCTTCAGATAGGGGACGAGCGGGCGTAAGCTCTTCGGAACCATGAAGTCTTGTAGATGAGATTGTAGCAGCGCCGGGTGCGGTTTTTCGGAGGGAAGGCCGCAGCACGACGTAAGCGGCGGCGAGCAGAAGAGTCGTCCAGAGCCACAACATGCCTTCGGCGAAAAATGTCATGCCCGAGGAGATGAGATCGGCCTGATTCATGATTCCTGCTTCGAGCTTCGATCTACGCGCTGTGATCCACGAGCTAGAACAAAAGCTCGAGGCCCACGGCTCGCAGTCAATCCTGAAAAAGGCCGGGCGAGCACGGCGTTGTGAATCCGGCTCGGCCCGGTTTAGGAGAGAGAGTGGCTCACTTAATCCGAGTTCGAATCGTGCTCATGACCCTGCATGTGCTCTTGCATCCGCGCCTCATGCTTGGCCTTGATTTGCGTCAGCTTCGTTTTCTGGTCGGCGGTCAGAATCTGGATGAGTTCCGCGTGAATGCGGGCCTTTTGCACAAACAACTCGGTCATGGCTTGGGTATTCTGGGCCGCCAGCGCGCGGACCTTAGCTTCGTCAAACGTTCCGCTGTCTTCGAGGCTGCTTAGGTCCTTGTGAGCTTGCATGAGTTGCTTCATGAGCGGCTGAAGCACGGGCTTTTCCTTGTCCATGATGGCCTTGGCCTGGTCTTGCTGCGCCTGGGTCAGATCAAGGACATCGGAGAAGTACCCCAAGATGTTGTCACCGAATCCCATTTCGCCCATGGGTCCACCGTGGTGATGCATGCCTTGCGCCAGCGCGGCGGCCACTGCCAGAACGACCAGCAGGGAAGTGCCGGCTGCAAAAAACCGGATACGATTACTCTTCATGTTTCCTCCTGAGTCCGGGGGCAGATCCGGAACGTTTCATGTACATGGGAACACGTCTGCTGGAAGGATGCGGTAAAGAGTCCGTCAAGCGCAGTAAAGTTTTGTAAAGCGAATGCCGGGAGATACTCTCTCAACAATCACAATTCTTTACCGAGCAATGCGAAAGCACGGTGTTAAATGACTAGTAGGAAGATGGACTGCGTACTGGTGGTGGATGACGACATCGAGTTGTGCGGGCTGGTGCAGGAATACCTGACCTCGGAAGGATTCACGTCGCAGGCCGTTCACGACGGAGAACTGGGCTTGCAGCGCGGCCTCTCAGGTGAATATGCGCTGGTCGTACTTGACGTCATGCTGCCCGGTATCAACGGTTTTGAAGTGTTGCGGCGGCTGCGCAGCGTCTCCAAGATTCCGGTGTTGCTCTTGACCGCTCGCGGAGAAGATGTAGACCGCATCGTTGGCCTCGAGATCGGTGCGGACGATTATCTTCCCAAGCCTTTCAATCCGCGGGAACTGGTTGCACGCATTCGAGCGATTTTGCGGCGTGCCAGGCCGAGCAAAGCTTCCGACACTCCGCCCGAAATTCTTAGCGTGGGCGACGTGGAACTGGATCCAGCCACCCGAAATGTGTACCGGGCTGGTGCGCCTGTGGAATTGACTTCGGTCGAGTTCAACCTGCTGGAAGTCCTGCTGCGCGAGGCGGGACGTGTGGTAACGCGTGAAAGGTTGGTCAATGCCGTCCTGAGCCGGAAGTTCATGCCGTTTGATCGCAGCATCGACATGCATGTCAGCAAAGTGAGACGAAAGCTCGGAGATTCCGAAGAAAACGGAGACCACATCAAAACGATTCGGGGCGTGGGATACATGTTTGCCAGACCGGGAGCCAAAGCGCGGAAATGAGAAGTCTATTCCTCAGGATATTTCTGTCGTTCTGGGCTGCCCAGGCTCTCTTTCTCGTGCTGGCGATTCTGGTGGTCATTGCGCTGCGTCCAACCCGCGAACCGGGACTTGAGAGCCTGGGATCGCGTGTCATCACTGAAGCAGTAAACGCGTATCAGAGTGGCGGGGAACGGGCTGCCGGCGAGTACCTGGAAGACTTGCAACGGACGCAAAACCTGCGCGGCTTCGTGTTCGATTCGTCGGGGCGGGAAATTTCTGGGAGAATGGTTTTTCCGTGGATTGACGATATGCGTCGCACGGGACATGTCCATCACCATGACTGGGTCGATCGCTTCCTGCCGGAACGCTTCTACCGGCAGATTCAAAGCGTGCAGGGCCAGGACTACACCCTGGTGTTGGAGTTTCCTCCTGGCCCGCGAGTTTTTGGTCCCCACGGCATTCCAAGCCTGGGGATCAGCATCGCAGTGATTTCGTCGGGTCTGGTGTGCTACTTGCTGGCCTGGTCGCTGACCAGCCCTGTGACACGTTTGCGGAGCGCGGCGCAGCGGCTGGCTGCGGGCGATCTCACCGCTCGCACCGGCGCGCCGATGCGCGGACGCCGCGACGAACTGGCCCAGTTGATGCGCGACTTCGACCGCATGGCCGAGCGCATCGAGGCGTTGATGGAATCCCAGTCGCGGTTACTCAAGGACGTTTCTCATGAGTTGCGGTCTCCCTTGGCAAGACTCGGCGTCGCGCTCGGGTTGGCGCGGCAGCGAGCTGCGCCGGAAGTGGAAAGCGCGTTGAATCGCATCGAACTCGAGGCCGACCGGCTCAACCAGTTAATCCAGCGCCTGCTGACGATCGCCCGGCTGGAAACTGGGACCGACGGTATCCGAAGGAGCCGGGTATCGCTGCGGGAACTGGCTGAACACGTCGCGCACGATGCGGAATACGAGGCCCAGGGCCGCAGCTGCCGGGTATCCGCCGAGCCCACCGACGAGTATCCGGTCGAGGCCGATCCGGATTTGCTGCGCAGCGCCATCGAAAATGTCGTTCGCAACGCGGTGCGCTACACAGCGGCTGGCACCGCTGTGGAAATCCGGCTGGAACGTCGAATTGGCGACCAGGGCGAAGAGATTGCCATTCGTGTGCTGGACTCGGGCCCCGGGGTTCCAGAAGAGGCTCTGGAGCAAATTTTTCAGCCGTTTTACCGGATTGACGACGCCCGAAACCGCCAGACCGGCGGTGCCGGCCTGGGATTATCGATCGCCGACAGGGCCGTCCGGCTGCACGGAGGCCGGGTGCGCGCATCCAACCGTCCTGAGGGTGGTTTAGAGGTCGAAATCCGGATTCCTGCGGCTCCGGCGTTTGCTCTTCCCGCCCATTCCTGATACACAAATATGTTTCAGCCTATTGCTTCAATCTCCGTAATGGCAGGCGAACGAACGCCCGCGGACGGGAAGCGGCTGGGAGAACAGATGTCGAAGAAAATCTCAGGTTGCGTTGCGTTGGTGGCCCTTTTTGGCCTGACCTTGTTTCTGATGAATTGCGGGAGTTCGTCGTCGCGGCCGGCAGGTCTGCTATACGTCGCCAGCCAAGGCGACAGCAATATTGGCTCCTATGCGATCAATCTGGATAGCGGCAAGCTGTCGTTGCTGAACAAGACCACTCCGACTGATACCACCCCCTCGATTATGCTTTTCGATCCGAGCGGGAAGGTCGCTTATGTGCTCAATACCGGCACCAATAACATCACGTCGTATACCGTCAACAACGATGGTAGTTTAAGCGCGCCGACCAGCACGGCACTTCCCGTCCAGAATTCGGTCGCGGTGGCCCGGGACGAGGCGGGGACTTTTCTGTTTGTCGCCAGCCAGGGATCGATTCCGTTGCCGCAACCGCCCCCCGCCAACAACCGATGTGGTTTCCCACCCGACCCAAACATACTGCCCGAGCCGAACGCGGTTTGTCCCCATCTCACAGTTTTTGCAACTCAGTCGGGGTCCACAACTTTGACTCAAGTCGGGAACCCACTCCCTCTCAAGGGAGTTCCGACGTCGGTCACTACTGCGACCGGCCCCAGCGGGACGCTTTTGTACGTCACCACCAATCAAGATTTGCTGAAGATCAATGACAACCAAGTCAGCGCATTTAACGCCGATGGATCGGGGGCAGTAACGGAGCAAACGACTCCACACTATGCCACGGCGTCCGCGCCCAGCTCAGTACTGACTGTGAAGACGACTCCAACCGGAGGTTCCGGGGGGTTGTTTGTTTATGTCACGAATGTAACCACTGACAACTTGAGCGTTTACCAGGTCTGTACGCAGGTGAATGGAACCTGCGGTACTCAAGATGTGACCCCCACCAACAATACGCTAATCCCCGTGGGTAGCCCCGTCTCGGTCGGCCTGGATCCAGTGGCAATGACAGTAGATCCAACGAACAATTTCCTGTATGTGGTCAACCACACTTCCAGCACGGTTTCTTCATTTCGCATCAATCCGACGACCGGTGCGCTGAGCGCCCTCAATCCTTCGACTGTTTCGACGGGATCGAATCCGGTCGCCATCACTATGCACTCCAGCGGAAAGTTTCTTTACGTATCCAACAACGGCTCGAGCAATATCTCTGGTTTTAATGCGGACACGACAAGCGGCGCGTTGAGCAACGCGACCAATGTGACCAGCTCGGCGCAGCCTGCAGGGCTGGTGGCGAAATAGAAAACCAATGGTAGAGACGCGGCTTGCCGCGTCTCCCAAGGCACCGGATCACAGCGGCGCAACCGAAACACCGCGACCTGCGTTTCCGGTAGGCGTCGGATCCCAGCCACGCAACGGAGACGCAGCACGCCGCGTCTCTACCATGTTGTTATTCCCTTAGGTCGGAATCCGGAGTATCAAATATCCCCCGATGAAGGCGAAGACCAAATCCGGCGACCAGGCCGCAACTGCAGGCGGAAGCTGGCTCAGGTTTCCCATGGCTTCGAACAACCCTGAGACAGTCCAATAGACCACTCCGATGCCGATCGCCGTGGCGACGCCCGTGAGTGCGCCCTTCTTTCCGGCACTGAGCGCGAACGGGACCGCGATCACGGCCATCACGAGCGTAATCAGGGGATAGGCGATTTTCTTTTGCAGTTGCACACGCAGACGCACCACGTCAAATCCGCTCTGCTCCAGGTCGTGGATATAGCGGCGTAACTCGTCGTAGCTCATCTCCGACGACTGCTTGATTTCTTTCTTGAAGTAGGCAGGAGTTTCCGCAAATACCGGAAAAGTCGCGACGTCGTACTTATGGTAATTCTGAATGGTCGATCCACTCAGCGTGCGCTCCCATCCCTGCTCATAAAGCCAGCGCGACATGCTTTCCGACCAGTGGGCACGCTCGGCGGTGACGCGGTGGGTGATTTGAAAAGTATGCGGATCGAACTGGAATACTGAGAGACTGCCAAAGACGTCGCGGTCGGGATCGAAAAACTGGTAGTAGTAAATCGTTGAGTTCTCCCCGAAGATCCACTTGCGGTCGGGCCGCAGGTAAGTTTGTGCCGGACGGCCCTTGATGAGGTTGCGGAGCGCGTCCTGCCGTTTGTTGCTGTAGGGTAAGTAAAGCTGGTCAGAGAGGAACAGGACTCCACCGACCACGGTGGCGGCAACCAGCACCGGCACAATGATCCTGTAAAGGCTGATTCCTGTGGCCTTGATGGCGGTGATCTCATTGGAGCGTTGCAGCAGGCCGAAAGTGACCAGTACCGCCAGCAGCATGCTCATGGGAGCGATCGGGTAGTACAAGAAGTACGGCGTGACGTTGAGGAGGTACTCGCCCACTAGAAGGGGTGAGACCTGGTTGCGCAAGATGTCGCCCAGCAGTTCGAAGAGAGTAAAGACCAGGAGCAGCATCACAAACGCTCCGGCGATCATCGCCAGGTAAAGCGCGAAGTCTCGCAGCACGTAGTCGTCGAGGATGGTAGGGAAATGCAGATTGAACAAGCGCCAGCGCCGTGAAAGACGATCGGCGGTACTCTCGCGCTGGATCGCAAGGGCCGGTCCTTCGCTCGCGCCGGACGGTGTGCGCACCCACATTTTGAACCATGACCGGAACACCGACAGGTCGATGGGCCGTCGTTCGGATCGCCAGAGAAGGAAGAAACCGCCAACAAGGAAAACAAGATCAGCCATCCAAGCGCCGAGGCCGGGCGAGAGCCGTCCCTGGCGGGCGAGCGAAACTCCAATCAGGGAAATCGAATAGTAGACAAACACCAGCAGAATCGTGAGCACAAAGCCTGTGGATTTGCCCCCTCGCTTCGAGGAGAGACCGAGAGGAATTCCTACCAGAGCAAGCACCAGGCAGGCCGTCGGCAGTGAAAGACGGCGATGGTATTCAAGGAGCGCCCAGCGTTGAGTCATAGGGTCCGGGCTATGTGACTTCTCCATCAGTTCGGAGACCTTCATCTCGCCCAATGACGGCGGCTCAGGTGTTTGATTGTTTTGCGCGGCCGGGATTTGAATAGGAATGTCGGTCGTGTCAAAAGTGGAGATCTGGTACTGGTCGGGATTCTTGGGATCGGTCTCGTGAGTCGATCCGTCGATGAGGTGCAGGTCGAGTGTGTCGGGGCCTTGGCTGGCCAGAATGCCTTCGCGGGCAAGAGTGATGCGCGGCGCTGAGGGCTGGCTCAAATCGGCGAGGAACACGCCTTTCCAGATGGCCGCGCCCGAAGCGGCCTTGACGTCCTGCACGTACAGAACGACCTTAGGAAATCCTTCATAAAAAACTCGAGGCTGAATCTCGAAAGATGCCTGGGAAGCCTTGAGTTGGCCCTGGAGGTCTCCCAGAGCCGCGAGCGAGCGCGGCGCCAGGTAAACACTGTTGCCGAGCGCCAGAAGCCACGCGCCGACGACAAAAATCATGATGACCCGCAGAAATGTCCATACACCGATGCCGCTGGCCCGCATTGCTGTGATTTCGCTGTCCGCGGACAGACGGCTCAGGCCGATCAGTATGCCGACCAGCACACCCATCGGGATCGTATACGTAAGAGCGACCGGGACCGTGAAGAAGAAGACCTGGGCAACGCTGGGAAGCGGCGCGCTGTTGCGGACCACGAGTTCGAGTATTCGTCCGAGATCGCGGGTAAAAAGAACGAAAGTAAAAACCGCCGCGCCGATCAGAGCGTGAGAGACGACTTCGCCCAGGATGTACCGGGTAAGAATGCGCATCCGCGGTGTGATGACTCCTTGCGAGTCTAGCACGGAGTTTGCGACCTGCTGGCTGAACGTTTGCATTGCTGAGGGTATTCGTCGCACAATGCCGATTCGCTTTTGAACGTGGTGCCGCCGTCTCGGCGGCTGTCGTGGGGGCGTCCCGCCCCCACTGAGGCGAGGGCAAGTGTCATCGCGACAGCCGGCAGGATGCTGGCGCCACGTTCATGTACTCAGGAAAGAGGGATCGATGATTCGTCGCACAATTTTGTTGTTGTGCTTCTCAGTGAGCGCACTCGTCCGGGCGCAGTCCCCCTCCGAAATGAAGCCGGTCACGGACCGCCTGGCTGCTTCCGTTTACACCGGCCCGTCCATGGTAACCCTGCAAGAACTCACGGACACTTTCGGCGGACGCCTCACGGGCTCACCCGCCTACATAGGATCCACGGAGTGGGCGGCGGCGAAATTTCGCAGTTATGGCATTCAGAACGTAAAGCTCGATCCCTTCACAATTCCAGCGGGCTGGCAACGAGGATCGGCCAGTGGAGCGATGCTGTCTCCGCTATCGAGGCCTCTGTCCATAGGCTCGCTCGGTTGGTCTCCTTCAACGCCGCCTGGCGGTGTGAAGGGCACGGTAGTGGTGGTGTCGGATGTGTCCAAAGAGAAGTTAAAAGATGCGGACCAGTTTCGCGGGAAAATTGTTTTGCTCGATACGGTCAAGATTTTGGCCGAAGGGATCTTCAAGGCTCTACCCAAGCTGGACGCGGCCTGGCCGGTATTTCAAAAGGCTGGCGTGCTTGCCGTCGTCATGACCGACCGCGAGAAAAACAATGTCCTGAACGCGCATGACATGTTGTGGGGCGCAAGAATGCTTCCGTTGCCGGGTGCGGAGATCGGCATGGAAGACGGCAAGCTGATCCAAAGCGAACTCGAACACGGTCCGGTAGCGATCAAGTTGGTGCTGGAGAATCAAACGGCGGGCGAAACGACCGTGAACAACGTCGTTGCCGAGATTCGCGGGAGCGAGCGGCCCGACGAATGGATCCTGATCGGCGCTCACCTCGACTCGTGGGACTTCGGGACGGGCGCGCAGGACAACGGCGCTGGAGCAGTCAGCGTTCTGGAAGTGGCTCGCGCCCTGATGACGCTTGACAAAGCTCCGCGGCGGAGCGTTCGCTTCGCTCTTTGGGGAGGAGAAGAGCAGGGACTGCTCGGCTCCTACGCCTACGCGCAGGCGCACAAGAGCGAACTGAGCCATTGCGTGGCTGTTCTCAACACGGACAATGGCACGGGACATCCCAAAGGCTGGAAAGTCGAAGGGCGAAAGGATCTGAAGGACGCCATGCAACCCTGGAGCGACGCGTTGCTCAAAGATTTGAGCGGCGGCGATCTCTCGATGGAGACAACTTACGACACTGATCACGGGCCGTTCCTGCTGGACGGGGTCCCCGCGCTGGATTTGTGGGTGGACATGTCGAAATATTTTGAAATCCACCACAAGGCCAGCGACACAATTGACAAAGTCGATCGGCTGGACTTCAAGGCTGGAGAAGCGATCGTGGCCATAACCGCGTACGCAATCGCGCAGAGCGAGAAACCGATTGCGCCGCACATCGACCACGCGGCAGTGGGAGCAATTCTGAAAGATGCGAAGCTCGACGATTTTCTGGAGCACGTCGGAGTGTGGAAGCCGTAAGCTTTTTATCCAAGCCGAAAACGGTCACGCGTGACCGCAAGTGTCATGGAGGGAATGTATCAAGTGTCCCGGAGGGACACCTGACAATAGCCCGGCGTTTCAACGCCGGGAACCCATCCCCCAGAGAGGCAAGTCCCGGCAGGGACGACTGAAACGGGGGAAGAGTGCCGCGGCCGATCAACTGTGCCTCTGGCACTACATTGCGAGAAATGCGTTTCAACCCGCCAGTGAACTGGCAGGCTATGTGGTCCCTCCGGGACCATTTCTTGGCGGATTGGCATCCGAAGGTGTGGCCGATCGGTGTTCCAAGGCGCTTTCGCGCCATTCTAGCTCTTCTTCAAAAACAACGCCCCCAGCGGCGGCAAGGTGAGCCGGAGTGAGTACGGTCGCCCGTGCACACTCTCGGACAGCGCTTCGGCTCCGCCCATGTTCCCGATTCCGCTGCCGCCGTATTCGCGAGCATCGCTGTTCAGAATTTCCTTCCAGTATCCTCCGGACGGAACTCCAACCTTGTAAACCACCCTGGGCACAGGTGTGAAGTTGCAGGCGATCAATACGGCGTCGTCCTCGGACTTACCTTTGCGGAGTAGTGACACTATGCTGGCCGGCGCGTCGTTGCAGTCGACCCACTCGAATCCCTGTGGATCGTTGTCAAACCAGTGCAGGGCGTTCTCGCTACGGTAAGCGCGGTTCAATTGCTCCATCCAGGTTTGAAGTCCGCGATGCAACGGACCTTCCAGCAGGTTCCAGTCGAGGCTGCGATCATGCGACCATTCGCGATACTGGCCAAACTCGGCGCCCATGAAAAGAAGTTTCTTGCCCGGCTGGGCGAACATGTAAGCAAACAGCAGACGCAGGTTGGCAAACTTTTGCCAATCGTCGCCCGGCATCTTGTTGATCAACGATCCCTTGCCATGCACGGTCTCGTCGTGGCTCAGCGGGAGGACAAAATTCTCGTGAAACGAGTACAGCATGCGGAACGTCAGCGAGTTGTGATGATACTGACGAAAAATCGGATCGTGGCTGAAGTAGTCGAGCGTGTCATGCATCCAGCCCATATCCCACTTCAAGCCGAATCCCAGACCCCCAAGATGGGTTGGACGAGAGACCATGGGATAAGACGTGGACTCTTCGGCAATCGTCTGGATATCGGGATGCTCTTTGTAACTTTCGGAGTTGAAGCGGCGTAGAAAATCGATGGCTTCGAGATTTTCGCGTCCGCCGTACTGGTTCGGAATCCATTCGCCTGGATTGCGGGAATAATCGAGATACAACATCGACGCGACGGCATCCACCCGCAGGCCATCAATGTGATAGCGCTCCAGCCAGAACATCGCGCTCGACATCAGAAAGCTGCGGACCTCGGCGCGGCCATAATTAAAGATCAGTGTCTTCCAGTCCGGATGAAATCCCTGGCGCGAATCGGCATGCTCGTAAAGGTGCGTGCCGTCGAAGTAGGCGAGGCCGTGCGCATCGGTAGGGAAGTGCGATGGAACCCAGTCGAGAATCACTCCGATATTGTGCTGGTGCAGGTAGTCCACCAGATACATAAAATCCTGCGGCGTGCCATACCGCGCGGTGGGCGCGAAGTATCCTGTGGTCTGATATCCCCAGGAGCCGTAGAAGGGGTGCTCCATGACGGGTAGGAATTCGACGTGCGTGAAGCCGAGCCTGCCCGCGTATTCCGCGAGACGCGGCGCCATCTCCCAATAGCTCAACGGACGATCATGCTCCTCGGGGACGCGCATCCACGATCCGATGTGGACTTCGTAAACAGACATGGGTGCGTGCAGCGAGTTTCGCCCCCGACGCTGGCCGAGCCAGTCCGCGTCGTTCCATGTGTACTCCAGGTCCCAAACGACGGACGCCGTGCGGGGAGGCTTCTCCATGAGCAGTCCGATGGGATCGGCTTTGTCGACCCGGTGCCCATGCTGGTTCGACACAATGTGGTACTTGTAGACTGTTCCTTTGCCCGCGCCGGGTATGAACCCTTCCCAGATGCCGGAACTACCGCGAGGCTGGAGCGGATGTGAACTGTGGTCCCAGCCATTGAAGCTGCCGATCACATGTACATTGCGCGCGTTCGGCGCCCACACGCTGAACACCGTTCCGGGCGTGCCGTTGGACTCGGTCAGGTGCGCGCCCATCTTTTCGTAAAGGCGATAGTGGCTGCCCTCGTTGAAAAGATAAAGATCTTCGGCAGTCAGCAGGGAAACGTCGTAGCGCACCGGAGGTAGTTGGGGGCTGGCGAGATTCTGGCTCATGATTTGTTCGAGCCTCTAGTGTATCGAATCCTCATCCGGAGAGCGCGGGCGGCTATGCCATACTGGAAAATCGCCGATAGAGCAAATAGACCCAAGTATGGCCCAACTGCGAGTTGTTGTTCTCTGGCACCAGCACCAGCCCTTCTACAAGGACCTGGTGACAGGACAGTATCGCCTGCCCTGGACTCGTCTGCATGCCCTGAAAGACTACTACGGGATGGTCAAGCTGCTGGAGGAATTCCCCAACGTCCATCAGACCTTTAACCTCGTGCCATCGCTGGTCACACAGATTCAGGACTACGTTTCAGGCGACGCCCAGGACCCGTTTCTTCAAGTTGCTGCCAAGCCAGCTCAGGACCTGACAGTCGAGGAGCGGCGCTTCGCCCTACAATATCTTTTCCAGGCCCATCCGGTGAATCTAATCGGGCGCTATCCCCGCTATCGCGAGCTGTGGGATCGCTTTCGCAGTGCAGGTGAGGCCCCCGAACGGGTCGAAAAGCTTTTTCAGCCGCAGGATTTCACCGACTTGCAAGTATTCTCCCAGATTGCCTGGTTCGACGAATATTTTCTTCAGGAAAAAAACATTGCGGAACTGGTTCGCAAGGGACACAACTACTCTCTCGAAGACCAGCGTTTTGTTGTCGCCGCCGAGCGTGAGTTGCTGGGCCGCGTGGTTCCAGTGCACGCTGATGCCGCAAAACGGGGTTCGATCGAAATTTCAACTTCGCCGTTTTATCATCCCATTCTGCCGCTGATATGCGACACCCAGGCTGGCGCTGTATCCTCCCCGGGACTACCCCTGCCGCAGAATCGTTATCGTCATCCCGAGGACGCACGCGAACAGTTGCTACGCGGCCTGGACTTCCATGAAAAAGTCTTTGGGATGCGACCGCGAGGCGTGTGGCCATCGGAGGGCAGCGTCTCGGAAGAAGTTCTGGCAATCGCTCATCGCCTGGGTGTCCAGTGGATGGCCACCGACGAAGGGGTGCTGGGCCGCACTCTGGGGATTCACTTCTCCCGCGATGGACAGGGCCGTCTTAGTTCAGATTTGGCACATCGCCTCTATACCATTCATCGGTACGAAAACGCCGACAGCCGGATGAACATGATCTTCCGCGACCATACTCTCTCGGATCTTATCGGCTTCGTGTACTCCGGGATGCCTCCGCAAGAGGCCGCTAATAACCTCATCCAAAAGATCAAGGAATCAGCGCAGCCACTTCTCTCGCATGGACAAGATGCTATGGTTCCGATCATTCTCGACGGCGAAAATGCCTGGGAATACTACCCGCAATCGGGCCGCGAATTCCTTCGCCGCTTCTACGACGCGCTCTCGAAAGAGCCGCGGATTGAAGCTGTAACCGTCAGCGAGGCGATCACGCGCCACCAGAATTTCGGTTCTTTAAACTCACTTGTTCCAGGATCGTGGATCAACGCTAACTTCAACGTATGGATCGGCGCCCCCGAAGACAACAAGGCGTGGGATTATCTGTATCGCGCGCGCGAGTTTTACACGGAGAAAGCAGCCAGCGCGACGGAAGAACAAAGAAATCTGGCCTTCGAGGAAATCCTGATCGCTGAGGGCAGCGATTGGAACTGGTGGTACGGCCCCGAGCATCACTCCGCCAACGATCGCGATTTTGACGAGCTCTATCGCAAGCATCTGTCAAACGTGTATCAGGCTTTGGGAGGCACGCCACCGGACTACCTGGCGCAGCCCATCGCCGGCGCGATGGCGCGACCGTCTGTCACCCCGCAGAGCGCCTACATCCATCCGAGAATCTCCGGGGATATGGTGCGTTATTTTGAGTGGATGGGTGCCGCCCGCTACACCGCCGACCGCCGCTCCGGCTCCATGCACGGTAAGCAGTTTCTGCTGGACGCCGTGTACTCCGGCATCGATGAACAGTTCGTCTACGGCCGGCTGGATTTCGTCGGCAAACCTCCAGAAGACGATTTTGAAATAGTCGTGAATTTGGAGTCGTGGGCCAACCAAGGCACCACGCCCCGCCGGGAACTGCGCCTGGAGGCAGCGGTCGCGCACGGTCGAATGCAGTCGTGGAAAGTGACCATGAGAGGAGAAGAGATCGTTCTGGCCTCCTCGAAAGCGCCGGACGAAACACGGGTTGCGCTGGCTCGCAATTTCGAGTTCCGCTTACCGCTCGCGTGGTTGCTGGCGGCGCCGCTGGAGATTGAGAAAATCCGTAGGCCGCAGACTTCCGAATTGACCACGCGTCTGCGTCTGCGCTTCAGCCTCTGGTCCAATCGTCTCCCCGTGGACGCCTTACCAGTAGAAGGATGGATCGAACTGGAACTGTTGCAGGAAGGGGATTTGATGGGACAGTAGGAGCAGTTCTCAGTTCCCGGTTCTCAGTAGAGCCAACGTTCCCGGTTGCTTCCATAGTGTTCACGTCAATCCCCAAAAAGCCGAGCTGTTACGCTCGGCCTGTTTGATTTTTTACTGAGAACTGAGAACTCGTTTCACTGTCCAGAATTTGTATTCATCACCATTGGCCGATTCAGTTCCATCACTAGTTCGGTTCCAGCCGGGAGAGTTGTGGAACGGTGTTTCGAGAGCCAGTGCGTCACGGTCGCACCGGCACCGATGGCACCGCCGATCAGCAGGCCCTTACCGCCGCCTGCCAGACCGCCGATCAACATTCCTCCGCCGGTACCCATACCGATTTCAGTGAGATCTTTGCCATCGTGACCAGCGCCTTTGAACTGGCCTTCGTTGTTGACGTCGGTGCCGCGGCGGACACTGGTGTCAACCAAAGTAGCGTTGAGCATGATGCGGTCCCCATTCGGCATCACGAGAGTCTCAGGGAAGAGAGCAATCGTAGGCTTGCCCGCGACGCGGCGCGGTTCGGTGGTCTTGGTGACGCGTCCTTGTACGGTAGTGCCGACGGGAATGACGGTTTTGCCATCGACTACCACTGCCTCAGTCACTCGGGCCTGGAACGGATCGCCGGCGTGGCTGCTGAACGTTGCCAGCGTAGTTTCAAGCTTCATTTTGAGCGCCGTACCGGTCGGCAGGGAAGTCTGTGCCCAATCGGCGCTGGCCAATAAAACCAAAACTGCGGTTGCTGCGAATTTCTTCATAGAACCTCCTCAATCTCTGTTGCGCCAGCCTTTGTAGCGCCGGCATCCCGCCGGCTGTCCGGCGGGCGTCTCGCCCGCCGCGCTGCGAACTCCAACACTCTCCCTCGACTCTAAGCGACTCTATTCCCCGGAACAATGTTGGAAAGTGCCGGCGAACCACCAGAAGCAATGCCCGCGTCCGATATAATTCCTAGTTCCAATCAGAAGAATGAAAGAACGCAGTTGGTATTCCGGAAAAAGTGTCGCCGTAGAGACGCGGCGTGCCGCGTCTCCCGCAGCACCGGATCGCGGCCGCGCAACAGAGACGCTGCAAGCTGTGTCTCTACCATGAGTACGTTTCGAAGAAAATATTCCAGACCATTAAGGACGCCATCATGCCCGTTACTTGCATTGCCGAAATTCTCGGACGCCAGGTGCTCGACTCGCGTGGCAATCCGACCGTGGAAGCTGAAGTCTTACTAGCCGGCGGAGCCAGCGCGCGGGCCATCGTGCCGAGCGGAGCGTCCACCGGTGAGCACGAAGCCGTTGAACTGCGCGACGGTGACGACCAACGTTACAAGGGGAAAGGTGTACTGAAAGCGGTTGAGAACGTGAACGGCGAGATTGCCGAAGCTCTGGGCGGCATGGACGCCGCCGATCAGCGCGCACTCGACGCCAAGATGATCGAACTCGACGGCACGGAGAACAAAGGCCGCTTGGGAGCCAACGCAATCCTGGCCGTTTCGATGGCCGCTGCCCGCGCCAGCTCCAACGCCTTCGAGCTGCCACTTTACCGCTATCTGGGTGGTGCGGGAGCGAACACGCTGCCGGTGCCGATGATGAACATCCTGAACGGCGGAGCCCACGCCGACAACAACGTCGACTTCCAAGAATTCATGGTCATGCCCATTGGCGCGCCGTCGTTTTCCGAAGGCCTGCGGTGGGGCGTCGAAGTTTTCCATACTCTCAAAGGCGTTCTCAAGAAGCGCGGATACAACACGTCGGTCGGCGATGAGGGCGGATTTGCTCCATCCGTGAAATCGAACGTTGAGGCCATCGAGGTAGTGCTGGAGGCGATTCAGGCGGCTGGATACAAGCCCGGTGAAGAGATTGCTGTAGCGCTCGATCCGGCGGTGAGCGAGCTCTATCAGGATGGCAAATACGTGTTCAAGAAATCCGATAAATCTTCAAAGACTTCCGAGGAAATGGTGAAGTATTGGGCGAAGTGGGTGCAGGACTATCCCATCGTCTCCATCGAAGACGGCCTGGCCGAGGACGACTGGGATGGATGGGCACTGCTCACCAAACAAGTCGGCAACAAGATTCAGCTGGTCGGCGACGACCTGTTCGTGACCAACGTCGAGCGCTTACAGCAAGGCATCGATAAGGGTGTGGCCAATTCGATCTTGATCAAAGTCAACCAGATTGGATCGGTGAGCGAGACGCTGGACGCAATCGATTTGGCGCGAAGGAACGGCTACACCTCGGTGATCTCGCATCGCTCCGGCGAAAGCGAAGACACGTTTATTGCCGACTTGGCCGTAGCGACTGGGGCGGGGCAGATCAAGACTGGGTCTGCGTCCCGAACGGATCGCGTCGCCAAGTACAACCAGTTGCTGCGGATTGAGGAGGAATTGGGTGGGGCGGCGCGGTTCTTCGGGGTGAAGGCGCTGAACTACAGAGGATAGTCTTTGGGTAATTTTTGGCTCACGGAGAGAGTGCTCCGGATTTCCGCAACAGAGTCCCATGTTGGTACGCGCGTACACCCTGACCGTTAATGTGAACCATGCGCCTCACGTTGGGCGGCAAGGTAGTGGTCTTTTATTCACGCTGGCAAACTGTAAACCGGGAATCAGAAGGGTCGCAAACAAAGATGAGTGGATTGCGGCAATTACTCCGGGAAAGATGGGTTACCGTTTGGCTTACCTGATGCGCGTGGGTGGCTCATGGACGCGGGAGGAGTACTGGCGGAAGTTCAAGCGTAGTCGCGCTGACTCCATTTACAAGCTAAAAGGTGATGGGGATTATGAACTGCTAAAGAATCCTTTTCACGATGATAAGAATGCCGATACGGATAAAAGCTGCAATCGCATCCTGTGGAGCGAAGAGTTTTACTATTTCGCCGAACCGTATGGGCTCGACGAGACAGCTGCTCGGGGCCTAATTCTCCCCGAGAGATACAGTTGTCTGTGTCGTTCGATGAGAACCAATTACGGATTTCTCATCGATATGCCTAACGATTTTGTGGAGTGGGTAAAAAAGCAGCCTGGGAGATTAAGCAAACTGGCAACGGTGTATCCCTCGAACAGCCATTCGTGTGGCAAGTGTCAATGACTGAGGGGCCTTCGTCCGCAGCAGTTATTGGAGCGAAAATCTTGTTGACTAAGTCCATGACTAAGCTATAATAGCCTCATGGAAGTCAACATCCACGAGGCCAAAACTCACCTCTCCCGCCTGCTGGAGCGGGTTGCCCTAGGCGAAGAGGTCATCATCGCCAAGGCCGGCACGCCGGTGGCCAAGCTGGTGCCGGTAGCACGTCGCAAAAAGAAACGTGTCCTCGGATCGGCGAAAGGCGAGTTCACTGTGCCCGACGACTTCAACGACCCGCTGCCCAAGGAGATCGAGGATCTCTTTTACGAATGAAGGCTCGCGAATGACGGCGTACGAATGAAAGCCCTGCTTGATACGCACACCTTTTTGTGGGCAATCGCAGAAGACAGTAAGCTCTCCCGCCGGGCCAAACAAATCTACACCGGTTCGAATGATCTCTGGCTGAGCGTCGCCAGCGTGTGGGAGATTTTTATCAAGGCGCAAGCGGGCAGGCTTCCTTTGCCTAAGCCCGTCGGGCCTTATCTGGTCAAAA
>Ga0137409_10000132_pt2 | contig 69388 bp, 70 predicted proteins | sample CZODoug1_16funga_FD_122059 | JGI IMG/M metagenome (GOLD analysis project Ga0137409, IMG submission 122059) | Vadose zone soil fungal communities from Angelo Coast Range Reserve, California, USA - CZODoug1_16fungal (Hybrid Assembly) | ecosystem: Environmental > Terrestrial > Soil > Vadose zone... | reverse complement strand
CCGCAGCGCCACCGGGTCACACTGACCGAGGCTGATGTGACATGCCGTGAATGCAAGAAGAACCGCGGCCTGGCGCCGCTCAATCGCCCATGAGTGCCATAGCGGGACATAGCGGGCCAGATCTGGGCATTCCAAGGCACCATCAGGGCGCTAGTCTCACTCTGGCCGTCTGGCGGAACTGGCAGACGCAGTGGACTCAAAATCTTCAGCGGCTCAGAGTGAAAACAGGCGATTCTGGTGCCATGGCGGTGCCATACAAGCAGGCCCGCGGGGCCGTGGAGAGGTTATGAGGCTGCCAGGGCTAAAGGGCGAGTGGATGAAACCGGACAGCGTGTCCGCGAATGAGGCCGGGGTGCCTACCTACACGTGGACGATCAAAACGAAAGGCGGTCGCCGTCGTGGTGAGTGCACGAACTGCCTCCTGCGCCGTGATATCGGATGGGCGCCGGGCCAGGGATGCTACTGCAAGGATCCGCCCCGTGATGAGCGCGGCCGATTCAAGCGCGCAGAGCAGGCAAGGAAGGCGGTGGAGAGGCTGTGACGGATGAGCAGGTTGAGAAACTGAAGCCGCCGCTGTGTTGCGGCATCCACGAGGACCTCGTCGCGCGCCTGCTCGAGGAGCGAAGGCGGCTACTGGGGGCCCTGCGGGAGATTGCCAGCGAGTACGGAGATGGTCCGGGACGTGGCGACATGTGGGCTCGTATAGTCGCCCGCGCCGCCCTCACCGAAAAGCCTGAAGACGCGGCGGAGCCGCCTAAAGCATCCCCCGCTCCCCAACCGTAGGGTTGGGGGCTAGAAGCAGAGGAACGACACTGCGTCGGTCAACCCGTTGGCTCCGGTCACCGTCAGTACTCCGGCTGACACGCTGGTTGCGAGGGTGTGGGTTGCAGCCACGGCAGTCGTTCCCTGTGGGTTAGCTACGCAATTAGATGCAGCCAGGACGGTGGCGGTGCAGACAGCCGGGGAGGCACCGTTCAGCGTGCAGGTTCCGGTATGGTTTGATCCGGTCTTGAGGATACTTGTGAACACGGTGTTGACCCGAGATCCGGCCGCACCGATGTTCACTGTCGCGTCGCTGTTGGGCAGTAGTGCACCGGTCGGGCCATTAAAATACCACGGGATCGACAGGGAGGTGGAGTAGTTGATCCCGATCTGGAGGTTGACGTTGCCGGCGATCGTGGACGTGGCCAAGGTCCCGGTCCCCTTCAGCGTCGTGTTGCAGGTATCCGCCCCGCCGGTACGAGTGCACCACTCGATCGTATTGGAGGTCGAAGACCCGAGGTACTGCCGCAGCATGTCAGTGGAGGCGGTACCCTGCCCAGCGATCGCCGTGTAAGAGGTGGGGGCATCTGGCAGTCCAAACCCACCTCCACCTTGCCCGGCGTTGTACTGCATCGAGAACATACCTTGACCGCCGACGATATCTATCTGGTTGTTGGGCGCGCCAGTGACGGTGACTGGTCCTGCGTTGACCTGCTGAACCCGGATCGCGTAGTTCGCGATCGTCCCGGAGAAGCGATTAAGCAGGCCGTTGGTGTTGTTGCCCTCTACGTGGTCGTAGAGGACGGCAGTGCAAGCCCCGCCGGCCGTGCCCTGTTCTAGCCGACCAAGCTTGACGTAGTTGTAGGCCCCGTGATCCCGGTAGCCGTAAGTACAGGTGTTGGGTTGATTGATTGCCAGATATTCGAAGACCTCGGATGCCCCCTGATCGATATTCACCCCGAACACGTTGGATGTACAATTCACGATGCCAAAATGATTGGCATTCGGTGCGTCGGCCAGAACATCCGAACTGAACTTGATACAGCCGTCTACGTTAGACAAATAAATATTGTTCAAATCACTGAAGTAAGTTCCCGCCTGAGATCCAGTTTCTGAGTGCAGCCAGAGCCCCCACGCCCCGGACGCTGAAAAGTTAGTAATCGCAACGTTCTGCACAACCCATCGCGCGGCGGCCTGCATATTGATGCCGGTAGTTCCGCTGGATGTGCCCTGCAAAGTGAATCCGGCAAGAGTGACGTTAGACGTAAGGGTCGTTGGCGTGGCTGGCGCGATGCCGGAAGATGATCCGGAATAGGTGATAATGGTGAGACCAATGCCGGCACCGATCAGGCCATCGCCGGACGTGACGGTGAGAGAAGTGGTAATTTTATAGGTACCCGGCGGCATATAGACTGAGACAGATCCGGAATCCAGGGCGGCCTGAATCGCAATCGTGTCATCCGCCACCCCGTCCCCAACCGCCCCGAAGTCCTTGACGCTGACGACATCCCCCAGCTTGCTGTCGCGAGATCTGGCCTTGCATCCGACGCCCTTGCATTTATAGGGTGGATTTACCGGCCCGGGACGGGCCACGGCTACCGCCAGAAGCGCAGCTAGCCATCGCATCTAGTAGCCCTCCATGAAGCGGATGTTGTTGGCCACCGAGGAGGCGGTTCCGATTGCCCAGAGCTGAATCGCCGGCCCTAGGTCGAGCTGGATATTGGTAAGCGCGGGGAGCGGAATCCCGTTGTTGACAGTGACCTGGTTGTCGAACCCGATGAACACGTCCGTTGTGGCGTCTATATTCCAGACCGTGATTCCGAACCGGTTGCCGAGACCGCCAAAGCTGACCGCAGTAGCCTGCGCGGTAGCAGACCCGTACTTCGCCGCTTGTCCGAAGAAGGCCATCTAGAAAGCTCCCGTGAGCCCTTTGGTTGGCGAAGAGATGGTGTCCACCCGGACAACCGTATCCGGACTGTTAGATAGACCCCAGTGTGTCGGCATCTTGAGGAACCGACGAGGACAATAGTTGGCGGGGCCGGCGTAGATGACGTTCCCGAAGAAGCCCGTAATGGCGATTGGATTCATTATGCGCTCTTCTGTAGTTCAGGAATGACCAGCAGCAGCTTATCATGCCCGTCCGCCATGTTCTCTCGGACTGGTCTGTTGACAATAATACATCCGTGCGACGCGGACCCAGGGTGCTCGATGCCGTCTCCGTGAACCATGAAGCCGAAACGGCCAAATGTCTGCGTGCCGCCCAGGGGAACCAAATGCAGCGCTACCGGCCCGTGCTTGTCGTCTTCCGCCTCCGCGCCGATCAGATAGGCGCCCTGTGGTATGGGCCCCAGCCCGGGCTTGTCCTGCTGCGCCGGGTCGTTCTTTGCGACGCCGTAGCCGGAGTATCCGCTCGCCACCTTGAGGGCGTTGTGATACAACTCGCCGGTCTGTTGCCGGTAGATCCACATCAGGTTGGGTCCGGCTCTGGTGCCGGCTCCTTGTGGGCCTTGCAGAAACAGAACGGATGCGCCGGGTCTGGATAGAATACCCCGAGCAGCTCCTCCTCGAAGAGCGCCTGGCATTTCGTCTCGCAGCCGGGCCAGACGACCTCCATCTGCGGCGAAGGGCGCCTGGGCGCGCTCGCGCAAGAGGTGATGAGAATAGCCGCGACGACGCCGGGGATGTTCATAGCCTCTTTTTACGCCTGAGCTCCTCCATAAGTCTAGCGTTGCGCTTGAGCAGCTTGAGGTTCTCGGCGGCATGTTTGCGGGCGGCCCTCGCCTCTCGCCAGGCGGCCAGGCTGAGGATGCTGGGCGGGATGACCGCGATAATCAGGTCCTTGAAGAAATCGCTCACAGGTAGAACGCAGTGACCGAGATGGCCGCCGCTACGGTCCCCTGGGCCAGTGTCGTCCCGGCAATGGACATGCCGCTGCCGCCGCCGGAGAACCCCAGCCCCTGCTGCCATTGTAGCTGGAGGGACTGGTTGGCCGTCAGTTTGATGTGCCAATCCGGCACCGTAGTGCCCAGCACGACGCTGGCCGCAGGCAGGCCGAACACCTGGAGGTAGGCTACGGCCGCGGTGCTGTTCACCAGGTTCATGCCGAAGAGCTGTCCCTGCTGGCTCTTGATTTGAATCACAGTGGCGGCCACCGCATCGTTGAAGAATCCCAACACGCCCTGCCCGCCCGGTTGTCCGATTGAGGCCATTTATCTGCTCCTGTTCTGTGCCAGTGCCTTCAGTAGATCGCCCAGGGCCGGAAGCGCGGGCGAGTTAGATAGCGGCTGAAACGCTTGATCGCCAAGGAGCCCTGACACGGTCTGCGCCGCTCGCGCGCCGCCACGGATTCCCACCGGTGCTACCTGAGAGAAGCCTTGTGCGCCCTGCCCGGAAAGGCCCTGGAGTAGCTGCGCCAGCCTGCCGCCGGAAAGGGAAGGGGTGGGAATGCCCAGCTTGGAGATAGAACTCAGGCCCTGGGCGTTGGCGGCCATCCCCGGCACCATCTGCGGGGCCTTCGACATCGCCCAGGGAATGCCCTGCGCGGCCTGCTGGCTACCGGTAGCGGCGGCCTGTACGGCGGCCTGCGGCGAGGCCTGAGCGGCGGCGTCGACCATCTGGAGGGCCGGCTTGGATACCCCTGTCGCGGCCTCTGGCGCGGCGTTTACGACCGCCCCGCGCGGCGTCCCGGCTCCGAGCAGAGCGCCGATCTTGGGGAATCCCAGCTTGACGGCTCCCTTGCCCAACCCGCCGGTGGCAGCAGTGATCGCTCCCTGTACCGCCCCCTGCCCGGCGGCCTGGCCAGGATTCGGCAAGAGGGCATCCAGAAAGCCGGTATAGGGTCTCTTGGTCGCCCCATATTGCTGGCCGAGCATGTCCCCAAGAAAGCCGCCGACCGCGCTACCGACTGTTCGGCCGGGAATTCCGAAAGGAGTCCCGACGGTAGCCCCGACGGCCCCCCCAACCGAAGCGCCGGTAGTCGGATAGGCGCTTTCGGCCGGAGAGCGGTTCTGCCGCCGCGCGTCATCAGGGCGCTCCTGGCCTGCCGGCGACGGGTTCGTTTGGGTGCGCGCCACCTGCGGCCTGCCTGGGTCCCGGATCGGAACGGAGGTATCGAGCGGAGGCGCCTTGCCGCGCGACCCCATCGGCTCCCTGGCTTCCAGGGCGGCCAGCTCCGCCTCTTCTGCCGGCGTGAGTGGCATTACCTTCTGCTCCCTCGCTTGGCGCGAAGCTGAATCATGCGGGCCCGTTCGGTAGCATTCAGTCCGCCCCTGGAGGGGTCGACATTCTGCCCTTTGTCGCCGGCCTGCGGGACGGTCGTGTCGCCGCTCAGCTGATTGCCGCTGTAGTCCGGATCGGTCGTCGCTTGGCTAGGGTCTTCGTTGGTGGCCCCGAGCCCACGGTTGAAGTCTGACGGCTGCGCTATCTGTCCTCGGCCGCTGCCCATCAGCCTGGTGATGTTGCCGCCCCTGACAGCGTCGATATTTGCCCGTAGGCCCCTGGCGTTGTCGCGGATGACCTGTAGGTCGGCCAAAGCGGCTTCCGGACTTTCCCATCCCTTGGGCAACTGCGTCGACCCCAATCGTTCATGCAGCTCCCGGGGAAGGACCCGGCCACCGCTCTGCGCTTCGAAGCGCGGATATTCGCCGGCCAGCAATCCCATCACCCTGATCCATTCGGACGACAGATTTCCGAACTGGTCTCGCTCCGGCTGTGTTGCCGGGGCCTGGTCGCCGAGGCCGATCTTGTTCATCAGATTGGAAAACAAACCGCTCGACGCGCCGCCGGTCAACTTGTCGAGATATCCGGCTGGTGCAGCGGCCCGATACAGGAGAGGCATGTTCGGGACCTGGCGAACGATATCCTGAGCGCGGGCGGCCGCCTGATCAATGCGGTCTGCCTGCGAGGTCGCCGCGGCATCCCGCTGATTGGGCATGAACAGCCGCTGCATCAGGGCGTCAGCCTGGATCTTGGCTACTTCCTTCTGCAGTTGCCCGGTTCGCTGTGCCCCCACCATTCCGGTCGCGCCCGATACCCCGAGGTTGCGCGCGTCGGTCTGGGCTTGCGCCTGGGTATTGGCGAAGTTGATCAGTTGGTTCTGGTTTTGGGTCTGCAGCTGGCCCTGCATCAACGGCGCCAGCGCATTCTGCGTAGGTCCCTGGAGGAGGTTCACCGGTGCCGGGCCCTGGATACCGCGCTGTTGTGCCCAGACCGTCGGCCGATAGGTGCCCAGCCGGGTCCCCAGGGTTTGCATCTGGCCCGCCTTCATCAGCGAGTCGACCACCATGGAGGGGTCCATCTGCGCAGGCGCCTGCTGCTGGGCGGCCTGGGGAAGCATCCCCGTGCCCTGCAACTGCTGATATTGCTGGAGAATATCCTGAGCGTTCAGCGCCGGATCTTGGCCAGGGGCCTGGGGCATTGCCCTTTGGCCGCCCTGGCTAGTCCCTCCGCTGACGCTACCTCGTCCCCTGGGCATTAGATACCTGTCCCGATGCCAGGCAGGCCGCCGGCGTCATTGATGCCTTGCCAGGCGCTATTGGTGTCCAGACCGTACCCCTGCTTCTTCTGCGGGAAGATGCCTGGCGCGATCATGTTGAAAAGGCCCTGTCCGGCCTGCCGCCTCTGCTCTTGCTGCTGCTGCTGCCAGTTGGCCATGTTCTGGTAGCCGCCCGATACGCCACCAGTGGCCATCGCCTGGTTGCCAAAGTTCTGCTGGTTGAACTGGTTGAGCGCGCTGGCGTTACGGAACTGCTGATTTCCCAGGCCCTGAAGGCCCTGCAGGTAATTCAGGGTCGCCTGGTACTTGCGGGCGCTCGACGCCCCCGCCTGGGCCAGGTCTCCCTGCTGGGCGCGATTCGCCCCCGCCTGGGCCGCTGCGCCCTGCATGACGGCGTTCTGGCCGGTATTGGCTACTCCGCCACCCTGCATCGCCGCCTGCTGCTGGGCGGCTCCCTGGCCCTGTTTGGCGAGGTCTGCGCCCTGCTGCCTGGCCTGCCAGAAGCCGTAGATGTCCTGGGGCGTAAGTCCAGTCTGGCTCTGCTGCTTGAGCTGACCGAGCGCGCCCTGCTGCTGGTCGAAGGTGTCCTGCGGCGCCTGGTACTGGACGTTGGCGTTCGCCAGGAGCTTCTTCCAGGCATCGAGGCTGGATTGCTGCTCGCTCCCGCCGGCTTTGCCGGTGAGACCGAGCATATCGGTGATGTTGTTGACCCCGGGAATAGAATCCACGAGGTCAGTAATGAAGCTCATCTCAGCTCCTTGACTACCATCCGGTAGGTCCCCAGGCCCCGAAATCCGTGACGCGCGGTCCGCTGTGCCATGCTATTGCGCCGACAGGTAGCCACAACCCGGTGGAATCCCAGCTCTTTAGCCATGAACAAGAGTCCGTCGATAATCCGGTCCATGGCCTCTACGCGCAGATGCAGCGGCGCCTCCGGATTGGTGTACATGCCCTCGGCCATGGCCAGGTCTGAATCGGTTCGATACAAGAAGCCGCAGGCCAGATTGGGCTCAATCAACCCGATCTTGGGGAAGGATTTCGGGTCCGGAGGGGGCAGTCCATGACGGAGAATCTGCCAGCCCGCGATCTCGCCATGGTCGGATTCCATGAATCTGCGCATTAGGCTAGGTATCCCCGGAGGTTGCGAAAGCGGTCATCTTGCTGCTGCATCGGTAGCCCCTGCTGGGCAAGGCCCGGCTGGGGAGACTGCCCGATCGGGCCCTGCATACCGCCGGACGTCCCGCCAGATAGGCCGCCGCTCATGGGCTGTGTACCACCAGGGGCCGAGGCCGCCGTGCTGGGGGCGTATCCCGACGCCGCAGGCGCCGCGGCGGTGGAGGCGGGAGCGCTAGGCCCTAACGATTGCGGACCATAATAGGCGCTCCTGAGCATCGCGTCCAGATTGCTCTGGCCTTGAGAGTATCCGCCAGGGCTCGCGGTCGATGGATTATAGGCCGACATCGTTGGGCTAAGATAGGCCTGTAGGTTGACAAAGGAATTAGGGAACTGCCCGGTCTGCGGTTGCTGATACTGTGAGAGATTGGTCGCCGGCTGTTGCGGCCCCGGCGGCAGCGCTGGCGCGTCTTCGGTGAACGGTTTTCCGCTCCGGGGCGTGGTGTCCGCGCCCATCAGTAGCGGATCCCGGTTGGTCCTCGGCATCAGCTTACCCGGCGCGGTTGATAATGAGCCATTTACCCGACCTCTCGCACCATGATTGAGTTGGTGTCGTTGGCGTCCTGGTTGAACGCCGCCGCAGAGGCCGCAGGAGATTGGACCTGTATTTTGACAGTTGCGGCCGTACCGACCGGCCCGATCTGGCTAGTCGACGTGATGTGCTGAAACGTCCAGCTCTGATGTTGGGCTACGACGTTCCAGAAGAAATTCCACGCGACAGTAGTCGTAGCGCCGGCGATTATCCGGGTCTGATTCACCCCGCCCCCTCCAGTCGCAAATGCGGAGAAGGTCCAGGTAATCACCGTCTGCCTGGAAGACGACCTGGGCGTAAACGAGACGCTCATATTCGGCAGATCCGTCCAGACCGCGCCACCGGCGGCTATGGTCAGTGCGCCAGCGGAGTTCACTCCGGTGAGCGCTACTGACGGACTGAAATACTGAGACGAGGACGCCGTAGCCGTTGGCGCTTGCGAGATGATGCCCTCGGTCATGAGGACCGCGGAGGCGCTGATATTGATAGCCGTAGAGTCCATGAACCACAGAGTTAGCTTGACCTGACCCGGAGCGGAGCTGCCCTGTAATCGCTGACCGATGACCACATGGCCCTTATCGGCACCCAGCATCAGGACGCCCTTGCACTGCGGCAACGACCCGATGCTCAGCGAAGTCGCTACCCCGTGGGTAAACTTAGCCGTCACCACTGTGGCCTTGAAATTGTCGGAGAACGTCAAGCCACCCCCTCCGCCCGGGGTCACTGCAGACGCCAGGCTTCGCAGTCCCAGGTTGGTGGTCCGCACCAGGGTCTCCACGAATGCCGGAGGCAGCTCGCCGTTCGGGCCCACCAGGTCCTCCTGCCGCAGTCCGGTGGTGACGATATCGGGCAGCTTAGCCATTACTCGACCGCCCTCCCGCCGCCCTGGATCGGCTGCACCTCGTAGCTGACGCCCTTGACGAAGAGAAACTGCCCAGGCGCCGAATGCTTGACGACCAGCGAGAGGCGCCGGCAGCGGTTCATGGTCAGCGGCACCAATGTGCGCAGATCGAGTACGTTGACCGCACTGGTGACCTGGTCAATCTCCGTCCTGGCGATCTCGGTGTACATGCCCACCGTAACGCTGGTCAGGGTCGAGGCGGCGTCCAGGAGCACAGAGGCGGCCGGGAAGTGCTTGACCGCATGGTCATCGCCGGCGGTGTAGGGGACGTACTCGTGTGTCGAGCTGATGCCCCTATAAAGATAGGTCAGCGACGAGGTAAATTGGAATCCACCCTGCGTTCCCAGGAAGGGAGCCAGCGTGAGCACGCTCCCGGCAACATTGGTGATCGACCAGAGGCCGGTCACCCCGATCGCTCCGATGTTCTCGATCACCAAATCGCCTACGGCGATGGAGATGACCGAGTTATTGACCGTAGCGGTAATCTGGCTGGCTCCCGCATTCACGGAGCTGATCAGCAGACGGAATCGGTCAGCGGAGACCGGAGCGCCGGCGGTGATGGTGCCGAGCGCTGGGTTCTCGGTCGGATCAACCGCCGCCTCCGCATAAAGCTGGTCGCTGTTCACCCGATAGGTCGTACCGCCCACCGTCAGCCCAGGACCGCCCATGATGGCCGCCGAGGTGATGTCCACCGTCGACCAGGTGTTGGTCCGGTAGCTATAGCAGATGCCTAGCCTGGCCGCGCCGCTGTAGAGCGAGAAATAGACCAGGCCATCCTTCTCCGCGGCCGACGAGTAGACGGTAGGGAGGGTCGGTCCGTCGGTGAAGTTGCGGATCAGATTGGCAACCGGTTCGGAGATGATGCGGATGCCATTGTCGGTGATCGCTACTAGCCCCTTGGTAGTGAGCGCGTAGATAGTATTGAAGACCACCGCGATGGCGTTGGCATGAACGAGAACGAGGGTGTCGTCGAAGCGGGCAACGTTCCAGCTGATCCCGTCGCCGGTGATACGGAAGATCCCGTCCTCCTTGAAGACGAAAAGGGAATCACGCAGCGGGACGATCCGCAGCACCGCCGCCGTCCTCCCGCCGATGTCGAAGTAGTTGGCGAGCGGAACGTGCTCCGGCTGAGCAAACTTGGAGTAGTAAACCCGGTTGATGGCCTTGTCGTTCCCGGAGGTCTGGGCGGTGAACAGGGCCGGAGCGAAACAGGCCTGGAAGGCGCCGCCGGCGGCGGAAAGCGTGAACGGAGACCCACCAATGCCGAGTTCCTCGATCAGGAACACGCCCGGCGGATCGTCCGGTCCGGACACTGAGAGCAGCGTCGTCGTCCCGGTGGTAAAAGAAAAGGCGAAGGACGCGGCAGCCGACGCCAGGCGCTGGGCAAATGTGCCAACGGAGGGTCGCGGTATCAATAGGCCAACGGCCGTCGACCCCAGGATGTTCGTATACAGCAGCGAATTGGTGGTTCCGGCGATGGTGAGCTTGCCGCTTATGGCGGTGCCGCCACCTCCGGCCTGTGCCACCCCGGCGCCGTTGACCACGATCTGGAATGCTCCGACGTTTACCGAGATGATCGCCCATCCGCCGAAGTTGTCGTTAAGGGCGCCTACGGTTCCGTTCACCGCCAGCGTGAAGGTGTTGTCGATGCCGGTCAGATCCGGAGAGCCGCTGAAGGTATAGGTGGCCTGGCCGGCAATCGGGGTATTGGCGGCGATGCTAGCGATGTTCCATTCCGGGAACCCGATCAGGGTGGTGCTGATTCGCTGCTTGCTGGTCGTATTGGAGTAGAACATCGCGTTCTTGAAGGAGGCGATGTCCGTACAGAGCGGCGGCTGGGTGTTCGCATTGGCGATGCCCTGCTGGGAGGCGTTGGTGTATAGCGCCGGTCCCTTGTTGACTCCCTCGGGAAACACGTCCGGAATCGTCACATATCCGTTGGACGCATCGGTCGAGGTGAGGAACTTCTGGTAGACCAAGCCCATCTCGTCGCCCGGGTCGCCGCCAGCGGCCTGTATGTTGGTGCGGTAGAGCTGAATGAAGATGCTGGTCAACTTGGCCGAGGCAGTGATTTCCGTGGGAATACCCACCTTGACGGTGGGGTTCGCTGCGGCGCCTGCATTCACCGATACGTAGCGCTGCGAGGGCGGGCTGAGTACCAGGGTCCCATTCGCGTCCTGGAAGCCGAAGATGGCCCGATACGCCACGCTGGCGCTGGCCAAGAACCATCCGGCCACCAGGATGGTGAAAGCGCTGATCTGGGTGTATAGCGGACGCGGCAATCCGGCCAGGTATGGCACCGCCGATGAGATCGAGTCGATCTTGAGGAGCTGGCCGGCGAAGGGAATGAACACCGACCCGTTCATCTCCGCGGTCGTGACCTGGCTGAAGAAGATCACGCTACCGATGCCGGCCGGCAATGGAGTGAGCTGAGTCAACGTGGCCGTGTTCGTTCCGTCATCCAGATACCAGCGCTGAGTGGCGTTGTTATCGAGAATGAAGAGCCGCTTGTTATACCCAAATGCCGCACTGGCCCGGACCGAGGATGCGAACGAGGTGGTCTGGGTGTACTGCCGGAGGGGCCGGCGCTTCTCGATCAGGTCCGCCCGGCGCATGACCACATTGACGGCCTGACGCAATGCACCAGGACCGGCGCTCTCGGAGTTGGGGGCGGTGACCAGTCCCGGACATCTAGTAAAGGTCTTTATTTCCACGGATTCATCTTCAACGGGTTACCCGGTGTGCGCGAGGTGACCAGCTTCATCACGTTCGCACGCAGCTCATCAGAGAGCCGGTAGAACCGGTCCGCGCCATTGACGTCACCGATCGACTCCAGGATGAAAGCGGCGATTCGGACCTCGATGTACGGATGCCACTCCCGGGGAATCTGCGGGACGTAGCTGTTCTGGGCGAGAGTGACGTAATCGCCCACCGAGATTCCCGCGGTCAGGAGTCCGCCGGCGGCGATGGTAATGGTTGTCGACCCGGACGCGGCCCCAGTCGCCGCCTGGTCACGCAGGAGCAGGGCGAAGGGCGGGCTGGCCATGACGATATCCACGTTTTGGCTATTCGCCCAGCCGTTCATCGCCACCGTCATGGTCAGGGTAGTGTCGTTGGTGACCGCGGAGATAATTCCTACCTGGGTGCTCTGACCGCCAGCGAGGATATTGCTGACCAGGATTCCCGGCCGTCGGAGATAGAAGAGACGAATACTCCCGGAGGTAGAGACACTGGGCGTGGGGAGAAGGTTGATCTGATCGTAAACGAGGAAGAAAGCCTTGGGAATGGTGGCTGCGGTGGTAGTGAAATCGGAGATCTCGTCAAGGTTGACCCGGAGCAAGGGGGGCTTGGCGACGATACCGGTGCTGTCCACCCAGTAGATGCCTCGCAGCACGTCGCCCATCGCCCGCGAGGGGAGCCGATATCCCTGTTGGTTGGCTACCAAGGGAAGGTCGAGGTTATCGGTAAAGTAGTCCTGCTGGACGGAGTAGAGAGCCGGAACCACCTGGCTCTCCATCTCCTCCTGCATGGCCTTAAGGATGTTGGCATCCGTCCAGACCGTCTGGAACGGTGGCAATGCCGCCCGGGTCTTGACCCCGGCCAGCAAGTCGTCGGCGTTCATTACCTAGCCGAACCTGCTCCCTTTCTTGATTCCTTCCGGCTTGCTGCTGGAAGCTGGCTTCGCCGACGATTTAGCGTCTCCGTAGAGTGTCTTGCTTTTTGCCCTTCTCGGTTGCCGGCCGCCGTTGCCGCCGTCGAACATCCCCCCCCCGCCGCCGTGGCCATGACCCGGTCCATAGGACTCCTCCGTCTTGCGGGCTTCCGGTGAGTCACGATCCTCCGGCGAATCCTGCTCGTCATTCTCCGGAGTCAGAGTCTGCTTCTGCCGATGGGCCAAGAGCGTCTCGGCGAGCATCTTCAAGGCCATCGAGAGCGCCTTGCGCTGCGGCGTGCCCTTCTTATGCGTCCCGCCAAAGTCCGGCGACCCGCCCTGATTCTGAAATCCCTGCTTTGGTATCGCCATTAGAAGTCCTTTATCTTGTACAGCTCGGCCATGGTCTGCTTCCAGGTCCGGAACTGGATGGTCTTGTTGTCGATGGCCCAGTCGGAATTGACCTTTCCTTGCAGTCCGTCATCGATCGCATCGAAGATCCCCGGCATCTGTGTGTTGATGAAATCGACCATCTGCCGGTAGCGGGCCTGGTGGAAGAGGTGGTTCTCTTCCCCGGGAGTGATTCCCGCCCTGACCAACGGGTCCAGGGTGGAGTCGATCCTCCGTGCCCGGTTGGCCCGGTGGGAGTTCAGCAGGAGGATATGGCCACGGTCTTTGATGGTCCGCAAGGCCTGCATGGCGCCCGGGACCATCGTCAGGACGCCCAGGCGGTACTTGTCCTGGTCCCCGGTATCGTTGGTGATGGTATGACCGAAGTCGACAGCCAGTTTCACTCCGGCTCCCAGCCGTTCGGGCCCTTGCGCTCCCAGCCCTTCTCGACGGTGTAGCGGAGTTTAGCCTTTCGCCTTTCGTGCATTCCTTTCGGCTTCAGCTCCAGGCAGACCCCATCTCCGGCTTCTCGCGGAAGCGGATCCTTCAGCTCAGGGAAGGATGTAAAGGGCTTGAATTCTTGCGGCATGAAAAAGCAGGCAGATAACCCGCTGCCTGCGGCCGGGTGCTAGCGCGCCCTATCTCGTAGTGAGGCCGTGACGCGCCCCCTATCAGGGCTTACGCGTTGGTGATACCAGTGATCAGACCGCTACGTCCAGGCATCTTGCTGAACCCCGCCTGGTTGCTGTAGGCCCTCAGCTCGAAGCCGGCGTTGTTCTCCAGGGGGCGGAAGAAGGCTCCCTCGTTGCCGGGCAGGTCGAAGCTGATGTCGGTGCTTCCGATGCGCAGCCAGTCGTCCTCGGTCAAGCAGAAGGAGTAGCCCTCTTTCACGTATGGATGCGCGATGATCTTGGTAATCCCGTTCTGCTCGTGGAAGAGAATATCCTCTGCACCTCGTTCCGCCTTGGCGCTGTTGTACGAGTAGTCATACTCGCGGAGTGAGGCTTCCGTGGTCATCAGGTTCGACCAGGCCTTGTGGTTGACCAGCAGGGTGAGGTCGTTCTCCACTCCCTTCTCCACCAGGAGCCCGATGAGCTTCTGGATGATGGGGAAGCTGAGCGCGACCGAGCCGGCGGCCACCGACGGCGCCTGCCAGAGGTCCTGAGTGGACGCGTTGATGTTGAAGATGGTCGTCGCACCCTGGAGCACCTTATGGATGCCGAGCATCTGGTTTCCCTTGGCGCCAGCATAGAAGATGACGTCGTTGGCGGTTGTCCCGGAGGGAACCGCGTCGACGGTGATCGTCTTGTTGACGTTGGAGGTTGCCGTGATGTTGGCCGTTCCCCGGAAGACAGTGAGCGCCGAGTTCCAGACGTCGATCGCAGTTCCGACCGCTCCGGCCCAGATGCCCGCCGCCCATTCCGCGGTGGTGATGGTGATCACCAAGGAGGCTACCGACGCCACCGTGGCATTGCCCAAGACGCCATACAGGTAGTCCACTTCCAGCCGCTTCCGCAGTGAGTTCATCATTGCGTCCACGACCAGGGAGGTGACCTTCCCGAAGGCCTGCTTGCTCGACTGCGCCAGGCTGATCGACTCGTAGTCGATGGCATCTCGTACCACCATCTGCGAGGCGAGGATCTGAGCGTCGAAGGTCGAACCCGCGCTCACCGGCCGGAGTGCGAACGCACCCGAGCTGGCGTTGGCGTAGGTCACGCCCTGCGGCCACTGCAGCATCACCGGCTGGTGGTACTTGTTACCGACCGGCTTCATCTGCTTGCGGAAGGGAACCATCTTCTGCACGCGGAATTGCTTGGTCGGTACTGCCTGCTCCAGCTTGTCGGCGTACTGCTCCTTGAACCAGCCGTTCAGGTTAGGAGATACACGATATTCGCTTGAGGCCATGTTTTATGTACCCCCTTTCCTTAGACCCAGAGAATGGTGAAGATGGCGGTACCGGTAGAGGTGGTACCGTTGAGCACAGTGCTCAGAGCGCCAGTGGCTCCGACGAATCCGGAGGTGAGGGTGAGATAACCAGCGATGTTGCCCTTATTGGTTACCCCGCCGACCGTACCGGAGGTGACTACGGCCGCATTGGCCTGGACCGTCCAGGTCCCGCCGTTCGCATTGGCCGCGCCGCCGACTGCGTGTGACCCGCCTCCGCCCAGTAGGGCAACAGCCTCGGTATCGAGAATCTCGAAACCGATCACTGGGGCGGTGGTCAGGTTGATACCGGAGAAGGTGAATTCGGGACAGATGGTCCCGATACCGTTCGCCGTGATGAAGTCGAAGTTGACCGAGTTGCTGGCCAGCTCCGGGGGCATGGAAGTAGACAGGGCCGTAATCGCCAGGGAGCCGGCGCCGGTGAGCGTCAGCGAGGCGACTACGGTCAGCTGCTTCTGGAGACCGACAACGCGCTCCATTGCCGCGTTGCCACTCTTGGTGGTCATTGCTGCTTGTCCTTTTTACCTCACGAGTGAGGTGGTTATGGGGTCGAGGGCGTCTCCCGAATAGAGGTCGTCCTCGTAGAGCTTGGCGAAGGAAGTAATCTCCTGCTTGGGCTGCTTCTTCGGCGCCGGTGGCTTTGCCGCTGGGGGAGCGCTTCCGGTAGCCTGCTGAACAGCCGCTTCTCTGATCCTCTGCAACGCCTTCTCGGGAATGATCGCCCGCAGGGTCTCTACGGGTAGATCGTCGCTCAAGAAGTGCGTCATCCACTGCGTAATGCTTTCCCGAGCGAGTGCCGCTGCATCCTCCATCGAGAAAGTGTCGTTCCCGGCATCGAGCTGCTCGGCCATTACCCTGGCCACCAGCGCTGCCGTCATCGGTGTGCGAGGGAGACCACTCTTCTCCATCGCAAGGGGGAGTTCTTGGTCGATCTTAGCCGCGTATCGTGCTACTTCCGCATCATGCTCAGACTGCGCCGCCGCCTGTTGGCGCTCTTGCTCGATCTGGGCTACTCGCTCCTGGGAGGCCTGGATCTGTGCCTGCAGGTCCTGGTGCTGGCGACGGAGTGCTGCCAGCTCGCGGTCCTTCGGGGACAGCTTCGCCTCCTCCAGCGACCGGCGAAGGGTCTCTTCGGCAAAGGCCGCTATTTCCTGTTCCGAACGGCCGAGCGCGCGGAGAATCTGCTCGGGCGACTGCGACTGAAGCTGCTGTACGGCATTTTCCAGCTGCGCCTTCAGCGCCTCCGCCTCCTTGCGCGTCTGGGCGGCCTCCTGCGATCGCTTGGTTGAGGCGGCTGCCCGCTGGTACCCAGCGAGGATCTCATCGAGGTCCAGCTCGCTTTCCTGGCCGTCGACCTTGACCTTGTAGCGCGGCTTGGGCTCTTGCTTTTCCGTCTTCTTCGGAGCAGGCTTCTCCTTGGACGTGACCCCTTCCTCGGGCGCGTCGGCCTTGACCTCCGGCTCGGGCTCCTCTGACACTGGAACCTTCTGGGGCTCAGAGACGACGTTGCCCGGGGAGGTGTCCAGGTTCTCGAACTTCTCGAAGGTCGGCTTGGGGGCTGGGGGAGCTGCCGGCGTCGCCGGCGTCACGACATCAGGCATCGGTTATCTCAGGCTTGGGGTGAACCCGCGGGGGATGGAATGGGAGGACGCTGATTGGGCAAGATTCCTGGGGGCCTCGCGTTAGGCGATGAAGGCCTAGGCGGTCCCGCCTGTGGCCCACCAGGAGGTGATCCGCCTTGGGGCTGGCCGGGCGGTGGAGCACCTGGCGCAGCACCCGGAGGCGGCATTCCCATCGGCATCATCGCCATCCCTGGCGGTCGCATGCCGTTGATGATCTCGAAGAGCCTATCCCCCATATCCCAGGCATCCGCATGCTGATTGCAGTGCATCATGACGCCCTGGGCGTACTCGCCGTTGTTGCGGACTTCCGGATTGGCCAAGAGCGACAAGTGCTCCTTGATGTGCAGCGGATGGTTCTCGCCGGCCATCACCATCACCGGCTGCCCCTCCATCAAGGCCTCATTCTCCGAGCGGATATTGTTCAGCTCGCTGGAATCGGCCTCGGTGAGCGGCTCCAGGCGGCCGGTGTTCAGGACCTGAAGGTACTCTTCCGATGAGCGGACCTGCTTGGCGTCGACCAAGGCCTTGGCGATGGAAGCGCGGCCGGCCACCGTCCACTCCAGCGGATTGCCCATGTCGACGACGATCTGTCCGATGCCCTCCAGCTGCGAGCCCTTGAATTCGACCAGGGCTTCCCGCTGGGTCTTGCCCACCAGCTGGACCAGGCGGGGCAGGTCGGCCTGCGGATTGGTCCGCAAGGTCTCGATCATGTGGTAGCAGCAGGCCTTCATCGCCGCGGTCAGGCTCTTTCGAAGGGAATCCTGGAAGGTGATCGAGGCCGACTGCACCAGGTTGATCGCCACGCCGGCATCGAGGCCCGGAGGCGGATTTCCCTGGGAGGTGGGGTTGATGCCAGAGAGCGCAGCAAGGTCTTCGCCGAGCAGTGCCCGGTGATCGAACATTTCCTTCGGCGTCTGGACGAGTTGCAGCGGCGCAGGCTTGCCTCCGTCAGGACCGGCGATGGGGGTGTAGTAGATGATCCCCAGGCCGCCGTTGATGGACTCGAATTCAATGTTGCTGCCGGTCGGGACCAGGATGCCCTGGACCCCGAAGGCCTTCTGGTTGGTGAGAATGGCGGAGGCGATGATGTCGGACGCCTCCTGGACCGGAGCCAGGTCGGAGGCCATGCAATGGCCCTGCGGGGTGCCGATCATCTCTCCCTGGACGATGCGGAAGACGGGGATGCACTTGTAGGGAAGCGGGTCATCCGAGAGCACCGTCCCGTTGGCGAGGAACTTGAGCATCCGCCCGTTGGGGAGGCTGGGCGTCGGCTTGTGGTAGTAGGTAAAGACCTCGATCTCCACCGAGTCCATCTGGGTGAAGAAGAGCACCGGTAGTGCCCGCCAGGAGTCCGCTTCCTGCTTCCGGTTGGGCACTCCCTCCACCTGGCTATCGATGTCCGGAACCTGGTCACGGAAGCTCTCAGCGACGTCGTAGCGGTTGGTCCACACCCGGACGATGACATCCTGCATGTCGTCCCAGGACTGCCGGGCATGGTCGAAGAAGATGTCGAAGAGTACCGGGACGCTGAACTTGAAGTCCCCGTTCATGATGTTCCGGGAAGGCTGCTCCGGGGAGGCGGGCGGCAGGACGTCGAACAGCTCCCCCTTGTTCTTGTCCCACTCGACGTGTACAAATCCAGCAGTGAGGATCATGGAATGCTCGACCGCCTTGTCGAAGCAGTCGTAAAGTCCCTCGCTGTCGAAGTAGTGCTCCAGAATCGCCTTGCCTATCTTCGTCTGCTTGATGGAGTGCTCGTCGGTGTTCTTCGCCTTTACGATTACCGCGGGGCGGACCTGGGTCGTCAGGTTCAAGGCTCGGCGGATGTGCGCCCGGAACTTGTTCACCCGGAGCCGGACCCGGCGACCCTGTTCTCCATCCTCTGTGAGGGTGTCGGAGAGCGCCACTTTTCCATCATCCAGGCCGTAGTAACGATACCAGTGACGCCGCATCATTGCTGTCAGACCAGCCGATGCGCGCGTGGAGCGCACCATGTCGACGATGCCCACCGCGTCCTGAGCCAGCTGACGTGCCGTGCGCCGGGCGTAATACGGATGGTCGTCCCGATAGAAATCCGTCGGCTGCGCTGCCGGTGGCATGCCGGGCGCGGCTCCGCCAGTCTGGTCGTTCGGAGTGAAGAGGGCGTTGGGGCTGGGCATCGGAGCTCCGCCCTTCTGCCGGGTGGTATCAGCGGCCATTCGCCTTCCGCTTCCAGTACTCCACCTGAGCCAAGCGCTTCACTGCCTGAGCTTTGGATAGAGTAGGCTTGGAGAGGTTCTTCCCGCCCTCGCTCTTGACGATGTAGCCGGTCTTAGTTTTCTTGATCAAAGAGTCGTCCGATTTCCCGTGACTGCGGCCGGAGGCCGAAGCCGTCGTCCTTGCCGAGGTAGAAATGCGTGTAGTGGTTGATCTGTCCAGCCGGAACCGGATTGCGCCGCCAGTCGATGGAGCCAGCCCCGTACATCAGAGCAGCGATACAGTCAAGGTGCCCCATCGACTCTGTCCGCTCGAACTTAAGCGCGGAATTGATCTGTCCATGCTTATCTTTCTTCCAGATACCCTCTCGGAGCTGCTTGACCAGGTGCTGGCATCGTGGATTGACGGATAGCCGATCGGCGCCGATCATTTCCCGGAGGTTGTTGACCATCCCCTCCAGCCCGCCTCGCTTGCTGCAAGCAGCGATCGGATAGTCGAAGATCGACTGCATGTCGTAGATCTGCTGGGCTGAATGGTGGTCAGCGAATCGGACCGGATGCCGGGCGGGGGCTCCCCAGAGGGCCCGCTCCTTCTTCACCATTTCCACAGCCAGCTCACGAGAATTGAGGCGTCTGGCCACGTACTCGTCCTCGATGTGGAGGAGGGAGAGGGAGAAGTCAAGGTATCCGAAAAGAGCGGCGGAGTAGTCGGTATGGAAACCGAAATCGATGAAGACGTAAGGCTGGAAATAATTCGGTCGAGGATGCTCCCGGACGTGGGCCTGGGGGTCGAATTCGGGGATGACGCGGAGGTCACGGTTGGTGACCATCTCGCAGAGGTACTCCCGCTGCCAGGAGGGCGAACCCTGCATCTTGCCGGCGAGTATGAGATCAATGTCCGTTTCATTCGCTGTCCGATTGGATCGTCGGCAGATGGCGCGAATGTCCGCCGGCGAGCGCATCGGGTTATCGAAGATGGTCTTCTTGACTGCCCAGCCGTCCCGTTCTGCCTGGTCCTTGTAGTCGACGAAGGGATGGTCGAGCGAGTCCGGAGGAGTGCTGGAAATCAGCATCTTCCCTTCGGTGGAGTCCAGCTGCGGTCCGAGGATGGTATCGATGACCGTATCCAGGGAGTTATGGAATCCGGCCTCGTCAATGACCACCAGATGGGCCTTCGCTCCTCGGAGCCGGTTCTCCTTCAGGTCCGTCCCGGCCAGGTAGACCCGGGTACCGCTAGAGGGATAGATCCAGCAGGACTCAGCTGCGCGGTACCTGGGCCGTAGATCCGGAGGGCACGCTCGCCCGCCCTTGTGCAGGCCATTGAGGATCTCCTCCCAGACAGGGAGAACGATGACCTTGGCCATCTCGTGGGTCGGAGCAGCAAAGCGGATGATGGCGTCATGATTCCGCCGAGCGAATTCCTCCATGAAGACCAGCTCGCCCAGGGTCTTGCCGAACTGGCGAGCACAGGTGGAGACGAATACCCCATGCTGCGGCAGGGCCATCTGCCGCTCGTAGATGTCCATCTGCCCCTTGTGAAGGAACCAGGCCAGAATGCCCTGCTCCCAGCACCAGCGGGTCAGCTCCTCCTTGTTAGGCACCGCGCCTGTTCAACGCCAGATTGCTGGCCGCGTTTTGCGCCTTCGTCGCTGTGCGCTCGACCTCATCCAGCCTCTTGACAAATTCCGCCGATAGGGGCTGCTTGTCGAGATACCAGCGCCAGGCCACCAGAAAGGCCGCAGCCAGAATCGCCACAGAGAGAAAAGCCCACATTTAATACGCACCGACCAGGCCTAGATAAGTTCCCGAAGAGCCGGCCGTCTCGGTGACCTGAGGGGGCGCCTGGCCGGCAACTCCCGGGAGCAAACGGCCCATGTTGGCAAACGACTCGGGGAAGATCCTTCCCAGCATCTTCTGGTAGCGGGTGGGGCAGTTGGCCTCGACGCCGTTGTAGATCACCCGACCGTTCCAGTCGGTAATGAAGATCAGCGTCTGCGGAGCGTAGGGGAACTGGTCAGCCATATTTCCTCCGGAAAGTAGACGCTACGCTTTCTCGTCTTTTGGTGGTGTGACGTCGATCTCTTTCGCTTTCGGCTCGTCTCCGCGCATGATAGCGAATAGCTCGCGCACCGCGGCAGGGTCTTTCAGGTCGATGTTCAGCCGGGTCCGACCGGCCTCTGCCGGCGGACGAAGAACGTTGGGGTAGAGGACGTTCTCCGACAGGACGTGGTAGGTATAGGCAACTTCCCGCAACGTAGGGCCCCTCTCGTAGTCCTCAGTCCCGGCGAACTTGTCGTAGAGGTCGGCCCCCTTGTCCATCGCCTTGATCATCTTCTCGGCGACTTCCTTGGCGGGAGCGAAGTGCTCCTCCATCGCCGACCTCTGCCGCTCCTGCAATCCGTTATGTCGAGATTCCGAGAGGATGCGCTGAGCATAGCGCTTGGAGATGCCCAGCTGCTTGGCGATCGAGCCCTGGTTGATTCCGGTAGCCCCCAGGGCAACTATCCGCTCCTTGACCGCCTTTCCGTGCTTCTGGTCTCCTCGCCCATGCTTCTTGGGCAGTCCCAGGTCGCCAACGATCGTGGTAGTTCCTTTTCTAGCTGGTCGAAACTTAACATCATCCATTGAGGCGCCTTAACGAAGCGACGAATTTGCTCAGCTGCACCCGGTCTAGTCCAGCTACGTTGACGATCCGGTGAGCGAAGCGATTCTCCTCGTTCTTGGTCTTCAGCTCCACTACCACAGTCCCACTGGGAAATACATCGACCCACCCCTTCTTCCCGTATTCCCGCGAGCGCACACCGCGGTCGATGGTCATCCGGAAGGGCTCGCCGTTCACTTCGTCCTCGTAAGCCTCCCGGTCGTACTTGACTTCCACCGTCGGCCGCAGATCGAAGGCCTTGACGGCCTGCTGGTACTCGTCCGGACTCAAGTCGCGCTTCAAGGAGAGAGGACCCTTTCTCGCCTTCAGCTCGTGGAACGTATCGCCCTTGCCGTTGTACTGCCGCGAGCGAATCTTGAACCTTTCCGGATAGTTCTCTTCCGCCGCGTGAAAGCAGTCCCGCCCGGGCGTGTCGTGATAGAGGCTCTTGACCTCGTACCGTGGTCCATGAGGATCAGCAGCAAGGAGAGGAGTGACATGCTTGTGGAGGAGAGTGACTTGTGGTTCCTCGACAAGATGTTTCGCCTCTACTCTGGAGACGGACTCTTCCACCAGAACTTCCCCGTTTCCGGGTCCTTTTCCACCAGCTCAGCCGCCAGGGAATTGAATCGTCGCACCGCGCAGCCGCAGAATCCGGTGGTCCGCTCCATATGGTCTTGGTCGAGGAAGTTCCACTTTCGCAGCCAACCGGTGCCCAGGCAGGTCTTGCACTTCCGGGAGGCGTACCCGGTGACGTCCTCGTTAGTGACCTCCCGCCTAGTCTTCGAGGACGAGGGGCTGGTCAGGGGGGACGATAGGTCCGTCGTCTGCTGGGTCGTCATGGCGCTTTCCGTCTCGCTCGTCGAAGGACTGGAAGGTCGGCTCTTCGATGATCTGCTTGATGCCCTTGCGGTAGGCGGCGATTTCCTCTGGGGTGCCATCGAGCAGGACGCTCCCGTCTTCAAAGACCTTGGCTCTCACGTCAGAACTCCTCATAGAGGAATGCGTCAATGATATCGCGGATCTTCAGCCAGATGCGCTTGTACCAAGGCGGGTCTGGCAGAGGCATTTCGGTGGGCATGTCCAGAGGCTCATGGGGCATGAGGTTTTCCGCCTTGTTGTAGTGGGCGTCGTAGGAGTAGATCACCTGAGGCGGCCGTTCGGCCAGATAGAGGGTCAGTTTCACTCGGGAACCTTGACGTCGATCGGGGTCAACCCATGATATTCAACGACTTTGTCCTCCTCCACGGGTCCGGGCTCCACCATTCCCCCCAAGAGCAGCCGGAGCTTCTGGGCCTCCCGGTTGAGGAAAGCATCCGCATTCGCGGTCTTGGTCCAGACGAGAAGTCCCTGCTGTACGGCCATGGCCAGGCCCTGATACTTCTGGACCTGAGCCCGGGCAGTGAGCGCCTTTTCCCGGAGGCTATCGTTCTCGAAGACCAAGGCCGAGACCTTCTCTTTCAGGGCCTCAACCCGGGCGATGTCCGCTTCATGAAAGGCCAGCTTGTGCTTGAGCCGTTCACATTCTCCCCGAAGCGCCTCGAAGGTCTCTCGATTGATCTCACCCATCACCCTTCCTCTTCTTTCCTTCATCCATATTCAAACATCTCAGGCTGGACCGCCGATGCCGATTGCGTCGTGGTCAGTCTACTCAGTATCCTGATATTCACCGGCTTTGATCATCGACAAGCTGTAGTACAAGTCCGGGTCGTGGTCGCGTAACTTATTCAGATAAAGCCACCTCCCGCATCCGCACTTCTTCTTCAGCCGGTAGACCTGACCGCGGCTCATTCCCAACATGGCCATCAGGTCGGCAGTGGAATATCGGGCTTTCAGGCGGATGGTCATGACCCCTTCTACCCCATTTCGTGATAGGATGCATTATGAGCGAAAACAGAGCAGAAGCAAGCAACGAGGTCATCGTCAAATCAATCCACGCGTCAAGCCCTGGTTTTCCTCAGGGAAACCGCGAGCTCCGAATTACCTACCAGGTGTACAAGGGCGAGCAGGGGGTGGACCTGCGCATCTGGGAGAAAATGAACGGAAAGCTGTTTCCCACCCGGAAGGGGGTTTTCATCCGCCAGAAGATCTTCCGGGAAGTGATCGAGGCCCTGACGAGTGCTGAAGACCTTTTCACCTGGTAACTCCCTCCCACGGCCCCATCGCCCGGAGACGAGATGGGGATAAGCAGTCCGGCCGGCGGGACGCGCATGCCGGGGAGAAACGCGTACCTGCGACACATTGTCGCACACCTACATGTGCCCCTTGACAGAAAATGCCTTACCCCCCCTTAACTATCCCCCCGGGGCGAGAACCCTAGAGCAAAGCCCTCGCCCCCGAAAAGCAAAGACAACGGCAAAGGCCAGTCTAGACCCTGGTCACCGGAGCGCTGCGTATGCTTCCTCTGCTCGCTCTAGTAGCCCTTCAGCTGCTGCGCTCATCTCCCGGACTAGACGTTTATCTCCAGTTCCGCGCTGCGCTTTCCCCATCTCCCGGCGTATCCACTTCTCGTACACCCTGCGGCTATGAGAGGCCTGGTGCCATCTATGACCGACGAGCTCAACCAGGTTGCCAGCTGGCCCGAACACTGGATGCCGATTCGGAGCTCCGTAGACTCGCATCAGTACCGCCTCCAGCGGACCTCCCAGCTGACATAAGACAGCGTCGATCTCCTTCGCCCTCCTCGCCGCTGCCGCCCTGCGCATATCTACCGTCTCCGGATGGTAGACCGGTACGTACTCCTCCTTCCAGCTACTGCCCAGCCCAGTCATTTCCCCGTCCGCGTAGCAGAACCGCCAGATTAGCTCATCAGCGTGAGAGCCGTTCCACCTGCGCGAGCCGGATATGTGCGGTGGAGTTCCACCCGCGTGCGGTGATATGTGGGATGGAGTTCGCCCGACCGATCTCATCGAAATCCCTCCCCGGGTAGCCCTTAGTCGGAGTCTGATACGACGTTAGGCTTAGATGCAGCGCGTTAACTACACAGACCTTGGTCTTAAAAGCAGGACGAAGGGCTTGTAAGTGACTGTAGGTGACCAAGACGAACAACTGATGCTTGCACTTCTGCAATACCGCGACACCGATGTCATAGTAGCTAACCGACGGGAATCATTAGGGAATGATGCGAATTGAGACGTTGGTCCATGACACAAATGTCCTGGTATACACTCTATAGATTTAGCTAAGTCCATGAATTCATTGACTATTCGCTTTGGCATGGCGATAGCATAGTACCCTGTCAGCCCCCTGGTGGGGCGGGAGGATGGGACGGGCAGGGTCGGTCAGCCCAGCTAGTGCGAGTGTGGCATGACGCTTGCCCGTTGCTGGACAACAGAGCAAAGGCGTAGAGGGACGGCGTGTGCGCCGTACCGCCAGGAATGCCCTGGTCCCTCCTAAGCAGGTAGGGTGGACACCAAAAGCACCCACCAGTACGACGCGCCACTGCCAATGCCCACGGAGTCTCACTCTGGGCGAAAAGATACCACGCGAGCGGGTCGCAGTCTACCGCGTTCCGCGCGTCGTAGGGCAGTGATATAGCGCCGGTACCAATGGCGGAGGCATCGTTACGCGGTAGGCGCCCGGAAGGGCTCTTCAACGCAATAGGCGCCCCGTCCCCACACAAGAGCCGGGTTAGCCATCACTCCCCTATGATGCGCAGAACGCGCAGACTGGAGAAACCCATGGCACGGATCATCATTACCGCAGCGAACGGCCCGCCGCACACGCTCAAGGTACCGCAGCCACACAAGGTCGTCCGACATGGTGCGCCACGGTGGGGATACGCTTTCCGCCGAGGCAAGGGTGGGCAAGAGATACGGCCACCCTACATGGTCGCAGGATCGAGGTTGCCCGATGTCAGCCTGGAGGAGGACAACTACGCTAGAGCTAAACGCCGGGCCCTCTTGAATCTGGTCGCCGACGCTGCACTGCGGCACGATATGCCGATACCCGATGCTCCACGGTTCGTCGCGATGACGGTTGCTCAGCACAAAGAGCAATTGCGCAAAGAGCTCCGCATCATGGAACGCCGGGAAGAGGCAGTTACGGAAGAGAACGAACGCCGAGCGCAAGTCCGTAGGCAAGTGGCAATCGCCAAGGCGTCCAACAACCTTCCCGTACTCTGCGGCCGATGCTCCAAGCTGATCGTCGGTCTGACGAAATGGGAATGGTACAAGGCGCACAGCGAGGATTGTCTCTTCCGCGCGGTGCTCTGGCAGGAAATGTGCCAGGACAATCCCGACTGGCAACGAGCCTGGAAGCTCCGCAAGGAAATGACCAGACCCACCGTGGAGACTGCACCGGCCGACGTCGAGGACAGCAAGACCAAGACGCAGCTACAAGACGAGTTCAACGCCAGCGACATGGCCATTGCCGTCAACAACGAACGCGGTGCGCCGAGCTTGACCGGGCGGGCAGACTAACCGAAACGCGGTAGACTGTAGCCGCTTGCGTGGTATCGGGTCGTATCTCTGGTCCTTCGCAGAGAGCAGAAAGGACCAGGCAAATGTCACAAACGTCAAAAACAATCAGGCTCTCGCTATCTCCTCAGGCAATGGAGGTCGCTGGCAAGCTGCGGACTGCTTCCAAGGCTAGTCTCTTACAACATCGTGGCCTGGTAGCGGCCGCATCGCTGGACTTGTCCATGCTCGGCTTCCGTGACCAGATCATCGGCATCGCTATGGGAGTCGTCAAACACCCGAAACCAGTCGAACACTGGATCAGGCTCCGTAGCCGCTATCTGCAGTTTTGGGGCGGATACGTTCTGCGGCACATGACCAGGACCGCACCGGCGCAAGTCGCTGAAACCTTCCCCCAGTACACCGTGGGAATGATTCCCGCAAATGCATGACAACCGCGCTCTGCGCGGGACCAGGGATACGACCCGCCAGGCAAGAAGGAGCAAACATGCCCGGCAACCCGAAGTCGACGCTGATCGTGCTCAAGGACTTTTTCGGCTTCCGCAATGATTCTCCCAACAAGCTCAAGGAGTTCAAGGCGGAAGTGGATAAGTTCACTGATGACGAAAAGCTCGGACTCGCTCAGCTGGCAGCCAAGGAAATGGGGCTGCAGCAGGACGAGGTGAACTTTCCGCTCGCGTAGTGTATCCTTCCGCCGCTGAACGCCGAGTGCGGGCAAATGGGTCTTAGACCCGATGATAGCCCCCGCCGTTCAGCGTCGCATAGGAGGCACCAATGGGAGAGCTATTCGGAGCGTTCTGCACGCTCGTGTTCGTGGTCGCTATGTTCTTGGGGGCCATCTACCTGGCGTCGCTCGCCTGGCACGCTGGCTTCTAGGTGGGGCGCATCCTGACAGTGCTCCTGTTCGCCCTTCCTGTGGTTGTGGAACGCGGCGGATGCGGGGGGCAGGAGAAACCAGTGGACCGCTGCGCTTGCACGGAGCGGAGTGTATTCGAGCAGTGCGTCGCTGAGGGCGGTAGAATCGAGCCCGAGCGACCCGACTGCGAAGTCAAGGCTTGTTGCTATTGAGGGCGCAAGGCGTAAGGGCCCACGAAAGACCGCTGTTCTCACGACGGCGACCCCTGCGCCCACATTTTTGCTGTAGCCCTGCTGGGCGGGCGGAGTGGGGCTATCCCATGCCAGGGTGATCGGATAACCCCGAAGGTGCCATCTAACCTGGTTCCTTGGCATCAGCCCAGCGCTTTTCGGAGGAACCGTGACGCATCGGCAATACGAGATATTCTGGGCCTGCCTGACTTTCATCGCTGGAGTCCTGGCGATGCTCGCCCTGTTGCCATGAAGTACCTGGTTCAGTGCGGCTGTTGCGGCATGGGCTGGGGGTCTGATTACCCGCACCGCATCGCTGACTACGGATTACGTTGGGGATTGTGTGATCACTGTTGGAGGGAGCGTGCTCGATCACGAGATGAAAATCCGCGAGATCCAGGCCATGCTCAACGAGTACCGTCTGGCGAAAACTCGCGGCCCGCGAGACCTGGCAAGGAAGATCCGCAAGCTGATTGAGCTTCATCTCATTGCCTTGCAGGACAAGCTGGCCCTACAGAACCCGAATTGACCAGTCCGGGTATGGATCCAACCGGGTCCAATCAGTACAAACCGGCCCTACAATAGGGAGTCCCTGGGGTGTCAACGTGGCGACCGGGCCGCACTCGCAGTCAGGCGTGGGGTGCCGTCGTAGCTGCTTTGCGCCGCCATCTGGGGAGTCGTACCCCGGCAGGGAGCATACAGCAAAAACCGACCCGATGGCCTAACTAGCCAGTAACGACGGGTACCGCGAATCCAAAGCCCCGCGGCCTTGGACTGGTCAACCTTTCCTGGAGGAAAGCATGAAGAACAGAACAACCCGCAAGCGGATCGCGAATGCGGAAAAGCAGCATACTCGCGAGATGGAGCTTCTCCGCCTGGCCAATATGGGCGGCGCGCAGTATGGGGAGTGGCAGCCGCTCAAGCATCGGCCATTCGCTGGCCTCACGCTTCCGAAGTAGCGCCACGCGGTAGTCGCTCCAAGCTTCGGGTAAGCAGGCAAGGGCCTGGCGTAGCCACATCCCCGGAGTTAATCGCCCGGCATCCATGTGGTAAACTGGGTACTCCGTCCCGACAACGGAACCGTATTCCGTACACGCTACTTCGGATTCATCTGATGGCGGACGCGCCGCCTGGTCCTGTAGCACGAGGGATGAATGGGGCTCTGCCCTGGCGCGTGCCCTTAACAATCTCACACGACTGGAGGGAGGTGAATACAGATGCCCAAGATGACCGAGAAAGGCCTGCTCAATCAGGCGTGCCGCAACGGCGCAGTGATGCTACGTATCGTCAAGGATGCCTTCGAGAGCGGCAAGCTGGAAAAGGCGATCGCGGCTCGGGATCTGGCTCACGAGTTCGTGCAAGACGTGGACGCCATCCTGAATCCGCTGATCGAGGCCCAGAACGTGGCCAACGAGGCCAGAGCCGAAGCTGAACTGCGGCAGTAATCGCAGCCCCCGCAGGAGCCACGAACTCGCCGGACTTGGCCCCCGGCATTGCTTCTATTCAAGTCCGGTACGACGTATTGACGTCGGGTTTCCGGCGGGGTTTGCCGACCCTAAACGAAGAGGAACTCCGCCACTCGTCTTCTCGATCTGGGGCTGGTTCTGAGCCAGGTGCCAGAACGAGAGAAGGCCGTTTCTACCCCTTCCAACGGGCGAGACGGCCGCGCAGGGCAGCGGCTGCGTGATCAACGCTCTGCCCCCAGATAAGGGGCCACCCGGTTGTGCTGACCACCGGACTTAAAAGGCCAGCGAAACAAAGGAGAGGGCCGCGTGCTCTCCATAATCTCCGCGGAATTGTCATGGCAGGGACGTGTTCTGCCGCATCACGTTGTGCCCGTCGGTTCGAAGGCCCCGACAGAGAACAATTCGGGACGGATTGGCTGGACTGAGTCGCCGCAAGCCCGGTAACGGCCGTAAGGCTGCTAAAGGTGGCGAACTTCCGTAGCTATTCTGGATCCCCGTGGACTTTTCTCCGTCTAGTTGCCCGGCTTCATGCCGAGAGCCGCGAACAATGCCAGCCCAACGGCTGGAACGAAAAGCGGCAATTTGTTATAGGAGGGATGTCATGAGGGAATACGGGCCAGAGGGCTTCTGGTGGGAGCAGATGATGAAGGCCGGCCAGCGGGTCGAGCCGAGTCCGTCGCATGATGAGGCCTTTGCCGATTTCTACCAGCAGGTGATGGGCGAACGCCCGCCTGCGAAGTTCGTCGCCGTAACCTCGCCCACCATGGGGATCCTGCTCTGCATGCGCCATCGCAAGCGCGCTAGTGAGTGCGGCTGTCTGGCTGGAGGATACTGATGCCGGCCGCCATGGCTACAGTGGTCGTCCAGGTGAAGGTGTTTTATACCAATAGCCCAGAGAGGGCCAAGGCAGATCTGGCGGCCATGTTCAAGCATCTCCTTTCGAACAGGGTTTACGCGGGCCTGTCGCGTCAAGGATTGCCGCCCCCGCACCCGACTGTCGGCTGGGATTTCATTGATACCCCGAACACGCACACCAGGATCAAGCGGATAGAACTGAATCTACAGCTGCCGCCGAGGCCTCCCCATGCCTAACTTCTCCGCCGAGCACGAAGGATGCGCCAGGGTGCTGGTCGTGCTGGAGCTTCATCTGACCAGGCGCGCTGCCCATCTCGGCGTGCAAGACTCTTACATCCGCGACGATATCATCCACGCTTTTCTCCATCGCGCTCCCGGGGCCATTGAGACTGTTCACCTTCCGTCCGATGGCAATACTGCCATCAGGCGAATCATCCGTGAGCAGCCGATAGGACCGGAGGAGCCGCCCAGTGCCTGACCCACGCTATGCCATCATCGTGCTTAAAATGAGACTGGGTGCGCCTTCCATGACCGGCGAGGGGCCCGTAGCTACGCCGGATAATGTCAAGCTGAAGTTCAGGCGGATCATCGAGAGCTACGTGCGCCGTGGCGACGAGCCTTCCTGGACCCGCACGCCCATCTCGATCCGGGTGGTTCTGTTCGACTCTTCGGGCAGACCCATTGAGCAGGGTACGTAGGGCCATACGTCGGAATCCCTGTACGCCAGGCATATATCCGTGGTCCTGGCGCTTAACTTATGCCAACAGGTCATGTCCCAGAGCCACCCTGGACATCGGTGGTGGTTTTGCAGTTATTCGCTTACCGCCGGAACGTCTCCAACGGATCGGCCATTGCTGTTACCGAGGAGCAGATTCGGCAGATAGTGGAAATCGCCCTGCGTGATTACCAGGCCACCCACGACATGCGCACCAGCGTCGGGCTAGTCCTGCAGACGGCCATTCAGAGACCGGGCAGCGGCTCCAAGGTGCTGCGGGTCATTATCGACAAGGGAGCACGCCTTGGCTAAGTATCTGGCGCTCCGGCGCTATCCGGCCGATTTTCAGACCCAGTGTGGCCACACGGTCACCAATGGCTTCGGCGCTCCGGTGGGCTCTGGATATGCCAATCCGACGGCGTTCTATTCCGGCTCCGGATCTGGCCACACGCTAGCTGGCGCAGGGAACATCGGGCAGTGTGGTGCCGATGGCTGTCTGGCTATCTGTCCGGATTGCCATCAGCCGATCGTGCCCTACAGGAAAGCTAGCAATAGCGGCCGCATCACCATAGGCGGTCAGACTCTCGCCCTATTCAGCGGGCAGTGTCATTCTACCTGTCCGGGAATCCTTGCCAAAGGAATACAGGCGACGGCTCAGGCATCTTCGCCCATTCCGCCGCCGGGTTCGTATGGGCCCGCTCGCCAGGTCCAGATTCCAACACAGACGCACAAGGGCATTGCGCCAGCCGACCCGGACAGGCGGGCCGCTTTTGTGATCAAGCTCCGGGAGCGTGTCAGGCAGGGTATCTACACCGCCCAGGCCCAGGGCCACTCGATGAACGGGGTGGCGGTAGTGGACCTGGACTCGGCTATCGGCGTCATGAGGGACAAATGTTCCGTTTGCGCGGCGGATTTGGCTGTGGGCCTGAGAGAGTTCTCGGACCCTCCATATACGGGAACGGCTGTGGCCTTCCCTTGCAAGCTGATGGCGAAAGGGAGGAAGCCGTGAGCATGATTCATCAGCATCGAGAATTCAGCATCGCCAAGATGGCTAGACTCTGCAAAGACACGGAGTGCTTCGGCGAGTTTACCATCCGCCGGGTGCCCATCATCAGCGGAGGCAGCGAATTCTTCTTCTACGTTGGGGCGGAAGTACATCGCACCAACATGAACCGGTATAGCTACACCGAGGTCGGCATCCGCGACAAGTTTGAGGACGCCTGGAAGATGTCCTACGGCAAGGCCAGGGAGCTGGTGAGCAAGAACAAGCTGGCCTTTGTCGTCATCGCTTACCGGGTCTCACCCGCTTACGATCGCCGGCTGGCCGTGGTCTGTCCGCCGGCCTGGACTAGCTACCAGATGTGCGAGGAGGACAACGATGCCGAGCATGTCGGCGGATGACTTCGTCCGCGAGCATGGGGTCTCTGTGATGTGTGACCGGGTGAAGGAGAATCCTCGCCTGATAGTCCCCAATGACTACTGGGGAGAGAACTGGGTGCACTGGAAGGTGGTTCTCAAGCGCCGTCGGCTGACCCGGTCGACCTTTACCGTCTTCTTCAGTACGACACGCGGCGCGATGACGACGCCCACGGCGGCGGAAGTGTTGGACTCATTGGCCCTTGACGCCCTGTTGGCCGAGCATCCGCAGACCCCACAGGAACTGCGCGCCGAGCTCAATCTGGGCGGCGAGCATGCCCTGAAACACATCGAATCCTGCAAGAAGAGAGCGAACGGGCTCAAGCGCGTCTTGGGCATCGGCCCCTTCAATACCTTGCTCTACGGTACCAGGAGAATTCTCACTCGCACGTAGGAGGGATTTCATGCCAGAGCTACCCGGTCCGCCGCCTGCCGCTGACCGAACCACGCTTGCGCCGCCCGACACGCCTGGGCCGCCGGAACCGGAACTCAGCCTGGAGACGCTATTCGCTCTGTATCCGAAGTTCCGCTGTCCTGGCTGCCATCAGAACATCGAACATGAGCCCAGCTGCCCGGACTGCAAGCTCTGCGTAGCCTGCTGCTCTTGTGTCATCTGCGAGCACTGCGGGAAGAATACTCCCAGGGCTCCCTGTACGACCTGTCGGGCCTGCGTGGAGTGCTGCAAATGCTGGGTCTGCGAAGTCTGTAGCGCCCGCCGTCCACAAGCTACCCGTAAGTGCGGCCGGTGCGGTGGGTGCCAGGGTACGGGCTGCTGTGGCTGCTGGCAGTGCGGCGGCTGTTCGTTCTGGCAGAGCCGTGGAGATTCGCCATGTCGGCGTTGTGGCGCCTGCATTAACTGCTGCGCGTGTATAGCAGTCCGCCATCTCAATCCGCGCAAGCCGACTTTCCACCTGGTTCCGGTGGGAGAGAAGGACATTCGCGCCGAGAAAGACCGGAAGGGGCCGCCGATCGGGTATCGGGTAGAGAACCCCAGCGAGCGTTTCCTGGCCACCGAGATCGAGGTCTCCGGAGTGCTGACCGGCGGCAATACCCACACTGCCCGGGTAGTGAAGAAGTGGGGCGGCGCCATTGTCGGCGACGGATCGGTACCGAACGGATTTGAGATCAATACCGCTCCGGCAGCAGGCGACGTCTTCATTGCCGAGCTCCAGGAGATTTGCGAGGCGTTACAGAAGGACGGAGCCTACGCCGATACCAACGCAGGCGCTCATGTCCACGTCGACGCGCGCGACTTCCAGTTCTACGACATGCGCCGGCTGGTCTTCCTCTACGCGAAAGTGGAGGACGGCCTCTACGGCCTGGTCGCCCCCGGAAGGCTGCATAGCGACTACTGCCATCCCTGCGGGGAACTGTACACCAAGAACCTCCGCAAGGGCCTGGTGCCGAAGGATAACAAAGTGGTCTTGCTGAAGAATATGTACAACCTCAGCTCGGCTCCGGACCGGCAGATCAAGGAAGTGAGGCGGAGCAAGGGGAGTACGCCCAATCGCTATTACGGGCTCAACCTGCATTCCTGGATGTACCGGGGCACCATCGAGTGCCGGACCATGCACGGGTCCACTGACGCGACGAAGTTGACCAACTGGGGGATTCTCTGGGCGGCCATCCTCGACCACGCGATGAAGATGACCGAGAAGCAGATCGAGGCGCTGAACAAGCGGCCCATCGAGCTCCTCTACGACATTGCCCCCACCGACGAGCTGAAGCAGTGGGTGGAGAATCGCTGGGCATTTTTCCACAGAGACAGGAGGTAAGTGATGTGCGGTATTTTCGGCTGGTCATTGCCGGACGGGGTCCTGACGCCAGAGCAGCGGGCCGTATTGGCCTTTGCCCTGGCGCTCAAGAATGACGACCGGGGCGGAGACTCCTGGGGAGCCTACGTGCTCAATGGCTCAGTGAACATCGCCCGGGGCCTGGGCAAGAGCATCGGGAATACCAGGTGGCCGGAATTGGCCAAGGACGCCAAGGTGTTGATGGCCCATACCCGGAAAGCAACCAGCGGAAAGATCATCATCGAGAACGCGCATCCGTTCGAGATCGGTAACGTGGTGGGGGCACACAACGGCTGGATCACCAACGAAGACGACCTGAACAAGCGCTACTCCCGGAACTTCGATGTCGACTCCATGCACATCTTTGCCCATATCCAGAAGGGCTGGCGACTGAACGAGCTTCAGGGGGCGGGCGCCATCGAGTACACCAACAAGCGCAAGTGGCCAGGAAGAGTAAATCTCTGCAAGGTCTCCGTCGGCGGCGATCTGGCGATCTGTGGCCTGGGCCAGGGGATAACGACCTGCAATGGAATCATCTGGTCTAGCACGGACTTCGCGCTGCGCTTTGCTCTTGACGCGATCGGGCTCTCCGGGCAGTATTTCCCCTACAAAGTCGAGACCGGCAACATCTACTGCGCCGAGAACGGCAAGCTCGGCCTGCAGTCAAAGAAGCACTTCTTTGCCGAACCTGTCTCCTGGAGCAAGACCCCTTACTATGGCACCGGTACCAGCTACATGACCCCGATGTACGACCGGAAGGAAGAGTGGGATGGCGGTTTCGAGCGCCTGCATGTCTGCTGCCGGCACTGGGATATGGGCCGGGCCATTCTCATTGAGAAGGACTACAAGGCCTATGTCGAGCGGGGCGCACTGAAGCTGTCCATCGATACCGCCGGCAAGGAAGAGACCAGGCCGGAGGAGGTTGAGGTAGCTGCCGACACCGAGCGGCCGATCGGCTTCAGCATCGATCACGCTGAAGCCCTGATGGCAGGAACCGAACAGCCAGAGCCGGAAAAGACCGTCACAGAGCCTGTCGTAGTCACCGATGGCGATGCGACCCAGAGCGGAGCCCAGTAATGCCTGTAGCAATTAGCCCCGAGCCGGTGATATTCCACGAAATTCCCCTCCTCAAGCTGGACATGGCCCTCGGCCTCTTGCGTCGAGCCTACAAGGGCGACGTCGACCGGAGCGCCCGCTGGCTGGTGGGCCTGATTCAGAGTGGACTCGTCGTCAGGGGCTCTGAGGCGCAATCCGAACTGATGAATTGCGTCACGCACTCCGGCTGGCATAACAACCAGACAAAGGCCATGGCGGCATTGATCGTCTCCGAATTCCGGCCAGAGGCGATCGTCTACGACGCACAGGGTCGTCCGTTCAGCCAGACCCCTATCCACAACAGATGGCGCGAAGTAGTCGTCGAAGCCATGGCTAAGGACATTCGCCAGCAAGTCGCTGTGGGCTATGGCATATCCATCAAGTATCCGGTCACCGATCAGCGCTTCACGCCGCTGCCGGACGAAGCGGCGCGACGACGCGCCGCGGAGGTGCCGTTCCCTTTTCAAGGTAACAGGGGTATCGCGACCGGCGACCCGGATCCCTTTCGAACCCGCGTTCCGCGAAATTATCCGCCGGCGGGTGCAGGTTCTTCACCGGCGGCCGCCGCCAGTGGTGGACTGACGCTGTCTTCGCAACCGACGTACTTCGGCAGCCAGGGCCTGTCCGGAGGGTTGTCAGCCGTAGGGTACTCGAACCTCCAAGCGGTGGTCGGCTCGGCGTACGCGACATTTCCTAGCGCGTCCTCGTCGGTCACTTCGGGTACGACGACATTCGATCCTCTCCTCGGGCTCCTCGGGTCCATCAGAGGTTACTAAAACCACCAAGAAAGGAGGTGAAAACATGCCCTCTACCAACCAGGCCGACGTGCGTTCGGCGCGCCTAGTTGTGTTTCCGGTCCTCAATACCAGCTACAAGCTGCGCATCGCCAAGAAGCACTATGCTGCTTCGGCGAAGTCGCATCGCGCTGCTGAGCTTGCGGCCCTGAGCACGGCGCTGGACAAGATCGTCCAGGGGTCCCGCAATCTGGAGACCCGCAAGGCCAACGTGGCCGAAGTGAAGCGCGCGGTGAAGTCGATTCTCCGCGCCCAGAACATGACCCGGAGCTTCTAGTCCGGCTGTTCTGAGCATGGTGTAGGTCAACCCGGTAGCGGATGGATATGTACCAAGCCAGGGAACTGGCCCCCCGAAATGCGTAGTTACAGAGTAGGGGGAGGCCTGGCGGGACAAGTGCGGATTTCCTCCTCGGGGGATCCACCGCCGTACATCAACAGCTGCCGCCGGGTGCCGTTCGGCTTAGTACAGGGAACTGAGTACGGGATGTACGGCCTGAAAGGCCTAGCCGGAAAACTTCCCGGGAACGGCCGGTGAGACGCTCGCCTGGGGTGACGGCAACCAGGCAACCCTTTCTGGAGGAAGCATGAGCGATAGAGACAGCAGGCTGGGCCCGTTCGGGCTCCTGGACACGGAGACGGTCGAGCGTATCGGTCTTTCGGAGGCGGCACGCAGAACGGCTGCTCACCTGGAAGTACGCATGACCATCCCCTTCAAGAGCGACACCGAGAAGATGCAGGCCAAGGAGTGGCTGATTCAGCTGCGGAAGATGGCGAACAGCCAATGAACCAAGACAAACGTCGGAGTCCGCCAGGCTGTCATCATTGCTGGCATACGGCCAGGGGGCCGCTTCTAATGGTCATTCCCGACGGCTGCATCGCACAGAGGTGCTGTCTCTGCGGCGGCTTGCGCACCGTTCATCGAGAGCATGTGTGGGGCTCAGAATAAGCAGTTGACAGGATATCCACATTCATGCGAATGGAGTCACTATGAAGTGCGTTGTGTGCGGGTGCGTCCGCGAAGAGCACGAGCTCTTGCTGGGGCTCCTGGCGCTCGCTGAGCTTATGCCCACAGAACCACAGACCAAGAACCCCGATACCGATTTCCTCGGCGATTACCTGCCGGAACCTCCGACCTGGATGGACGAGGCGCCGCCGCCAGAGGAGGAGCCAGAGAGCTATGACGAAACTGTGGAGCCAAATCCTGGCGAACGCCAGGAGAGCCCAGGAAGCCTTGTCGAACATGGACCAACCGAGCCCGAAGATGACATCCTCTTCTAAGCCGTTCAATCCGCTGATGAAGCGCTGTCCGCGCTGCGAACAGGCCAAGCCGATCCAGGAGTTCGTCATCCGTAGCAGCAGCCCGACCGGACACGGGTCCTGGTGCAAGATTTGTCACAATGCCCACACCGTGGAGACATGGCGGCGCGGGCGCAAAGCGATGATCGCCGTACAGGCGATCCAACGAAAGGGGGTGAAAGAGAAGATGGCAACTCGTCAGTACGAAATCGAAGGCGTTCGCTGGACCCCGTTGCAGGACATCGCCAAGGAAACGGGGCGGAATATCACTACCGTCACGTCCAAGGCGCAGAGGTCCGGCGTCACCATGAAGTTGATTCAGCCCGCTCCGTTCACCCGGAAGCTGAGCATGATCAAGAGCGAAGACACGGCCAAGCTGATTGCTACCCTCGCGGAAACTGTGCGATACGGTAAGCGCAAGCATCGCCGGACGGCGGTCAATGGCGCTCCGGCGCCGGTCGCTACGGCTCCGGCTACGGCTGAGTCAGTGGATACGGCCGCGTTCCTGGTCACGCTGCGGAAGCTGAAGCAGCAGGCCGACGTGCTCGATATCGACCTCGCGTCGATGGATTTCTCGGGCGGCGAAGCGAGCTTCGAAAGGACGAAGCGCGAAGTCGTGAAGCTGTAAGGGCGTTGGGCGGGGAGACCAGCAACGTGAATCGACACGAGAGAGTGGCGGTCTCCCTCCTCGACTGGCTGCTCGATTGGCTGGTCGGGCTGAAAGAGACCCTAGGGGATAAGCACCCGGGGCTGAACCTGGCCATCCGGACCGCCGCGAAGGCGAGAGAACTCATTGTCTTAGAGGGCGACGACGAGCCGCCCCAGCGAACAAAGGAAAACTAATGCCGAGACTGTCTACTATATTAGCCACTGTCAAGAGCTATTACCCGCAAGTGGAGCGCGTAGTCGACGCGACCAGCAGGATGGCGATCAGGGTGGGGAGGGCTGACTTCTCTTCCGGTAAGCGCGCCGATCCCAGTGGCTGTGCCCTGGCGAGAGCCTGTCAGCACACCACCGGGGTGGATGGGGCGCTGATTACCAGGTCGGTCGCCTACATCATCGATGGCGGCACCGCCATCCGCTACCGCATCCGCACTCACGACCGCGCCAAGATCCGCATGTTCGACAAGCGGGGAGATTTCGCTCCGGGCGACTACGTGTTGCGTCCGCCGGTGGGGTACTGGGAAAAGCTGGGCGCCAACAAGGGGCAGGACTGGGGGACCCCGGCAAGCGGAAAGGGGAAGCCGTACAAGGGCCCCAAAGCCTGGTCTCAGGGCATCCGCAAGCTGAAGATGAAGCCGAAGGCGAAGGCCTAAGGCATCGGCAGGGCCACTACCCGCAGCCAGTCTCCAGTGTCGCGGACGAACTTGAGTCGCGCCCTGTCTGGCTCGGGGAAGTACAGCTCCACCACCGCCTCCGCGTCTAGCTCGTCCGGGTAGAACGGAGGGCGGTGGTTCCCCATGAAGGAGAGCATATTGCTCCTCTTTACCCGGGGATAGCCGTCAGGGAAGAGAGAATCTTGCTGTGGGTCGCGAAATCTGTCGCCGCTCACGGAGAAGGAGGAAACATGCGCGCGTTCGGAAAGTCAAGTCCTACCAGTGCCTTTATTGGCCTGATTGGGCTATTCCTGGTCCCGGCGGCGGTGGCGGGAGCCATCAAACTGCCAGTCTGGCTGCTGGATGTCCCGATGTCCCCACAGGCAAAGATGGCCTCGCTTGCCGTAGCCGGAGCCCTGGGGGTCTTCTGGCTAATCGGTTTCTGGTTCTTTTGTGAAGCCGAAGTGGCGTAAGATCAAGAACCCTCACTGTGCCCATAACGACGAGTGGGAAGAGCTAGAACACTACCGCTCCCTGTTGATCATCGGACACTGGAGTCTCCTGTTGCCGTTCCCTCAGTTTGACCACTGGGACGACTACCTGCTACCGGAAGCGTTCGTCCGACCCTAGACATCGTGTGGCTCGTAGCAGTGCTGCTTACAGGCGTCGCGGTCCTTGTTGGAGTCGTTCAGGCACTTGCGACAAGCGTCGTCAGCGGCGCAGTCGGCGTACGAGCCTCCGCCGTAGCAGCGCTCAAAGCGCTCGCAGTTCTCTGTATCGCACCATTCCTCACACCCCTGCGGCGGGTCATGGACCTCGGCGCCGGTCGTGCCGGGATGGGCGAGCAGTAGCCAAATGACCGCCCAGGTCAGGCAGGAACCGCGGCGGGCTCGCCGTTAGCGGCCTCCAGCTTCTTCGCTTCCCTGGCCTTGGCCTTGTTCCTCGCCTTCTGGTAGTGGCTGGCGCAGAATCCCTTGGCGACCACCGGCTTCGGGCAGCCTTCGATCTTGCAGGCGTCGCTCTTGGCCGGCCCCCCAGGCGTCACCAGGCCCTTCAGCTCTTCCGCGAAAGCGGTGATTGTCTGGCGGGCGATCTTCTCGGCGAAGATTTCCGCGTCTGCCCGGATAGCTGCCTTCAATGCTTCAACGTTCATGACCGCTCCTTCATAGGTCTGGGGGCCAGGCCTGCCAGACGGTGATCTCTGCTCGTGGATTCTGCTTGTCGATTCGCTTTTTCACCGACAGGTCAACTACCTGGGAGTCGCGAAGGTAGGCGATTCGTTCCAGTGCGTCAAGCTCCAACTTGACGGGCCCATCGATGTCTCGGCTTAGGCTGCTGAAGTAGTGCACTAAGTGGACTTCCTTTGGCCCGTCGACCGCCCAGCCGTCCGGGAGTGCTCCAGTCGCCGCGATGGCCACCCTGTTCTTCCAGGTCTTGCCCTGGTCGGTCATGTAGAACCGACGGCCTCGGCCTCGCTTGTAGACCGCGTTTTGTCCGAGCGGATCTCCGTAGACCAGAAAGTGAAACGAACGGGCAACCGGAATCCCCGGCCCCGCGCTGAACCTGACGACCCTCATTTCAGGCCCCGGAGGATCTCAGCGGCCTTTGCGGCGCCCTCTTTTCGTGGAGTGCGCTGATTCGCCAGCTTGTCCCACCGGTTGAACATCAGCTGGGTCTTCTGGATCCCCGAAGAGCTCCGGGTTGCCGCTGATGAGCCGGGTCCAGCGGTTGAACCAGAACCCCCGAGACCCTCCCGGCAACGGCTCAGCCAGTTGACGAAAAAACGATAGTGCCAGGTCAGCCTCTGTGCCGCGACGATCTCTTCCCATTGGATGGCCCTCCACAGCTCCTGGAGAATGTCGATGTCGGGAAAGGTACGACGTAGTCTCGCCTCGACCTCTTCCGGGTTGGCGATATCCGGCCAGTGCTTGCGAATCAGGCGGACGAAATCGGATTCCATGCCTCAAACAGTCAAGCAAAAATTGCCGCGCGCGTCAAGAAATGGTCGTTGACAGGGATTCGCGCGAGGTGGTAGAAAGTGGAGATATGCCGAAGACCCGCTGGACGAAGAAGCGGTTGGAAGCAGTCCTGTACGCGATCGATGACTGGGTGGAGTGGCGCAGGGTTGAGGAGATGCCACTGCCCGTAGACAGCGATGAGCTTGGTGCTGGCCGAACCAGGCTGATGGAAGAGTTGGCCGATCGAAGCAGAGCAGTGAACACGGAAACGGAGACGACATGAGGACGTTCGTGGTGGACAAGTCGAAGTGGCTCAGGGGCGAGGGCGGCAGCGCTTCATATCTTTGCCGGCCGAGCGATGGAAAGATGTGCATTCTCGGACTCTTCGGAGAATCCCTGGGCATCCCCCGGCAGGCGATGAAGGGGCAGAAGCGACCGGGGGCAGTGAAGTCTTCGCTGTGGCCGCACTGGCTATTTAACCTGGCCGACACCGAATCTCCGGACAGCAATGGCCTGATTGCCGACAACGATGCTGGGAATTACTGGAATCTGGACGCAGAGCAGGCCCGACAGAAGCGCATCCGCGATCGGTTCGCCAAGCACGGCATCGACGTCCTGTTCGCAGACCCCGGGTAATTCATGACCAGTTCGCCCAGCATCAAGGAATTGGCGACTGCCCTGGCTAAGGCCCAGGCGGCGTTCAAGATGGCGGAGAAGAGTGCGCTCAATCCGCACTTCAACCGCACGTACGCCACCCTGGCCGCGACCATCGACGCCTACCGGATACCGCTGTCGGAGAACGGGCTGGCTCTCGTTCAGCTCACGCAGCCCTCCGACGGGATGACGGTAACGGTAGAGACCGTGCTCCTGCACAACAGCGGAGAGTGGCTCGCCAGTACCTTGACGCTGCCGGCGGACAAGGCGACGCCGCAGGGCTTCGGCTCTGCGCTCACCTACTGCCGGCGTTACGGGCAGGCGGCCATGCTCAATCTGGCTCCGGACGAGGACGACGACGGCAACGCCGCCGAAGCCGCGACCGCCCAGCGGGCCGTGCCCACGCCAGCAAGACCTACCCCTACCCCGAGACCTTCGGGGACCCCATCTCTGCAGGGTGCTCAGGCCAGGCCGGTACCTCCCCCTCCAGTCGCACCGACCCAGGCCACCCCTGCGGAGACCTTTGAGAGTCTGAAAAGCGCTCTTGAGAAAACTACTCCCGGAGCTGAAGGCCGGCAACCCCGGCTGGAACTCTCCAAGCGGGTCCTCAAGGCGCAGAAAGACAAGGTGATTACCATCCCGCAGCTGGAGGAATTGCGGGGACTTTACGACCGACTCGAAAAGATGGTAAAAGATGGACAAGCATCTGCAGCGGCGGTGGAGGGAAAGCAGCAAGACCTGGGCACACTGCGTTAAGGTCAGTGGCGGAGGCCAGGGGCGAAGAGCCAGTAGCGGATGGGGATGTTGTGCGTGCAGGACCTACAATGCGTCTGGACGGATGCACTGTAGGCGCTGCGGCCACCAGAGGTGTCGGGATGATGGTACAGGTCAAGGTTGAGCAAGCGCGGCTGGAGGAGTTGCTAGAGTACATCGTGGGCTGGGAGAAGGATCCACAGGTTGCCTTTGCCCTGTTGATATGTGGGGCAGCGGCCATCGCCAGGGATATCGGGAAGCACGATTGTGAACAGTTTGTCCACAACGCAAAGTGCGCCTTCGAGGCCACCCCGAAAGCGCTGTTGAATGCAGCACCGGGTGGAACAACGTTTGACGCATAGGAAGGGGAAAACCATGAAGATGCTCATCGCAATGATGCTGGTGGCTGTTTCGGCGTCCGCCAACATCGTTGACAGCACGTATACTGTCGTGCCACCGGTAACAGGCAGCCAGTGCCCAGCGATCCAACCAGACCTGCCTCCGGGGTACAACTGCTACTACGTCGCCCTTGGTGGGTTCACCGACACCTACCAGTTCAACGTGCCCATCGATGCGTTCTACTCATTCGCTGTCAACGGCAACCACTGGCGCAGGTACGTCAGCAGCGGACGGGCGCACGTGACCTACGCCGAGGACATGACCATCACCAACGCGGTGGTGGTCGATGCGGCCGGTAACATGGTGCTGCAACTCGAGTTTACCGGTTACGTCGTCGTAGGATCCAGCACGCAGGATGACTGGGCCGGGCTCGTCCAGCTTCCGCCTGGTGACTATTCGTTCCTGATTACCGGCTTCGTGACGGGTAACAGGCCCGGCGTGTACGGCTACGACATCCACGACCCGACACCGATCATCGTCGACTAAATGAGCCACCGGCTTCCCACCTTCTCCTCCCTCGACCGGGCCAAGCGCTGTCCTGGTAGTTGTGCGCTGCCACAGGCCAAACGGGAAAGCATCTATGCCGACAAAGGCCACGCGATCCACGACTTCGTCCTCTCGAAAAAGAGGGGGGACGCGAAACTCCCGGAAGTCCCGGAGAAATACCAGGCCCTCTGCGAGTCAATCGACATCGAGGCCATCCCCACCGGCAACTACGAAGTGGCTTTCGGGCTCGACGTTGATACCGGGATGGCGCGTATCCTGGGCCAGAACCTCAAGCGCGAATACCCGGTCGACCTCCGCTCCGGAGAACTGATTGGCTCGGCGGATATCTACAATCACGTCAAGATCGGCGAAAAAGACGCCATCTACATTGGGGACGTTAAGACCGGCCTTGCCGCTCATGTGCCTCCCGTACGTGATTGTCTGCAGGTGGGAGCAGCTGCCGTGGCTGCCGCCCGGCTGGAGGGAGTGGATATCGCCGTTAATGAAATCGTACGCATCAAGGATAATGGCAGTGTCACACGGGAGACCGCGATACTAGACCGCTGGGCCCTCGACGCCGTCGAGTTGGAATTGACCGAGCTGGTCCGGGCGGTGCGCTTGCAACTGGAGGTGGCCGATGCCGGCGGCCAGGTGACGGTACTGGAGGGGGATTGGTGCCAGTTCTGCGGGGCCTTCTCTCACTGCCCCGCCAAGAAGAATCTGGCCATGGCGCTGGCTGACCCGGAGGGGCTGGAGCGGGAGATCATGGGGGCTCTCACGCCTGCCTCCGCGCCGGTAGTGTTACGGAAGATGAAAGCCGCCCAGGCGGTTCTCAACAAGATCCGCAGCGCCCTTTACGGCTATGCCGAAACGCAAGAATTCGATGCGGGGAACGGTCTTGTACTGGGGCCGATTGACATCGTCTTCCCCACGCTCGACGCCCCGCTGGTACACCGCATCCTCGCCCGGGATTACGGGAACGAGGTCGCCGGTAAGGCCGTCCAGTGGAAGACCAGCAAGTCGGCCGTCAAATCAGCCCTCCGGGGGGCCGTCAAGTACGGGGCCCTCGCCAAGGCGCAGGCCGCAGTTCTAGACGAGCTCCAGAGCGATGGGGGAATCATCGAGGTTGTCAAGCAGGAGATTCGGGCCCACAAGCCCGGGAGAGACAGGCAGGAAGCGGATGACGACTAGCGCAACGTACTAGGGCAGATCGATGCCGGTGCTGAAGAGAAACCGCCAGGCGTGGTCGCTGACGAATGCCTTGGAGAATCCAGGGCGGAAGTAGCCGTTGAGGAGCTTCCCCAGAAACGACACGCTGGCCTTTTGCGCCCCGGGGTCGACAGTGACGTAGAAGTCAGCGCCCAGGGACTTCCAGGTCCCGGGATTGTAGGTGAATCCATAGCCGATGCCGGGAGCGAAGGCCGCTTCCATTTTCCCCGTCTGCAGATTGAACGCGGCCAGGGAGAGCGCGATGCTGGGGCCGACACAGAGCTTCCCGCTCTGGATACAGCCTCCGAACTGGGGAGGCGCCGGAGGAGCCTGTGCGAATGCGCCCAGCGAGAGCAGGGACACGACCAAGAGGACCCAGAGGGAGACGAATCCCTTGGGCTTGTCGACGATGATCGGGGTAGGGTCTGGCTTCACCAGGCCCTTGCCGAAGTTGAGCGCTAGCCAGGAGATAACCTTGCCCACCTTCGTGTAGGGGGGGACGAAGTGGGCGAGCAAGCTGGCCAGCGCGCCGAGAGCGCTCAGGCCGACAATGGTCTTGTCGAGCCATGGGACTCCGGTCGTGAGCGGGGTATCCATCATGGGCTCCCTTCTATGGGGTAGTGAAATGGGCTACCGCGTTGATTCCCGGATCGGTAGTACCACAGGCCGTCGCCACACTCCAGGTCAGTGTAGTCCCAGCGGGCACGGCTGCTTTCGTGACCGTACAAGCATCGATACGGCCGGCTACGGCTGTTGCGCAGCTAGCCCCGGCGGTGCAGGTCAGATAGACATTGCCGGCTCCGCAGGTCACGCCATCGGAGCATAGCTTGGCGACAAAGGTGCCGGTTCCGGCTCCAGCGATGTCATGGGTGATCGTAGAGGCGGCCGTCACCGTAGATGCGTTGGTGACGATCGTTTGCGCGAAAGCCGTTGCGCCAGCAAGGTTGGCGGCATTGTAGGCAGAGAAATCGTGCTCAGAACCGACACCACCGCCGTTGCAAGTCCAGGCGCCATTGAGCCGCGCCGCAAATGCCCCGGTTCCGCCTCCCGCGCAAGTGGGAGTTGAAGTGCAGTCGGAGCAGTAGGTGATCGTGCCGTTTGATGGGGAACCGAGCCCGGCCTGGGTTCGCGCCCCTGGTAGAATCAGGTCAGCGTAAAGGATTGCAGCCCTGGAACCGGCCGCCCCGATGTTAACCGTCGCATCACTGTTCGGAAGAAGCGCACCAGTGGGGCCGTTGAGATACCAAGGAATCGTAAGTGCCGTATTGTAATTGATACCGAATTGCAAATTAGCTGGGCCAGCAATGGTTGTGGTGGCCAGGGTTCCCGTACCCTTCAATGTCGTGTTGCAGGTGTCCGCACCGCTAGTACGTGTACACCACTCGATCGTATTGGAGGTTGAAGATCCGAGGTATTGCCTCAGCATGTCGGTAGACGCAGTGCCCTGCCCGGCGATCGCCGTGTAGGAAGTGGGGGTATCGGCTAGTCCGAACCCGCCCCCACCCTGCCCGGCATTGTACTGCATCGAGAACATACCTTGACCGCCGACGATATCTATCTGGTTGTTGGGCGCGCCAGTGACGGTGACTGGTCCTGCGTTGACCTGCTGAACCCGGATCGCGTAGTTCGCGATCGTCCCGGAGAAGCGATTAAGCAGGCCGTTGGTGTTGTTGCCCTCTACGTGGTCGTAGAGGACGGCAGTGCAAGCCCCGCCGGCCGTGCCCTGTTCTAGCCGACCAAGCTTGACGTAGTTGTAGGCCCCGTGATCCCGGTAGCCGTAAGTACAGGTGTTGGGTTGATTGATTGCCAGATATTCGAAGACCTCGGATGCCCCCTGATCGATATTCACCCCGAACACGTTGGATGTACAATTCACGATGCCAAAATGATTGGCATTCGGTGCGTCGGCCAGAACATCCGAACTGAACTTGATACAGCCGTCTACGTTAGACAAATAAATATTGTTCAAATCACTGAAGTAAGTTCCCGCCTGAGATCCAGTTTCTGAGTGCAGCCAGAGCCCCCACGCCCCGGACGCTGAAAAGTTAGTAATCGCAACGTTCTGCACAACCCATCGCGCGGCGGCCTGCATATTGATGCCGGTAGTTCCGCTGGATGTGCCCTGCAAAGTGAATCCGGCAAGAGTGACGTTAGACGTAAGGGTCGTTGGCGTGGCTGGCGCGATGCCGGAAGATGATCCGGAATAGGTGATAATGGTGAGACCAATGCCGGCACCGATCAGGCCATCGCCGGACGTGACGGTGAGAGAAGTGGTAATTTTATAGGTACCCGGCGGCATATAGACTGAGACAGATCCGGAATCCAGGGCGGCCTGAATCGCAATCGTGTCATCCGCCACCCCGTCCCCAACCGCCCCGAAGTCCTTGACGCTGACGACATCCCCCAGCTTGCTGTCGCGAGATCTGGCCTTGCATCCGACGCCCTTGCATTTATAGGGTGGATTTACCGGCCCGGGACGGGCCACGGCTACCGCCAGAAGCGCAGCTAGCCATCGCATCTAGTAGCCCTCCATGAAGCGGATGTTGTTGGCCACCGAGGAGGCGGTTCCGATTGCCCAGAGCTGAATCGCCGGCCCTAGGTCGAGCTGGATATTGGTAAGCGCGGGGAGCGGAATCCCGTTGTTGACAGTGACCTGGTTGTCGAACCCGATGAACACGTCCGTTGTGGCGTCTATATTCCAGACCGTGATTCCGAACCGGTTGCCGAGACCGCCAAAGCTGACCGCAGTAGCCTGCGCGGTAGCAGACCCGTACTTCGCCGCTTGTCCGAAGAAGGCCATCTAGAAAGCTCCCGTGAGCCCTTTGGTTGGCGAAGAGATGGTGTCCACCCGGACAACCGTATCCGGACTGTTAGATAGACCCCAGTGTGTCGGCATCTTGAGGAACCGACGAGGACAATAGTTGGCGGGGCCGGCGTAGATGACGTTCCCGAAGAAGCCCGTAATGGCGATTGGATTCATTATGCGCTCTTCTGTAGTTCAGGAATGACCAGCAGCAGCTTATCATGCCCGTCCGCCATGTTCTCTCGGACTGGTCTGTTGACAATAATACATCCGTGCGACGCGGACCCAGGGTGCTCGATGCCGTCTCCGTGAACCATGAAGCCGAAACGGCCAAATGTCTGCGTGCCGCCCAGGGGAACCAAATGCAGCGCTACCGGCCCGTGCTTGTCGTCTTCCGCCTCCGCGCCGATCAGATAGGCGCCCTGTGGTATGGGCCCCAGCCCGGGCTTGTCCTGCTGCGCCGGGTCGTTCTTTGCGACGCCGTAGCCGGAGTATCCGCTCGCCACCTTGAGGGCGTTGTGATACAACTCGCCGGTCTGTTGCCGGTAGATCCACATCAGGTTGGGTCCGGCTCTGGTGCCGGCTCCTTGTGGGCCTTGCAGAAACAGAACGGATGCGCCGGGTCTGGATAGAATACCCCGAGCAGCTCCTCCTCGAAGAGCGCCTGGCATTTCGTCTCGCAGCCGGGCCAGACGACCTCCATCTGCGGCGAAGGGCGCCTGGGCGCGCTCGCGCAAGAGGTGATGAGAATAGCCGCGACGACGCCGGGGATGTTCATAGCCTCTTTTTACGCCTGAGCTCCTCCATAAGTCTAGCGTTGCGCTTGAGCAGCTTGAGGTTCTCGGCGGCATGTTTGCGGGCGGCCCTCGCCTCTCGCCAGGCGGCCAGGCTGAGGATGCTGGGCGGGATGACCGCGATAATCAGGTCCTTGAAGAAATCGCTCACAGGTAGAACGCAGTGACCGAGATGGCCGCCGCTACGGTCCCCTGGGCCAGTGTCGTCCCGGCAATGGACATGCCGCTGCCGCCGCCGGAGAACCCCAGCCCCTGCTGCCATTGTAGCTGGAGGGACTGGTTGGCCGTCAGTTTGATGTGCCAATCCGGCACCGTAGTGCCCAGCACGACGCTGGCCGCAGGCAGGCCGAACACCTGGAGGTAGGCTACGGCCGCGGTGCTGTTCACCAGGTTCATGCCGAAGAGCTGTCCCTGCTGGCTCTTGATTTGAATCACAGTGGCGGCCACCGCATCGTTGAAGAATCCCAACACGCCCTGCCCGCCCGGTTGTCCGATTGAGGCCATTTATCTGCTCCTGTTCTGTGCCAGTGCCTTCAGTAGATCGCCCAGGGCCGGAAGCGCGGGCGAGTTAGATAGCGGCTGAAACGCTTGATCGCCAAGGAGCCCTGACACGGTCTGCGCCGCTCGCGCGCCGCCACGGATTCCCACCGGTGCTACCTGAGAGAAGCCTTGTGCGCCCTGCCCGGAAAGGCCCTGGAGTAGCTGCGCCAGCCTGCCGCCGGAAAGGGAAGGGGTGGGAATGCCCAGCTTGGAGATAGAACTCAGGCCCTGGGCGTTGGCGGCCATCCCCGGCACCATCTGCGGGGCCTTCGACATCGCCCAGGGAATGCCCTGCGCGGCCTGCTGGCTACCGGTAGCGGCGGCCTGTACGGCGGCCTGCGGCGAGGCCTGAGCGGCGGCGTCGACCATCTGGAGGGCCGGCTTGGATACCCCTGTCGCGGCCTCTGGCGCGGCGTTTACGACCGCCCCGCGCGGCGTCCCGGCTCCGAGCAGAGCGCCGATCTTGGGGAATCCCAGCTTGACGGCTCCCTTGCCCAACCCGCCGGTGGCAGCAGTGATCGCTCCCTGTACCGCCCCCTGCCCGGCGGCCTGGCCAGGATTCGGCAAGAGGGCATCCAGAAAGCCGGTATAGGGTCTCTTGGTCGCCCCATATTGCTGGCCGAGCATGTCCCCAAGAAAGCCGCCGACCGCGCTACCGACTGTTCGGCCGGGAATTCCGAAAGGAGTCCCGACGGTAGCCCCGACGGCCCCCCCAACCGAAGCGCCGGTAGTCGGATAGGCGCTTTCGGCCGGAGAGCGGTTCTGCCGCCGCGCGTCATCAGGGCGCTCCTGGCCTGCCGGCGACGGGTTCGTTTGGGTGCGCGCCACCTGCGGCCTGCCTGGGTCCCGGATCGGAACGGAGGTATCGAGCGGAGGCGCCTTGCCGCGCGACCCCATCGGCTCCCTGGCTTCCAGGGCGGCCAGCTCCGCCTCTTCTGCCGGCGTGAGTGGCATTACCTTCTGCTCCCTCGCTTGGCGCGAAGCTGAATCATGCGGGCCCGTTCGGTAGCATTCAGTCCGCCCCTGGAGGGGTCGACATTCTGCCCTTTGTCGCCGGCCTGCGGGACGGTCGTGTCGCCGCTCAGCTGATTGCCGCTGTAGTCCGGATCGGTCGTCGCTTGGCTAGGGTCTTCGTTGGTGGCCCCGAGCCCACGGTTGAAGTCTGACGGCTGCGCTATCTGTCCTCGGCCGCTGCCCATCAGCCTGGTGATGTTGCCGCCCCTGACAGCGTCGATATTTGCCCGTAGGCCCCTGGCGTTGTCGCGGATGACCTGTAGGTCGGCCAAAGCGGCTTCCGGACTTTCCCATCCCTTGGGCAACTGCGTCGACCCCAATCGTTCATGCAGCTCCCGGGGAAGGACCCGGCCACCGCTCTGCGCTTCGAAGCGCGGATATTCGCCGGCCAGCAATCCCATCACCCTGATCCATTCGGACGACAGATTTCCGAACTGGTCTCGCTCCGGCTGTGTTGCCGGGGCCTGGTCGCCGAGGCCGATCTTGTTCATCAGATTGGAAAACAAACCGCTCGACGCGCCGCCGGTCAACTTGTCGAGATATCCGGCTGGTGCAGCGGCCCGATACAGGAGAGGCATGTTCGGGACCTGGCGAACGATATCCTGAGCGCGGGCGGCCGCCTGATCAATGCGGTCTGCCTGCGAGGTCGCCGCGGCATCCCGCTGATTGGGCATGAACAGCCGCTGCATCAGGGCGTCAGCCTGGATCTTGGCTACTTCCTTCTGCAGTTGCCCGGTTCGCTGTGCCCCCACCATTCCGGTCGCGCCCGATACCCCGAGGTTGCGCGCGTCGGTCTGGGCTTGCGCCTGGGTATTGGCGAAGTTGATCAGTTGGTTCTGGTTTTGGGTCTGCAGCTGGCCCTGCATCAACGGCGCCAGCGCATTCTGCGTAGGTCCCTGGAGGAGGTTCACCGGTGCCGGGCCCTGGATACCGCGCTGTTGTGCCCAGACCGTCGGCCGATAGGTGCCCAGCCGGGTCCCCAGGGTTTGCATCTGGCCCGCCTTCATCAGCGAGTCGACCACCATGGAGGGGTCCATCTGCGCAGGCGCCTGCTGCTGGGCGGCCTGGGGAAGCATCCCCGTGCCCTGCAACTGCTGATATTGCTGGAGAATATCCTGAGCGTTCAGCGCCGGATCTTGGCCAGGGGCCTGGGGCATTGCCCTTTGGCCGCCCTGGCTAGTCCCTCCGCTGACGCTACCTCGTCCCCTGGGCATTAGATACCTGTCCCGATGCCAGGCAGGCCGCCGGCGTCATTGATGCCTTGCCAGGCGCTATTGGTGTCCAGACCGTACCCCTGCTTCTTCTGCGGGAAGATGCCTGGCGCGATCATGTTGAAAAGGCCCTGTCCGGCCTGCCGCCTCTGCTCTTGCTGCTGCTGCTGCCAGTTGGCCATGTTCTGGTAGCCGCCCGATACGCCACCAGTGGCCATCGCCTGGTTGCCAAAGTTCTGCTGGTTGAACTGGTTGAGCGCGCTGGCGTTACGGAACTGCTGATTTCCCAGGCCCTGAAGGCCCTGCAGGTAATTCAGGGTCGCCTGGTACTTGCGGGCGCTCGACGCCCCCGCCTGGGCCAGGTCTCCCTGCTGGGCGCGATTCGCCCCCGCCTGGGCCGCTGCGCCCTGCATGACGGCGTTCTGGCCGGTATTGGCTACTCCGCCACCCTGCATCGCCGCCTGCTGCTGGGCGGCTCCCTGGCCCTGTTTGGCGAGGTCTGCGCCCTGCTGCCTGGCCTGCCAGAAGCCGTAGATGTCCTGGGGCGTAAGTCCAGTCTGGCTCTGCTGCTTGAGCTGACCGAGCGCGCCCTGCTGCTGGTCGAAGGTGTCCTGCGGCGCCTGGTACTGGACGTTGGCGTTCGCCAGGAGCTTCTTCCAGGCATCGAGGCTGGATTGCTGCTCGCTCCCGCCGGCTTTGCCGGTGAGACCGAGCATATCGGTGATGTTGTTGACCCCGGGAATAGAATCCACGAGGTCAGTAATGAAGCTCATCTCAGCTCCTTGACTACCATCCGGTAGGTCCCCAGGCCCCGAAATCCGTGACGCGCGGTCCGCTGTGCCATGCTATTGCGCCGACAGGTAGCCACAACCCGGTGGAATCCCAGCTCTTTAGCCATGAACAAGAGTCCGTCGATAATCCGGTCCATGGCCTCTACGCGCAGATGCAGCGGCGCCTCCGGATTGGTGTACATGCCCTCGGCCATGGCCAGGTCTGAATCGGTTCGATACAAGAAGCCGCAGGCCAGATTGGGCTCAATCAACCCGATCTTGGGGAAGGATTTCGGGTCCGGAGGGGGCAGTCCATGACGGAGAATCTGCCAGCCCGCGATCTCGCCATGGTCGGATTCCATGAATCTGCGCATTAGGCTAGGTATCCCCGGAGGTTGCGAAAGCGGTCATCTTGCTGCTGCATCGGTAGCCCCTGCTGGGCAAGGCCCGGCTGGGGAGACTGCCCGATCGGGCCCTGCATACCGCCGGACGTCCCGCCAGATAGGCCGCCGCTCATGGGCTGTGTACCACCAGGGGCCGAGGCCGCCGTGCTGGGGGCGTATCCCGACGCCGCAGGCGCCGCGGCGGTGGAGGCGGGAGCGCTAGGCCCTAACGATTGCGGACCATAATAGGCGCTCCTGAGCATCGCGTCCAGATTGCTCTGGCCTTGAGAGTATCCGCCAGGGCTCGCGGTCGATGGATTATAGGCCGACATCGTTGGGCTAAGATAGGCCTGTAGGTTGACAAAGGAATTAGGGAACTGCCCGGTCTGCGGTTGCTGATACTGTGAGAGATTGGTCGCCGGCTGTTGCGGCCCCGGCGGCAGCGCTGGCGCGTCTTCGGTGAACGGTTTTCCGCTCCGGGGCGTGGTGTCCGCGCCCATCAGTAGCGGATCCCGGTTGGTCCTCGGCATCAGCTTACCCGGCGCGGTTGATAATGAGCCATTTACCCGACCTCTCGCACCATGATTGAGTTGGTGTCGTTGGCGTCCTGGTTGAACGCCGCCGCAGAGGCCGCAGGAGATTGGACCTGTATTTTGACAGTTGCGGCCGTACCGACCGGCCCGATCTGGCTAGTCGACGTGATGTGCTGAAACGTCCAGCTCTGATGTTGGGCTACGACGTTCCAGAAGAAATTCCACGCGACAGTAGTCGTAGCGCCGGCGATTATCCGGGTCTGATTCACCCCGCCCCCTCCAGTCGCAAATGCGGAGAAGGTCCAGGTAATCACCGTCTGCCTGGAAGACGACCTGGGCGTAAACGAGACGCTCATATTCGGCAGATCCGTCCAGACCGCGCCACCGGCGGCTATGGTCAGTGCGCCAGCGGAGTTCACTCCGGTGAGCGCTACTGACGGACTGAAATACTGAGACGAGGACGCCGTAGCCGTTGGCGCTTGCGAGATGATGCCCTCGGTCATGAGGACCGCGGAGGCGCTGATATTGATAGCCGTAGAGTCCATGAACCACAGAGTTAGCTTGACCTGACCCGGAGCGGAGCTGCCCTGTAATCGCTGACCGATGACCACATGGCCCTTATCGGCACCCAGCATCAGGACGCCCTTGCACTGCGGCAACGACCCGATGCTCAGCGAAGTCGCTACCCCGTGGGTAAACTTAGCCGTCACCACTGTGGCCTTGAAATTGTCGGAGAACGTCAAGCCACCCCCTCCGCCCGGGGTCACTGCAGACGCCAGGCTTCGCAGTCCCAGGTTGGTGGTCCGCACCAGGGTCTCCACGAATGCCGGAGGCAGCTCGCCGTTCGGGCCCACCAGGTCCTCCTGCCGCAGTCCGGTGGTGACGATATCGGGCAGCTTAGCCATTACTCGACCGCCCTCCCGCCGCCCTGGATCGGCTGCACCTCGTAGCTGACGCCCTTGACGAAGAGAAACTGCCCAGGCGCCGAATGCTTGACGACCAGCGAGAGGCGCCGGCAGCGGTTCATGGTCAGCGGCACCAATGTGCGCAGATCGAGTACGTTGACCGCACTGGTGACCTGGTCAATCTCCGTCCTGGCGATCTCGGTGTACATGCCCACCGTAACGCTGGTCAGGGTCGAGGCGGCGTCCAGGAGCACAGAGGCGGCCGGGAAGTGCTTGACCGCATGGTCATCGCCGGCGGTGTAGGGGACGTACTCGTGTGTCGAGCTGATGCCCCTATAAAGATAGGTCAGCGACGAGGTAAATTGGAATCCACCCTGCGTTCCCAGGAAGGGAGCCAGCGTGAGCACGCTCCCGGCAACATTGGTGATCGACCAGAGGCCGGTCACCCCGATCGCTCCGATGTTCTCGATCACCAAATCGCCTACGGCGATGGAGATGACCGAGTTATTGACCGTAGCGGTAATCTGGCTGGCTCCCGCATTCACGGAGCTGATCAGCAGACGGAATCGGTCAGCGGAGACCGGAGCGCCGGCGGTGATGGTGCCGAGCGCTGGGTTCTCGGTCGGATCAACCGCCGCCTCCGCATAAAGCTGGTCGCTGTTCACCCGATAGGTCGTACCGCCCACCGTCAGCCCAGGACCGCCCATGATGGCCGCCGAGGTGATGTCCACCGTCGACCAGGTGTTGGTCCGGTAGCTATAGCAGATGCCTAGCCTGGCCGCGCCGCTGTAGAGCGAGAAATAGACCAGGCCATCCTTCTCCGCGGCCGACGAGTAGACGGTAGGGAGGGTCGGTCCGTCGGTGAAGTTGCGGATCAGATTGGCAACCGGTTCGGAGATGATGCGGATGCCATTGTCGGTGATCGCTACTAGCCCCTTGGTAGTGAGCGCGTAGATAGTATTGAAGACCACCGCGATGGCGTTGGCATGAACGAGAACGAGGGTGTCGTCGAAGCGGGCAACGTTCCAGCTGATCCCGTCGCCGGTGATACGGAAGATCCCGTCCTCCTTGAAGACGAAAAGGGAATCACGCAGCGGGACGATCCGCAGCACCGCCGCCGTCCTCCCGCCGATGTCGAAGTAGTTGGCGAGCGGAACGTGCTCCGGCTGAGCAAACTTGGAGTAGTAAACCCGGTTGATGGCCTTGTCGTTCCCGGAGGTCTGGGCGGTGAACAGGGCCGGAGCGAAACAGGCCTGGAAGGCGCCGCCGGCGGCGGAAAGCGTGAACGGAGACCCACCAATGCCGAGTTCCTCGATCAGGAACACGCCCGGCGGATCGTCCGGTCCGGACACTGAGAGCAGCGTCGTCGTCCCGGTGGTAAAAGAAAAGGCGAAGGACGCGGCAGCCGACGCCAGGCGCTGGGCAAATGTGCCAACGGAGGGTCGCGGTATCAATAGGCCAACGGCCGTCGACCCCAGGATGTTCGTATACAGCAGCGAATTGGTGGTTCCGGCGATGGTGAGCTTGCCGCTTATGGCGGTGCCGCCACCTCCGGCCTGTGCCACCCCGGCGCCGTTGACCACGATCTGGAATGCTCCGACGTTTACCGAGATGATCGCCCATCCGCCGAAGTTGTCGTTAAGGGCGCCTACGGTTCCGTTCACCGCCAGCGTGAAGGTGTTGTCGATGCCGGTCAGATCCGGAGAGCCGCTGAAGGTATAGGTGGCCTGGCCGGCAATCGGGGTATTGGCGGCGATGCTAGCGATGTTCCATTCCGGGAACCCGATCAGGGTGGTGCTGATTCGCTGCTTGCTGGTCGTATTGGAGTAGAACATCGCGTTCTTGAAGGAGGCGATGTCCGTACAGAGCGGCGGCTGGGTGTTCGCATTGGCGATGCCCTGCTGGGAGGCGTTGGTGTATAGCGCCGGTCCCTTGTTGACTCCCTCGGGAAACACGTCCGGAATCGTCACATATCCGTTGGACGCATCGGTCGAGGTGAGGAACTTCTGGTAGACCAAGCCCATCTCGTCGCCCGGGTCGCCGCCAGCGGCCTGTATGTTGGTGCGGTAGAGCTGAATGAAGATGCTGGTCAACTTGGCCGAGGCAGTGATTTCCGTGGGAATACCCACCTTGACGGTGGGGTTCGCTGCGGCGCCTGCATTCACCGATACGTAGCGCTGCGAGGGCGGGCTGAGTACCAGGGTCCCATTCGCGTCCTGGAAGCCGAAGATGGCCCGATACGCCACGCTGGCGCTGGCCAAGAACCATCCGGCCACCAGGATGGTGAAAGCGCTGATCTGGGTGTATAGCGGACGCGGCAATCCGGCCAGGTATGGCACCGCCGATGAGATCGAGTCGATCTTGAGGAGCTGGCCGGCGAAGGGAATGAACACCGACCCGTTCATCTCCGCGGTCGTGACCTGGCTGAAGAAGATCACGCTACCGATGCCGGCCGGCAATGGAGTGAGCTGAGTCAACGTGGCCGTGTTCGTTCCGTCATCCAGATACCAGCGCTGAGTGGCGTTGTTATCGAGAATGAAGAGCCGCTTGTTATACCCAAATGCCGCACTGGCCCGGACCGAGGATGCGAACGAGGTGGTCTGGGTGTACTGCCGGAGGGGCCGGCGCTTCTCGATCAGGTCCGCCCGGCGCATGACCACATTGACGGCCTGACGCAATGCACCAGGACCGGCGCTCTCGGAGTTGGGGGCGGTGACCAGTCCCGGACATCTAGTAAAGGTCTTTATTTCCACGGATTCATCTTCAACGGGTTACCCGGTGTGCGCGAGGTGACCAGCTTCATCACGTTCGCACGCAGCTCATCAGAGAGCCGGTAGAACCGGTCCGCGCCATTGACGTCACCGATCGACTCCAGGATGAAAGCGGCGATTCGGACCTCGATGTACGGATGCCACTCCCGGGGAATCTGCGGGACGTAGCTGTTCTGGGCGAGAGTGACGTAATCGCCCACCGAGATTCCCGCGGTCAGGAGTCCGCCGGCGGCGATGGTAATGGTTGTCGACCCGGACGCGGCCCCAGTCGCCGCCTGGTCACGCAGGAGCAGGGCGAAGGGCGGGCTGGCCATGACGATATCCACGTTTTGGCTATTCGCCCAGCCGTTCATCGCCACCGTCATGGTCAGGGTAGTGTCGTTGGTGACCGCGGAGATAATTCCTACCTGGGTGCTCTGACCGCCAGCGAGGATATTGCTGACCAGGATTCCCGGCCGTCGGAGATAGAAGAGACGAATACTCCCGGAGGTAGAGACACTGGGCGTGGGGAGAAGGTTGATCTGATCGTAAACGAGGAAGAAAGCCTTGGGAATGGTGGCTGCGGTGGTAGTGAAATCGGAGATCTCGTCAAGGTTGACCCGGAGCAAGGGGGGCTTGGCGACGATACCGGTGCTGTCCACCCAGTAGATGCCTCGCAGCACGTCGCCCATCGCCCGCGAGGGGAGCCGATATCCCTGTTGGTTGGCTACCAAGGGAAGGTCGAGGTTATCGGTAAAGTAGTCCTGCTGGACGGAGTAGAGAGCCGGAACCACCTGGCTCTCCATCTCCTCCTGCATGGCCTTAAGGATGTTGGCATCCGTCCAGACCGTCTGGAACGGTGGCAATGCCGCCCGGGTCTTGACCCCGGCCAGCAAGTCGTCGGCGTTCATTACCTAGCCGAACCTGCTCCCTTTCTTGATTCCTTCCGGCTTGCTGCTGGAAGCTGGCTTCGCCGACGATTTAGCGTCTCCGTAGAGTGTCTTGCTTTTTGCCCTTCTCGGTTGCCGGCCGCCGTTGCCGCCGTCGAACATCCCCCCCCCGCCGCCGTGGCCATGACCCGGTCCATAGGACTCCTCCGTCTTGCGGGCTTCCGGTGAGTCACGATCCTCCGGCGAATCCTGCTCGTCATTCTCCGGAGTCAGAGTCTGCTTCTGCCGATGGGCCAAGAGCGTCTCGGCGAGCATCTTCAAGGCCATCGAGAGCGCCTTGCGCTGCGGCGTGCCCTTCTTATGCGTCCCGCCAAAGTCCGGCGACCCGCCCTGATTCTGAAATCCCTGCTTTGGTATCGCCATTAGAAGTCCTTTATCTTGTACAGCTCGGCCATGGTCTGCTTCCAGGTCCGGAACTGGATGGTCTTGTTGTCGATGGCCCAGTCGGAATTGACCTTTCCTTGCAGTCCGTCATCGATCGCATCGAAGATCCCCGGCATCTGTGTGTTGATGAAATCGACCATCTGCCGGTAGCGGGCCTGGTGGAAGAGGTGGTTCTCTTCCCCGGGAGTGATTCCCGCCCTGACCAACGGGTCCAGGGTGGAGTCGATCCTCCGTGCCCGGTTGGCCCGGTGGGAGTTCAGCAGGAGGATATGGCCACGGTCTTTGATGGTCCGCAAGGCCTGCATGGCGCCCGGGACCATCGTCAGGACGCCCAGGCGGTACTTGTCCTGGTCCCCGGTATCGTTGGTGATGGTATGACCGAAGTCGACAGCCAGTTTCACTCCGGCTCCCAGCCGTTCGGGCCCTTGCGCTCCCAGCCCTTCTCGACGGTGTAGCGGAGTTTAGCCTTTCGCCTTTCGTGCATTCCTTTCGGCTTCAGCTCCAGGCAGACCCCATCTCCGGCTTCTCGCGGAAGCGGATCCTTCAGCTCAGGGAAGGATGTAAAGGGCTTGAATTCTTGCGGCATGAAAAAGCAGGCAGATAACCCGCTGCCTGCGGCCGGGTGCTAGCGCGCCCTATCTCGTAGTGAGGCCGTGACGCGCCCCCTATCAGGGCTTACGCGTTGGTGATACCAGTGATCAGACCGCTACGTCCAGGCATCTTGCTGAACCCCGCCTGGTTGCTGTAGGCCCTCAGCTCGAAGCCGGCGTTGTTCTCCAGGGGGCGGAAGAAGGCTCCCTCGTTGCCGGGCAGGTCGAAGCTGATGTCGGTGCTTCCGATGCGCAGCCAGTCGTCCTCGGTCAAGCAGAAGGAGTAGCCCTCTTTCACGTATGGATGCGCGATGATCTTGGTAATCCCGTTCTGCTCGTGGAAGAGAATATCCTCTGCACCTCGTTCCGCCTTGGCGCTGTTGTACGAGTAGTCATACTCGCGGAGTGAGGCTTCCGTGGTCATCAGGTTCGACCAGGCCTTGTGGTTGACCAGCAGGGTGAGGTCGTTCTCCACTCCCTTCTCCACCAGGAGCCCGATGAGCTTCTGGATGATGGGGAAGCTGAGCGCGACCGAGCCGGCGGCCACCGACGGCGCCTGCCAGAGGTCCTGAGTGGACGCGTTGATGTTGAAGATGGTCGTCGCACCCTGGAGCACCTTATGGATGCCGAGCATCTGGTTTCCCTTGGCGCCAGCATAGAAGATGACGTCGTTGGCGGTTGTCCCGGAGGGAACCGCGTCGACGGTGATCGTCTTGTTGACGTTGGAGGTTGCCGTGATGTTGGCCGTTCCCCGGAAGACAGTGAGCGCCGAGTTCCAGACGTCGATCGCAGTTCCGACCGCTCCGGCCCAGATGCCCGCCGCCCATTCCGCGGTGGTGATGGTGATCACCAAGGAGGCTACCGACGCCACCGTGGCATTGCCCAAGACGCCATACAGGTAGTCCACTTCCAGCCGCTTCCGCAGTGAGTTCATCATTGCGTCCACGACCAGGGAGGTGACCTTCCCGAAGGCCTGCTTGCTCGACTGCGCCAGGCTGATCGACTCGTAGTCGATGGCATCTCGTACCACCATCTGCGAGGCGAGGATCTGAGCGTCGAAGGTCGAACCCGCGCTCACCGGCCGGAGTGCGAACGCACCCGAGCTGGCGTTGGCGTAGGTCACGCCCTGCGGCCACTGCAGCATCACCGGCTGGTGGTACTTGTTACCGACCGGCTTCATCTGCTTGCGGAAGGGAACCATCTTCTGCACGCGGAATTGCTTGGTCGGTACTGCCTGCTCCAGCTTGTCGGCGTACTGCTCCTTGAACCAGCCGTTCAGGTTAGGAGATACACGATATTCGCTTGAGGCCATGTTTTATGTACCCCCTTTCCTTAGACCCAGAGAATGGTGAAGATGGCGGTACCGGTAGAGGTGGTACCGTTGAGCACAGTGCTCAGAGCGCCAGTGGCTCCGACGAATCCGGAGGTGAGGGTGAGATAACCAGCGATGTTGCCCTTATTGGTTACCCCGCCGACCGTACCGGAGGTGACTACGGCCGCATTGGCCTGGACCGTCCAGGTCCCGCCGTTCGCATTGGCCGCGCCGCCGACTGCGTGTGACCCGCCTCCGCCCAGTAGGGCAACAGCCTCGGTATCGAGAATCTCGAAACCGATCACTGGGGCGGTGGTCAGGTTGATACCGGAGAAGGTGAATTCGGGACAGATGGTCCCGATACCGTTCGCCGTGATGAAGTCGAAGTTGACCGAGTTGCTGGCCAGCTCCGGGGGCATGGAAGTAGACAGGGCCGTAATCGCCAGGGAGCCGGCGCCGGTGAGCGTCAGCGAGGCGACTACGGTCAGCTGCTTCTGGAGACCGACAACGCGCTCCATTGCCGCGTTGCCACTCTTGGTGGTCATTGCTGCTTGTCCTTTTTACCTCACGAGTGAGGTGGTTATGGGGTCGAGGGCGTCTCCCGAATAGAGGTCGTCCTCGTAGAGCTTGGCGAAGGAAGTAATCTCCTGCTTGGGCTGCTTCTTCGGCGCCGGTGGCTTTGCCGCTGGGGGAGCGCTTCCGGTAGCCTGCTGAACAGCCGCTTCTCTGATCCTCTGCAACGCCTTCTCGGGAATGATCGCCCGCAGGGTCTCTACGGGTAGATCGTCGCTCAAGAAGTGCGTCATCCACTGCGTAATGCTTTCCCGAGCGAGTGCCGCTGCATCCTCCATCGAGAAAGTGTCGTTCCCGGCATCGAGCTGCTCGGCCATTACCCTGGCCACCAGCGCTGCCGTCATCGGTGTGCGAGGGAGACCACTCTTCTCCATCGCAAGGGGGAGTTCTTGGTCGATCTTAGCCGCGTATCGTGCTACTTCCGCATCATGCTCAGACTGCGCCGCCGCCTGTTGGCGCTCTTGCTCGATCTGGGCTACTCGCTCCTGGGAGGCCTGGATCTGTGCCTGCAGGTCCTGGTGCTGGCGACGGAGTGCTGCCAGCTCGCGGTCCTTCGGGGACAGCTTCGCCTCCTCCAGCGACCGGCGAAGGGTCTCTTCGGCAAAGGCCGCTATTTCCTGTTCCGAACGGCCGAGCGCGCGGAGAATCTGCTCGGGCGACTGCGACTGAAGCTGCTGTACGGCATTTTCCAGCTGCGCCTTCAGCGCCTCCGCCTCCTTGCGCGTCTGGGCGGCCTCCTGCGATCGCTTGGTTGAGGCGGCTGCCCGCTGGTACCCAGCGAGGATCTCATCGAGGTCCAGCTCGCTTTCCTGGCCGTCGACCTTGACCTTGTAGCGCGGCTTGGGCTCTTGCTTTTCCGTCTTCTTCGGAGCAGGCTTCTCCTTGGACGTGACCCCTTCCTCGGGCGCGTCGGCCTTGACCTCCGGCTCGGGCTCCTCTGACACTGGAACCTTCTGGGGCTCAGAGACGACGTTGCCCGGGGAGGTGTCCAGGTTCTCGAACTTCTCGAAGGTCGGCTTGGGGGCTGGGGGAGCTGCCGGCGTCGCCGGCGTCACGACATCAGGCATCGGTTATCTCAGGCTTGGGGTGAACCCGCGGGGGATGGAATGGGAGGACGCTGATTGGGCAAGATTCCTGGGGGCCTCGCGTTAGGCGATGAAGGCCTAGGCGGTCCCGCCTGTGGCCCACCAGGAGGTGATCCGCCTTGGGGCTGGCCGGGCGGTGGAGCACCTGGCGCAGCACCCGGAGGCGGCATTCCCATCGGCATCATCGCCATCCCTGGCGGTCGCATGCCGTTGATGATCTCGAAGAGCCTATCCCCCATATCCCAGGCATCCGCATGCTGATTGCAGTGCATCATGACGCCCTGGGCGTACTCGCCGTTGTTGCGGACTTCCGGATTGGCCAAGAGCGACAAGTGCTCCTTGATGTGCAGCGGATGGTTCTCGCCGGCCATCACCATCACCGGCTGCCCCTCCATCAAGGCCTCATTCTCCGAGCGGATATTGTTCAGCTCGCTGGAATCGGCCTCGGTGAGCGGCTCCAGGCGGCCGGTGTTCAGGACCTGAAGGTACTCTTCCGATGAGCGGACCTGCTTGGCGTCGACCAAGGCCTTGGCGATGGAAGCGCGGCCGGCCACCGTCCACTCCAGCGGATTGCCCATGTCGACGACGATCTGTCCGATGCCCTCCAGCTGCGAGCCCTTGAATTCGACCAGGGCTTCCCGCTGGGTCTTGCCCACCAGCTGGACCAGGCGGGGCAGGTCGGCCTGCGGATTGGTCCGCAAGGTCTCGATCATGTGGTAGCAGCAGGCCTTCATCGCCGCGGTCAGGCTCTTTCGAAGGGAATCCTGGAAGGTGATCGAGGCCGACTGCACCAGGTTGATCGCCACGCCGGCATCGAGGCCCGGAGGCGGATTTCCCTGGGAGGTGGGGTTGATGCCAGAGAGCGCAGCAAGGTCTTCGCCGAGCAGTGCCCGGTGATCGAACATTTCCTTCGGCGTCTGGACGAGTTGCAGCGGCGCAGGCTTGCCTCCGTCAGGACCGGCGATGGGGGTGTAGTAGATGATCCCCAGGCCGCCGTTGATGGACTCGAATTCAATGTTGCTGCCGGTCGGGACCAGGATGCCCTGGACCCCGAAGGCCTTCTGGTTGGTGAGAATGGCGGAGGCGATGATGTCGGACGCCTCCTGGACCGGAGCCAGGTCGGAGGCCATGCAATGGCCCTGCGGGGTGCCGATCATCTCTCCCTGGACGATGCGGAAGACGGGGATGCACTTGTAGGGAAGCGGGTCATCCGAGAGCACCGTCCCGTTGGCGAGGAACTTGAGCATCCGCCCGTTGGGGAGGCTGGGCGTCGGCTTGTGGTAGTAGGTAAAGACCTCGATCTCCACCGAGTCCATCTGGGTGAAGAAGAGCACCGGTAGTGCCCGCCAGGAGTCCGCTTCCTGCTTCCGGTTGGGCACTCCCTCCACCTGGCTATCGATGTCCGGAACCTGGTCACGGAAGCTCTCAGCGACGTCGTAGCGGTTGGTCCACACCCGGACGATGACATCCTGCATGTCGTCCCAGGACTGCCGGGCATGGTCGAAGAAGATGTCGAAGAGTACCGGGACGCTGAACTTGAAGTCCCCGTTCATGATGTTCCGGGAAGGCTGCTCCGGGGAGGCGGGCGGCAGGACGTCGAACAGCTCCCCCTTGTTCTTGTCCCACTCGACGTGTACAAATCCAGCAGTGAGGATCATGGAATGCTCGACCGCCTTGTCGAAGCAGTCGTAAAGTCCCTCGCTGTCGAAGTAGTGCTCCAGAATCGCCTTGCCTATCTTCGTCTGCTTGATGGAGTGCTCGTCGGTGTTCTTCGCCTTTACGATTACCGCGGGGCGGACCTGGGTCGTCAGGTTCAAGGCTCGGCGGATGTGCGCCCGGAACTTGTTCACCCGGAGCCGGACCCGGCGACCCTGTTCTCCATCCTCTGTGAGGGTGTCGGAGAGCGCCACTTTTCCATCATCCAGGCCGTAGTAACGATACCAGTGACGCCGCATCATTGCTGTCAGACCAGCCGATGCGCGCGTGGAGCGCACCATGTCGACGATGCCCACCGCGTCCTGAGCCAGCTGACGTGCCGTGCGCCGGGCGTAATACGGATGGTCGTCCCGATAGAAATCCGTCGGCTGCGCTGCCGGTGGCATGCCGGGCGCGGCTCCGCCAGTCTGGTCGTTCGGAGTGAAGAGGGCGTTGGGGCTGGGCATCGGAGCTCCGCCCTTCTGCCGGGTGGTATCAGCGGCCATTCGCCTTCCGCTTCCAGTACTCCACCTGAGCCAAGCGCTTCACTGCCTGAGCTTTGGATAGAGTAGGCTTGGAGAGGTTCTTCCCGCCCTCGCTCTTGACGATGTAGCCGGTCTTAGTTTTCTTGATCAAAGAGTCGTCCGATTTCCCGTGACTGCGGCCGGAGGCCGAAGCCGTCGTCCTTGCCGAGGTAGAAATGCGTGTAGTGGTTGATCTGTCCAGCCGGAACCGGATTGCGCCGCCAGTCGATGGAGCCAGCCCCGTACATCAGAGCAGCGATACAGTCAAGGTGCCCCATCGACTCTGTCCGCTCGAACTTAAGCGCGGAATTGATCTGTCCATGCTTATCTTTCTTCCAGATACCCTCTCGGAGCTGCTTGACCAGGTGCTGGCATCGTGGATTGACGGATAGCCGATCGGCGCCGATCATTTCCCGGAGGTTGTTGACCATCCCCTCCAGCCCGCCTCGCTTGCTGCAAGCAGCGATCGGATAGTCGAAGATCGACTGCATGTCGTAGATCTGCTGGGCTGAATGGTGGTCAGCGAATCGGACCGGATGCCGGGCGGGGGCTCCCCAGAGGGCCCGCTCCTTCTTCACCATTTCCACAGCCAGCTCACGAGAATTGAGGCGTCTGGCCACGTACTCGTCCTCGATGTGGAGGAGGGAGAGGGAGAAGTCAAGGTATCCGAAAAGAGCGGCGGAGTAGTCGGTATGGAAACCGAAATCGATGAAGACGTAAGGCTGGAAATAATTCGGTCGAGGATGCTCCCGGACGTGGGCCTGGGGGTCGAATTCGGGGATGACGCGGAGGTCACGGTTGGTGACCATCTCGCAGAGGTACTCCCGCTGCCAGGAGGGCGAACCCTGCATCTTGCCGGCGAGTATGAGATCAATGTCCGTTTCATTCGCTGTCCGATTGGATCGTCGGCAGATGGCGCGAATGTCCGCCGGCGAGCGCATCGGGTTATCGAAGATGGTCTTCTTGACTGCCCAGCCGTCCCGTTCTGCCTGGTCCTTGTAGTCGACGAAGGGATGGTCGAGCGAGTCCGGAGGAGTGCTGGAAATCAGCATCTTCCCTTCGGTGGAGTCCAGCTGCGGTCCGAGGATGGTATCGATGACCGTATCCAGGGAGTTATGGAATCCGGCCTCGTCAATGACCACCAGATGGGCCTTCGCTCCTCGGAGCCGGTTCTCCTTCAGGTCCGTCCCGGCCAGGTAGACCCGGGTACCGCTAGAGGGATAGATCCAGCAGGACTCAGCTGCGCGGTACCTGGGCCGTAGATCCGGAGGGCACGCTCGCCCGCCCTTGTGCAGGCCATTGAGGATCTCCTCCCAGACAGGGAGAACGATGACCTTGGCCATCTCGTGGGTCGGAGCAGCAAAGCGGATGATGGCGTCATGATTCCGCCGAGCGAATTCCTCCATGAAGACCAGCTCGCCCAGGGTCTTGCCGAACTGGCGAGCACAGGTGGAGACGAATACCCCATGCTGCGGCAGGGCCATCTGCCGCTCGTAGATGTCCATCTGCCCCTTGTGAAGGAACCAGGCCAGAATGCCCTGCTCCCAGCACCAGCGGGTCAGCTCCTCCTTGTTAGGCACCGCGCCTGTTCAACGCCAGATTGCTGGCCGCGTTTTGCGCCTTCGTCGCTGTGCGCTCGACCTCATCCAGCCTCTTGACAAATTCCGCCGATAGGGGCTGCTTGTCGAGATACCAGCGCCAGGCCACCAGAAAGGCCGCAGCCAGAATCGCCACAGAGAGAAAAGCCCACATTTAATACGCACCGACCAGGCCTAGATAAGTTCCCGAAGAGCCGGCCGTCTCGGTGACCTGAGGGGGCGCCTGGCCGGCAACTCCCGGGAGCAAACGGCCCATGTTGGCAAACGACTCGGGGAAGATCCTTCCCAGCATCTTCTGGTAGCGGGTGGGGCAGTTGGCCTCGACGCCGTTGTAGATCACCCGACCGTTCCAGTCGGTAATGAAGATCAGCGTCTGCGGAGCGTAGGGGAACTGGTCAGCCATATTTCCTCCGGAAAGTAGACGCTACGCTTTCTCGTCTTTTGGTGGTGTGACGTCGATCTCTTTCGCTTTCGGCTCGTCTCCGCGCATGATAGCGAATAGCTCGCGCACCGCGGCAGGGTCTTTCAGGTCGATGTTCAGCCGGGTCCGACCGGCCTCTGCCGGCGGACGAAGAACGTTGGGGTAGAGGACGTTCTCCGACAGGACGTGGTAGGTATAGGCAACTTCCCGCAACGTAGGGCCCCTCTCGTAGTCCTCAGTCCCGGCGAACTTGTCGTAGAGGTCGGCCCCCTTGTCCATCGCCTTGATCATCTTCTCGGCGACTTCCTTGGCGGGAGCGAAGTGCTCCTCCATCGCCGACCTCTGCCGCTCCTGCAATCCGTTATGTCGAGATTCCGAGAGGATGCGCTGAGCATAGCGCTTGGAGATGCCCAGCTGCTTGGCGATCGAGCCCTGGTTGATTCCGGTAGCCCCCAGGGCAACTATCCGCTCCTTGACCGCCTTTCCGTGCTTCTGGTCTCCTCGCCCATGCTTCTTGGGCAGTCCCAGGTCGCCAACGATCGTGGTAGTTCCTTTTCTAGCTGGTCGAAACTTAACATCATCCATTGAGGCGCCTTAACGAAGCGACGAATTTGCTCAGCTGCACCCGGTCTAGTCCAGCTACGTTGACGATCCGGTGAGCGAAGCGATTCTCCTCGTTCTTGGTCTTCAGCTCCACTACCACAGTCCCACTGGGAAATACATCGACCCACCCCTTCTTCCCGTATTCCCGCGAGCGCACACCGCGGTCGATGGTCATCCGGAAGGGCTCGCCGTTCACTTCGTCCTCGTAAGCCTCCCGGTCGTACTTGACTTCCACCGTCGGCCGCAGATCGAAGGCCTTGACGGCCTGCTGGTACTCGTCCGGACTCAAGTCGCGCTTCAAGGAGAGAGGACCCTTTCTCGCCTTCAGCTCGTGGAACGTATCGCCCTTGCCGTTGTACTGCCGCGAGCGAATCTTGAACCTTTCCGGATAGTTCTCTTCCGCCGCGTGAAAGCAGTCCCGCCCGGGCGTGTCGTGATAGAGGCTCTTGACCTCGTACCGTGGTCCATGAGGATCAGCAGCAAGGAGAGGAGTGACATGCTTGTGGAGGAGAGTGACTTGTGGTTCCTCGACAAGATGTTTCGCCTCTACTCTGGAGACGGACTCTTCCACCAGAACTTCCCCGTTTCCGGGTCCTTTTCCACCAGCTCAGCCGCCAGGGAATTGAATCGTCGCACCGCGCAGCCGCAGAATCCGGTGGTCCGCTCCATATGGTCTTGGTCGAGGAAGTTCCACTTTCGCAGCCAACCGGTGCCCAGGCAGGTCTTGCACTTCCGGGAGGCGTACCCGGTGACGTCCTCGTTAGTGACCTCCCGCCTAGTCTTCGAGGACGAGGGGCTGGTCAGGGGGGACGATAGGTCCGTCGTCTGCTGGGTCGTCATGGCGCTTTCCGTCTCGCTCGTCGAAGGACTGGAAGGTCGGCTCTTCGATGATCTGCTTGATGCCCTTGCGGTAGGCGGCGATTTCCTCTGGGGTGCCATCGAGCAGGACGCTCCCGTCTTCAAAGACCTTGGCTCTCACGTCAGAACTCCTCATAGAGGAATGCGTCAATGATATCGCGGATCTTCAGCCAGATGCGCTTGTACCAAGGCGGGTCTGGCAGAGGCATTTCGGTGGGCATGTCCAGAGGCTCATGGGGCATGAGGTTTTCCGCCTTGTTGTAGTGGGCGTCGTAGGAGTAGATCACCTGAGGCGGCCGTTCGGCCAGATAGAGGGTCAGTTTCACTCGGGAACCTTGACGTCGATCGGGGTCAACCCATGATATTCAACGACTTTGTCCTCCTCCACGGGTCCGGGCTCCACCATTCCCCCCAAGAGCAGCCGGAGCTTCTGGGCCTCCCGGTTGAGGAAAGCATCCGCATTCGCGGTCTTGGTCCAGACGAGAAGTCCCTGCTGTACGGCCATGGCCAGGCCCTGATACTTCTGGACCTGAGCCCGGGCAGTGAGCGCCTTTTCCCGGAGGCTATCGTTCTCGAAGACCAAGGCCGAGACCTTCTCTTTCAGGGCCTCAACCCGGGCGATGTCCGCTTCATGAAAGGCCAGCTTGTGCTTGAGCCGTTCACATTCTCCCCGAAGCGCCTCGAAGGTCTCTCGATTGATCTCACCCATCACCCTTCCTCTTCTTTCCTTCATCCATATTCAAACATCTCAGGCTGGACCGCCGATGCCGATTGCGTCGTGGTCAGTCTACTCAGTATCCTGATATTCACCGGCTTTGATCATCGACAAGCTGTAGTACAAGTCCGGGTCGTGGTCGCGTAACTTATTCAGATAAAGCCACCTCCCGCATCCGCACTTCTTCTTCAGCCGGTAGACCTGACCGCGGCTCATTCCCAACATGGCCATCAGGTCGGCAGTGGAATATCGGGCTTTCAGGCGGATGGTCATGACCCCTTCTACCCCATTTCGTGATAGGATGCATTATGAGCGAAAACAGAGCAGAAGCAAGCAACGAGGTCATCGTCAAATCAATCCACGCGTCAAGCCCTGGTTTTCCTCAGGGAAACCGCGAGCTCCGAATTACCTACCAGGTGTACAAGGGCGAGCAGGGGGTGGACCTGCGCATCTGGGAGAAAATGAACGGAAAGCTGTTTCCCACCCGGAAGGGGGTTTTCATCCGCCAGAAGATCTTCCGGGAAGTGATCGAGGCCCTGACGAGTGCTGAAGACCTTTTCACCTGGTAACTCCCTCCCACGGCCCCATCGCCCGGAGACGAGATGGGGATAAGCAGTCCGGCCGGCGGGACGCGCATGCCGGGGAGAAACGCGTACCTGCGACACATTGTCGCACACCTACATGTGCCCCTTGACAGAAAATGCCTTACCCCCCCTTAACTATCCCCCCGGGGCGAGAACCCTAGAGCAAAGCCCTCGCCCCCGAAAAGCAAAGACAACGGCAAAGGCCAGTCTAGACCCTGGTCACCGGAGCGCTGCGTATGCTTCCTCTGCTCGCTCTAGTAGCCCTTCAGCTGCTGCGCTCATCTCCCGGACTAGACGTTTATCTCCAGTTCCGCGCTGCGCTTTCCCCATCTCCCGGCGTATCCACTTCTCGTACACCCTGCGGCTATGAGAGGCCTGGTGCCATCTATGACCGACGAGCTCAACCAGGTTGCCAGCTGGCCCGAACACTGGATGCCGATTCGGAGCTCCGTAGACTCGCATCAGTACCGCCTCCAGCGGACCTCCCAGCTGACATAAGACAGCGTCGATCTCCTTCGCCCTCCTCGCCGCTGCCGCCCTGCGCATATCTACCGTCTCCGGATGGTAGACCGGTACGTACTCCTCCTTCCAGCTACTGCCCAGCCCAGTCATTTCCCCGTCCGCGTAGCAGAACCGCCAGATTAGCTCATCAGCGTGAGAGCCGTTCCACCTGCGCGAGCCGGATATGTGCGGTGGAGTTCCACCCGCGTGCGGTGATATGTGGGATGGAGTTCGCCCGACCGATCTCATCGAAATCCCTCCCCGGGTAGCCCTTAGTCGGAGTCTGATACGACGTTAGGCTTAGATGCAGCGCGTTAACTACACAGACCTTGGTCTTAAAAGCAGGACGAAGGGCTTGTAAGTGACTGTAGGTGACCAAGACGAACAACTGATGCTTGCACTTCTGCAATACCGCGACACCGATGTCATAGTAGCTAACCGACGGGAATCATTAGGGAATGATGCGAATTGAGACGTTGGTCCATGACACAAATGTCCTGGTATACACTCTATAGATTTAGCTAAGTCCATGAATTCATTGACTATTCGCTTTGGCATGGCGATAGCATAGTACCCTGTCAGCCCCCTGGTGGGGCGGGAGGATGGGACGGGCAGGGTCGGTCAGCCCAGCTAGTGCGAGTGTGGCATGACGCTTGCCCGTTGCTGGACAACAGAGCAAAGGCGTAGAGGGACGGCGTGTGCGCCGTACCGCCAGGAATGCCCTGGTCCCTCCTAAGCAGGTAGGGTGGACACCAAAAGCACCCACCAGTACGACGCGCCACTGCCAATGCCCACGGAGTCTCACTCTGGGCGAAAAGATACCACGCGAGCGGGTCGCAGTCTACCGCGTTCCGCGCGTCGTAGGGCAGTGATATAGCGCCGGTACCAATGGCGGAGGCATCGTTACGCGGTAGGCGCCCGGAAGGGCTCTTCAACGCAATAGGCGCCCCGTCCCCACACAAGAGCCGGGTTAGCCATCACTCCCCTATGATGCGCAGAACGCGCAGACTGGAGAAACCCATGGCACGGATCATCATTACCGCAGCGAACGGCCCGCCGCACACGCTCAAGGTACCGCAGCCACACAAGGTCGTCCGACATGGTGCGCCACGGTGGGGATACGCTTTCCGCCGAGGCAAGGGTGGGCAAGAGATACGGCCACCCTACATGGTCGCAGGATCGAGGTTGCCCGATGTCAGCCTGGAGGAGGACAACTACGCTAGAGCTAAACGCCGGGCCCTCTTGAATCTGGTCGCCGACGCTGCACTGCGGCACGATATGCCGATACCCGATGCTCCACGGTTCGTCGCGATGACGGTTGCTCAGCACAAAGAGCAATTGCGCAAAGAGCTCCGCATCATGGAACGCCGGGAAGAGGCAGTTACGGAAGAGAACGAACGCCGAGCGCAAGTCCGTAGGCAAGTGGCAATCGCCAAGGCGTCCAACAACCTTCCCGTACTCTGCGGCCGATGCTCCAAGCTGATCGTCGGTCTGACGAAATGGGAATGGTACAAGGCGCACAGCGAGGATTGTCTCTTCCGCGCGGTGCTCTGGCAGGAAATGTGCCAGGACAATCCCGACTGGCAACGAGCCTGGAAGCTCCGCAAGGAAATGACCAGACCCACCGTGGAGACTGCACCGGCCGACGTCGAGGACAGCAAGACCAAGACGCAGCTACAAGACGAGTTCAACGCCAGCGACATGGCCATTGCCGTCAACAACGAACGCGGTGCGCCGAGCTTGACCGGGCGGGCAGACTAACCGAAACGCGGTAGACTGTAGCCGCTTGCGTGGTATCGGGTCGTATCTCTGGTCCTTCGCAGAGAGCAGAAAGGACCAGGCAAATGTCACAAACGTCAAAAACAATCAGGCTCTCGCTATCTCCTCAGGCAATGGAGGTCGCTGGCAAGCTGCGGACTGCTTCCAAGGCTAGTCTCTTACAACATCGTGGCCTGGTAGCGGCCGCATCGCTGGACTTGTCCATGCTCGGCTTCCGTGACCAGATCATCGGCATCGCTATGGGAGTCGTCAAACACCCGAAACCAGTCGAACACTGGATCAGGCTCCGTAGCCGCTATCTGCAGTTTTGGGGCGGATACGTTCTGCGGCACATGACCAGGACCGCACCGGCGCAAGTCGCTGAAACCTTCCCCCAGTACACCGTGGGAATGATTCCCGCAAATGCATGACAACCGCGCTCTGCGCGGGACCAGGGATACGACCCGCCAGGCAAGAAGGAGCAAACATGCCCGGCAACCCGAAGTCGACGCTGATCGT
>Ga0137409_10000139_pt1 | contig 69441 bp, 55 predicted proteins | sample CZODoug1_16funga_FD_122059 | JGI IMG/M metagenome (GOLD analysis project Ga0137409, IMG submission 122059) | Vadose zone soil fungal communities from Angelo Coast Range Reserve, California, USA - CZODoug1_16fungal (Hybrid Assembly) | ecosystem: Environmental > Terrestrial > Soil > Vadose zone... | reverse complement strand
GTCGAGCCGCGCCAGTTCGAAGGACGGTTGCTGCATCAGCTGCCGCCGATCCGCACCGTCTATGGTGACGCCTATGCGGAATTGTATCTAGCGGAGCCCGATGAGGCCGCGCGGGTGGCGCTGACTCGCGTCGGGACCCGGGTGATCGAGGATCTGTCGACGCTGCCGGGTTTAGATCATCCGCCGTGGGTCTCGCGGTACGTCCAAGGCCTGGTGGACGTGCCTTTCTTGAATCTCACCCCCGGCACGCGCAGTGGAATCATTCAAGATGAGCGCTATGCAGCCCTGGTTGACGCCCTGCAGCCGATCGAAGTTCACGTCAAGGGCTTGATCGAGGAGCAGCAGCGCGCCGAAGACTTGCCGTCGCTTCGACGATTTGAGCGCAAGAATCGGAATGCGCGGGTTGCGGCGGCGTATAAACTCGGTCCTATCATACCGAGAGGGTTGCCGTGATTACGCTTCATGATTATCTGCCGTCGCAGAATGGCTGGAAGGTCCGGGTTTTGCTTGGGCTCCTCAAAATCCCCTACGACAGCCGCAACGTGTCGATCTTCGAGGGCGAGAGTCGCACCGAAGCCTTCCGGACTCTCAATCCGGCCGGCGCCATCCCCGTTCTCGAGCTCGAGGATGGGCGCACGATCGCCGAATCAAACGCAATCCTCGCTTACCTCGCCGAGGGTACGCCGTTTCTGCCGGCAGACCGCTATCAGCGCGCCAAGGTCGTGCAGTGGCTGTTCTTCGAACAGTACAATATTGAGCCGGTCATAGGCTCGCTGCGCTTCTGGACGCTGACCGGACGGCTCGAAGCCAACGGGCACATGGTCGCGGGGAAACGCGAAGCCGGAACCCGGGCTCTCGCCGCAATGGAGCGGAGCCTCGTCAATACTCCGTTTCTCGTAGGTTTTGACCTCTCGATCGCAGATATCGCGGCCTATGCCTACAGCCACCGCGCTGAGGATTGCGGGTTTATTCTGACGGATTATCCGGCGCTCATCGCCTGGTTTGGACGCGTGCGAGAGGCCATCGGTCCCGACTATCCCGTCCATCCGTACAGCGTTGACCCGCATTCAGGGGCCTGAGAGAAATGGAATCTCATCCGGAGCGCCGCTCCGCTAGGGGTCGACCGCAGCTCGCTCACGGCAGGGATTCGCGACACCGCGGCTGCTCGCTCATTTTGCGTGAAACATGGACCCCTCAGAGCTGGATCACGCCGAGGCGCACTGCCTGTGCGACTGCGTCGGTGCGGCCGATGGCCTCGAACTTGTCGAGAAGTGAGGCGACATGAAACTTGACGGTGTGGACGGAAATCCCGAGGCGCAGCGCGATGGATTTGTTCGACGCGCCCTCGGCCAAGAGGGTCAAGACTTGTATTTCGCGCGGCGTAAGGGCGGCGTCCGGTTCGGCGGGTTTCTCGGCCGTGTGTGAGGCAACGACGGCAACGTCTGCGTGTTCGTTCACCCGCGCCAGGCGCAGTCCCGGGACGTCGGAAAGGAGCGCTGTCAGCCGGTCCGCCAGTGTCGGATCGTCCACCTTGATGGCGAGGACAATCAACTCCACCGCGCTTTCGCCGGTCAAGTCTCGGGCCTTTCGCTCAACGTCAGGTGGACCTCAACCGGCTCACCCCCTCGCCGCAGGGCAAGCTTGACGGTCGACCCGACGGTGGCGGGGCCGAGGGTTCGCAAGAGCATCCGCACGCCTTGGATCGGCTGATCGTTCCACTTGATGATGACGTCTCCTTGCCGGACCCCGGCGGCCGCGCCCGGCCCCTTGGGATCGACACTCATCACCATGACCCCCAGTCCGTCGTCCCCATCCACCTTGGTCGGCTGAAGGCCGAGCCCCAGGTAGCCGCGGGGGACTTTTCCATGAGTTTCCAACGTGGCGGCGACGCGTTCGATGGTGGCCGCGGGGATGACAAGCACCCGTCGTCGCGGTCCGAACACCACCATGCCGAAAGCGCGGCCGGAAGCGTCGAGCGCCACGCCGCCTTCGCCGGCGCGACGCAAGGACAGGTCAAGTTCGATTCTTGCGTCGATCTCGCCCCCGCGAAAGCTGCGCCAGGCTCCGCCGACGAACGAGACTGTACCGAATGCGGCGATCGGTGCCCCCTGCACGGAGCCGACGGCCCATGCGAGAGCGCCGGCCGGCGCTGATCGGGAGTCGAGGATGACAGCTGGAGGAGTAGTACGATCGACCAGCAGAAGGGCCACATCGGTGGTCGGATCACGGCCGACCAGGTTTGCCGCTACCGTTTCACCTCCCGGCAACACAACAGTATTGTCGCCCTCGTCGTCAAGCGCTTCATCGGCTGTAACGATCAAGCCCTGTCGCCAGACGAACCCACTGGAGCGGGAGCGTGCGGAGTGAACGGCCACGACACTGGATGACGCTCGATCAACGATACCGGCGAGTGCATCGGACAGCTGTTGCGGAGAAATGGCGGGCGTTGGTTTCGACATGGGTAGCTCCTCTATGACGACACCAATCTATGACGCACGTTCCCTGCGGTCTACTGACCAGATGAGCAGGTTCTAGTATGTCTGATACGGAAGTACGGATAAGGCCCCAATCTGGGTGTGCCTGTAGCATAAGATGGGGAAAATCCCCGCTTCGGGCGCGCGCCTGGCCGCGTACCGTATCCATCGTCCGGAATGTCCCGGACGATCAGGAGATTTGCCATGCCCCGCTTTATGAACATGAAAACTGCACTGCAATGCACGCTGCTGGCGATGTTGCTGAGCTCGGTGAGCGCAGTCGCTGCCACGATCGTGCCGGACGATGACGTGCCTGCACGCAGAGTGAATTTCGCCGACCTCAACCTCACCCGCAGTGAAGGAGCGTCCGTGCTGTACGCGCGGATCAGTGCTGCGGCTCGAGAAGTTTGTCTGCCGGCGACCACCTGGGTGCCGCAGTTGCTCTTCCGTGCGTATCGGTGCAGGGAGGAAGCAATCGCACGCGCGGTTGCCGATGTGAACGCGCCGGTGCTGACCAGCTACTATCTGGCGAAACTAAAACCGACGATGGAGCAGCGCTAGCAAACGCGAGGACGGTGAAATCCACCGTCCTCTCGCGCTCGTCCGGACTTGCGCGCCCAGCGCTAGTCGGTGGGTTTCAGGATCCCGAGCCCGAAAGCCGCTGCCGCGGCTTCGGTGCGCGAACGCACATCGAGCTTCTCCAGAATGGAGGAGACGTGATGATCGATGGTCTTTGCCGATATGTGCAGTCGGTGGGCGAGCTCACTATTGGTATGGCCCCGCACGAGCAGCGTCAATACCTGGACTTCGCGAGAAGTGAGTCCCGCAGGATTCTCACGCGTGGAGGTGCGCGGCCCGCGTGGAATCCCGCGCACCCCCAGTCCGCGCAGCCGCTGGCGCACGATCGCAGACAGCGGGCCGGCCCCCATCTGTTCGAGGATGTCCAGCGACTCGCGCAGCGCCTCTTCCGGTCCGCCGGCAAGTGCGAGCGCGCGTTCATAGGGCGCGCCAAGTTGCTGCCACGCCGCGGCGGCGCGCTCCCAATCTCCTTCAATCATGAGCGAATAGGGCTCGGCGACATTGGCACTCACGTGCAACTCCGGGTTGGCGCAATGTCCCCAGTAGGCAAGTTCTCCCGGAATCCATGAATCGCGGCTGCCCGCCGCGACTTTCAGCCCGATTGCCGCTTCCTCAGCGACGCGCCCGAGGTCTCCGCGGTACCACGCGACTTCGGCACGAGCCGCCGCGATCGGCCCGATGCGTTGCAATTCTCCGGTCGGCAGCGCCAGCCGCAGAGCCTCATCGAGGAGCTGATCGACGCCCGGATCACCGCGCCGGGCCCGAACACGCGCCAGCACGGCCAGCGCGGGCAGGCGCTGCGCGGTCGCGAGGGCGTGGTGCTCGATCAGCTCCGCGGCGACGCGTGCGGCCTTCTCCCATTGGCCGTTGTTGAACTCGAGCTGTGCGCCATACACCCGAATGTATGAGAGCGAGTCCTGGACGTCGTGCACTTCACAGTAGTCGATGCCTTCGGGCAAGTAACGCAAGGCGAGTGCGGAAAGACGCTGGCGCGCCGAGGTGCTCACGATGTTGGCGTACGCGCGTCCCGCGTCATCCTGCAGGTTGTGCTCCAGGGCGACGGTGAGACTTTCCTTCAGTTTCTCAAAGCCGGCGACGAAGCCTGATTCACTGAGTGCGGTGCCGATGTTGTTCAGTGCGTGTGCGCGGACGCTGTGGTCCTCGAACCGTATGGCGAGATCCAGCGCACGCTGCCCGAATTCCAGCGCTTCATCCAGATGGTCGCTGGTCATCGCCAGTTGCGATCGAGCACTGTAAGCCATGGCAAGACCACGGCTTTGCGGTAGAGTCTCGAGCAGTGCGATGGCTTCGGCGACGTGGCGATCGGCGAAAGCTTTCTGGCCGGATTTCCAATACTGCCGCCCAATCTGCAGCAGCACACGCGCCTGCGCGGCGGCATCCCCCAGGTCGCGCCAGAGCGCGAGGGCCTGGGTCGCTGAGTTCAGGGACGCCGAGACGAGATTGGCCACATTGCATTCGGTTGCGTGCAGTTCCAAGAGCTGCGCCCGCTCCGGCGCCGCAAATGAATCGACAAAACGAAGCGCAGTGGCTAGATGCGCGACCGCCTCCCGATGGGCACCCGCGCGTGCGGCCTGCTGCGCGGCGCGCGGGGCGTACTCGAGGAGCGCCTTGACGTTCTGCGCGTGCGAGGCATGGTGAACGAGTTGTGACACGTCGGCATCGTGCGCGATGAGGCACTGCAGAATGCTTTGATGAAGCTCTTGCGCGCGTGCGCGGGGGGTAGTGCTTTCAACCGCCAGCCTTCCTAACTCATGACGAAACGCGAGCGTCTGGTCGTGATACCGCAGCAGGCCGCGCATGACTGCCTCATCTGCGGCTGCGCCGACGTCGCCCAGAATCGTGCGGACAAGCCATGGCTCGGTTCTTCCCGGCAGGAGTGAAACGAGCTCCGCGACTTCGCGCGCTGCCGCGGAACATTGCATGAGGCGCGCCAGCACGGCATCTCGCACGGTCCCGGGCACGGCGTCGATCGGCGCTGACAGCAGCTCGCGCACGAAGAACGGATTGCCCCCGGTCACCTCGTACACCCGGCCGGCATCGTGACGCGTGCCTCTGGAGAGCTCCTCGACGGCGCTGAGCGAAAGGGCGGCTAGATGGATGCGCGACGCATGTTGTCCGGTGAGTTCCCCGAGGACGGCGCGCAGGAGGTGCGTCGGGGCGAGTTCATCGTCGCGGTAGGTCGCGATCAGCAGGCAACGCGTGCGCTGAATGCGCCGGCCGAGAAAGCGCACGAAATCGAGCGTGGCTTCGTCGGCCCAGTGCAGATCCTCCAGCACCACGATGCTGAGGGGGTTCGGGGGCGACAGCCGCTCGAACAGCCGGGAGAAGAGCTGATCCCGCGAAACACCGGACTCTCGAGCGGTGTCGGGGAGCAGCGAGAGTCCGGCGATGACTTCATTGACCGGCCCCAAGACGCGCGAGGTTTGCAGAGCATCGGAGTGTCCCCACAACACGCGTGCGGTGCGGGCAGCCTGCCGCGCAAATTCCTCGACCAGCGCACTCTTGCCGGCGCCCGCTTCGCCGCTCACGAACGTTATTCTGCCGGCGCTGGTGCCTGCTTCGCGCAGATGCCGCGTCAGTTCATCGAGCTGAAATTGGCGTTCCAGAAGGTCCATGGTGAGGTTGGCGAAGTATCCGTCAATACTCGGCGCTTGGGTACGGGCGATCCAACTTAGGGGTCCGCGGCGCGCAATATGGGTAGTTCGCCCGATATGCCGCAGAGCGCGTGCCTCTACTGTGTGGACGCAAGAGCCGGTCAACCAAACAATGGAGGCGACGCGATGCCGCGCTATGTAGTTGAGAGAGAGTTTCCGGACGGACTTGAAATTCCCGTCGATGAGACCGGTGCCAAAGCGTGTTTGGCGGTGGTCGAGAGCAATCTGGCCGACCAGGTGACGTGGGTCCACTCCTATGTGAGTACGGACAAGAAGAAGACGTTCTGCGTGTACGACGGCCCTTCGCCCGAGGCGATTCGCCGTACGGCGAGCCGGAGCAAGCTTCCCGTCGGGCATATCACCGAGGTTCGCGTTCTCGATCCGTATTTCTACAAATAGAACGCTATCCCCTGGCGCCTGATGCTCATGCGTATTTTTGCACGCACTCGTGTAACGAAACTCACCCTGCCGTCACCATCGATTGTGATTACCGAAAACCAAGTGTTGGGCAATTCCTGGATCCATTCGGAGCGCGCCGGCCTCGGCGCGTCGTCGCGCAGCGCAGGAGTCCGGTTCACCGCGGCGGTCGAACGATCGTGGGGCGCCCGGCGGCCGGTCAATGTGCATCATCCATTGCAGGCGAGGTTGGTCACCATTTCCGCCTGCTATGGTTCGGGGCTTCGCTCCTATGTCGGCGAAGGGCTGGTGGGACTGGCCTGGGCCTTTCTGCGCGCGGGAGCGCACGGCGTGATCGCCGCACTGTGGCAGGCCGACGATGCCGCGACGCCGCTGCTCATGGACCGGCTCTATGGCGAGCTCGAGGCGGGCAGGACTCCCGATGAGGCGTTGCGCACGGCGAAGCTGTCGCTGATTCATTCGACGTCGGTATTCCGCAAGCCGTTCTATTGGGGGGCGTTTCAGCTTTACGCCGGGTCGTAAACGCACGTCGAGGGGAGCCGGGAGGAGAAAACGATCAGCGCGTCTTCAGCGAGTCAGGCGTGCCTTCAACGAGTCAGGCGTGCCTTCCGCGATTCGGGCGTCTCTTCAGCGGGTCAGGTACATGCCTTCGGTGGTTCCGAAGGCCATTTGAAGCTGGCCGGACCCGTTGAAATCGTGAAAGCTCAAGCTGTTCATCGGTACCGATCCGGACACGAACGGTGATTGCCAAATCGTCGTCCCAGTGGTGGGATCGATGACGGTGATCTTCGATGCCGGCGCGTAAGCCAGGGATGAATTCGAGACGGCGGCGACCAAATTTTTCCGGGCGAACGCCGACTCTTCGAGATAGAGGCTGCTTGCATAGCTCACGGTGTATTGGTGCAGTACCTGCAATGACGAATTGAACTGCGTGATGCTGCCGTCGCCCGCTCCGTAGTTGAAGGCGTTCAACACGAAGATCTCAGGGACGCCGTCGCCGTCGGTATCGGCCACGAGGAGATCGGTTGCGTTGATCGAATAGCTGTACTCTTCCAAATAGCCGCTCGTCAGGCTGGAATATTTGTACACGACGACGCGATTCTGGGCGAGGGCGATGATTTCCGGCTGACCATCGCCGTCCAGATCGACGGCAGCGACGTCTCTGCCGCCGGACAATTGCGTGCTGCTCCATAGGAGCGTTTGATGCAGGACATCCCAGGCATATACGTATCCCTGGGAGGTAATGCCTACCACGTCGGCGACGGAATCGTGATTGAGATCGGCATGCGTCACCGCCACGCCATCGCCGACTGTCCCGGACGTCCAACTCTTGGTATTGCCGGCAAAGTCATAGGCCGTAAAGTAGCCGTTGTACAAAGTGGCGGTGCCAAGCAACATCGAGTCGAGGCTCGACCCGTACACGTTTCCCACGTCGAAGGCATAATCGTGCGACCAATTGGAGTCCACTTCGTTCGACAGAGTGAGCAATCCGGTCGCTGGATCCAAACCGATGATGCGCGTGCCCCCGTAGCCGCTGTTGCTGCCCGGCGTGACGAACATCAGACGATTTTGCCCCGCGGCAATGGTGGCACTCTTGGCTCCGACGAAAGGCCCGTCGAGTTGCGCACCGTCGGGCCCTTTCCATTTGACGACGGGGGTCGGCGTCCAGGACGCTATCGCCAGCGTATCGGGGCCGCTGCTCACGAAATCGCTGCCCCAAATCATTTCCATCTGTCCATCGCCGTCGACATCGCCGGCCGCGATGGCGCTCACACCGTCGCCCAAAGAATTGGTTTGACTCACGACGGTCGCGGTATTTGCCGTCGAGTCATAGCGATAGACGGTGATATTCCCCCATTGGCCGTCGCCCAACAGAATTTCCGCGGGCCCGACTCCGTCGAGGTTGGCTACCTTAAGTGCCGAGGTGCCGCTGCCGGAGCCGGTGGTGATCTGCCAAATCGGCGACTTCAGCGTCGCGCTGAATACCTTGACCACGCCGGAAGTCGGGTCCACACCGAGTATCTTCCCGACGCCATCGCCGTTGACGTCGCCGACATCGATGATGGAGCCGAAGCCCGGGCCGTACGCCCATTGATTCTGATGGGTCGCACCGTCGAACACAAAACCGTCGGAAGTTACGATCTCCAGCGCCGGGTCGTTATCGACATTGCCGATGGCCATCGACGTTCCGCCATTCAGCACCCCGCTCTGCCACTTGAGCGTCATGGTCTTCGCATCGAGGACATAGAGCTGAGTCGGCGAGCCGTATTGACCGTTGCCGCCCAAGCACACGAGCTCGCCGGCGCCGTCGTTATCGATGTCGGCATACTTCAGGGCGGTGCAGTAAGGGCCGAGCGCCGGAGTGCCGGCGGATACTGAACCTTGGTTGCCGTATCTCGCCACTTCGCGCCGCGTGATCCCGTCCAATTCGACGATGACCGGACCCTGGCTGAAGAAGATTTCTCGATGTCCGTCGCCATTCACGTCGCCCGAGGTGACCGCACTGAACGCGGTGCTCGAACCGGAGACGATATTGCCGTCCGCGGCGGGGGCGTAGGGATAGACCCATGACTGCGCATAGTCGGACGCGCCGTTTTTGGCAAGGATATAGAGGCTGTTAGCCGCGCCTATCAGAATTTCTTGTTTGCCGTTGCCGTCAAAATCTTCCACGTCGATGGCGTTGTTGCCCACCGGATTGCCCGCATTCGAACGAGCAAGAGTATACTGCCGAGCTGCATCGTTGACGGTGATCTTGCCGCCGATGGTGATCTGAGGTGCGTTGTGCAGCCGGACCTGCCACGCCATGTCGGTCGCGCGCTCGAATAGAGGGCCCGATGGGGTCCAGGTGACGAGCCCCGCCGCGCTGACGGAGAATCCTGCCGGCGCATAAGCCACTTCGATGGGGCCGGTGGGATCGCCGTCGACATCCGAGGCTGTCAGCTGAAAACTCAATGGCTGCCCATAGGGTGCCGAGGTGGGCGCAGACCCCGTCAATGTCGCGGGAGTGTCCGCGATGGTTACATTGGTACTCGCATTGGCCGTAGCGATTCCATCCGAGACGGTGACGGTGACTGAGATCACGTCGTTCTTGGCTTGATTGCCCAGGGGATACGCCGCGGTCGTTGCTGCCGGGACCACGACGCCGTTTCGTTTCCACACATAGCTCAATGTCAGCGGATCCGAATCGGGGTCGTAAGTTGTCACCTGGACGGATATGGGGTCGTTGCGCTTGGGGGCTGGATTCGACAAGGTGATGGAAGAGATGCTGGGCGCGAAATTCTGGACATGGACCGTCATGGTGCTGGGCGATGAGGTCACGGTACCGTTGCTGACGGTCAACGCAAAGTGCAAATCGCCGACAATGGCGGGCGCCGTAAATTGAGCATTTGCAGTACCGGCGTTCTGCAGCACGACCGTGGTGCCGGCCGTCTGCTGCCATTGATAGGTAAGCGGCTTACCCAGCGGATCCGTACCCGCGCCCTGAAGGGTCACGAGCGCGCGCTTCGGGGTGGTTATGTCCGCGCCGGCGATGGCGGACGGCGCCGTGGACTGGGGCGCCGTGACCGTAATGGTGACGGTCGACTGCTGCGAGTTGATTTCGCCGTCGTTGACCACGAGAGAGAATCGCAGGACATCGGCGGCATTGGGCGCCATAAACGTGGCATGGCCGGGTACGGAGATATCCAGGGTGACGGGGGACCCTGCGCTCTGCGTCCACGTATAAGTGAGCGGATCCGAGTCGGGGTCGCTGCTCGCGGTTCCGTTCAAGGTAACGGTGGCGTTCGCTGCGACCGTGGCATCGGGGCCGGCCGAGGCCGTCGGCGGTGCATTGGTGACCGTTACCGATACCGCAGAGGGTGCGGAATCCAGTTGACCATCGTTGACGGTCAACGAGAACAACAGCGTTCCGGATTTTCCCGATGCAGTAAACGTCGGCTTTACCGCCTTGGCGTCGCTCAAGGAAACTGTGGGTCCCGCAGTCTGCGACCATGAGTAGGTCAGGCTGTTCCCATCGGGATCGCGGCTGCCTGACCCATCGAGAGTGACGACCGCTCGCTTGGCCGTGGTTTGTGCCGTTCCGGCGTCGGCCACGGGAGCGTAATTGACGGGAGCTGGGCTACCCGAGCCGCCGCCACCGCCACAGGCGGCAAGGGTGGCCGCAAGACAGATCAGCACGGCAAATCGACTGCATTCCTTGATCCCCACGGGTCGACTCCCTGTCTATTTTTGTTCGTTGCTCCATCTTGACATGAAGGATAGAAGCCCGGCAATCAATTGCAGCGATCACGCGGTTTGGAGCGTCGCGGCGTCGCAGCCGCATCCATCCACCCGATCTCCCAGACATAGCCATAGGGGTCCTTGATGCTGCGGCTGAACATGAAGCGATGGTCCTGCGCCGAGTTGGGATCGGCGTTATGTCAAGATACATTGTGTCGAGAGAGAATGTGACTGTCGGCGCTCAGCACCGCCGAGCAGGAAAAGCTCAACGCCTTGCTCAGGAAGCTGATCGCCGGGCTCTAGCGCCGCCGGCGGGCACGGCGGCGGTTCGCGTGAAGGAGTCGCGTGATAGATTCAGCCAGGTCGCGCCGGTCGGAAAATCGGGACGGGAGAACTTGGACTCAAGGGAGAGCCCAATGAGACGGTCGTCAATGCTCATGCCGATGTTGGTTACGATATCAGCCTGCAATTACCTTCCAACTCAGAAGACGGTTGTTGGAGGCACCGGTGTCAATACGCAGAAATGTGAGTCCTGCGCGCCTGCCAGGGACGGGCTCGCAACCTCGGCAGCTCGCGATGGAAGGGACGGAGCGTCCGGCCGTGACGGCAAGGACGGGTCGGCCGGCAAGGACGGACTGCCTGGTCCCGCGGGCCGCGACGGGAGGGACGGAATTTCGGGCGATGAAGGTAGGGACGGAAGTCCTGGCCGCGACGGCAGGGATGGAGTTCCAGCCCGTGACGGCAAAGATGGGTCAGCCGGCAGAGACGGCCTCCCGGGTGTTCCGGGCCGCGATGGCAGAGACGCTTTTGCGCCGGGGCCGCAGCCATTGCGCGACCCGTTCGCGCAACCTACACCGTTTGCGTTTTTTATCGGTCCTTTCGGGGAACCGAAAGACGCGAAGAATGCTGGCCACAATGTCGTATCCGACGTCCTTTCACCGATTGCCAGCGGAATCGCAGCACTGGTAACAGCATTCAGCCCGTTACTATTAATCTGGCTTCAAAAGGACAAGAGTGCGAGCAAAAGTGCCAAATCTTGGTTACGCCGCTTGCGGCGTGGCGTTTTGACATTTTTCCAGCTCTTGATCGCCGTTATTACCGCGTTTTGTATCGGGCGCCTGCTATATGTATTTGCGGATCTCATCCTTCAGTTCATCTGTGCATTCATGATCTGCTGCAGCGTAATGATCGCTGCGGCGACGTATGCGTACAGGACGTACCACGACATTGAGCTGCGGAAGCTCGAGCTCAATCGACGTTGGCCGCCGCCTGATCAAAATGCTGCTTAGAGACCGAAACCGTTGGCTTGCCATTTACTGTCGGCCGAGGACGTTCGGGATCAGCGGAACGTATTCATTTTGAGAGGAGGCCGTCGACCATGAGGAAACTCTTGACATCACGATTTCAAGAGGTATTCTGCGCGGCTCTGAATTTGGAGCATTACATGCGAATTTCATCGAAGCCGACACACATGCACGCAATGTAGCGCCAGCCCGTGAGCTCACGGTTGCGGGTAGCGCATTACCCGAAGCCGATTGGGCCGATCTTCGCCTCACGCGAAACATAAAGCCTTCGGCAGGGAATCTTGCCGAGGGCTTTTTGTTATTCGGAGCTGATCATGCGCGAAGATATGTACAAAGTGATCGTCGAACGGCCGCGCCGCGGAAAAAGCGGCGACGCAGCCGCCGCTCGACTACGTAGGGATTTTGATGGGCCGATGCGACTCGGTATGCGCGCGGGCTACGGCCATCGGGGCCTCAACGAGAACCTGGCTCCGCTGCGTCGCTACCTGCATGCACAGATTGGGCGCCCGTGGAACAAGGTGTTCAGCGATATCTGCGCCGGCATAGACCGTCGCAACACCGTGCAGCAGCACATCCATCAACACATCCGCGACTTCATCGCGGTAGACGTTGGCGTTCGCGACGGCCGGCTGGTTGACCTTGCAGCTCGGTGGGAATTTCTCCGGAGGGACGCCGGGATATCTCAGGAGCTGTATGTCGATCCGCGTACGGGGCTCATCCGGGCAAACAAGGATTACCGTTCTTGGCGCCACAGTGCTGCCGAGCATGGCCGGCGTGAGCAGGCCGAGATCGCAACGCGCCGTCGTATCGTCGACGAACGCACGTTCCTTCTGCTGCTGGATGATGTCTGGTTTCGCGTCGAGGTTGACGTCTTGCCAAGGGAGCGTTTCGTTGAGAGTGTCGTCGACGGCAAACCCCACAGGCACATGATCGCGGAGCCGCGGCATGACGTCGTGCTGCGGCAGACCGTCTCACGGGCGGTTCGTGCTGACTTGCAGAAATGCCTGTATTTGTACGGATCAAGTGATCTCTATGCTGTCAGCAAGCGACAGATCTCGACACGAGAGATCAAAGCGCACTGTCCACGCTAGGTCAGGGAGGATGCGCGATGCTTATTTGTGCTGCCCCGTCGTGGTCACACTACGGCGTTGGGTAGTCCCAAACATCGGGCGGCAGCTTATCCTTGAGCGATGCATACATGGCGTCGCGGAACAGTTTCACCGCCGGATATGGCCGAAGTGCAATAGTGCGCTCCACTATCAGCCCCTGCTCGTTGTCCACGATGACCTCCAAGCTCTCGATCTTGTGGCCATCCATGGTCCCCTCCCAGCGCAAGAAGGTGGTGCGCTCATCGAGCTTGAACTCGGCCGTATAGGCACCGGAACCACGCGTTGAGCTCGACTGAGCGAAAATCGCCGCGATGACTTCACGCCCCTCGATCGGGCGTACCAGGAACGGGCTGTTGAATACGATGTTGTCGGCAAGCAGCGCGCTCACCTGGGCGGGTGTAGCGTTACCAGATTCCCGTAGTTTGCGTAAAGGATGCATTGTGATTCCTCTGTGAAGGCGAGAAGAGCGTCGGCCGACGCACCGACGTGCGGTTGATAGCCGTGGACGACGTACGCGATGACAACAAAGACGATGACGTTGACGCGGCGGATTCTGACGGTCTGCGTGACTGTTGTACCCCACCGTAAAGCGACTCTAAAGACCCGCCTCGCGGACAACAAGACGGTTCGACCCAACGCCCCATTTCGGTTTCAGCAACAATGCGTGCGCCTCTTCCTGACAGCCGCTAACATATGGATGTTTATCCAGTGGTGTTGCCGCGTGAGAGTTCATGATCGGGTGAGAGTTCTTTTTGCCCTCACGTGCCCAAAGCGCCTGATAGGCCCCGTGTTCCCGCCTTGGACAGATTGCACCCTAAGTCACTTGTTATATTGCAAAATTTGCAATATTCTGGTTTGCATCAGGATGGCAGCCATGACGAGTCAGCAATTCAAAGCGGGTCGCGCGCAAGCCCGGCTTACACAGATACAAGCCGCCCAGCGCTTAGGTTTGTCGCAACCCTATCTGTCTCAGCTAGAGAGAGGCCAACGGCCAGTAACCCCCGAACTAGCGCGGTTAGCTACCAAGGTCTACGGCCTTCCCCCGACCGGGCTACCTGTGGACGAGACCGCGACATCCGGCAAGGTTTCAGACCCCTCCAGGCTGGCTCGACAGCTTTCCGGACTCGGCTACCCCAGTTTCGCTCATTTACGTGCGGAGCAAACCAATCCGGCCGCCCTGGTGTTGCAATCGCTCGTTCAGCGCGATCTTGAAGTCCGCTTGACCGAAGCTCTGCCATGGGTGCTCGGCACGTATCCGGATCTGAATTGGCCGTGGCTCACGGACCAAGTAAAACTCAAGGACATTCAGAATCGTTTGGGTTTCCTCATCGGGATGACGAAGGAGCTTGCCGTCTCACGGGGGAAATTCCGTTCAGCACTAGAGCCCTTGTCTGCGGTCGAAGTGAAGTTGGAGCGTTCGCGTCTCGCCCGCGAAGACACGCTTTGCCGTGAATCCATGCCGCCGGCCGAGCGTCGCTGGCTCACGTTGAACCGTTCGCCACTCGCGCGGCACTGGAACCTATTGACGGGTTTGACAGTAGACCAGTTGTCCTATGCGACGTAGCTTGGGCGCTGCGCCCCACCGAGTGCCGGCGGAACCTTGGGCGTCGTTCCTGCGAGAACTCGATGAGCTTCTCAAAGCCGCGGTCGAGATTCACTGCCTTGGTGGGTTTGTAGTGACCCAGCAATATGGCATCGGGCGCGAGACATCGGATATCGACTTCCTGTCAGCTGTCGCGCGCTCACCCGAGGATTCCGCCGCACCTTAAGATTCGCCTGCTGCGTCGAGCAGCCCGGTAGACTCCGCTAGTGGACGGGATGCGGACGGCCGCGCGGGAAATCGATGGCTGAGGGGAACGGGATGACCACACGTGGATTAGACGCGCTCGCTCGAGCGCTGGCCGCAGCGATGATCGCTGCCTTCTGCGGCTGCCACCAGGAAAGTGCCCACGCACCGCCTGCTGCGCCGGCGCCTCCCGCAAAGGCCGCGGACATCAACGCTGAGCGGCTCGCGGCGGGCGAGCCCGACCAGTGGCTCACTCCCGGGCGGGACGCCAACGGCACCTTTTATTCGCCTTTGGCAGACATCAATGCCGGCAACGTCGCGAAGCTTGGCTTCGCATGGGACTACGATCTCAGGACGAATCGCGGTCAGCAATCGACGCCGCTGGTGATTGACGGCGTGATGTACGCGAGCAGCAACTTCGGACGTGTTTATGCGCTCGACGCGGCGAGCGGCAAGGAGCTTTGGACGTACGACCCGCACATCGATGGCCAGTGGGCGCGCTACGCGTGTTGCGATGTTGTCAACCGAGGACTCGCGGCGTTCGAGGGGCGAGTATACGTGGGTGCGCTCGACGGCTGGCTGCATGCGCTCGACGCGCGGACCGGTCAACTGGCGTGGAAGGTGGATACGCTGATCGGGCGTGGGGAACGCAAGCCCTACACGGTGACGGGAGCGCCGCTGCTCGCGGGCGATCTCATCATCGTCGGAAACGGCGGCGCTGATTTCGCCGGGGCCCGCGGCTACGTGTCGGCCTACGATCTCAAGAGCGGCGAACTTCGTTGGCGATTCTTTACGGTGCCGCGCAATCCTGCCGAGGGCCCGCAAGACCAGCCGCATCTGGAGGCGGCATTGAAGACGTGGGATCCGCGGCATCGGTGGGAGGCCGGCAGCGGCGGCAATGTATGGGACGGGATGGCCTATGACCCCGCGCTCAAACTCGTGTACGTCGGCACCGCGAACGCCGCTCCCTACAACATGCATCTCGGTGGGCGTCACGGCGGGGATGAGCTCTTTGCGGCCTCGATCATCGCCATCCATGCCGATGACGGCTCGATGGCCTGGTACTACCAGACCACACCCGGAGATCGATGGGACTATGACAGCACGCAGAAGCTGGTTCTGGCGGACGTTGAGCTGGACGGGCGGCTGCGTCACGTGGTGATGCAAGCGGCGAAGAATGGCTTTTACTATGTGCTCGACCGTGCCTCGGGCGAACTCTTGTCCGCGCACAACTTTGCATTTGTCAGTTGGACTCGCGGCATCGACGCGAAGACCGGTCGGCCGGCGGTCGATCCGAGCGCGAGCTATGACCATGGTCCGGCGCTGTTGTTTCCCTCCGAGGCCGGCGCTCACAGCTGGCAGCCCATGGCCTACGACGTCAAGCGGCGCATGACCTTCATCCCGGCGATCGAATCCGGCAACGTGATCGTCGAGGCCAGCAATCGCAGGGCGGGGCTGGTGGAGGGGCAGTTCACGACGCCGGCCTTTCCGCCGGAAGTCTATGACCCGAAAGCCATGCACTCTTTATATGGCACGCTGCCGCCCATCACCCAACTCGCGCGCGGCATGAAGACCAACACCGCCTCGCGTGGGTTCCTGCGCGCGTGGAGTGTTCCGGAGCACCGCGTGGTCTGGGAGGCGCAGACGGCGACGAGCTGGGACGGCGGAGTGTTGGCGACGGCGGGCGGTCTGGTGTTCCAAGGCGACGCCAACGGCAGCCTCAACGCGTACTCGTCCGACACGGGCGAACGGCTGGCGTCGGTGGCCATGGGCAGCTCGATGATGGCGGCACCCATGACGTATCGAGTCGGCGGCACGCAATACGTCGCGATCGTCGCGGGTTACGGCGGCGGCGGTGTCATTACCGGCTGGCCGCTCGATCCCGCATCGGCCGCGTATCGCTACGGGAACGAGGGACGCGTCATCGTCCTAAAACTCGGCGGACCGCCGCCGCCGCTGCCGGCGCTGCGCACCGACCCGCCGCTCCCTGAACCACCGGCGCGCCCCGCCGATGCCCAGCAGATCGCCGCCGGCGAGGTACTCTACAATCGCTTTTGTTCCCGATGTCATGTCATGGGCCGCGGCAATCTCCCGGACCTGCGGCGGATGCAGCCGGGGACGCATGCGATCTTCAATGCCATCGTGCTCGGGGGCGCCTACGTGCCCAAGGGAATGGCACGCTTTGACGACGTGCTGTCGCCGGCTGACGCTGAAGCCATCCATGCGTATCTCATCGACCAAGCCTGGCAACTGAAACAGGCGTCGACATTGGGTCCTTCGCCGTAGATGGCAGTGGGTTCTAGCGTCCGTTGCCGTTCGACAGCAACTCTTCGAGTGCCCAGGCTTCGACCGGCTTCGTCATGTGTCGGTCGAAGCCCGCATCCTTTGCCCGTTGCCGGTCGTCATCTTGTCCCCAGCCGGTGAGTGCGATCAGACAAATTCCGGTTCCCCAAGACTCTCGACGAAGTTCCTTGGCGACTTCGTAACCGCTCAAATCCGGCATGCCGATGTCTATAATAGCTACATCAGGACGGAATGTTTGCGCCAGTTCAAGCGCGGCACGCCCGCGATGCGCCACACGCACTTCGTGCCCACCCAGCTCTAAGAGCATTGCGAGCGAGTCCGCCGCATCCTTGTTGTCATCGGCCACCATCACCCGACGGCCGCGCGCGACGGGAGGCACATCGACATCTGTCGCGGATGCCTCGGATGGAGTGGCCGCGGTGAGTGGCAAAAGCACGATGAATTCGCTGCCGCGACCGAGTCCGTCGCTCCTCGCGTCAATCGTTCCACCGTGCAGCTCAAGCAGCCCTTTTACGAGCGCCAAGCCAATCCCGAGCCCGCCCTCGGAGCGAGCGGCCGCGCCATCAATTTGCGAAAACATCTCGAATATCCGAGTCAAGGCCTGGGGTGCAATACCGATGCCGTCATCTTTCACCGATAGGCATAGCGTGCCATTCTGGACGCCGCCTGACAGGTTGATGTGACCGGCGGGGTCCGTGTACTTGGCAGCATTGGTCATTAGGTTCGAGAGTATCTGCGAGAGGCGCAACGGGTCAGCATTCAGGGTCAACTCCTCGGACGGCAAGGCGACGGTGAGCTGATGATTCTTGCTCTCAAGCAGCGGGCGCACCTCTTCAACGGCGGAGTCAACGACGTCGGTCAATTTGACGCGCTCGGTTTTTAGTTCAAGCTTGCCTTGTGTAATTCGTGCGATATCGAGCAGATCATCGAGCAACAACGCCATGCGCCCGACCTGCCGCTGGATCACGTGCTGGGCCCATTGAAGCTGGTCAGGCGCAAGCCGTGGCGAGCCGAGAATCTGTGCGGCGGTGCGAATGGGCGCAAGCGGATTGCGCAGCTCATGCGCGAGCGTCGCGAGAAAAAGATCCTTGCGGTGGTCCGCGTCACGTAGTGCCGCCTCCGTCATGCGCAGCCGCACCTCGGTCTGCTTCGCCTCCTCCATGTCCGTATTGGTCCCAAACCATTGCACTACCTGTCCGTCCTCGCCATGCAGGGGTACCACGCGCGTCAAGAACATGCGGAACTGGCCGTCCGCGGCGCGCAGGGGAAACTCCATGCCGAACGGTATGCCTGTGGCAATCGACGCCTGCCAGCGCTCCAATACCTTAGGCAAGTACTGAGGATCGTGCACGCGCTGCCAACCCCAGCCCTCCATCTCTTGGGGCGTGCAGCCCGTGTACTCGTACCAGCGACGGTTATACCAGTGAATGTACCCGTCGGCGTGTGCCATCCATGCGAGCTGCGGGATCGAATTGGCCATCGTTCGAAACTGCGATTCGCTGTCCCGTAAAGCGGCTTCGGACGCGCATAGCGCTTCAAACTGTTCACGCAGCTGGTACTGGCGCGCACGCGCACGGAGCGCGGCTTGAACTGAACTGATGAGCGTGCGCGATGAAGTCGGTCGTTCCAGAACAGTGATGTTGCGCAGAGAATCGACCACTCGGGCGGCAACTAGCGACGGGGGGCTGGTGCGGCACAAAAGGATAATGGGAACTTCCGACCAGGGCGGTTGGCCGGACAAGGCGGCCAGCAGTTGAACGATATGCGGATCGCTGAAGGCGGCATCAGTCATCAAGATGGCACCGACCCCCGCCCCGATCTCAGTAGCAAGGGACAGTGCTCCCTCACACGAAACAGACGAGATGTTGGCGCGCTGGAGCAATTCCAGCGTCACCTCCCTGTCGCGTCGTGTCGGGGCAAGCACCAGGACCCGATAGTCGCACGTAGCGTTGGCTTCAGTCGGCATGGCCGCCGGGCTGGACGTGTCCATCACCTTCACTCGCAGGTACTACCTCGATCGGGCCGCCGGCGAGAACACCGCGCAACTGCAGGAGCGGCTCGCTCAGGTGGATGCCACGCGTGTCAAACCATAGCTCTCGAATGGAGCTCTCATGTCCACCGGTGCGCTTCTTCAGTACGGAGATGGCCTTTCGTACCGTACCGGCGAGTTCGAAGTACCGCAGTAGCACGACTGAATCAGCAAGGTAGCTCGCATCCACTGGCGAGGTCATGTTCGCGCCCATGATGCCGCTTTGAGCCACGGTAAAGAACGTGGCAACGCCTTGATTGTTCAAGTACGAGAGCAGCTCATGAAGCTGCGCAGTCAAGTAATTGTTTTGCGGCATCGCGTTCAGGTAGCCGTTGAGACTATCAATGATCACCACCCGGGCACGATCTCGCTCCACGCTATGGCGCACGAGGTGGGCAAACTCCCCTGGCGAGATCGCTACCGGATCGATCTGGTGGACGGAGATCTCGCCTGCGCCAGCGCCTTCGTTGATGTGCATTCCTATGCCAATCGAGCGCGCAAGCAGTGCCGATTTCGTCTCATCAAACACAAACGTGGCGGCGTGATCACCGCGCTCGATCGCTGCCGTGGCATATTGAAGAGCGAGAGTCGATTTTCCTGATCCAGGAGGGCCAATGAGCAGCGTGCTCGTACCGCAGTCGATGCCGCCGCCCATAAGCCTGTCGAGCGCCGTCACGCCACTTGGGAGGAACCCCTGCTGGAATGATGGGGAGTGCTGCGCGGCCACCAAGCGCGGATAGACAATCAACCCACCCTGGCGAATCGTAAAGTCATGGAAACCGCTGATAAAGTCGCTGCCACGAAATTTGAGCACCCGCATCTCCCGGCGAACCTGTCCGTAAGCAGGGGCACTCGAATCGAGCGCAATGACGCCGTGAGCGAGGCTGTGCAGCTGCGGGTCCGGTCCCTCGCTCGTCCGATCATCGATCATGATCACCGTGCAGCGGCGCCCGACGAAAAATTGCTTCAGCGCGAGGATCTGCCGCCGATAACGCAGCGAACTTTGCGCGAGCAGCCTCAATTCTGACAGCGAGTCAACAACCATGCGGCTTGGAGCGCTGCGCTCGATAGCCTCGAGCATCCTGCGGGTGGTCTCGCCCAGTTCCACTTCCGAAAGCGGCAGCATGGTGAGTTGCTCCTCACCGCGAAGCTCCTCCTCATTCGCGATCAACTCGATGATTTCGATGCCGCCCAATGACCAACCGTGGGATAGTGCGCCGGCCTCCAGCTCCCGCCTGGTTTCTGAGAGCGTGACGTAGGTGCATTTCTCGCCGTTTCGCGCGCCCTCGAGCAAATACTGGAGCGCAAAGGTCGTCTTTCCGGCGCCGGGAATTCCATCCACGAGATACAGCTGTTGAGGAATCAATCCGCCGTGCAGCACGTCGTCCAAACCAGGAATGCCAGTTCTTGATCGCTGCATGCTCTGATTCATCAGAACCTCATTTGAATGCCCGTCTGGGCCCCCCCGCGGGTATCAACGCCACTCGGGCCTCACGGCTATTCGTTCTTCGGGCTTGACCAAAGTGGCTGTCGAAAGCCGTCCTGTCTTTATTAATATCAAATCGAAAAGCAGCCCTCGCAATAAAAACGCGCCAGCGAAATGTTGTCATGCGCCATTTCGAAACATAAGCCTAAGGGTGTTCGTCCCGCAGCTGGCCGCCGAGCGCCGCGGAAATGCTTGCGATGAACGCGCCTATCAATAAAGACAGCGCCGTGTAGATTGATGCTTGCGATGCTGCTTTGCGTGCCGCATCCGCAGTGGCTTTGGCCTTCGTTTCCGCTTCCATTCCCATCGATACCCACTCATCCACCCGCGTTTGAGCGTCAGCTTGCGAAAGGCCTGTCTTTGCGACGATTAGGTTGGCTAGATACGTGCGGTCGGCGTCAGGGACACTACCCGCAGACATTGCGTTTGCAATGATGTGGCCGGCCTCGACTCGCAAGTCTTGCACGCTCCGTGCACCATCCGTAGAAGCCACCGAGCGAAAAAGTTTATCAGTCCCATAGGACGCCATGGATGCGCTTGCGCCTGACATCATTCCTTGTGCGCTTGCGGATGCTGCGGCGGACGCGATATGTATGGCACCGCCAGCCATCGAAAGCACCGAGGCTCCCACTAATGCGGCGGCGACGATTGTCGCAACGGCCCACGTCACCAACCCATGCGCGGTGTCTCGAAAAAAGACCTCGTGCGAGTGAGTGCCGATCCACCGGGTCCGTAACCGCCCGGTGAGATATCCGCCTAGGCCGGCGGAAATCCACTGCGTCACGATGAGCCAGATTGCCGTCGTCACTGTGAAAGTCGCGGCCGAGACACCATGATCTGCCCACGGTGAAACTGCCGCGAAACCGAGACCTGATCCTAACGCCAATAGGATTAGCGAGGCGGCTACCGCGACAACGGCACCGGCAATGATCGCGGCCCAGGATGCAGCGGATTTGCTGGAAAGAGCGACCGCGTCTGTGCTTGCGGCGTCGGCGCGCGGATTCGGTACGTCTTCCATGAGGGCTACCTGTTATTAGCGGTGCGAACACATCGCAAGCAAAAGAATGATCGGAAGGGGAACACCCAGCATCCAAAGGAGAATTCCGCGGCCCATGTTTAATCTCCTATTGTCAGAGGTTAATCTTCCCGCCGCCAGCAACGCTGCGTGAGTGAAACTGTGCCCAAAATGATTGGCAATATCTGTCATCCAGAAGGCCTATCGGAATGTGAGGCCTGTCTTACATTCTGGCACTGCACCCGGGCGTGAATGTTTGGTTGCTGCGTCGAAGGAAATCGACCTTCGGCCGAGAGCGCATGCATGCTCCGCAGAGTGCCCACTATGGGCGCCGGCGAGCAGAGCATCCATCACCTGTATGAATGCGCAACCGCTCCGGGTCAAACGAGTCGCGCGCCTGCCGGCGGCGTTCAAGTATGCGAGTGTCGCGTGCATATGGCAGCTCCTTGACAGCAGGGGTCGCGGTTGGCCGGCTCACCGTGCGTGTCGATATTCCATGGCGCAACCGGCCGGCGCAGATGCGCCGGCCCGCTGCGCGAATCGAGACAAGCTTGCTAAATGCGTGGACCCCGTTCGCTCAAGGTATCCGCCGACCGGTCTTGACGATACGGCGTTCCGTAGAACTTATGCACGTCGGTAGCCCAAGTGGGATCGGCCATCGACGGCCAGCGGTCCTTATCGAATCCCGGTGCGTTCTTCAGGACTTCTTTGTCGACGTTTAAGGCGAAGCGGTGATTCACGGTATCCAGCGTAAGCGCCTGCCAGGGCACCGCAAACAGTCGGTCTCCCATCCCAAGAAAGCCGCCGAACGATAATACGGCATAGGTGATGCGTCCCGTATTCATTTCGATCATGAATTCCTTGATGGTCCCCAGTTTCTCATCGCTGAGGTTATACACATCGTTACCGAGCAGCGTGTCGGCGCCCATCAATGCGGGTCCGGGACCCTTCTGCGAATTTTTGTACATGCCATAGGTATCTCGAGAAACATAGTTGGCGTCCATGGTTCGCTCCTATTGGTTAATCAGTTGGTCGGTTTGATCAGTCGTACAGAATCTGTGGCGGCGTGATGCTAAGAATTTCTGCCGGCGTGCGGCAGTCGCACGAAGTCTCCATACAGAGTCGGGCACCTCCTACGATCGAGCTGATTAACGAGCCTCGGCTTGACGTTCCTTCCCGGCACGGCTGACGCGCCACACGACGTTTCCCACATCATCCGCCACCAATAAAGCGCCGTGATTATCGATCGCGACGCCAACCGGTCGACCTTGCGCGTGATTCTCCGAATCCAAGAATCCTGTGAGCACGTCGATCGGTGGTCCAGTCGGCCGGCCGTTGATGAAGGGCACGAAGATCACTTTGTAGCCGCTGAACTGTTTGCGGTTCCACGAGCCGTGCTGTCCGACGAACATTCCCTGCTGAAAGCGCGACGGCAAATCGACACCGGCCGACCAGGCCAACCCCAGCGACGCGGTGTGCGCGCCGAGGGCGTAGTCGGGGACCAACGCGGTGGCGACCAGCGCGGGATCCTGCGGTTTGACCCGGTCATCGACGTGTTGGCCGTAGTAACTAAACGGCCAGCCGTAGAAACCTCCGTCGCGCAATGCCGTCATGTAGTCCGGGGGCACCTGATCGCCCAACTCGTCGCGTTCGTTGACGGCAACCCACAGAGCGTTGCTTTGCGGCTCCCACGCCAAGCCCACGGGATTGCGCAGACCCGAGGCGTATATTCGATGTTTCCCCGTCTTGGTGTCGATTTCCCACACGGCGGCGCGTTCGTGTTCGGCGTCGAGGCCGTTTTCGCCGGCGTTGCTGTTGGAGCCCACCCCCACGTATAGGTGCCGGCGATCCGGACTTGCAAGCAGGCTTTTCGTCCAATGATGATTGATGGTTCCCGCCGGCAGCGCGGTCAATCGCGTGGCCTCCGACCTGAGCTCCGTATCCCCCGACCGATACGGAAAGCTCAGTACCGCATCGCTGTTCGCCACGTACAACGTGTTGCCGACGAGCGCCATGCCGATGGGTGAATTCAAGCCTTGAAGAAATACATGCGTCTCGACCGATCCCGGTTTCGATTCGCGCAACAGCGTAATTCGATTGGCGTTGGGGTGTGCCCCGGAGCCTGCGCGCTTCATCACCAGTTTGTGCACCTTGCCGCTCACGCCCTTACTGTCATCCGGCTTAGCCGGCGCTTCGGACTCCGCCACCAGCACGTCGCCATTCGGCAGGACGTACAGCCAGCGCGGATGTTGCAGCTTGCGGGCATAGGCAGTGACGGTGGTGCCCTCGGCGCTTTGCGGTTTTGCGTCGTCATTCCAACCTTTGGCCTTCGCTACGCGTATCGTGGGAAGGATGGACTTGGTCGGTGCAACCAACTCCGGGGATGGTCCATATTCGGCGTTCGTCGTCGGCATTGCTGCCCGACAGGGAAAGCCACCCGGGATGGTCAATATGACCAGTGCGGTCAATGCAACTCGGCGGAGTTTTACCATGATCAATCATGGAGCCCCTGACATGGCGCAGGACACCCGAATACGTCGACACTGTTTGTCGGATGTGTCTTAGGAGCTCGTTTTCGCACGCCGTTTTCAGGTTGCGGCCCGGCGAAATTGCGCTGCGTATCGCGAGTCAGCGCACACCGACACACGCGATGTCCGACATGCAATTCTTCGGATTGGCGACACTAGGTCGAGACTCAACGCGCTTGCTGCGCATAGCGCCGACGGCGGCTGACAAGCCGGCGCGGAAGTCACCTACATTTGCGAAGGGACACTTTCTATACTCTGCCCTTAATCAATGTGAGCCGTTATGAACAAAACATTTACTCGATGTGGGATGTGGCACATCCGTAAGATAGAGAGGAGATATACATGCGCACGCTTCTAATTTCGGCGATTGCAATGTCGATAGTATTGATCACCGGTTGCAATAAGCCAAAATCGCCCGACGCCGTGGCCAAAGATGTTGCGGCTGCGGAGCAGAAGGCATCCACCGAGGTGGCCAATAGCGAGAAATATGCTTCGAAGGACCTTGGGAAGGCCGCCGAAAAAGCGGATGACAAGCTGGTCGATTTCAATAACGCGGCTGCGAAGGATGCCTATAACCTTGCGCTCGCGAAAGCCGACGGAGATCGTAAAGTAGCGCTCGCGAATTGCTCCGCGGCGAGTGGTGATGCGCAGAAGGCGTGTAAAGATCAAGCGGACGCCGATTATCATGCCGCAGTGGCTGACGCAAAGGTCGCTTCACAATCCGAGAAGCGATAGGGCGTGCGCGACGGCCGCAGCAGGACCGTCTACACGTCATTCCACGTGTAACGGATAGTAAATCCTGAGCGCATCGTGCAGCTTAGCGCCCGGCTGCAGAACGAATCGACCCCCGTGTTGTTGGAGCCAGTATCGCGCGCCTCCCAATATCACGTCTCGCGGCTGAACGACGCTCGGCTGATCCCGCGAAAGCGCCTCCACGCTACGAATTTCGCCCAACGACACGTCACTGAGCAACTCCACGCAGGCGTCCTCTCCCGCGCGGCTGACGTTGATCAGCAACTCGGCGCCCGCAGGCAACCCATCTATGTAGAGCGTCAACAGTCCCAACAGTAACGTGCGCAGCTTGAGCGTCGCTGACACCTGCATATCCTTACCGCCGGTAACGGAAATGCGAATATCCCGACTGGAAGCCTCGTTCCGCAAGAATCGGAGAACGTCGTGGATCAGATTCGTCACGTTGACGAGGGCAGGCTCATCCTCCGGTACCGTCAGCTGATTTACGATTTCGAATATGAGGTGTTCATGGTTCGCCATCGCGCGCTTGACGAGGGCGGATGCCTTGTCGATCAGCGTCCCGCTTGCCGCGCCTTGTTTCGCGGATCGAGCCAGCAATTCGAAAGCACTGTAAACAGCCTGCAGGCCTCCCCGTATATCGTGAACGTACGCTGTGCGGCACCGATCATTGATCAATGTCTGAAGCGCGGCATCGAACACATCACCGATTTTCCACGCCTTCGTCGTTGACTCAACCTGTGGATTCACGAGGGCCACCTGTTTGTAATTCGCGATCGCGGGCTCTAATCATATTCCCTCCGTGCGCCATAACATCCTACCCCCAAGAGGCGCGAGTGTCCGACGGTCTAGCGAGCGGACGTAGGTATCTACCTACACCACGCGCCTCTGTTCCACACGCTGAGCTAGCTAAGCTCTGCAAAAAACGCGGCGTGAGCGAACCAACGAACAGCACCACAATGCGCCGCAAATGCTTACGACAATATGAAAGTCTCTTGGAGGTCGCCGCCGCTGCTCAGTGACGGTTACGCCCAAGGAATGCGGCGGCCCACATTGATCGCGCCCGGACGAGTGCGCCCCGTTTCCCTTCCCTATCAGTCTCACCGTACATTTGACATCAAATGCACGCGGAGGCCAACTAGGCCCGCGGTGCACGATTCGGCAGTCACGAGGGACAAGGGCCTTGTGCGCAATGCATCCACGATGGGCTGCGCTCTTCGCAAAAGATCTCGCTCCACGCAGTGCGCACCGGCATCCCTCTTTTCACTATTCATGTTTGACCCGCGCGGTAGCGGACGCGCGCGCGAACGATCAGCGGTAGCACGTACCAGGCGCCGAGGAGTAAGCACGCGGTTGCCAGGGCGCCGACCTCAGCGACAGATTGGCCGCCCTGCAGTCTGAAGAGTGCCACCCACACATCGCAGGCGATGGCGCAGATCATGGGGAGGAGGGCAAGGGCAATGAGGCGCGATCCGGTGGCATGCAGGCGCGCATTATCTCGCCCCTCAAAGGCCAGTCGGTGAATCGCGGCGGGCGCGATGAGCAAGACCACAGCGAGCACGAGGCTCATAAGCGCGATCAGGTGAATACGCTGGGCGCTCGACGGAAGGTCGCCAAAGGCCTTCGACATCATCACAATCAGCTGAAAGCCGAGTAGAGCCTGCGCACCCGGCAAAATCACGCGCGCCTCGGTGAGCAGCTGCTCGATCTTCGGGTGCAGGTCAGTTTTAGTTTCTCGCAAGGGAGAATCTCCACGCAGTCGAGTCTCATGTTTCCGTAAGGCTATGCCAGCGCCATACCACGCCCCCACGGCAACCAAGAACGTGATGGAGGCTAGCACGACGCTCGATGCGGCCCCGAAGGGCAGGCGCGTCGCGGCGTAGATATCGCAAGAGATCATCGCGGCGAGGGGCAATAAGGCATAGTTCGCGTAACGCATTGAAAGTTGAAAAATACGAAGGCTCGCTTCGCCTTGTTCGACGATACGATGTTGGCAAGGGACGGCGAGAAGAAGGCCCAGCACGATGATCACCATCGCTAGGGCGATCGTATCGACTATGAGAACTGAAGGTGGCAAGAGAAGGAATGTCTCCTGGAAGAGCCCTTGCAGCTGAAAGCCGAAGAGCACCTGTACGCCGAGCATTTGCATTCGCAGTTCCTCGAGCGAAGTCTTCAGCGCCGATTCAAGCGCCACCACGGCACACCTTCAGAAAAACGTCGCCGTCGTCGCGTGGGTTGCGGCATCGGCATGGGACGCACTTGGGTCACTCAGTAGCGGCTTTTTTTGGCATAGGCGGCGGCGCCCTTTTTGACGAGCTTCGCCGCCCGGGTCGGCCCATGTTCACCGCTGATTTCAAAGCGCTTGTCGTGCAGTCGGTTGTAGTCGACGAAAAAGGCCTTGATATCGTCGAGCGTGTGCGGACGCAGCTGCTGCAAGGTCTTGACGCCTTCATGCGTTCTTGCATGGCTGGCTACCGCGATCAGGCGGTCGTTCTGCTCCCACCGCTTCCCTCGCGCTTTTTCCCGCGCTTCGATCACCCCGATGGCGCGACATTGGAGCACGCACCCGGCGATGATGGGAGAGTCCATCAGGACCAAGACGTCCAGCGGATCGCCATCATGCCCTAGCGTTGATGGAATAAAGCCGAAATCGAACGGGAAAGCCATGCCGTCGGGAAGCGTCGTGGCAAGTTCAAAACAGTCGCAGTTTGGATCGTAGCGGTATTTGTTTCGGCTGCCTTTGGGCGTTTCGATGACAGCGCGCAAATCGCCACTTTTCTTATCGTGAGTAGCAGTGTCGGAGAGAACGGCGTGACGAGTCGAGTGTTTTGCCATGTAAGTGCTCGTTGGCATGCTTCTAATACTCCCGCACTCCGCCGGATGTCGTTAGGGTCTCCAAGCGGCATCATCCGTCGGTCAAATCTGACCCGGCGACATACTGCAATCCAGAAAGGGGCTGCCCGCGTTTGGGCAATACTCTCTTATCGGCCATATCCGACACGCTCTCGAGGGACCTAATACGTGAGCGGCCGTCTTCGTGTCGATACACTTCGCGAGGGCCGGTGGGGTGGCGTCGGCCTCATCAGGGTTGCCGGAATATCCATTACATCTATATCGGGAGTAAATCTATGACGAGTACTAACGCTCCAGCTTCGGCGGGTGAGCAAGACGCAATTGCCCTTCTTAAATCAGATCATAAGCAAGTCAAAGCACTGTTCTCTGAGTTCGACAAGCTCAAGGATGACGGTGCAGAAGGGGACAAAGCGGCGATCGTTGCGCAGATTTGTAATGAGCTTAAGATTCACACCGCGATCGAGGAAGAGATTTTCTATCCCGCGGTTCGCAAAGCTATCGAGGATTCGGACCTTATGGACGAGGCCTTGGTGGAGCATGCTGGAGCCAAGGAACTGATAGCGCAGCTCGAGGGCGCGGCGGCAGACGATGACCTCTACAATGCGAAGGTAACGGTCCTCGGCGAGCAGATCGAACATCACGTCCAAGACGAAGAGGGTGGTATGTTTCCCAAAGCCAAGACGGCGAAGGTGGACACGGCTGCCCTGGGCGCCAAAATGATTAAGCGTAAAATGGCCCTCATAGCGGAAATGGGCGGTCCAGCAGGCGACGCTGTGCAGCGAGACGAAGAAGAAAACTCGACTTCGAAGAAAAAAAAGACGGCAGAGCGGTAGATTCGATTCGACACCCGGCGCCCGTCTTTCGGGCGCCGGGTGTCATCGCGCCAAGCACAAAGCGCCGATGCTAGGATCAATTGCGACTTGGCATCAGCATTGCAGCTCCTGGTACGCTCGCTCGATGGTGTGCAAAACTAAGCAACTCATGAACGCCTACGATGAATCGGAACAATTCCGCATCGCTGCCTAGACCTCGTCCTACTGCACATCCTATCCGTCCGCTCTAAGGTGCTGTGCAAGTCAACGGCGCATGTTGCCGTTAGTTCATACCTTTTGAATCCGGAGTTCGCAATGACCAGCAAAAACACAGCGGTATTTGGCATCTATAAATCAGCGCAGCATGCCGAACGCGCCGTCAATACTTTAATCGGGGCGGGGTACGCCAGCTCTACCATTTCTGTGCTCCTACCCGACAGTCGCAGCACGAGAGAATTTGCTCACGAAAAGGACACGAAGGCGCCCGAGGGTGCGGCCGCCGGCGTAACTGCCGGCGGCGTAGTGGGGGGCACTCTGGGAGTCCTTGTCGGAATTGGCGCCCTGGCAATTCCAGGCGTAGGGCCACTGATTGCCGCGGGCCCCATTATGGCGGGATTGGCGGGTCTAGGCGTCGGCGGCGCCGTCGGTGGCCTAGTGGGAGCTTTGATCGGGATGGGTATTCCCGAATATGAAGCCAAGCGATACGAAGGGCAGGTCAAAGAGGGCGGAACACTGCTCTCCGTTCACTGTGACACGTCTGAGCAGATCTCTCGCGCCAAAGAGCTACTGAGGGGAACCGGGGCCACCGACATTGCATCGACCGGTGAAAGCGCCGGAGCCAAGACCGGCACCACTCGGATCGCGTAAGCGCGGCCGCTATTTAACCTCAATCGGCGAGCGGTAGCCGTCATTTTAATCCTGAATAAACGAGCATAACTATGAATAGATTAGTCATTTCAACGCTCATCGTAGTGTTCACGAGTGTTCTTATTGTTCAGCATGCGAGCGCACAATCGAGTGAAAATTCGGCTAAGGCCTCACCTTCCGCGGCGGCGGCCACGGCTCCGGACAATACAAAAAGTAATAAGGTCGACCACTCCAATTCGGCTGCCACGGCGGACGCGCAAACGAACAAATCGAGTGATATCGATTTAACGAAGCGCATTCGCAAAAGCGTCATGGCCGATAAGGCCCTGTCCACATATGCCCATAATGTAAAAATCGTTGCGGTCAACGGCGCAGTTACTTTGAATGGTGTCGTGCGTTCTGAGCAAGAGAAAAGCGCCCTCGAGATGAAGGCGGCTGCCGTTGCGGGGAAAGATAACGTGATCAACGACCTAAAAGTCTCTCCGAACGATTAGACATTGAGCCTACGCTCTCGCTGGAACCCCAAGCGGCAACGTTCTCCTTGGCTTCATTCAGGATAATGCGTTTGCTGGCAGTCCCAGGTCTCGAGGCCCTGAACTCAACTTCCATACCTTTCGCGCACCCGCACCGCGGGCTTTCTCGTTAGCCTATGCCGAGCTTCTTCGCCGAGCATAGGAAATCGACCGTGGCGGCAATCGTCGTTGGCGGCGTTTTACTTCTTATCATCTGCGTCCTCGTATTCGTCGACTGGAACTTGCTGAGGCCGCTCATTGCCAGGGACATTAGTGCGAAGACAGGTCGAGCCGCCTCCATCGACGGCGATTTGAAAGTCCATCTGTGGTCCTGGACACCGAGCGCGGAAATTAATGGTCTGACACTTAAAAATCCGCCCTGGGCAGATCGAGATTTGATGTTCAGGGCAAAGCGTATCACGGTCAGTGTGAGCCTGGGGCGACTCTTTCGCGGGCAGATCGTGATCCCGCAAATCGAGATGATTGAACCTGTCATCAACCTCGAGCGAGATTCAAAGGGCCGCGCCAGTTGGCAACTGGGTACAACCGCCGGCGCACCCAAAGACAATACCAGGCCAGCAGAAATCCCGGCGATCCGCAGGCTCCTTATTAAAGACGGTCGGCTGCACGTAGTAGACGGAATAAGACATCTTCGCTTTGGCGGATCTTTGGTTGCGGATGACCAGTCCGGTGAGAACAACGCCAGCGCATTTAAAATACTGGCAAAGGGCAGTCTCAATAATAAGCCATTCGCTCTGGACGCAATGGGCGGTCCGCTGATAAATTTAGAGCCCAACAGGCCGTATTCCTTTACTTCACATGTAACCGCATCTGATATCAATCTGGAAGCGCAGGTCACCGTGGCAAAACCCTTCGACCTGAGTTTACTCGACGTCAAATTCGTGGTGAGCGGTAACGATCTGGCTGACGTGTACTACCTCACCGGATTGGCGCTCCCGAACACCCCGCATTTTCGATTTGCGGCATCGATGCATGTCTCTGGCACGACGATTACGGGAGATGACTTCAATGGAACGTTGGGGTCGAGCGATCTCTCGGGCAAAATCATTGTGCAAACCGGGGCAGCCCGGCCCAAACTTACCGCCAAACTCACCTCGAATACCTTGAACATCGTCGACTTGGCGCCCACGCTCGGCCATCCCGCGGAGAAGCCCGAGTCGTTGGCGGCTTCCGGAGTAGGGCGGAAGAACACTTCAGCGAGGCCGAGGGCCAAACAAGAGTCCGGGGGCCACCAGAGCGATTCTGATCCGAAACTCAACGCCACGCTATTGCCAGATGCGGATCTGCAAGTAAATCGGGTACGCGGCACGGATGCCGATGTGACTTATCGGGCAGGAGCGGTGACGGCGCCGAAAGTTCCGATGAAAGAAGTCTCATTTCATCTTGTTCTTGATAACGGACGATTGACCATTGATCCCTTATCCTTTGTCCTCGATCAGGGTAAGTTTTCCGGCAACGTCCACGTTGATGCGCGTGCTGAAGTTCCAGAGACGAGCATAGACATGCATATCGACGATGTGGATCTCAGTCAATTCAAAACGGCGGCAATGAAAAATGCCCCGCTATCGGGCTCGCTCATCGGTCGCTTAAAGGTCCACGGTTTCGGGCATTCTATACACAAACTCGCCTCTACCGCGGATGGCACAATAAGCATCATTATCCCCGATGGGGAGATCAACGAGGCAATCGCGGAACTGACTGGCATCAACGTGACGCGCGGATTGGGATTGCTGCTGGCGAAAAACGAAACGAAAACGTCGATCCGATGTGGTGTCGTGGATTTTCAAGCGCAAAAGGGAGATCTGACCGGTAAAACCCTGTTTATCGACACTACGGATGTCCTCATTACCGGCCGCGGCGGCATTCATCTCAACACTGAGGCCTTGAGCCTCGCCCTCCAGGGCAATCCGAAAAAATTACGGCTGCCGCGAGTGCGCGCTCCTATCACGGTAAAGGGGACTCTTGCCCATCCTGCGGTCGGCATCGATGCCGGAAAATTGGCGGAGCAGGGCGCGGTAGCGACGGCAATCGGAACACTGTTGACCCCTGTCGCCGCGGTCATTGCATTCATTGATCCCGGGCGGGCAAAGAATAAAGATTGTGCGGCCTCGGTGTCCGATGCCAGCGAATCGATTCACAATTAGTTCGGTAACGAAGACCGATTTCTTCCGTCTATAAAATTGGGAATAATTCCGGCAAGGTGTTCGTCATTCGCAAGTCCGTGCAGTGGATTATTTGACATTGGCCGATGGGCAAACAAGTGGACGATCTCCCCTGATTGAGCAGGGTCGTGCCAGCTCGCATTCAGCAATAATTGGAAACGATTAGCGACCATTCACAAAAACTCTCGCGGAGGTAAGAACCAATGTTTCGGCTTCGTTGAATTAGCCCTGAAGCAGCTATATGCCGCTAGACCAATTGCAAACGCTGCAATCAGAGGCGTGTAAGCAATATGCGCGTTAGGGGGATGGTGATGGTCATGGCGGTTCCATTGGGCGGGGAGGGGGAGATTTCTAGTTTCCCACCCAGCACTCGGATTCGATGGAGCATCGACGCGAAAACGACGGTCCCGCGATCGACCTCAACGGGTGGACATGCCGTTTCGTCGTTGGCGAATCGCAGTGTTATCGTCTCGCGATCGGTTGATACGCATAGTTCTGCGGTCGTAACCGACGAATGTGTGTTGGAAATCGCCAGCGCTTCCTGCGCGATTCGGAACAACGCAATTGAGGCCTCTGGCGTGAAATGCATTTCGGAGTGCGGATAGTGCCCAGCACAACGCAAGCCGGCGCGAGCACACGTTTGCTTTAATTCCCAGCTGAGCGCGGCAAACAAACCTACATTGTCGAGCAGGGACGGTCTTAGCTCCTCAATGATCCTGCGGTTGATGTCAAGTGCCGATCGCAACGCTTCTCGCACTCTCGCGAGCCTGCCACGGGCCTCGGAAGCGAGCGAGGAGAAATGCTCCTCGCCCCATGCGACATCCATGGTCGCTGCAACCATTAATCCACCAAGATTGTCGTGAAGTTCCTTCGCGAGTGAGGCCTTATCAATTTCGACTGAAGCCTGAAGGTATGTCAGGAGCGCCGAGTCAGCCGATTCGCGCACGTCGAGGTGGCTTGGTTGCATGACATTAGAACTAAGTTGAAGAGAGTGATCACAGCGTACCTGACTTGCAAACTGTGGCCCAGGTGACGTTCTTAGGGAGCGCCGTCAGATACCGCTTACCGAAGAGATAAGCTCCGTCGGATTGCACACATTTGCCCGGCAAATACGGCTGTCGGTGTTTGGCCTACATCAAACGCCAAGATTCGGCTCCTCCAGACCCCTTGGCCGTCGAATATAAGTGACGCGACCACACCACGTGCATCCGGCGGGGCAGAAATCCACATCTCTATGGCAAGCAGTTCGATGGAATCGGTCGCGCGCGAAGCACGGCTGTATCGGATGGTCGAGTCGGCGGGCGAAGGGATTTGCGAAGTCGACGCAGACGGTCGGTGCACGTACATCAATGCCGTTGGGGCCCACCTCCTTGGCTACGAAGCCGCGGAGCTAGTAGGCGGCGTGTTGCACGATGCCATCCATCCGAGCGGCAGATTCCTTGCGCCGGCTGAATGCTCGATCTGCCAGGCGCTAAAAAACTCGCAGGCCCTGGAAATCGGCGAGGTCACACGACGGACCCAGGCGGTGCTGTCGCATAAGTGCGGGCGCGCCCTCCCCGTGTCCTATTCGGTGGTGCCGATTGGGATCGATGGCGCCCCTCAAGGCGCGGTGATGACGTTCTCTGACGATTCGGAGCGCCGCCGCCTCGAGAGTGAACTTCGTCAACTCACCGCCGAGCTCGCGGAGGCGGAGCGGCGCAAAACCGAATTTATCGCCACCCTTGCGCATGAGCTGCGAAATCCGCTCGCGCCCATTCGCAATGCCCTGCACGTGATGCGCAAAGTAAGCGACAACGCCACCTCGATGGCGCAACTTCGCGCGATGATGGAACGTCAATTGGAGCAGCTCGTGCATTTGGTCAACGATCTGCTCGATATGGCGCGGGTGAGTAGCGGACAGATGACGCTAAAGAAGGAACGCGTTGCACTCCAGGAAATTATCAGCATGGCGGTTGAGGCGAGCGCGCCGCTCACGTCAGCGACTCAGAATACGCTCACCCTCGATGTTCCGATCGAACCCCTGTATCTCGAGGCGGACGCGACGCGCCTCACCCAAGTATTCACCAATATTTTGAATAATGCCGCGCAGAACAGCGCCGCCGGCAGCCCGATTTCGATGCACGTGGAGATCGTCGATGCCCAGGTACGGATTGACATTGCCGACGCCGGCGTCGGGATCGCCCAAGAGGCTCTGAATCGCATCTTCGACATGTTCACGCGGGTCGGGCGGGATGGGAAAAAGGCTTACGCCGGTCTTGGCATTGGCCTCAATCTCGCCCGTCGCTTGGTCGAACTGCATGACGGTGAGCTCATTGCAAAAAGCGAGGGACTGGGCAAGGGGAGCAATTTTCAAATTACGCTGCCGCTCGCACCCGTCCAAGAGGAGTCCGTGAGCGGCGAGGAGTTCGCGCCCGACAGCAATAAACGCGGGAGAGTTCGAGCGTTGCTGGTTGATGACAACGTGGATGCGGCGTCCTCGTTGAGCCTACTGCTGCAATTGGCCGGCCACGATGTCTGCGTTGCGCACGATGGCCCTGAGGCGCTGAAGCTCGCGAGCGACTTCAAGCCCGACATCGTGTTGCTCGATATTGGGCTACCCGGCATGGGCGGCTATGAGGTGGCACGCCGCCTTCGGCGCATGCCGGAATTGGGGCGTCCGGTGTTGGTCGCCGTCACCGGCTGGGGGGCTCCTGAGGATCGGCTGCGCTCGAAGGAGGCCGGATTTGATGAGCATCTGACGAAGCCTGCGGATATTTCCACGATCGAGCTCATTCTGACCACGCTACCCTCGCGTCAGCCGCAAGGGGGCGGCCCGCCGGTTGAAAACGGCCATACGATCGATGCGCCTCATTAGGCACTCCTGAACGTCAGATGGGCGCGCGAAGGCAAAGCTCGCCGTCAGCAGTAAACTCCCGTATAAGCTACAAAATCGGCAACCCCGGTGGGGCCGGGCACCGATTGCCGATTGGGATGCCAGTTGACTTGAAGTACCTGCCTTTCGGAGGACAACGTTGCAAGACATCCATGGGGAACTCATCGCCCTGGCAGACCACGTGAGGGATGAGCGAGGGGCGATATTGCTTGAATGGTACCGCGCCGTAAAGCGCGATCCTACCCTCACCGAAGGCGACTCGCTGCCGCGCTCCGAGCTGTACGACCATATCCCGGCTTTGCTGACCGCGTTCGAACGGAGCCTGCGCCGCGCCGCGGAGCAGTTAGAACCAGCAGATGCCGCTGCCCAGGAGCCGGCCGCCGCGCACGGTTTGCAGCGCTGGCAGCAGGGCTATGATTTGGGGGAGGTCACGCGCGAATTAGGTCAGCTGAATCGATGCGTCATTGTAGCGTTGGATCGCTATGCAAAGGCCCATCCGGGCGTTTCATCGGATGCGATGTCCCAGGCCCGAGAAGTCTGGACAGCCCTCTGCGGCGCCGATATCGAGGAAAGTGTGACTCAGTATTTTGCCCTGCAGCAGCAGGAGGCCGCGGGTCACGTCAAGGATCTCGAGCGCGCGCTCGAGCAAATCCGTGAGCTGGAGCAGCAGCGCGGGGATCTATGGCGGCAGGCGGCTCACGATCTGCGGGGTAATTTAGGAGTCGTTGCCAATGTAGCGGTCGGGCTCACGCGTCACGGAGGGCGCGACTCCTCACGGGACGATTTTGTGCGCATTTTGATGCGCAACGTGACCTCGCTGCATCATCTGCTGGAGGATGTGACGAGCCTTGCGCGCCTGCAGGCCGGACGCGAGTCACGGCAAATTGAACCGCTCGATGTGACTGCGATCATGGAGCCCTTGGGCGAGGGGATTCGTCCTTTGGCGGAGCAACGTGGGCTGTATTTGCGCTGCGAGGGGCCGGCCGGATTGGGAGTCGATGGGGATGCGGTAAAGATCCGGCGCATTGCACAAAATCTGATATTGAATGCCGTGAAATACACGCGCCAAGGTGGCATCACCGTGACCTGGGGTGACAGCGCCGCCAATGATCCCAAGCGCTGGCTCTTGACCATTGAAGACACGGGCCCTGGCTTCCACACCGACTCCGGCCAACCGCTCGCAGCCGCTCTTGATCCAGAGCAACCACCGTTGTCTTCTCCAAACACGACATCCAGCCAGGCCAAAGCGGCCAGTGTGCTTGCTGACCTATCGGCCGGGCGCAATGAGGGCACTCGATCATTCCGCGAGGAAGCGGGTGAGGGCATCGGTTTGTCGATCGTCAAGCGTCTCTGCGAGATGCTCGACGCGTCGATCGAGATGCAATCGGTGCCGGGAGTGGGCACGACTTTTCGGATTTTATTCCCGCGTCAGTATGCCGGCTGATTTTTTGCAAAGAGCAATAATTATCGGCCTTGAGCGCCGCGCGGTGCGCATCACTCAACAAAGAAGGGAATACGTCTGTCTCACAGAAGGCCGGATAGACTTGAGGGATCCATAGTCGCGCCTGCTCAACGCCTCGTCACTATTCCTTAAACGCATCCTTGAGCTGCTCAGCGGCGAAAGTCTGCGCATTCTTCGCTGCCGGCAGGACGGCAGCGGCACCGAAGAAATCATGCGTCACACCCTCGTACTCTTTGCGCGTAACCTTGACCTTCGCCTGCTTCAAAGCCTCCTCGAGCATTGCCCCATCACTCCTCAGAGGGTCGATCTGCGCATTGATGATGGTCACCGGGGGCAGGAGTGACAGCTTCGCATGAATGATGTCCAGCCTGGGATCCATCTTGTCGGCAACCGAGCTCGACGTCTTATCGAGGAACCAACCGAGCATCGCCTTGTTCAACGGCTTCGCATTGACGCTGTCGACATAGGATTCCGTCGCGGTGCCCGTTTGCGTCACGGGATAAATGGCAATGACGGCCTTTGGTCTGGTCACACCAGCGGCAACCGCCGATAGAGCCGTCGAAATGGCAAGATTACCACCTGCGCCTTCGCCGGCCAGTGCCAATCGTCGGGGATCACCGCGCCACCTCCCTACGTTCGTGGCTGTCCATTTGTAAGTCGCGAGCGCATCATCCCAGGCCGTCGGGAATTTGTTCTCCGGTGCCAGTCTGTAATCAACGGATATCACCACGGCTTCCGCTCCCTTCGCGAGAGCTCGTGCGCTGGCGTCATGCCTATCCGCCAGCACCCAGCCGCCGCCGTGGAAATACACTACGGCAGGAAAGGGACCTGGTCCGGCCGGTGTATATAGGGTTGTGGTCAGCTGCGTCCCGTCCTGGGCGGGAATCGTGGCCTCGACGGTCGTGACATCCGGTGCCAATTTGGCAGGATCGGTGTCCTCGCCTCTTTTTTTCAACAAGGCGTTGACCGCGTCCGCCATCGCGGGCTGCAGACGAGCCTCCGTGGGAGTCAGCCTCTCGATCGGCTTCCCTCCCAGCGCCGCCCAGGCCATGAGAAGCTCTTTCATTTCAGGTTCAGGCTTATATTTTGTGCCGGTGACAGGATCGATCGTATATTTCTCTTTCGCAATCCCGGGCGGCGAAACAGCCGCTAGGCCGGAAAGCACCAGTGATCCAACACCAAAAACCATGGTAATTCGATGAAGCGCAATGGCGCGTGAGTGGAACGTGAGCATGCCTTACTCCCTTTGTTGTGCTAGTTCAAAGAGTGCGCGTGTTCTCGCGAACTCGGTACGGTTGCGGCTCGGATATAGTCGTAGGAACCGCCCTACGGGGGTGAGCGTGTGGTTTCTCCCACAAGCGAATACGTCGGTGGCGAGTGGCAATTTGCGCGAAGTTTCTCTATACGTGTCTTGGCTTCGCATCACATCATCTATGGATTCGAGCGTGCGCTTGGGACCGCGCAGCTCTTGCTACTCAAGGGTGAGGGCGGTCATTCCCGGCGCGCGCGATACCGAAGGGCACGAAGGCATGGTCATCGTTAAAAACGTTACCGCACTTACCGGTTGCGCCGCGCGCAACTGGATATCGGATAACGCCTCGACCACCGGCGCATCGCTGGCATTCTTTTGTGCTTTTTCTATCGCGCCACTGCTGGTTATCATATTGACCTTAGCGGGGTGGATCGTTGGGGCGAGCGCGGCGTATGCCCAGATCGGCGCTCAGTTAAACGCGTTATTTGGTCCTGCGACGGCACGAGTGCTGTTGGGCGCGATCCAAAGTTCACAGAACACCGAAGGGTTGGTGTCTACTTTGGTGAGTGTAGTGACGTTGTTGATAGGCGCTACGACGGTGCTTTCCGCCCTGGAAACGTTATTGGAACAGATTTGGAAGAGCGAGGCGCTCGCCTCATCGGGCTTGCGCGGATGGATTCGGACGCGCTTACTTTCTCTTGGGTTCATACTCACGTTGGGATTTCTGCTCTTGGTCTCGCTGACGATCTCGACCGGCATTGCTACCCTGCAAAAGCATATTGGTGAGGCGCATACCGCACTCGTCGGCGTGGTCGGTGCATTGGATATGTTGTTGTCCATTTCCTTGGTGTCGTTTCTGTTTGCTCTGATCTATCGGTATCTGCCCGCACGTCGCCTGGCTTGGAAAACGGTTGCCGTGGGTGGAGTGCTGACGGCAGTGTTGTTCGACCTGGGTCGGTGGGCCGTCGGCTTGTATCTTGCACATTCCACGCAGCCAAGCGCATTTGGGGCGGCCGCGTCGTTTGCCGCGCTATTACTGTGGCTTTACTACACGTCACTCATCTTCCTCTTCGGCGCAGAATTCACGGCCTGTTTGGGCGGGCTCCGCGAAGAGACCGAAGGGCGGGCGCAGCGGTTCGCCGAACCTCGCAGCGCCAAATAACACAGAGCAAGCGCGATCGAGCACGAGCTGCAAAAGATCGCGGGTGTCGGCGTCGAGTCCCTTCACCATAGATGGCAAACCGATCCTCGATGATGCGCCAGCTAATACAGGCGGGCAATGGCACAATGTGTCAACACGAAAGATGCCAACAGGAAAACCGACCAGGTGATGCCGAGCATTCCGACATCTCCGGCAACATCAATTTCCAGGACAGCCCACTGAACGCCATTCAGTCCCGCCGACTGCGAACGTAACAAACCCCAAAAAGAAGCGAGAATTTCATGCAACAAAGAAAGAGTCTAACGATGCTTACCCTTCTGTTAGCGGCGAGTGTGAGGGCGGTCGATTTCGAGACGCCTCCCGAGCAGCCCGCCGCGGCGAGTCTTTCTGCGGCATTGGCATCGGGACCGAACTTTCACGTCAGCGAACCGGTCGCCACTGACGGACTCATGCATCACTATGTCATCGACAGCCGCTTCGGCGCCTTCCCCGCCTACGGTCAGGAGGCGCTCAAGATCCGGGTGCGGGAGGTGGCGGCGCTGACGGAAATCTCCAAGACGACCGACGTCGACGTCATTGCCAAAACGGTCTCGCAGCGCGTGAAGAACGATGCGCAGACGCTGACCCAGGCCGCGACCAATCCCGTCAAGACAGTGGTCGGCATTCCGAAGGGGATCGGCCATCTATTTGCCGGCTACAAGGCAGAGGTCAACGAGTTTTCCGAGCACACGAAGCAGCAAGAAGGATCGAAGGGCAATTCGAACATCGCGCGTGACGCCAAGGTGAATGCGACTCGCTACGCGGACCGCTATCTGGGAGTGTCGGCGGCCGAGCGTCGGTACTATCAACAGCTCGGCGTGGACCCTTACACCAACAACGCCGTGCTGAGGAAGGCCGTGCATCGTCTAGCCAAAGTGGCCTCTGCCACAAACTTAGGGATGCATTTCGTCGGCGTACCGGGAGTACCTTATCTCGGCGACGTGCGACGCGCCATGGATGCGATTTACACCGAGGATCCCGCGGTGCTGCGCGCCCGCCAGCGCAAAGTTCTTGCCGGCTACGGGCTCAATCCCACCGAAATCAATCGTTTCGAGAACACTCTGCTGTTGAGCCCGACCCGGCAGAGGCTGCTCCAGGAAGTGGCGAAGTCGCTCGATGGCGTGGCCGGGCGCGACGAATTGTTCCGGCATGCCATGAGCCTGACCTCCGAGGAGGAGGTGCAGGTTTTTCTGCAGAGCGCGGGCCTATTGACGCGCGTGCATGCCCGCCGGCCGGTTGCCCGAATACTGGCGGGATTGCGCCTGCCCACTGCGCAGTTCAGCGACGGAAGGATCGTCGTGGTCGGGTCCTTCGACGCCGTGTATTGGACGGCTGATGTCGAGGGCTATGAATCAGCGCTGCACGCGGCTTTGTCCCCGGTTCCGAACGGCTTGGAAGTGTGGGTGTCCGGTTCCCTGTCGCCGCTGGCACGCAGTGAACTGACGAACCGCGGATGGGAAGTGCACGACAAGGCGGAGGAGACGCTGGCCGAGCCGTCGCGGGCGTCTCACGGCACCTGAAACAGACGTCAGCGTCGAGATACAGCCATTGTGCCGCATTGTAGAATACGCCTGATCGGCGGGGCAGCGTAGGGCCCCTTTCAACGCCGCCGGCATGGACCAATTGAGCCGGCGCGTCGAATGAAAGGGGGATAGTCATGGCTGCGGTCGTACCGCCTGTAAAGAGGTCCAATCGCCGTTGATCTTGATCGCCAATGTGACATATCGCGTGCGGCTCGGGCGCTTAGTTGCCGATGCTCATGGAACAGGATCTGGGTCGGCAGCGAGACGATGAACTACCGATGAGCGAGAAGATGAACCGCCATGCTTCGGTTCATCCAGCAATCACTCAAGTTTGCGCTGGAGAGCCCTGGGTGCTGTAATTTGTAGGACTTACAAGCCCGGAAACCGCTCTGGGACGTGATCGAACGAAAGCATCCACAGTAAGTCTAGAATGCATACTTAGCGATATAGTGGTTAAGAATCAGGTGTCGGGGAGTGGATCCTGAGCGAGGAGATCCGTTGTCAGTTCAAGACGTTGACCGCACGTGAGAATCGACAGTCAGGAGAGCGCAAGTCAGCGTGATCGATTCATGATCGGAACCGAGTTCACCAAACCTACGCGGCCCCACCGTTTCGCGATGCCGGCGCACTACCCGAATGCGCGATAAAACCGCCTCTCTGGCCGTGGTATTCGAGAAGGTCTTGCGTGCATTTGAGACCGGCGGCTTCACGTACACCGATGTCGTAGCGCAGCTGAAGCGGCTGCTCACGTCCGGCGCATCGCCGACGGAGCTGTTGGAAGTTCTACGACGCGAGGAGCTGAACGAACCGCTGCCAGAGCATGTGCACGAGAAAGTGCTCGACCTCCTCAATGAGGCAGTGGGGCGGGCGGCCGCGCAAGCTGCCGTCTCCGAAGTTCAGGCTCCAATCAAGGCAACGCCTGTAGCGCTCACTTCGGTGTTCGAGAAGGTCTTGAATGCAATTGAGACCCATGACTTCAGCGACGCCGATGTTGTCGCGGAACTGCAGCGGCTACTTCTCGTTACCGAGGCATCGCCGGCGGCGCTGTTGGAAATCATGCGGCGCCGCAAATTGATCGAGCCGTTGTCAGAGAACGCGTATGCGGAAGTCCTCGGCGTTCTCAATGAAGCGATGCGACGTGCGGGGGTGCCGATAGAGTCTGACGAGGCATTGAAGCCAACACCCTCTACTCCGACAGTTCAAATCCCAGATTCACTTCCCGCGCCGCCTCGGGTGACGCCAATGGCTCCGCCCATGGAGCAGACCAAACGTGCAGCCAAGGCAAGCGTCGTGGTGACGTCGCTTCGACCTCCGGAGTTGAGCCCAACGGGAACTCCCAATCGAACGACGCCAACGGTTTCGGTTCCACCGACCCCAATTCAGATTGCGCTGACGAAGGCTGCGCGTCCTGTTTCTTCTCGAATTCCGACGACGTCTCCGGCCAAGGCTCCAGATCCAACGCCGACTGTGACCCCCGGTCCGATTCCGGGCATTGGGCCGGGTCGAGGTCCAGCTGAAGGGGAGCGCGCGGTTGTGACTCCTACGAGATCGCCGCCGCCGAGTTCGGCTCCGCCTAAGTCAGGAACTCCTACGCCGATTCCGGTGCAGCCGACGACTTCGAGTTCGTCTCCAGCGTCGGCGGTTGCAGCTAAGACTGAGACTCCACCCCTGGTTTCGGCGCAGACGATAGCTCTGAGTTTGTTCCCCGAGTCGACGTCGACTCAAAGACCGGCTATGGAGCCGAACACCGCGGTGCCCCTGACTCGCACGCCGACACCGGACACCGTTGCAGCTAAGACTGAGACTCCACCTCCGGCTCCAGCGCAGACGAGCGCTCCGGACTCGTCCCCGGCGTCCACCGCCGTTTCAAAGCCTGAGCCAACGACGATCCCTGCGCCCCCGCCGTGGGCCGTGGAGGCGGCAGTGGCGGACGAGGTCACGATCGAATTGGACGGGTTCGACCAAGTCCTCGAGCAGCCCACCGTGATTGAGGAGGCTCTCAGCCGAGATTCGGTCGAGGTGGGCGACGTTTTGCTGGATCGCTATCGATTGGTGGCGCTGATCGGCGAGGGCGGCATGAGCCGCGTCTTCAAGGCGACGGACTTAGGGAAGACGACCTCGGTCTCACCGGATTCCCACATTGCGGTCAAGGTGTTCAGATCTCCAATCAGTGAAGACAACGGATCGTTCGCTGCGTTTCGAAAGGAGGTTCAGAAGCTCCGGGGTCTCACGCATCCGAATATGGTGCGTGTTTTCGATTGCGATCGGGACGGCTCGATCGTGTTCATCACCATGGAGTACCTCGCCGGTCCGTCGTTGTATGCCAAGCTTTACGGCGGCGCGGTGGCCGGAAAGCCCCCCTCGGGATTGGGCCGCGACGAGGCGCAGCACATCATCTTGGCCGTTGCGGATGCGCTGGACTACGCCCACCGGAACGGCGTGGTGCACGGCGACTTGAAGCCCGGCAATGTCGTCGTCCTGAATCGCGGCGAGATCAAGATCATCGACTTCGATATGGCGCGCTGGGTCGCCCGGCCCGAGGCGGGTGTCGAACGACGAGAATCGCCGCAGCAAGGGTCTCCGCCGGGGGTGACGCCCGGCTACGCCAGTCCGCAATTGATGGCAGGGCAAAAACCCGAGCCTGCCGACGACGTTTATGCGTTGGCGTGTCTGGCGTACGAGCTCTTGACGGGAACCCATCCGTTTGACGAGGCCGGAGTGGGAGCGCAATCGCTGAAATTTCCGCCGCCGCACCGGGCGGAATTGTCGGCGCCGCAGTACTCGGCTCTGGTGCACGGCCTGCAGCCCGACGGAAACGATCGCACGCGGACGGTGAGGCAATTCGTGGCGGAATTCTCGGCACCTCTGCGCCGCGCGGGTTGGAAACCCGGTGCGATTGGGCGCACGATAAAGTCCGGTGTGATCGCGCGTACGATAAAGTCCGGTCTGATCGCGCGCGCAATAAATCCCCGTGTGATTGCGCGCGCGGCAGGGGTGGCCGCCGCGGCGCTGGCGTTCGTCGTGGTCGCCTGGTTTTCCATCCATCGCGCGCCGGCGCCGGCGCCGGCGGCTTCATCCCCGGCGGTTCCAACTCCAGGCACGGTGATCCGCGACTGCCCGACGTGTCCCGCCATGACGGTGCTGCCCGCGGGTCGATTCAAACAGGGTTCGGCGCCTGCCGAGAACGGCTTCGCGTTCGCAAAGCCGCAGCATTGGGTGGCCATCGGGAGTTCGTTCGCCATGTCGACGAATGCCGTCACCGTGGATGAATTCCACGAATTCATCACGGCCTCAGGAAGGGACATGCAGGGCTGCGACACGTACGACGGCGAATGGAAGCATCGGCCGAAGAACAATTGGAAGAACCCTGGGTTCGCTCAAGCCGGAACACATCCGGTCACGTGTGCATCGTGGAATGATGCCGAGGCTTATGCACGATGGCTATCGACGGAAACCAAACATCGATACCGGCTGCCCAGCGCATCGGAATGGGAATATGCGGCGCGCGCCGGCGGCGAGGCTGTGCAGCCGTGGAGTGCGGATGGCTCTAGCGCGTGCGCAAACGCGAACCTGGCCGACGAAAGCGCGGCGCACCGGTATCCGGGGTGGACGGTATTCGGCTGTGACGATGGCTACGTTTACACGGCGCCGGTCGGCTCGTTCAAAGCCAACTCGTTTGGCCTCAACGACATGTTGGGCAATGTCCTTCAATGGACCGAAGATTGCTGGCGCCCGGATTACAGCGGTGCGCCGATCGACGGTTCGGCGCGCACCGACGGCAATTGCTCCGAGCGCGAGCTTCGCGGGGGTTCGTGGTTCACCACTCCAGCCTATGTGCGGGCCGATTATCGGAATCACTTCGCGATCGACCACCGGACCAGCAGCGTGGGAATTCGACTGATCAGAGATATCGAGCAGTGACGTTGCGCATTCTCATCAAGGACGACGGGTTCTCGAAGCCGGCGGCCACGTGTTTGGCTCTGGCGTTCCTGCTCCTGTCCACGGCGGCGTGGCCGCGGGAGGCGGCATCGCCATTGACCGACAAGGCCGCCGCAGCGAAGCACGAGCGCGACTCCGCGCGCTGCCGCAAGCAGGCGAATCTGGACGCATGCTACGATGCCATTCGTTGGAGCCCGGGTGATCCTGCGCTTCTCGTGGGTTTCGGGGATGCTCTGCAACGCGTGCAGCGTCCGGCGGACGCCATTCGCAACTATCGCCGCGCGGCTGCGCTGGCACCGGACACGCCGGGCCTCGCCGCCAAAATCAGCGCGGCCGAGGCGAAATTGGCCAGGCGCGCGCCGGTCGCCAACCGGGCTTCAGCCAAGCGCTATTCGAACGCTGCTCCGGAAACGCAATCGCATTGACGGATCGCCGCCCGTTCGTCGTGCTGAGTTTGGCGGGTGCCGTGCGCGCTCATCGAAGAGAGAAGGAACACCGTGACCAGTGAAGTAGAAGAGCGGATTCACCGGGCGCTGGCACGCCATTCGCTCGAGCGAATAGAGCATGGATATCGGCTGGTGCATCCGCAAGGAGCGGGCGTCAGCCTGTTACGCCTATTGCCCGCCAATGTGGTCCGCGGCGAATGGCAGGTCGTGTCGGTTGCTGAGATCGTGGCTGAGCATGGGTCGGCGGGTCTCCCGGCTTTTCACGCGACCGGCGTGCAGAGGCTCAACTCGTGGTCGGTGCATGGGGCCTACCAGCTCGACAACGGCCGGTTGCGGCAGACGGCGCAGTACTCCATCTATTCCAACGAGCCCGCCGTACATCTGGCGACGCAGAGCATTCTCAATGCATTCGGGGGTCAGCTGCCGCTTGGACGATCCACTGCGCTGGCGACCACTTCTGCCGCGGCCCTGAAGCAGCAACGCGCGCACCATGCGATCCCGGGCCGATGGCCGAAGCCCTTGGATGAGGACGCTCTGACGGCGGCCACCACCGCTCTTCGGCAACGCGGCTTGGCCGCGTCAAATGACGCCACCTCCATGTGGGCGGAATTTCCGCTGAGCGGCGATTGCCCTTCGCGAGCGATCGATCCACAAGCCGAGACCGCTCTGCTGCAAGTGACTGTGGGAGTTCCGCATCCGATCGCCGGCGCCGGCTACCTCGCGACCATCTCCTTGCCGCTGACACAGGTGCCGGCCAATTCCGCGGAGATTTGCGCCGGGCTGAATGCGCTGGAACTGGAGGAAATCGATTTCGTGCCGCGGCTCGGTGCATGGGGTTTGCACACCTCGGGCGATCTGCCGGGTTATTGCTGCTTCATACCGTCCACCGAGCCCATGGGCGAGCTGCACATGACCCTCATGGGGTGGTGCGTCAAGCGAGCGGCCTGGCTGAGGGAGCGGTTTTGGGAGGCGAAGGTCGGTCTTGTGTGGCTCAGTCTGCCGCCACCGGCGTAGGGCCGCCCGCGGCGGGCCGCCGCACGAGAAAGCACAGCGGAATCAGCGCCACGGACACCCATGCGGATATATAAAAGAGATCGAGTGAGGACAACAGGTAACTCTGCCCAATGAGACCTTGGGTGATCGCGCCCGCGGCCGCCTGATCGTTCAGCCCGAATTGGTGCATTTGCGCGAGCGATTGCTGATAGGCGGGCGTGTATACGCTGATGGTGTCCGCGAGCCGCGTCTGATGCAGCGCTTCGCGCCGATCCCAGAACGTGGTGGTCAGCGAGGTGGCGAAGCTGCCGGCGGTGATGCGCATGAAATTGGACAGGCCCGACGCCGCGGGTATCTTGTGCGGCGGGAGGCCATCGAAGATCACCGAGAGCAGGGAGACGAAGAAGAGTCCCATGGCGAACCCCTGCACCAGCTGCGGCGCCACGAAGGCAAAGAAGCTGGCATCGGAGGTGAGCCCGGCGCGCATGAAATAGGAGGCCGCGAAAAAGCTGAACGAGGCGGCGGCCAGCACGCGCGGATCGAAGCGGCGCATCAGGCGTCCGATCATGAGCGAGGTCAGCACGGCGGTCACGCCGCTCGGCGCAGAGACCAAGCCGGCCCAGGTGGCCGTGTAGCCCAGGAAGCTCTGCAGCCACAGCGGCATGAGCACGACGTTGCCGAAGAAGACGCCGTACCCTAAGCACAGTGCCACGGCGCCGAGCGAGAAGCTGCGCGACTTGAAGAGGCTCAAGTCCACGATGGGGTGCTTGTCGGTCAATTCCCAGATCAGCCAGGCGGCGAAGCCAATGACGGTGATCAGAGTCAAGATCACGATGACGGGCGAATTGAACCAGTCGAGATCCTTGCCCTTGTCGAGCATGATCTGCAGCGCGCCCACCCAGACGAACAAGAGCATCAGCCCGACGCGATCGATGGGCAGCTTCTTGGTCGGCGTTTCGTGGGATTTGAGGTTGTTCCAGCACAGAAACGCGCAGAAGACGCCTACGGGAACGTTGATCAGGAATATCCACGGCCACACATAGTTATCCGAGATATAGCCGCCGAGCAGGGGGCCCGCGATGGGCGCCACCAGTGTGGTCAGCGACCAGATGGCGAGCGCGGTATGGCGCTTGGCCGGACCGAATACTTCGATGAGGAGCGCCTGGCTGCCGGGAATCATGGGGCCGGACACCGCGCCCTGCAGCACACGAAACGCGATCAGCGACGGAAGGCTCCAGGCCAAGCCGCAGAGCAAGGAGGCGATCGTGAACAGCGCGACCGAGATGACGAAGGTACGCACCACGCCGAAGCGCTGCATGAGCCACCCGGTGAGCGGCACCGACACGCCGTTGGCCACCGCGAACGAGGTGATCACCCAGGTGCCCTGATCCGAGCTGACCCCCAGGTTGCCGGCGATGGTCGGGATGGAAACGTTCGCAATGGAGGTGTCGAGCACCTGCATGAACGTGCCCAAGGCCAGGGCCACCGCGGTCACGGCCTTGCGGCTGCCCATAAGGGCCGAAGCCGGAGCAATGATGGCGGAATTCGCGCTCATGAACCGGCGGCCACCACCGTCAAGTCGCTCGCGGCGTCAGTCTTGCTCTTGCGGCTGAGGCGCGCCGGCTCGTGCGCCTTGGGGCCCGCATTCTCGGCGACGATTTCCGCGATCCGTTCACCGACCGCCGGATCATTGCCCGCGCTCTGCTGCGTGGGCTGCGGCACATTGCGCACGGCCAGGGTCATCAGAGGCCCCGAGGCGTCATGCAAATCCACACTGACCGTGGTCGACAGTCCGACGCGCAGCGGGTGCGCCTGGAGTTCTTTGGGGTCGAGGAGAATGCGCACCGGCACGCGCTGCACGATCTTGATCCAATTCCCCGAGGCGTTTTGCGACGGCAACAGCGCAAAGGCGTTGCCGCTGCCCGCGGCCATGCCCACCACATGTCCGTGGTAGGTCACACCGCCGCCATACAAATCGGTGTGCACGGTGACGGGCTGGCCGGCGCGCATGCGTTCGAGCTGCCCCTCCTTGAAGTTGGCGTCGACCCACACGTCATCGAGCGGCACGACCGCGAGGAGCGGCGAGCCTGCGGCCACCCGCTGCCCCACCTGCACGGAGCGTTTGGCGATCACGCCGCTGACCGGCGACGTGAGCTCGGTGCGATGCAGGGCGAGTGCCGCGTTGCGAACGGCGGCAGCGGCGGCCAGCACCTGCGGATGATCGGCAATGGTGGTGCCGTCGATCTGGGCGATGGTCTGACTCAGCTGTTGGCGGGCGGCGGCGACGTTCGCGCGCGTGGTCGTCACCGCGTCGCGAGCGTGCGAAAGCTCTTCGGCGGAAATGGCGCCGTCGGCGATGAGTCCGCCGCGCCGCTTCAAGTCATCGTCCGCGGTTCGCTCTGCCTGTTCGCGGTTTTCGATCTGGGCGCGCAGTTCCTTGCCTTGCGCGAACAGGCCGCGCACCTGGCGTACGGCGCGGGCGAGATCCGCTTCCGCATTGGCCTCCGCGATCTTCGCATCCGCGGGATCGAGTTCCAGCAGCGACTGCCCGGCGCGGACGGGCTGAGTGTCATCCACGTTCAGGGTGATGACGGTGCCGGGAACTTCGCTGGTCACCTGCACCACGTCGCCGTTGACGTAGGCGTCGTCGGTGGACTCGTAATACCGGCCGTCGAAAAACCAGTATCCCAAGTAGCCGAGGCCGGAGAGCGCGACCACGGCGCCCAGTCCGAACAGACCCAGCCGGCGCGCACGGCCGGGGGACTGCGTTGCGCCCGGCGATTGCGTGGGTTGGGACTCGGAAGTCGCCGTAGTCTCTTGAGTGCTCATGGAGTTGACCGCGTTGGGTTCTTGCGTGCTCATGGGTTTGTCCGCGTAAGGATTCCGGAAGAGGGTTCTGGGTGTGGTGCATCGGCGAGCGCGCCGGACGCACGGGGATCGAAGCTGCCGCCGACCGCGAGCAGCAGGGTCACTCGGGATACGGCCTGGCTGGTCTGGATGTCCACCATGGACTGGCGCGCGGTGAGTACCTGCGTCTCCGCGTTGAGCACGGACAGATAGCTCGCCAGTCCGGCCCGGTAACGCTCCTCGGCCAACTTGTAGGCGGCTTCGGTGGCATCGAGCGTTTGCTGCTGATCGAGCCGCTCGCGCTCCAGGGCGTCCAGGCGCGTGATTTGATCGGCGGTCTGCTGCACGGCGCGAAGGACTGTGTCGTTGTAGCCGGCGATCGCCGCATCGAGCTGCGCCTCGCTCCCACGGTACTCCGCGCGCAGACGGCCACCGTCGAACAGCGGCAGCGAGATGAAAGGACCGGCACCGTATCCCCCGGCGCTCGACTGCACAAGATTATGCATGCCGAACGCGCCGAAGCCTGCCAGCGCGCGCAGACTCACACTCGGATAGAACGCCGCTTTGGAAGCGAGGCGCTGTGCATCGGCGGCTTCCACGGTCAGGCGTGACGACAGCACATCGGGCCGGCGCGCGAGCAGGTTGATGGGCAGCGCCGTCGGGACGGGCAGCGCTGCTTCGACGTGGAGCACCGGCCGTTGAATCAATGCGTAGGCGTCGGCACCTTGTCCGGTCAATGCGGCGAGCTGGTGGACGGCAAGATCGGCGGCGGCCTGGGCCTGCTCGCGCGCCACGCGTGCCTGCGGCAATTGGCCTTCGGCCTGGCGCAACTCGAGTTGCGTGTCGAGCCCGGCGGCCACACGGCGTCGCGTGATGTTGACGATGTTCTGGCGCTGCGCCTCGGAGCGTTCGGCAATGTCCGCGAGCGCGTATTCGCGGTACAGCTCGACGTAGGCCTGGGTGATGGCGCCGGCGAGCATGAGCCGCGCGTTGTCCACATCGAAGCGGGCGGATTGAGTGAGAGCCTGCGCGCGATGCACGGCGTCGGCCTGGCGTCCCCAGAAATCGAGATCCCAGTTCAAGGTCGCGCCGGCTTGACCTTCCCAGAAGCTGTGTCCCGCGAGCGGCGGGGGAATGACGTAATTCTGGGGGGCGCGCTGGTACAAGGCGCTCGCATCGAGGTTGGCGCTGGGGAGCAGCCCTGCCTTCGCCGATTGGGCCTGCGCGACGGCTTCGCCCACCCGGGCTTGGGCTTCGGCCAGGGTCGGGCTGTCTTTGAGCCCCAGCCGAATCAGCCGATCGAGCTCTGGGTCTTGAAAGGTATTCCACCAGCCGTCGGCGGCCGGCTCGGCGGCGACGCCGGTCAGACCGACGCTGTCATTCGCCAAGCGCGGCGGGTGCGGAGCTTCCTTCGGCGGGAGAACGCATCCCGACAAGGCGACGAAGCTCATCAATAGCAAGATCTTGAGGTACATGGCTTGGCCTTAGGAGTCCGCGCCGACTGCGGCTGCGGCCCGCGGCTCGGTGGACGATTGCAGCGCGGTATTGAACTTGATGAGGAGGCGGTGGAATTCCTGCACCTCGACGCTGCTGAAGTCGGCCAGCGCGAGGTTGAGTTTCTCGACGACCAGGGGAATGAGACGCTCCACCGCTTCGCGGCCCGCCGGGGTCAGCTGCAGCTCCACCTTGCGCCGGTCGCGGTCGCGGCGTACGCGCTCCAAGAAGCCGCGCGCCGCCAGTTGGTCGATGACGCGCGTGAGGGCGCCGCTGTTGTGGCGATACTGGGAACAGATGTCCTTGGGGTTGACCGCGAGGCCATCCCGCAGCCACGCCAAGATGACGTACTGAATGAAACTGAATCCACGCTCCTCCAGCAACGGTTCCATGACATCCAGCATCAGGGAATGCGCGCGCTTCGTGAGATACCCGATGCTGCTCTGGGCCCGGTAGGTCGAGACTTGATAATGCTGCTTGGACATTTAGTGCCTCGGCAATTACTGCTTAGGCAGCGATTATCCGCAAAATGAGTTTGCTGTCAACTCCTTTTTGGAGCGGCCGATGGAGGGCGGCCCGGTCTCATTTGGATAAAACCGTTGAATATCTGAGGGTTAGGTCTGTTGCGCGCGGGATTTTGGGTACACCCGGGATTTTGGGTGCACCGCTGAGCTGGAGGCTCTTAAGAAAGGGAGTCGATATCGAGATTGCAGGTGTGCCCCCGAGCGGCGCCTCCACCACCGCCCGGGGGGAACGTCGGACCTTCCATCACCTCAAATTGCGCCCGGCAGCGCCGCACCATTCGGCGTTCCGAGACCGGTGCACGGGTCCCAACCTTTTGCCGCTTCGAAGTCGCCGTTACTGCCGCTGATGATGTCTCGCAGCGCCTGCGGTTTGCCGTACAGCATGGGATTCAAATACCCGGCGGGAGTCCCGTTGGATTGATTGATGCGAGCGATCAGGCCGGCCCATAGCGGTGCGACGGCGCTGGTGCCGCCGATGACGGTGTCGGTGCCGTCGATCCGCACGTTGTATCCGGTGTCCGGGTCCGCATCGCCGGCCACATCGGGCACTCCGCGCTTCGTGAGGGCGACCGGCTCGCCGCCGAGATGGGTTGCGGTCTTGCCCATCTGCCAGCCAGGCGTCGGGAAGAAGCTGCTGACACCGCCGCCGCTCGCGCCGCCGTTCGCGCCGTTCCATACGACCTCACTGGTGATAGCGGTCTGACTCGCGCGCAGGCTCGTGCCGCCGCAACCGAGGGCGTAGGGGCTCGAGGCCGGAAAGTCTACGTGATCATTGCCATCGCCGACGCCGTCGGTGGATCCGCTGTCGCCGGAGGCCACGCACACGGTAATGCCCATGGCCGCAGCGGCCTGAAAAGCATCGTCCAGCGCCGTCATGGCTTGCGCAGTCCATGTAGACTCAGGGCCGCCCCAACTGATGGAAAGGACTGAGGGCTTGTTCTTCGCGTCGTGAATCGCGGTGGTCACGGCATCGTGAAAGCCGGCATCTGTGTTGGGAGCGAAGTACACGGCGATGTTGGCCGCGGGCACGATCGACCCGACGACTTCGATGTCGAGCATGACTTCGCCGTCCGGACCATTGACCTCTCCGGTGGGGGAGTTGTTGCCGTGATCCACCGAGATCGCCGACACCTTGGGGGAGCCCAGCTCAAGTCCCGCGAAATAAGCGTTCAAGTCCGCTGCGCGATACCCGCCGCCGAGTTCGATGATGGCAACGCACTGGCCTTCACCCGTTCCGCTCGGGAAGCCGTACAGAGACGCCACCTGCAATGGCGTGAAGGAAATCGGACTGGCCGCATTGGCCTGCATTTTGTCGCCACTGTCCGTCGGCCGCACTCTGAAATGCGGTTTTGCCTGGGGCCGATTGTCGAGCCCCATGACGGCTTCGACGATGCCGTCCAACTCCTGCGGTAGCTGGAGGGCCCCGGTTCGGCCGCGGTGGGTGTTGCCGTGCGAATCCACCATTTTTTGCAATTGAACCGAGAACGCGGCATTGAATTGCTCGACCGTGCCGGAGAGAACGATGGTGCGGCGAGCGGCGTGCTCCTGGGCCACGATGAGACCGTGTGCCGCGGCAAACTTGCGCACCTTCGCTAGATCGCACGGATCGGAAGCGTACTCCTTGGCGAACTCTTCCCGGCTGATGAATCCTACCGAGCGATTTCCGGCCGCAAGTTTGGCGACTCGCATTTGCAGCGCCGTGCGAGCGCATCGCCTGACGATGATGCTCACTTCGAGCCGTTCCTTGGGGTCGGCCGGCGCGACTACTCGTGCGTCCTGCATCGCAGTGCGCTCGCTTCCTTTGAGAGTAACTTTAGCCATGACTTTATCCCTCGCGATGAGTGATGTAATGGATAGCCTGTGCAAGGACGATGGCGCCCGCGACGCGCATCGAGAGTGCTGCGGCGGGTAGATGAGTTGGTCTCTCCGGAGTATCGCGCTAACTCGCGAATATTGCACCCCTAAATTCTTGCCCGGGAATTGCGGGGGGCAGAGTCAAGGCGGCAGCGCGGCGGCCGAGGCAACGATTCCGGCCTTTCGGCCCGTTGCCTCTCTGCGCCATCAATTCATGTGCTACCGCGTGGACGGCCCCAATGAATTGACCAGATCGCGCCATTCGGTCACGTGAATATCCCCCGGAAGTTTTTCTCCGCTGACATTTGTCCCGCAGATCCATTCTGCAACACGGCGTGGGTCGCCTTTCCAGGGCTGGCTGCAAAAGCGCTGATCAGGTTCGTGCAACGCCGTCCAGAGATCGATGAGCTGTGTCTTATCGATGACGGCGCTCGGGGGGCCGTTCGCCATCCACCCGGCCAGCAGGCGCTCGTACCCAACGAGTGGCGCGGCAAGCCGGGGGTTCTCGACGATGATGGAGCCGGGGAACATCCAGTGGGTGCCGAAGCCGCCCCGCGATCGAAACGCGAACGGGAGGGCCAGATCATGGACCTGCACGGTTCGATTGCCGCCGCCGGCAGGCGCCGCCAAATCCCGCACTTCGTTCAAGAGTTCCTGAGTGAGTCCACCCGTCAATCGCTCTTTCGAGCCGCCGGTCGCCGCATTCAATCCGCGATCCGGCGTGTAGTCATAGCCGGTTGCCGATGCCTCGATCGTGACGATGTGAATCTCGGGGATCTGTTGCCCCTGCAGTTGCTTCAGTGCCGCGCGCAGCGCATAGAGCGCCGAGACCAGTCCGAGATTCTCGGTCGCTCCGCCGTCGGTGACGTAATAAGAACGCTCCGGACACGCGGCATCCTTCGTTTCGCTTGCTACATCCACGCGAGCGTTCGTGAATATGGGCGGGAAGTTTGCGTTCAGCGCCGCGGCGCTCGCCACGGGAACATCGCGATCTTGCACGACGACATAGGGCAAGCGCACGTCGGGAATGTGCAACTCGGTATCCGCCGGCGGCAACGCACCGGAGGGCGGGAATGCGTCTCGATCGGCCAGGTTGGTGAAAATCAGGCGGCCGCCTCCCATCGAGGCGTAGGGCCTGTGCAGGGCATTGCACGAGACGGCCCTATCTACGGGAGCCGTGAATACGCCGCGCAACAAATCCGAGTCTTCCTGCGGATGCGCGGCAATGGTGGTGTTGAGAATCAATGCCAGTTGGCTGCTCGCCCCCATCGTGGCTTGCCGGCCACTCACGGGGAACAGCCGCCGCTCGAAACTTTCGACCAATAGTTGTCCCAGGGGCGCGCGGCTCAACAGCCGCCATTCGGCGGCGCCCTCGAGCACATCGCCGATGAACGGTTCCGTCATGCGGTCCTTGAAGAGCGGCCACTCGGTATTCGCCGGGTTCACCGCCGCCAAGAGGGAGTCACGGTGGGTGTAGAAATAGGCCTCGGCTACCCCGCCGCCGGATACGCCGCTGAGGAGGACGATGTCCTTGGCAACCCCCAATTTGTTGAGGCCCTCGAGCGCCGTGGCCGTGAACAAGGCTGCGCGCGTGCCGCCGCCGGAGGCTGCGACGATGAATACGCGCCGACGCGCCTTCAAGAGCTCCGCCAAATCCGGGCGCTGCGGGTCATGGGGCACCGGCCTTACGCTGATGACGGAAGCCACGGTATTGTGCCTGTCGCCGTATCCGTAGTAGACGTAGCCTGCGAACAGCAGGGCAATCACCAAGGCATTCACGGTCAAAAAATACAATTCGATACGGCGTTTGAAATCGTGCCCGAGGTCACTCAAGGCCGGCGGCGTCAAGCGCGCGAATAATTCCATGAGATCGAATGTCTGAAAGGCGATCAGGGGTTCATTGGAATCCTTATCCCTGAACCACCCGAGCACTGCGAAGCGCCCGGCGCCATGCGCGGCGATGAAGCGATCGTTCAGGTCGACGGTGAGCCGTTCCGGCGGAACCTTATCCGGCAAATACTCAAGATACCCGGCTTCCACATCGTCGTCGGTGCCGACCACACGGATCAACTCCGCGGCGACCGCGCTATTGACCGAGAATTCGAACCACCAGAGCAGGGCATAAGCCATGATGATCCACACGAAAATGACCCCAAAGGGCGCCGCGTCCAACACCGTCGTCGCGTATTGAACTTTGGCGAACCGCAGGATCGCAATCGCGATCACCGCGACTGATACGGCGAGGGGAGTGCCGACCAGAAACCAGCGCCTCACCTGGGACACCATGGCCCGCCAGCGCAGGGTGAAGTTGCCCATCATCAACAGCCAAGCGGCGAACACGCTGAAACCCAAAATGGTCCAGCCCAGATAGCGGCTGGGTACCATCAACGCAAATAGGGAGGGCAGCAACAGGAATTCCAACGAGTGATAGAAAATTCCCGTGGCCAGTGCCGCGACCACCCGGCGGGTGGAGATATCGGGATCAACTCGCGCACCGGGGAAGAGCTCCGTCTCGCGCAGCGCCGCACGATACAATTCCCGCTGCTGATCGCTCACGGACCCAAACTGCCAACGAGCCAATGGCCTGGCCAGCCAGGCCAGCAATGCCAGCACGCAGGCAAACACGCCGTAGGTGTGTACGTACGGCGATTGGTTTGCTTCGCTGGCCCAGGGAGGAACGATCAACATCCAGAGCAGAATCACCGTACCCAGAAGGAGAGCGATCTGCTGGCGGAGCCGTGACTCGCCCTCGAGCGGGCGCCGGGCTAAAACAGCGGCAACGCAGATGACCCCGACCAGGAGGATTGCCTGGTACCAGGCGGGGCGATCGGAGGGAACGACCCGACATACCGAGGTGTTCGCTGACTCGAATGCATAGACGCCGAATCGGCCGAGTGCAAGCGCCGCGCAAAGCGCCGCAAACTGCACGCCGGCGCGCACCCATAGCCGGCGCCAGAATTCTTCTTCAAGTACCGGTGCTTTTAGAAAGCGCTTCTGGGTGCGCGCTTCCCCGAAGCGGATGAGTTTTCCCCAGACAATCAGCGCCGACAGAACGCAGACGACGCCGAGCGCGGCTCGTGAATAGCGCATTCCGGCCGCACCCACGACGCTGCACCAGGCATCGAAGGTCGGCCCATAGGCGACGAACACCAGCGTCGCGAGAAATAGCCAAAACGTCGAGACCCGCGTGTATGGGCGCCGCGAGAGGGTGCAATTGACCTTGCCCAAGGGAGATAGATCGATTTCATACCGAACGAGCCGATTGAGATTGAACTCGGCGCGCCGCCACACACTGTCCAGGATATAGGGAAGATCGAGGCAGACCGCCTTCGTGAAAGCGCCGTGGGCAGGCATTTCACGTTGAAAATCGTTCCGCCGCCCGGGCGCGGGCCTTGGCAGATTCAACTTCTCTATTCTTCATCGGCGCACTGGTCTCGAGCGCGCCGAGAAGGGCGCGGGAAGTGCCCGCAATTTCGTCGACGGCCGAAAGGAAGGCGGCCTCATTGGCCTGCGAGGGTTTCGTGAACCCGCAGATCTTGCGTACGAACTGCAGTGATGCAGCGCGAATCTCTTCGTCGGTCACGGGCGGCTCGAAGTTGAACAGCGTCTTGATGCTTCTGCACATGGAATGTCTCGGGCTCGTGGGTGGGCACAATGGAGAGTCATGAGATAATCCGGCACTCTCCGGCTGTCAAGCGGCATGCCGGCGAAGGGAAATTGTTCTATTCAAATCAACCGGTTGCAAAGGGGTCCCATGAAAAGCGGCACCATCGAGTTTGACGGCATCGAGTATCCGGACGGGAATTCGTCCGACCCCAACGCGCTGAAATGGATGCAGGGGTCGCCGCCGCCGGCGGCGAAACGAATCCGCTTCGAAGACGACCGGTATCTGGAGTTTCCGCAAATCCGCTGGAGCCTATCGCATATGCGCGAACTGATGCCGACGGTCGCCGTGTGGCGCGGTGCGGGTGCACCGAGCGATATCGGTATTGCGGCTCGCGCCGGCGAAGCGCGGATCGATGCGATGAAGTTTGCCGACCTGCAGGGCAGGCAGCTGACGTGGGCGGACTCGCTCTCAGAGACCTATACCGACGGCATCATCGTCATGCATCGCGGCAAGCGCGTGTACGAGCGCTACGTCGGAGCGCTGCAAGCGCAGCGGCCGCACACCTGCTTTTCGATTACGAAGTCCTATGCGGCCACATTGGCGGCAACGCTGATTCGCGAGCGCGTCTTGAATGAGGACAAGGCAGTCTCGTATTACCTCCCTGAGATGGCGGCAACGGCCTATGAGGACGCGACACTGCGCGAGGTGCTCGACATGCAGGTCGGCGTGGACTATTCAGAAGACTATGCGGACCCGCAGGCACATATCTGGCATTACTCGCGTGCCGGCGGCCTTCGCGCGCGCCGGGCGGACTATACGGGGCCGGGAAATTACTACGAATATCTGCTGACGCTGCGCAAGTCGGGCGAGCACGGCAGGGTGTTCGATTACAAGACCGTCAACACCGAGGTGCTGTGCTGGGTCATGAAGCGCGCGACGGGTGTCCCGCTCGCCGACATGCTGAGCGACCGAATTTGGTCGCGGATCGGCTGCGAGGAGGACGGATACCTCGCGGTAGATTCCATCGGCGTGGCGATGGGCGGCGGAGGCCTGAACGCCACCTTGAGCGATCTCTGCCGATTCGGGGAACTAATGCGCTGCGAAGGAGCCTGGGCGGGGAAACAGGTGATTCCCGCCGAGGTCGTCGCCGATATTCGGCGCGGAGCCGATCCCGGCAAATTCGCCGGCGCCGGCTACACGCTGCTGCCCGGCTATTCCTACCGCAACATGTGGTGGGTGTCTCATAACCCGCTCGGCATGTTCGAGGGCCGCGGCATTCATGGCCAGCGACTGTATATCGCACCGCGAGCCGAGGTCGTGGTGGCGCGCTTTTGCTCCCATCCCATCGCGACCAGCGCGGCCAACGATCCCGTGACCTTGCCGGCCTTTGCGGCTTTGTGTCACCTCCTCATGAACGGCGGATCATAGCTCGGTACTCCCTCCCTACTCGTAGCGCAGCGCGGCCGCAGGTTTTGCCCGCGCGACGGGCCAGCAGTGAGCACTCACCGTGATCAGCGCAATGACAAGCGTCAATGCCGTCGTTGCAATGAACAGCCAGGGGCCGAGCTCCACGTGGTACGCAAAACCTTGCAGCCAGCGATGCATGATGTAGGCGGCGACCGGCCATGCGATCAGGCTTCCGTAGAGGACCGGCCTGCTGAATTGCCAAAGCAGCATGCGCATGATGTCGCGGGTTTCCGCGCCCATCACCTTGCGAATGCCGATCTCCTTCGTCCGGCGCTCTGAGCTGAATGCCGCGATGCCGAAGAGCCCGAGGCAGGCAATGAGGAGCGCCACGGTTTCGAGGGCGGTCATCAGCTGCTGCTGGCGGATCATGTCTCGGTACGTATCCTCCACCTGCTGATCGAAGAAAAACCGGGATACGGGGCGGGTATTGCCCAACCGCTTCCACAGGAGGTCAATTGATGCCAGAGTTTCAGGTATCTGGCGGCCGCTCAGCTTGACGCTCATCAGTTGAAATAAATTGGGTTGGACATAGAACACCGTGGGCCCGATCGGGTCTCGGATGGACCCCATCGGAAAATCGGTCACGACACCGATAATTTCAGCCGTGTATGCATCGACCTGGTTGTCATCGAGCGAGCGGAGCAACGCCAATGGAACGCTCTGACCGATGGCGTCGCCGGGAGACGCATACCCGAGCTGGCGCCGGGCTGTTTCATTGATGACCACGGTCAGCCCGAGCGGCAGCTTTGAATGCTCGGGAGGAACGTCTTGCTCATGCGCGGCTGAAAAGAAACGACCCGCCAGCGGCTTGAATCCGTAGAGTTCGAGAAAGCCGACATCGATGGCGCTCTCATGAATCGAAAGACTCTGCCCGTTGTGCAACCGAGTCGGAATAACGACAGGATTGAGGGTTGGCGCCAGAAATGAACACGCCGCGGATCGTACGCCGGCAAGCCCTCTCACTTCATCCTTGAATGCCTTGGCGCAAGCCCCACGGATCAGCAGTACCTGGTCCTTATCGAGCCGCAAGCTCTGGCGCGTCGCGAAATTGGTTTGTCGATACAGAACTCCCGTCGACACGGTCAACCCAATCAGGATCGCGAACTGCAGGATGACGAGAGCCTCCCGCAATCTTTGCGAACCGATAGGACCGCCGGAGCGATTCCTGAGCACCCACGCCGGTGGGAAAGCCGACAGCACGACGGCCGGATAGGCGCCGGCCAGTGTCCCGACCAACAACACGGCCCCGGCGATGCTCATCGCGAGGTCAGGACTCCGCCAGTAGTCGAACAGGATCGTCCGGCCCAGAAAAGCGTTGAAATAAGGCATCAGCACTTCGACCAGCGCCAGCGCCAACACCATGCTGAGCGCGACATAGATCATCGACTCACCGATGAACTGAATGACGAGATCGGTCCGGCTGGCACCGGAGGCCTTGCGGACGCCCACCTCGATCGCGCGCCGTGTTGCGCGCGCCGTCGTCAAGTTCACGAAATTGAGGCTCGCCAGCAACACCGTCAGGGCACCGATGGCTGCCAATGCGTAGTCCGCGGTCGCGGATCCCGGGCCATACAGATGAATGGCAGCGATCGGAATGAGCGTTAGTTGTATCGCTGCGCTGATCTTGTCGGCGCCGGGAAATTGCACGTGCCTATCAATAAAGTCGGGCAGCGCACGAGCCAATTCATCGATCGATGCCGTGGGAGACAGGCGGACGTAGGTCAATGCATCCCAAGGTTTGTGGATCGCCGCTCCCGGCATGGCGTCGAGCACTGCAAGGCGCGAGTAGGCGGCGCGCCCTGATGCAAATATTCTCGTCTCGAGGTGCGTGTTCGACGGCAAATCCATGAGCACTGCCGTCACCTGCATCGAATGCTGGCGGTTGATCTCGATCGTTTCTCCGATCGGATTGTCTCGGCCGAAATACTTGCGCGCCATTTGCCTCGTCAGAACGATCGCGTCCGGCCGCTCCAAAGCCGTCCGTAGATTCCCCGCAAATACCTGGAGCGGCAGGACTTCGAAGACATCAGGATCTGCCCAGGCAATGTAGTCGCTCGCCTCGAAATCGCCATGACGCAATCCGACCTCTTCGCTCGCAAGGCGCGTGGCGCTCTGCACCCCTGGAAAGTCGAGCTTCATCCACGCGGCCACGTCCGGCGGAACGACCGGAACGAAAATCGGGCTTCTGCCCGGTACAATTCGAAACGAGGAGACTCGATAAACGTGTTGGTGTGCGGGAACGAAGCTCTCGTAGCTGAATTCGTCGCGCACGAAAAGACCGATCAAAATCGCCGCGGCGAATCCCACCGCAAGGCCGCCGATGTTGATGCCCGCGTAGAGCCGATTGCGCGCGAGGTTGCGCAGCGCCGCCGTCAAATAATTGCGAAACATACTAAGCGGCCAGCAATGTCTGGCTGACCACGTGACCGTCCAGGAGCCTTACCGTTCGCTGTGCGCGAGCGGCATGGACCAGCGAATGGGTCACCATGATGACGGTCGTGCCCGATTTGGACACGCCGGTCAGCAGGTCCATCACCGCCTCCCCGTTGGCCGTATCGAGGTTGCCGGTGGGTTCGTCGGCGAGGATCAGCTTCGGATTGGAGACGAGCGCCCGGGCGATGGCGACCCGTTGCTGCTGCCCGCCGGAGAGCTGTTGCGGCAGATGGCGCGAGCGATGGGCAATCCCCACGCGTTCGAGGGCTTCGGCGACCCGGCGCTTGCGTTCACTGCCGGAAACGCTCCGGTAAATCAATGCGACCTCGACATTCTCGGCGACGTTGAGATCGTCGATGAGATTGAAGCTCTGGAAGACAAAGCCGACCATGCCTCGGCGCAGGATCGTCAGGTACTGCTCGGAGGCGCGGGCGACATCCTCGCCGAAGAACGAGTAGACGCCGCTCGTGGGGCTGTCGAGCAGACCCAGGATGTTGAGCAGGGTTGATTTCCCGCACCCCGAGGGTCCCATGATGGCCAGAAACTCCCCGGCTCCTACGTCAAAGGACACGCCGTCGAGTGCGCGCGTCTCGACCTCGGCGGTGCGGTAGATCTTGCTGACACTGTCCAATTTCAACATCTCGTCTCCCTATTGCTTCAGATCGATGCGATCGATGCGTTCAAGTCCCGAGTAATCCGAAATGATTGCTCGTTCGCCGACGGCGAGGCCGCTCAAGACTTCCACCTGCTGGTCATTTCGGCGGCCGATCTTGATCGTGCGGCGGAGCGCCGATTTGCCGTCCTTCGCCACGACGAAGACCCAGTCGCCGCCGGTCCGCTCTAGAAATGCGCCCATGGGAAGAATCGTCGCCGCTCGATCGGCGCCGAGCGCCAATTTTCCCTGCAATGCCTGGCCGGGGAGCAGACCCACGGGTGCTGCCTCCTGGAAGGCCAAGTCGACGGTGAAGGCACCGTTCGTCACTTTCGGGTATACACGGACGACCTCGAGTGCCCAACTCTTGTCGCCGATCTCGATGTCCGCGATCTGCCCGGTCTGCACGCGCCCAAGGTAATACTCGTCCACTTCCGCAGCGAGCTTGTTGCCCGTCTCCGGGGTGATCTCTCCAAAGCGCTCTCCGCGGTTGCGGTGCTCGCCCACTTTGAGATCCATGGCGGTGAGTCTGCCCGTCACAGGCGCTCGCACGGTCAGATTGTCGAGCTTTCCGTGCGTGATCTTAAGGTCTTGCTGCAGTTTCACCAATTGGCTGTGAATCTGCGGCAGCTGGTGCACCCGGAGCTCTTCCTGCCTATGGTTGCTTTCGTCCTGCATCGGCCGCACTTTCACGTCATAGTCCAACTCGTCCTGTACTTGGTCTTTGACCTCCACCGGCTCCGCATCGTCGGCCACGAGAATGTTTCGCCTGGCGACCGAGCGCTGCAGTCGAGTGACGCTGTAGTCGATTTGCGCGAGCGCCTTCTGGTTCGCGACACGGTTCTGTTCGAGCTGGGTTTCGTAGGTCTGAAGCTGTGTGATCGACTCTACCAAGCGTCCTTCGCGGTCGAGCACATCGAGCTCGAGCTCGGTGTTGCTGAGCTCGACCAAGGGCTGCCCCTCCGTCACCGTATCGCCCGCCTGAACGAGGATACGATCGACGCGCCCGCCTTCGAGCGCATCGAGGTAGACCGTATTCATGGGCACGACTTTCCCGCGGAGCGGAATAAAGTCATGGAACGTTCCTTGGGAAACGCGGGCGATGGCGACGCTTGCGGCGGCGATACGGATGCCGCGCTCCGGAGTTCCAAGGAAGAGGGCACCGGTGGTGATGAGAGCCACCACGACGATGGCGGCAATGCCCCATTGCAGCCAGAGTTTACGGCGCCACCAGGGCAGCCGGATAGGCCGGTCCATGCTCATGGGGACTGCTCCCGCCAGCCGCCGCCGAGGGCCTTGTACAAGGTCACCCGATTGCTTTGCTCGGCGAGGTGCGCCGTGATCAGTCCTTGCCGCGCGGCGTAGTCGCTGCGTTGGGAATCGAGCACCTCGAGATAACTGTCGCGGCCGACCTCGTAGCGCCGCTGCGAGAGTTTGTAAGCCTGGCCGGTTGCTTCGACCAAGGTCTCCTGGGCCGCGCGCCGGCGATTCAAGGTGGCGGTCAGCGCCAGAGCATCGGCCACTTCACGAAATCCGGACTGAATGGCCTTTTCATACTGCGCGAGGGCGATCTTCCGGTCGACGTGCGCGACATCCAGTCCCCCCATCAGCGCACCGCCGTGGAAGATGGGCAGGGACATCAGCGGCTCGAAGGCCCAGGCGCCGGTGCCCGACTTGAAGAGGTTCGACAGTTGACTGCTCGCCGAGCCGAGATTCGCGGTCAGCGTGATGTCCGGGAAAAAGGCCGCCCGCGCGGCACCGATATCGGCGTTGGCCGCTCGCAGCGTGTGCTCGGCTTCGAGGACGTCGGGCCGGCGCAGCAGGACGGCTGAAGGCACACCCGCCGGCAACGGCTCGAGCCCCAGGGTGTTGGAATCGAATTGCGCGGGCAGCAATGCGGGATCGATGGAGGTCCCTACCAGCAGCGTCAAGGCGTCGATATCTTGGGCGACATTGCCCTCGAAGCGTGCGGTGTCGGCGCGCGCCTGTTCGACCGTGGTCTGCGACTGCGCGACATCCAGGCCGGACACCGTCCCCGTCTCATGTTGCTTTTCCTGCAGCGTGAAGGAATGCTCCTGACTCTCGAGTGTTTGCCGTGCCAGGCGCTCGAGCTCACGATCCGAAGCGAGCGTCAGATAGGCGTTGGCCACTTCGGCGATCAAGGTCAACTGCGCGCTGCGGCGTGCCTCCTCCTGCGCCACGTATTGTTCCAGGGCGGCATGCGTCAGGCTGCGCACGCGGCCGAACAAATCCACTTCGTAGGAGGTGATGGACAGATCGGCGTCGAAGTAGCCGCTCACCGGTGTGGGAATACCGTAGGTTGAAGATGCCGGTATCTTTTGGCGGGTGAAGCTGCCCTGGGCGTCGATCGAAGGCAGCAGGGCGGCGCGCTGTATTCGATACTGAGCACGGGCCCGCTCGATGTTCAGCACCGCCCCTCTCAGATCGCGATTGTTCGCAAGCGCCAGGTCGATCAACCGGTCAAGCCGCGTATCAAGGAAGAAGTCGCGCCAGCCGATGTCGCGGGCCGACCCAATCACTCGAGGCCGCTCCGATGTCGTCGCGGGCATTGGCCACTGGTCAGGCACCGGCAACGCCGGCGCACGATAGCGCGGTTCTAGCGTGCAGGCGCAGGCCACGCAGAGCCATGCGACAGCGCAAACCGCCGGTACTCCCTTACCCTGCATATGATTTGTCCGGTTCGCCATGGTTGAAAAGTGTACGGCGGGTTGCTCGAGATAAAAACAATCTAGGAATCAGCTAGTTGGACGACATCGCGGGATATTTTTGAAATGGAAGTGTCCGGAAACGGACACTTCCGACTGTCCCACACTCCAAATCGGCAAGAGCCCCTCCCTTGTGAATTCGCCGGCCCCGCGCGTAGGCTCTCGAGGATGAGTGGGGGCGCGACGATCCTGATTGCGGAGGACGATGCAGATGTTCTGCGCGCGGCGCGCATCGCTTTGGCACCCCATGCCGCGCGCGTGGAGACCGTCTCGACAGTCGACGGATTGGATCAAATCCTCGGGTCTGCGCCATTCGATGTGGTCCTGCTCGACATGAACTTCGTGTCCGGAGAACGCAGCGGCGGCGATGGCCTCAGTGCGCTCGCTCGCACCCAGGCCTTCGACCCCTGTCTCGCCGTGGTGCTGATGACTGCGTATGGGGGCGTCGCACTCGCCGTGGAGGCACTCAAGCGAGGCGCCGCGGACTTCATCCTCAAGCCCTGGCGCAATGACAAGCTGATTGCGGCGGTCGCCGCGGCCGCGAATATCACCCGCTCCCGCCGCGAAAAGGAAACGCAGCATCTGGACGCTGTGGAAAGGAGCGCAATCGAACGCGCTCTCGCGCGCCATGAGGGTAACATCTCACTGGCTGCCTCAGAACTCGGCCTCAGCCGTCCCGCACTCTATCGGCGCATGGCGAAACATGGTCTTTAGATCGACCGGAACAAGCCAGTTCGTGCTCGAGGTCTCCATCCGCTCCGCCTTGCTGGGCCTTCTGACCCTGCTCTTCGTCCAGCTCGTCGCGCACACGCAGTTATATGCAGCCTCCTTCGTGGTGGCCGGCCTCGCCGCCATGGTCATTGCCGATCTGGCGCGGTGCATAGGCCGGGCCGATAGGCGAGTCGAGCGTTTTATCGATGGTCTCCGGGCCGGCGACGCGGATGTGCCGCTGCAGAGGGTTGCCGATCCAAGCCGAACGCTCGCGCCATTCAATGACGCCATCGTCACCCTGCAAGCCGCACGCGCCGAACAGCAGCGACGGATCGATGGCCTTCAATCGCTCCTGGACACTGTGTCGTCGCCGCTGATCATCGTGCACTCAGACGGACGCGTCAGCCTCGCCAATCGCGCCGCACACAGGTTAGCCGGCGAACCGGTAAACACTCTGGCAGAGATGGCATCCGTGGGCCCGACGGCCGCCGAAACCATACTCACGCTCGCGCCCGGCACACGGCGGATCGTATCGCTCGCCGACGGGCGATCGGCTCTGATCTCGGTTGCCTACTACACCGTTCCCGACCGAGAGCCTGAGCGGCTGATCTCCGTGCAGCGTCTCGCCGGCGAGCTCGATGCCGTGGAACTCAAGGCCTGGCAGGACATGGTGCAAGTTCTCGCGCACGAGATGATGAATTCCCTCACGCCGATATCTTCGCTCTCCGAAAGCCTCGATGGGCTGCTGCGCAGTGCTCCTCATCGCGGAGACGCGGGTTCTGCCGAGACGGCGCGCGAAATCATCGATGCAGTGGATGCGATCAAGCGGCGCAGCGTCGGCCTGATGCATTTCGTGGATCGCTACCGGCAATTTGCCGACCTTCCGCGCCCGGTGTTGCGGCCCGTCCGGCTATCCGAGGTGATTCGAAGCATCGAGCGGCTGATGACCGCGACGCTGATAGACAAGAACATTGCCTACTCGAGCGCGATCGATCCGATCGATCTGACGGTTTCGGCCGATCCTGAGCTGCTCGAACACGCGTTGCTCAATCTCCTCCACAACGCGATCGACGCGGTTGCAAAGACGCCGGCGGCGAGCATTGAAGTGAACTGCAGTCATCTCGCCGATGGGCAAATCGGCATCACCATTGCCGATAACGGCCGCGGTGTGGCGCCGGCGTCCATGGATCAGATCTTCGTGCCGTTTTTCAGCACCAAACCCGGCGGCTCCGGTATCGGCCTCAGCCTCGCGCGTCAGATTGCGCTGGCGCATGCCGGCAGGATTGACGTGGAGCAGCGGCGCTCCGGCGGAAGCGTATTCACGTTCACCTTACCGGTGAGTCCGCGGGCGTAGACGATTCGCGGCTCTGGAGAAAAAGCAGCATGATAACGGTTGAATCGTATTCCATGGCCGTCGCGATGTGCGTCGTCACGATGCTGTGTTGGGGGTCGTGGGCCAACACGCAGAAGCTCGCGACCCAGGAATGGCGCTTTCAGCTGTTCTATTGGGACTACGCCATCGGTGTCTTTCTGCTGGCGCTCCTGCTTGCGTTCACGCTGGGCAGCAGCGGCAGCGGCGGCCGCAGTTTTCTGATCGATCTCATGCAGGCAGACGGCAAATGGCTCGGCTCGGCGTTCCTGGGCGGGATCATCTTCAACCTCGCGAACATCCTGCTCGTCGCGGCCATTGACGTGGCGGGAATGGCGGTCGCTTTCCCCGTCGGGATCGGCCTTGCGCTCGTCCTCGGCGTGGTTTCTACGTACTTCGCCAAACCGGAGGGCAACGTCCCGATGCTGGCGCTCGGCGTGGGGTGCGTGATGCTGGCCGTCGTGCTCGACGCGCTCGCGTACAAACGCCTGACCGCGGCCGGCAGGAAAACGCCGACGAAGGGCATCGTCCTCTCCGTCGTCGCCGGGGTGCTGATGGGCTTTTTCTACAGTTTCGTCGCGCAGGCGATGGGTAGGTTCGATTCCGCAACTCTCAGCTTGGAAGCGGGCAAGTTGAGTCCTTACACGGCCATCGTACTCTTCAGTGCGGGCGTGCTTGCATCGAACTTTCTTTGGAACAGCATCGTCATGGTGAGACCTTTCAGCGGCGTGCCGGTGACCTACCGCGACTATTTCGAGAAGGGCAATGCGCGGCTGCACCTCATCGGCATTCTGGGCGGCATGATATGGAATGTCGGCATGAGCTTCAGCATCATTGCCAGTGCGGCTGCCGGGCCGGCTCTGTCTTACGGTCTTGGTCAGGGAGCGACGATGGTCGGCGCCGTCTGGGGCGTATTCATTTGGAAGGAGTTCAACGGGGCACCCGCGGGGACGGGGCGGCTGCTCGCGGCGATGTTCATGCTCTATGTGATCGGACTGGGGGTGTTGATTGCCTCAAAAGTCTAGCCAAGGCGTGCGTGCCAGATCCATCGTGGTGGTCGGCAGTTCGAATACCGACATGATCATCCGCGTGCCCCGCATTCCGCGTGCGGGCGAGACCCTTCTCGGCGGCGAATTCCTCACCGCAGCGGGCGGCAAGGGCGCGAATCAAGCGGTGGGCGCCGCGCGCGCAGGCGGCAAAGTAGCGTTCATCGCGCGGGTCGGCCGGGATGCATTCGGCGATCAGGCGATCGCCGGCTTACTTCGCGATGGGATCGACGTGAGTCGTGTGTTCCGCGACAAACTCACGCCTTCAGGCGTGGCCCTCATCTTCGTCGCCCAAGATGGTGAGAACAGCATTGCGGTCGCGGGCGGCGCAAACGCGAAGCTGTCGCCCTCCGACGTGAAGAAGGCAGCCGGAGTCATCCGTTCCGCCGGGTTGCTCGTGGCACAATTGGAAACGCCGCTGGCCACGGTGACGGCAGCCGTCGAGCTAGCGGTGAAAGCGGGCGTGCCGGTCATACTCAATCCAGCCCCGGCGCGGCCGCTCCCCAACTCACTGCTCGAGCGGATCTCCATCCTCACACCCAACGAGACGGAGGCGGAACTGCTGACCGGCATCAAAGTGACCGATGCCGCTGCCGCCGCGAAGGCTTGCTCAAAACTGCGTTCGCGCGGCGTCGGCATCGTGATCCTCACCTTAGGGGAGCGCGGCGCGTTCCTGGCCGACGCCAACGGCCGGCGACTCGTGCCCGGCTTCAAGGTCAAGACCGTGGATTCCACCGCCGCGGGCGACATATTCAATGGTGCGCTCAGCGTAGCGCTGGCGGAGGGCAAGGCAGTCTTCGATGCCGTCGGGTTCGCGAATGCGGCGGCGGCGCTTTCCGTGACCCGGCTGGGTGCGCAGCCCTCGGCGCCGAGCCGCGCTGACATCGAGAAATTTATCCGCAGCGGGAGGTGAACGTGCTTGAATTCGAGGCAAAATCCATTTTGATCCCTAGGAGCCTGTCTGACTAATGATGCGCCTACTGCGGCCGCCCCACATCGGCATATTTCTGCGATCGTTTCACTCACATAGTACCCACTATGCGTAGCGTATCGATCGCAGAAATCTGCTCGATGTGGCGCGCCCTCGTGACGGCGATCATTAGTCAGACAGGCTCCTAGCTCCATTTTTCATCGTCCAAATTGAGAATGCTTACGAGAGTTTGTGTGTTCTGCGGGTCTAGTTCGGGGACTCGCGAGGTGTATCAACAGGCGGCGCAGACCGTTGGGCGGGTGCTGTGCCGGCGCGGCATCGAGCTCGTGTATGGCGGCGGTCACGTTGGCCTGATGGGTGTCGTGGCAGACGCGTGCTTGGGCGAGGGAGGGCACGTCATCGGAGTGATCCCACAAGCTCTCGCCGATAGGGAAGTCGCGCACACGGGATTGACGGAGCTGCGCATCGTCGGCTCGATGCATGAGCGCAAGGCACTCATGGCGGATCTTTCCGACGCGTTCATGGCTCTGCCCGGTGGATACGGGACCTGGGAAGAATTCTTCGAGGTGTTGACTTGGTCCCAACTCGGGATACAGCGCAAGGCGTGCGGCATACTCAATGTCGATGGATACTACGATCCTCTGCTCGAAATGGTCGACCGGGCTCTGTCGGAGGGATTTCTTGGAAAGGTTCACCGCGATTTACTGCTCTCTGACTCCGATCCCGAGCGGCTGCTGGATCGATTGAGCAGCTATGCGGTTCCCGCCGTCGAGAAGTGGCGCAGCCGCCCGAAACGGTGAGCGTTGCGAGCTGAGAAGCTGAAGAATGCCTGTCGCGGCGAGCAGAATCTTCCGCCGCTTTGAGGTCTGCGTGCGCGCCTTCCTCAATCAGTTCATTGACAGGCCGCGGAATCCACTTCCCTCACCGTATCACCCAAACTCGCCCGCGCTCTCGTGGAGTGAAGGCAGTCCGAGTCCATTTAGTGACCGCGATATCGAAGGGCGTTAACAAGGGTGTTGGTCACTTCAACGTCACTGAGTGCTTCGTCTGAGAGTCGATAGAGCGAGCGAGACCGCACCGTTAGTAGTGATGCAATGAGAGAATCCGGGCCCAATCCAGAATCGAGAATCGCCATGGGGCTGGTTCGCTCATCTTTGCCGTAATTTGCAATCATGGCGTCGATTCGCAACCTCACTTCGGGGTCGGAGAGTTTTTTGTCGCCAGGGAAGCTTGCCAACGAGCCCCGGATCGTCTCAAAGGACATTGCCTGAATGGCAGAGTGGATCTTCGACAGGTATTCGCGTGATTGAGGATCAAGTTTGCTTGGGTCGAGTTTCAGCATGAAATCTCTGCCCGCCGGGCCGGCCGCCTGCATCATAAAGGCCGTCACGCGGGAAAACGTTTCATAGTTCGGCGAAGCGGACAAGACATCGCCAACTTGGCGCACGGAATCGGGGGATCCGAGCCAAACGAGTAATTCTAGAATTCGCCGGGTGACGGAGTGATCTTGAAGCTTCGCTCTCAGGTGAGTCTCCGCGTCGGTTCCGTAGGTGCCGTAAAGAAAAACGCAGATGAGTGTGCCATCGAGCTTGAGCGCGTGCTGCGGTATGAAAATCTTCTGATCAGAGGTAAGGAAATTCCGATCGATAAGATCGAGCACGCGCGCGTCATGGTCTTCTGCGGCGCCGTGAACCAACTCGAATAGTTCCTTCCAATTTTCGTTGACGACGGCGGCGCGTGGATTCAGACGAAATAAGGCCTCTCGAGCAATCGCCTTGCCCTCTGAACTATCGTTTTCATGTATGAAGAGGCCGACGTCAAGAAGCACCATATCGCTGGGTTGCCCTCGGTCGATCTCTGTCTTCAACTGAGCGCGCAAAATCGGGAGTATCTCTGGCTTGTGCGACGTGTAAAACTTCCAAGCGGCATCCAATTCCTGGTTGTATGTCGCCATAGTTGCGCTGTTTTGCCCGGCCTTTATGGCTCTTATCTGCTCAATTTTGGTGGCCGTCTCCTGTTCGAGCGTTGCCGCTCCGGCGGTCGAGGCATCAACGACGGCAAGAATACCGAGAAGGGATACAACTAGGGCACATTGACGTGCCGGGCTGCTCGACATAGGCGCACTCCTTTGCAATGAGTAAAGGTCATGGTGCCACGGTTGCCCGATTGGTGATAGACGGTTCGCGACCCT
>Ga0137409_10000137_pt1 | contig 70212 bp, 73 predicted proteins | sample CZODoug1_16funga_FD_122059 | JGI IMG/M metagenome (GOLD analysis project Ga0137409, IMG submission 122059) | Vadose zone soil fungal communities from Angelo Coast Range Reserve, California, USA - CZODoug1_16fungal (Hybrid Assembly) | ecosystem: Environmental > Terrestrial > Soil > Vadose zone... | reverse complement strand
GAGCGGCTCGAATCGCCGCTGCTGGGCGTCGTGCCGTTCCAGCGCGCCGCCGGGCCGGCGCAGGTCGCGCGGCTGTTGTCCCTCGAGTCCCTGATGGAGGCGACGGCGTGAGCGCCGGCCTCGCCGAGCGCAGCCGGCGTGCCGTGTGGCACCCCTGCACGCAGATGAAGCACCACGAGGCGCTGCCTCCCCTGGCGATCAGCCGCGCGGAAGGGGTCTGGCTCCAAGATTTCGCAGGCCGCCGCATCCTGGACGCAATCAGCTCCTGGTGGGTCAACCTGCTGGGTCACGGCCACCCGCGCATCAGGGAGGCGCTGCACGCGCAAATCGACCGGCTCGAGCACGTCATGCTCGCGGGCCTCACCCACGAGCCGGCGGTGGAACTCGCCGAGCGCCTCGCGAAGCTCGCGCCCCCGGGGCTGGGGCATTGCTCGTTCGGCTCGGACGGCGCTTCCGCGGTCGAGATCGCGCTGAAGATGAGCCACCAATACTGGAGAAACCTGGGCAGGCCGAAAAAAGCCGGCTTCGTCGCTCTCGCCAACGGCTATCACGGCGAGACCCTCGGGGCGCTCGGTGTCACCGACATTCCTCTGTACCGCGACTGCTACGCGCCGCTCCTTCAGGAAAGCGCTAGGGTGCCGTCGCCGGATTGGCGGCTCGCGGCCCCGGGCGAGACGCCGGCGCACTATGCGTCGCGCTGCGCGCTCGCGCTCGAAGCGCATCTCGAGCGCCACGCGGGAATCACCGCTGCGCTCATCGTCGAGCCCCTGGTGCAGTGCGCCGGGGGCATGGCGATGCACGACCCTGGCTACCTGCGGCGCGCGCGCGAGCTGTGCGACCGCTTCGAGGTGCACCTCATCGCCGACGAGATCGCGGTGGGCTTCGGCCGGACCGGGACGCTGTTCGCCTGCGAGCAGGCTGGAATCACCCCCGACCTGCTGTGCTTGTCGAAGGGAATCACGGGAGGCACCGTGCCGCTCTCCGTGGTGATGGCGACCGAGCGCGTGTACCAGGCCTTCTACGACGACCGCGTCGAGCGCGGCTTCCTGCATTCGCATTCCTACAGCGGCAATCCGCTCGCCTGCAGCGCAGCCCTGGCGGTGCTCGATGTCCTCGAGACCGAGCGCATCCTGGAGCGCAATCGCGATACCGCCGTCTACCTGAATCGGCGCGCCGAGGCGATCCGCTCGCGGCCGGACGTCCGGCACTTCCGCAACACGGGGATGATCTGGGCCTTCGACGTGAAGGGAGCCCCGGGGTTTTCGCTGGATTTCTCGCGGCGGGCGATCGACGCCGGAGTCCTGCTACGGCCGCTCGGATCGACCGTATACTGGATGCCGCCCTACGTAATCGACAGGGCGGAAATCGACTTTCTCATCGACACCGTAGTCAGGCTCCTCGACGCGCCATGATGCTCACCTTCCCGGACAGCCCCTTCCGCCTCGCCCAGACGTTTCCTCCCGCGGGCGACCAGCCCGAGGCGATCGACAAGCTGGTCGATGGCATCCGCGACGGGCTGTCGTACCAGACGCTGCTCGGCGTCACCGGCTCCGGCAAGACGTTCACTATGGCGAACGTCATCGCGCGCCTGGGCCGGCCCGCGCTCGTGCTCGCGCCGAACAAGACGCTCGCCGCGCAGCTCTACGCCGAGATGCGCGAATTCTTTCCCGAGAACGCGATCGAGTACTTCGTCTCCTACTACGATTACTACCAGCCCGAGGCCTACGTACCATCGCGCGATCTCTACATCGAGAAGGACTCGAGCATCAACGAGCACATCGAGCAGATGCGGCTGTCGGCGACCAAGTCGCTGCTCGAGCGCGAGGACGCCGTGATCGTCGCCACCGTGTCGTGCATCTACGGCATCGGCGACCCGGTGGACTACCACGGCATGATCCTGCACGTGCGCGAGAAGGAGAAGATGTCCCAGCGCGATATCATCGCGCGCCTGGTGGCGATGCAGTACACGCGCAACGAGCTGGAGTTCAAGCGCGGCGCGTTCCGTGTGCGCGGCGATGTGCTCGATGTCTTTCCCGCCGAGCATTCCGAGACGGCGCTGCGCATCGCGCTCGCCGACGACGACGTCGAGAGCCTGACGTTGTTCGACCCTCTTACCGGGCAGGCGAGCCAGCGCGTTCCGCGGTTCACCGTCTATCCTTCCAGCCACTACGTGACGCCGCGAGCCACGACCCTGCGCGCGATCGAGGCGATCAAGGTCGAGCTCTCCGGGCGCATCGATTACTTCCAGAAGGCGGGAAAGCTGCTAGAAGCGCAGCGCATCGAGCAGCGCACGCGCTTCGACCTGGAGATGCTCAACGAGCTCGGTTTCTGCAAAGGCATCGAGAATTACTCGCGGCACCTGTCCGGCAGGAAGGAAGGCGAGCCGCCTCCCACGCTGATCGACTACCTGCCGCCCAACGCGCTCATGTTTATCGACGAGTCGCACGTGACCATCGGCCAACTCGGCGGCATGTACCGGGGCGACCGCTCGCGCAAGGAAAACCTGGTCGCCTACGGTTTCCGCCTGCCTTCGGCGTTGGACAACCGGCCGCTGAAGTTCGAAGAATTCGAGCGCGTGATGCGCCAGACGGTGTTCGTGTCGGCCACGCCCGCCGATTACGAGCGCGAGCACTCGGGCCAGGTCGTCGAGCAGGTGGTGCGGCCCACCGGGCTGGTCGACCCGGTGCTTGAGGTCCGGCCGGCGTCGACGCAGGTGGACGACCTGCTCGGCGAGATCGGCCTGCGCGTCGAGCGGCGGGAGCGGGTGCTCGTCACCACGCTCACCAAGCGCATGGCCGAGGAGCTGACCGACTATCTCGCCGAGCACGGCGTGAAGGTGCGCTACCTGCACTCCGAGATCGAGACGGTGGAGCGCGTGGAGATCATCCGCGACCTGCGGCTGGGCGAGTTCGACGTGCTCGTCGGCATCAACCTGCTGCGTGAAGGGCTCGACCTGCCCGAGGTGTCGCTGGTCGCGATCCTCGACGCCGACAAGGAAGGGTTCCTGCGCTCGGAGCGCTCGCTGATCCAGACCATAGGTCGCGCCGCGCGCCATCTGAACGGCATGGCCATCCTCTACGCCGACAGGCTGACCGACTCGATGAAACGCGCGATCGAGGAGACCGACCGGCGGCGCGCGAAGCAGGTCGAATTCAACGCGAATCGCGGCATCACACCGACCGGTATCTCCAAGCAGGTGCGCACCATGATCGAGGGCGCGCGGGACGTCGAGAACGTCGGGCTGCAGCTCAGGGCCGCCCAGGAGCATGCGCGCTACGAGTCGATGTCCGAGAAGCAGCTCGCGCGGGAGATCAAGCGGCTGGAAAAGCAGATGCTCGACTGCGCGCGCAACCTCGAATTCGAGAAGGCGGCCGAGGCGCGCGACCGCCTCGCCGAGCTCAGGCGAAATTTCTTCGGCGCCTCCCCGGAGAACGAGGAACCGGCGAGAGCCGAGGACTAGGCGAGGAGCCTGCCCGGCTCATTGCCGCCGACCACGACCGTGCCGGCGCCCAGCCAGGGACCGTCGGGGAGCTGCAGCTGGAGCGAGAAGCAGGCGACGGTCCCCGCCGAGACGGTCCCCCGCGGGCCGATAGCGCTCGCCACCACCGAAAAGGGCTCGCTCCCGACGCAGGCCTCCAGGCTCCAGAAGGCGGTGTTTCCCGGGGGCCGCACCGAGGCGACGGCCCCGATCCTCGTCGCCCACTCGGAAGTCCACGCCCGAGCCTGGCTCCACGACGGGGGCTCGCTCGACGAGCAGCAGCGAGCCGCGCGGGCCCAGGCCGCCTTGTACGCGACCGAGAGCTCCACCGCGTAGCGCTCCCCGAGCGCCTGGTCGCCTTCGAGTCGGCGCAGGGCCGTGCCCGTCGCGAGATCCGGCGCGAGGCGCGAGAGCACCTCCTCGGCCCCGTCGAGGCGCGCCGATCTTTCGATCGCGGCGAGGACCTGGGACGAGCGCTCCGCTCCGCGTGGAATCGACCCCAGGGCCCGGGTCGCGATGTCCGCGGCTCGCTGCGTGAGGGCAATTTCGGTTTCGTCGGCGGGCTGACGAATCGATGCGAAAAGCGCGGAGGCGTCGGCGAGCCGCGGCCCGAGCGCGTCGGCCAGCGGCTCGGCGACGAGCCACGGCAGCGCATCGAGCTCGAGCACGGCGACGGGCGAGCCGCCTGGAATGCGCTCCCCGACGAGCTTCGCCGCGGCCCGGCCGAGCTGTGCAACGCACTGCACCTCGCCGACGTGGCTGACGCTCTTCACCCAGCCCTGCATGCGCTTGGAGAATGCGGCGAGCAGCACCGGGGCTCCCGTTGGCAGCACGATCAGCAGCCCCTCGTTCCAATACGGCACGAAGTGCGTCAGCCACGCAACGGCGCTCGGGCGCGCGAAAGAGGTGTAAATCAGCATCGCACCGAGCCCCGCGGCGCGCATCTTCCCCTGCAGCCTCGCCAGGCGCGCCTCGAGCACCGAGGCCGGGACCTCATCGCGCGACCAGCTGATCAGCCCGCGCCGCACCGCTAGCCCGCGCGGACGGAAAAGAGCTCCCGCGGCGTGCGGGTCAGGACCTCGCAGCCGCTCGCAGTGACGCGCACCGAGTCGCCGTGGACGAAATAGCCTGCCTCGGGATGGTAGGTATTGGGATGCACGACCAGGGTCATCTCGGGTTCGAGCGCGAGGTCGACGTCTTCGAGCACCGCGGGGCGCCCGTCGACGTAGAGGCCCAGGCCGTGGCCGCGCACCCGCGTGTACTCGGAGGTCACGTAGTCGCCCAGCCCGTGGCGGCGAAAGACCTCGTTCTGCGCACGCGCCACCTCCGCAGCGGTCGCCCCGGGGCGCACCGCCGCGACTCCCGCGGCGAGCGCTTCATCGTATACAGAGAAGGCGCGCAGCTGCGCCTCGCTCGGGGATCCGAGCACGAGGGTGCGGCAGATCTGCGCGTAGTAGCCCTCGACGCAGGGCGTCAGCTCGGTGGTCACGAGGTCGCCGGCGGCGAGCCGCCGCTCGGTGGGCGGGTGCATCCCTCGAACCTCGCGGCCGGAGCCGAGAATCTGGAAATTCTCCGGGCAGCCGCGCGAGCGAAAGAACGCCTCCACCTCGGCCACCAGTGCATACTCCGGCCGCCCGACGCGCGCGGCCTCGCGGAAAACGGCGTAGCCCTCGTCGGCGAGAGCCGCGGCGCGGCTCAGCGCGTCGATCTCCGCGGGAGACTTGCGCAGCATGAGCCTGTCGAGCATCGCCGTGGCCGGGGCCAGCGTCGCGGCTAGGGGCCCCGCGGCGAGCCGGTAGGGAGCCGCCGCGGCGGGCGCAAGCGCGACCCGCCTGCGGCTCAACGAGCCCACCGCGCCCTCGACCTCCTCGATGGGGGAGGGGGACCAGCTCACCCTCAGGTCGGGCTGCTCGGAATGGAAGCGCTTCGCCTCGACAGGGTGTTCGGCGATGACCTGGATCTGACCTTCGCGCCCGACCAGGGCGAAGACCTGTCCGCAAGTCGGGGCGAGGTCGGCCGCGTAGCGCAGATAGTCGCTGCGCCAGGGATTCCCGGCGACGACGAGCACGTCGAGCTGCTCCGTCGCCATCGCCGCGGCAAGGCGCGAGCGCCGCTCGGCGCGAAGGGTGGCTTGCGTGGAGCTCACTCCGGTTTGATGCCGCCGCGCTCGACGATGGCCTTGTAGCGCGCCGATTCGGACTTGAGGAAAGCGGCGGTCGCTGCCGGCGCGAGGCCGATCGGAACGTGGCCGAGCTCGCCGATGCGCTTGCGCACCACGGGGTCTGCGAGCACCTTGCGGAAATCGGCGGCGAGGCGCTCGATGATTCGCGGAGGGGTTCCGTGCGGCGCGGCGAGCACCCACCAGTTGCCGCCGACGAGCTGCGGAAAGCCCGCCTCGACCGAGGTGGGGACGCCGGGCAGCTCGGCCATGCGCTCGCGCGCCATCACGGCCAGCACTCTGAGCTTGCGGGCCTTCACCGGCCCGATGATCCCGGTCCAGGTGGGAAAGGCCATCTGGATGTCTCCGGCAAGCAGTGCCTGGACCATGGGCGGCGTTCCCTTGTACGGCACGTAGACCACTGCATTTCCCGTCTGCTGCGCGAACGCCGCGCCGGTGAGGTGCGCGGGCGACCCGGTGCCGGGCGATCCGTAGTTGTACTTGCCGGGGCTCGCGCGCACGTAGCGCGCCAGGTCTTCGAGCGATTGTGCGGGGACTTCGGCGCCGACCACGGCGAGGAGCGGCGCGTCGGCGAGCAGCGAGACCGGGTCGAGGGCCGCCAGGGGATCGAACCCCAGGCTCGGAAAGAGGTGCGGGATTACCGCGTAGACCGCGGTCGGCCCGAGAAGCAGGGTGTAGCCATCAGGCGCCGCGCGAACCACCTCGCCCGTGCCGATGGCGCCGTCGGCGCCCGGTTTGCTCTCTACGATGAAACGCTGGCCGAGATCGGCTTCGACGCCCGGGGCCATGGTGCGGAAGATCGCTTCGGAGACGCTGCCCGCGGCGAAGGGAATGACCACACGTACGGGCCTCGAGGGCCATTGCTGAGAAAGGCCGATCGACGGAGCGAGCGCCGCGACGGCGATCGCCAGGAAGAGTCTCAGGCTCATGTCACCTCGCAGCCGTTATAGTTGCGCTTCGCGATTCTATAAGGTTGCAATGAACAATGCGCAGCGAGCGGGTCGGCGTGCTCTTCGTGTGCACCGGAAACATCTGCCGCTCGCCCACTGCGGAAGCGATCTTCCGCAAGCGGGTCGCCGACGCGGGCCTGTCCGACGCGATCGTCGCGGATTCGGCCGGCACGCACGATTACCACATCGGCGAGCCTCCGGATCCCCGTTCCCAGGACGCCGCGGCGGAGCGCGGCTACGATCTGTCGCCGCTGCGCGCGCGCAAGGTGGAGCGCGCGGATTTTCAGCGCTTCGACCTGATCGTCGCCATGGATCGCGGCCACCTAGCGATTCTTTCGCGCATGGCCGAGCCTTCGCGCGCGCACACGCTGAAGCTGATGATGTCGTACGCGAGCGGATTCAAGGAAAGGGACGTGCCCGACCCCTACTACGGCGGTGCCGAGGACTTCGAGCGCGTCCTCGACATGCTGGAGGACGCGGCGCGCGGCCTGCTCGAGGCCATCCGCACGCCGGCGCAGCAATAGACTAGGGCTTCGGCTCCGGTTCGCGCGTCGTTTCCACCTGCACCAGCGGCTCGTCGATGTCCGCCGGACGCGGGCGCCGCTCGCGCTTCGCGGGAACGAACTCGGCGTCGGGCGGCAGCTCAATGGGGCCGGAGGCGTGGGTCTGAACCATTTCCAGGCCGCTTTCGCGCAGAGCGCGATCGATCTCCGCGGGATCGGGTTCGCGCGCCGGCGGCGGCTCGTGTCTCACGGGGGCGGGAGCAGGCGCGGGCTGCGGCTCGTGTCTCACGGCCTCGGGAGCAGGCGCTGGCTGTGGCTCGCGCGCTTCGTGCGGCACATGCACGGGCTCCTGGGTCGCCGCTTCGAGGGAGGCGAGCTCGGCCGGAGTCGGCCCGATCGAAGGCCGGGCGTCCGGCCGCGGCTGCCTTTGGCGCTGGTCCTCGTTGCGCATGCCTTGGCCGTCGCGACGCTCGGCGCCGCGGTCTCCGCGGTCCCGGCCACCTCGCCGTCTGCGCCGGCCGCCTTGCTCGCCGTCCTTGCGCTCGTTCGCTTGCTGCTGCGGGGGGCGGTCAGGCTGGCGCTGCTGATCGTGAGGCCGCTGCTCCTGACGGGGCTGCTCCTGACGCTGTTGCCGCTCGCCCTGCTGTTGATCGTGCTGCTGACGCTCTCCCCGGTCCCGGCGATTGCGATCGCCGCGGCCTTCGCGGTGCTCGTCGCGGCCCTGGCGTTGCTCGTGGCGCCCCTCGCCGCGCTGGCGGAAGCGGTCGCGGTCGCCGCGATCCCGGCGCGGTTCCTGCCGGTCGGGACGTCCTTCGCGTCGCGGAGGCTGGGCAGGCGCTGGCTGGGGCTGCGCCGGAGCCTGGGGCGCGGTGTCCCCCGCGAGCCAGCCGAAGAGTCGGCCGAACAGGCCGGGTTGTTGGGCAGAGGCCGGTTGCGGGTGCGGTCGAGCCGCCTGGGCCTCCGGTCGGAGCGGCCGCGGCGCAGGGGCCGCCGGCACCGGCGCGGGCCGCTCGGGAGTGACGCCCTGGACGGCGGGCTGCTGGCGCGGGGGACGGGCGTCGTCGGACGCCTGCTCCTTCGCTTCCTCCTCGACGGGTGCGCTCACCAAGTTGTAGCTTGGCGGCAGCGCGTCGGCCTGATTCAGGTCGTCGTGCCGCAGCCGCTCCACCTTGTAGTTGGGCGTTTCGAGGTGCGTGTTCGGGATGAGGACCACGTTAACCTTGAGCCGCGCCTCGATGGAATGGATGTCGGCGCGCTTCTCGTTGAGCAGGAAGGTCGCCACGTCCACCGGGACCTGGGCGTGCACCGCGGCGCTGTTCTCCTTCATCGCCTCTTCCTGGATGATGCGCAGGATGTGCAGCGCGGTGGACTCGGTGCCGCGGATATGGCCAGTGCCGTTGCAGCGCGGGCAGGTGATGTTGCTGCCCTCGCCCAGGGAAGGACGCAGTCGCTGGCGCGACAGCTCCATCAGCCCGAAGCGCGAGATCTTGCCCATCTGCACCCGCGCGCGGTCGTGGCGAAGCGCGTCGCGCAGGCGATTCTCGACCTCGCGCTGGTTGCGCTGGTTCTCCATGTCGATGAAGTCGATGACGATCAGGCCTCCCAGGTCGCGCAGCCGAAGCTGCCGGGCGATCTCGTCGGCGGCCTCAACGTTCGTGTTGAACGCGGTCTGCTCGATGTCGTGGCCCTTCGTGGCGCGCGCCGAGTTGACGTCGATCGACACCAGCGCCTCGGTGTGATCGATCACCACCGCGCCTCCGGCGGGGAGCGACACCTGGCGCGAGTACGCGGTCTCGATCTGATGCTCGATCTGGAACCGCGAGAAGAGCGGAACGTCGTCGTGGTAGCGCTTCACCCGGCCGACGTTGTCGGGCATGACGTTGCTCATGAAGGCGAGCGTCTGCTCGTGGATCGCGTCGGTGTCGATAAGGATCTCGCCGATGTCCGGCTGGAAGTAGTCGCGCACCGCGCGGATCACGAGACTGCCTTCCTGGTAGATCAGGAAGGGCGCCGGGTTGAGCAGCTTGCCGTCCGGATCCTTGGCCGGCTGGGTGGCCTCGACGACCTTGCCCCAGAGCTTGAGCAGGTAGGTGAGGTCCCACTGCAGCTCCTCGTAGGAGCGCCCGATGCCGGCGGTGCGGCCGATCAGGCTCATACCGGGGGGCGTCTCGAGCTTGTCCATGATCTCGCGCAGCTCGTCGCGGTCCTCGCCCTCGACGCGGCGCGACACGCCGCCGCCGCGGGGGTTGTTCGGCATGAGCACGAGGTAGCGCCCGGCGAGGCTGATGAAGGTGGTGAGCGCGGCGCCCTTGTTGCCGCGCTCGTCCTTCTCGACCTGGACGATCAGCTCGTCGCCATCGGAGATCGCCTCCTGGATGCGGGCGCGGCCGACGTCGACGCCGGGCTTGAAGTACTGGCGAGCGATTTCCTTGAAGGGCAGGAACCCGTGGCGCTCGGTGCCGTAGTCGACGAACGCGGCTTCGAGGCTGGGCTCTACGCGGGTGATGACACCCTTGTAGATGTTGCTCTTTCTCTGTTCCTTTGCGGCCGATTCAATGTCGAGGTCTATGAGCTTCTGGCCCTCGACAATCGCGACACGGAGTTCTTCGGCCTGTGTCGCATTGAAAAGCATGCGCTTCATTATTCTTTCTCCCGCGCGCACGGGCAGGACAAACCAAGGCCTGTTGTGGAGGCTAGTCTCGCATCATCGATTGCTGGATCATGAGAACGCGTTGTTGGTTTGTCGTCTCGGGCAGCTGCTGAGCAGGACCCGTAGAATCTGCCGATATGCTGTCGGCGCGCTGTTCTATTACTATTTGGTTAATTTCACTGGTTGGATAACCAACCGCCTTTGCGGCTTCGGGTTCCTGCACGGAGCGATGGACGCTTCGTCATCGGCGGCATCGGGACCGGGGACAGGGTAGCCAGTCTTGTCTGGGGGCGAAAATCCGCACCTTCGCATGTACAAGCAGCCGTCCCGCAACGGAAGCAGCGCGCAGATCATAAACAAAATGAATGATTTAAGCAATGTGGCCTCGGTCGAGGTCGATTCCTCGAGCGAGGGCCAGCGCGTCGACAACTTCCTGATGCGCGTCTGCAAGGGGGTGCCGCGCAGCCATATCTACCGCGTCTTGCGTACCGGACAGGTCCGGGTCAACAGCAGGCGCGTGGACGCCACCTACCGCCTTCGGCCGGGCGACCGGGTGCGCATCCCGCCTTTGCGCGTCGCCGCCCCCGGGCGCAAGCCTGCGCCGCCCACCTCCAGGCTGCCGCCCGTGGTCCACGAGGACGAGGCGCTGCTCGTGGTCGACAAGCCCGCGGGCCTCGCGGTCCACGGAGGCAGCGGCATCAGCTTCGGGGTGATCGAGCAACTGCGCGCGGCCCGCCCGCAGCTCGCGTTTCTCGAGCTGGCGCACCGTCTCGACCGCGACACCTCGGGCCTGCTGATCCTCGCCAAGAAGCGCTCGGCGCTCACCGCCTTGCACGCGGCGCTGCGCGAGGGCAGGGTGCACAAGCGCTACCTGGTGCTCGTCCTCGGCGCGTGGCGCGGCGAGGAGCGCCACGTCAACCTGCCGCTGAAGAAATACGTCACGCGCGGAGGCGAGCGGCGGGTCAGCGTGCACCAGGACGGGCGCGAGTCGCGGACGGTGTTTCGCAAAGAACGGTCGCTCGGGGATTTCACGCTGCTCTCGGCCGATCTCCTAACCGGTCGCACCCATCAGATCCGGGTCCAGCTCACACACCTGGGCCATCCGGTCGCGGGCGACGACAAGTACGGGGATTTCGAGCGCAACCGCGAGCTTGCGAAGCGGGGACTGCCCCGGCTGTTCCTGCACGCGGCCGAACTGGAGTTCGACCATCCCGTCTCCGCAAAGCGCATGAAACTCGAGGCCCCGCTGCCCGCGCCGCTCTCGCGCTTTCTCGAATCCCTGGCCGCCTGATGCGCTACGGGTTACTGGTGTTCGACTGGGACGGCACGCTGATCGACTCGGCGGGCACGATCGTCTGGTGCATCCAGTCGGCGTGCCGCGATCTCGCGCTGCCCGTTCCCGACAAGGCACGCGCCAGCCATGTCATCGGTCTGGGCCTGCAGGAAGCGCTGGCGTACGCGGTGCCCGGGCTTCCGCCGGCGGACTACGGCAAGGTGGTCGAGCGCTACCGCAAGCATTTTCTGGAGCGCGACGCGGCGATCCCGCTGTTCGAGGGCGCGGCCGCGATGCTCTCGCAGCTGCGAAGCCGCGGCCATGTTCTCGCGATCGCCACCGGGAAGAGCCGCGCCGGCCTCAAGCGCGCGCTGGACAACACCGGGCTCGGGCACCTGTTCGCTGCGTCGCGCTGCGCCGACCAGTGCGCGCCCAAGCCCGCGCCCGACATGCTGCTCGAGCTGATGGAGGAGCTGGCGGCAGGCGAATCGACCACGCTCATGATCGGCGACACGGCTCACGATCTGCAGATGGCGGCGCACGCGCGAGTGCCGGCCGTCGCGGTGAGTTACGGAGCCCACGCGCGCGCGGACCTGGCGGCACGCTCGCCGCTCGCCTGCGTCGACAGCATCGACGAGCTCTCGCAATGGCTGAAGCGGAACGCGTGATCTGCTCGAGCAGCGACCTCGTGGAGGGCGGCGACGGCGTGCGCTTCGAGGTCGAAGTGAGGGGAAGGCCCGAGCCCGCGTTCGCGGTGCGCTACGGCGGCCGCGTCTACGCCTATCTCAACCGCTGCGCGCACATGCCCATGGAGCTCGACTGGAAGCCGGGCAAGTTCTTTGATGCCTGGGGTCTGTATTTGATATGCTCGACACACGGGGCGACCTATACGCCCGATACCGGCCGATGTGTGCGCGGGCCGTGCTTCGAGGAGGGACTGGTTCCGGTTCCCGTCGAGGAGCGCGACGGCCGGGTCTTGTTGAAAGGCGATCCCCATGGCCGAAGCTGACTGGGAAAAGCAGTTGATCGAAAAGCTGGCGGGCGCGGCGCTCCGTGAGCAGCAGCGCGCGCGCCGCTGGGGCATCTTCTTCAAGCTGCTGTTCTTCGCCTACCTCACTGTGGTGTTGCTGCTGGTGCTCGACTGGCGCGGGCCGGATTCGCTGGGCGGGGGCAAGCACACGGCGCTGGTCGACGTGGTCGGCGTGATCGACGCGAGAGGGGACGCGAGCGCCGACCGGGTGACCGAGGCGCTGCAGAACGCGTTCAAGAACAAGAACACCGTTGGCGTGATCCTGCGCATCAACTCCCCGGGCGGCAGCCCCGTGCAGGCCGGCATCATCTACGACGAGATCCGGCGCTTGCGCGGGCTCTACCCCAACATTCCCATGTACGCGGTGATCGAGGACATTTGCGCATCGGGCGGGTACTACATCGCGGCCGCTGCAGACAAGATCTACGTCGACAAGGCGAGCATCGTCGGCTCGATCGGCGTCATCATGGACGGCTGGGGTTTCACCGGAACGATGGAGAAGCTCGGCGTGGAGCGCCGCGTGCTGACCTCGGGCGAGAACAAGGCTTTTCTCGACCCGTTCGCTCCGGTCGACGAAAAGCAGAAGCGCCACGCGCAATCGATGCTCGACGACATCCACAAGCAGTTCATCGAAGTCGTCAAGAAGGGGCGCGGCAAGCGCCTCAAGGAAACACCGGACATCTTCTCCGGTCTGCTATGGACCGGAGACAAGAGCGTCGAGCTCGGCCTCGCCGACGGCCTGGGCAGCGTCGACTACGTCGCGCGCGAGGTGATCAAGGCCGAGGACATCTTCGACTTCACCAAGAAGCAGGACATCACCGAGCGCTTCGCAAAGCGCTTCGGCGCGACCATGGCCGGTGTGCTGGCGAAGGGGCTCGCGCAGACTCAGCTCAACGTCCGCTAGCCGCTCGCCAGCAGCAGGAACACGGCGGGACGACCCTTGAGCTGGGGCGCTTCGCGTCGCCATGCTGCTGCGCGGCGCGTCCTCACCATTTCCGATTCCAGCGTCAGGTCCGCGGCGACGCAGACCAGGGTGTCGTCGCGCAGCGCCCGCAGCACCGCCCCCAGCGTGGCGTCGTTCCGGTACGGCGTTTCGATGAAGATCTGCGTCTGGTTCAGCCGCTGCGACTGGCGCTCGAGTTCTTTCAGCGCATCGGCAAGCTCGCTCTGCTTCACCGGCAGATAGCCGTGGAAAGCAAAGCGCTGGCCCTCGAGCCCGGATGCGGCGAGCGCGAGAACGATGGAGGAGGGCCCGACCATCGGCACGACGCGCACACCTTTCTCGTGCGCGATTCTCACCAGCGCCGCGCCGGGATCGGCGACCGCAGGCATTCCCGCTTCGGATAACAGTCCGGCATCGCGACCGCCGAGCACGGTCTCGAGCAGGGCGGGGATGTCGCGCGGATGGGTGTTGTGGTCGAGCCGCTCGATGCGGAGTTCTTGCAGCGCTCGCGGGTAGCCGATGCGCTTCAGGAACGCGCGCGCCGACTTCGGATTCTCTGCGATGAAGTAGTCGAGCGACCTCGCGCGGTGCAGCGCCGCCGCGGGGATCACGGCTTCCGCCGCGGTGTCGCCCAGCGTGTTCGGCAGGAGGTAGAGCGTGCCCCGCGCTTCAGAGGACATCGAGCCCCTGCTCGCGCAGCAGGTCGACCAGGGCGATGAGCGGCAGGCCGATGAGCGCGCTCGGGTCGTCGCCTTCGATCCCGGCGATCAGCGCGATGCCCAGGCCCTCGGACTTGGCGCTGCCGGCACAGTCGTACGGCTGCTCTTTTTCCAGATAGCTGTCGATCGTTGCATCGTCGAGCTTGCGGAAGGTGACGCGGCACGGAACCACGCGGGCCCGCGAGGCGCCGTCCTTGTGAACGCAGACGGCGGTGTGAAACAGCGCGGCGCGCCCGGAGAGCGACCGGAGCTGACGCACCGCGTTCGCGTGCGTGCCCGGCTTGGCGAGGATCTCCCCGTCGCAGTGCGCGACCTGATCGCAGCCGATGACGAGCGCGCCGGGAAAGCGCTTCGCCACCGCGAGCGCCTTGGCTTCGGCGAGCCGCCTCGCCATCGCCTCGGGCGCCTCGCCGGGCCGGCGCGCCTCGTCGACGCCCGGATCGGCGATCTCGAAGGCGACGCCCAGGCGCTCGAGCAGCGCGCGCCGATAGCGCGAAGTGGAGGCAAGGACCAGCCGCGCGGGCGAAGCCATCACGCGCCCGCTAGCCGGCGCATTGCTCGGTGACGCGTTTTTCCTGCTGTGCGATGGCCTCGGAGTTGTCGATCGTCACGCGCTCGCCCTTCGAGTCCATCGTATAGCTGGTCGTGCCTCCCCTGAGGCGCGCGAGAGCGGTGCGCTCCTGGGCGCATTGCAGCTTGCGCGCCTCGGCGCGCTGCTCCTCCGGCGTCGGAGGAGCCTTGGCGGCTGCGGCGGGAGCGGCTCCAGCTGGCGCAGGACTCGGCGTTCCTGCTTGCGCGCCGGGCTGGGCTGCGGGCGGCGGCTGGGATCCCGGCGCCTGGTCCTTCGGCGCGGGGCGCGCCAGCGCACGCGCAGGCGGGGGCGAGGCGAGCTTGTCCTGCACCTCGCTCGCCTTGGCGCCCTGCGGCGGGCGCTCGCCGTAGTGCGTCACGCCGCGGTCGTCCACCCATTTGAATACCTGGGCGAAGGCCGGCGCAGCCGCGGCCACGACGATGCAAAAATGCACTAAGGCTCTGAACAACCTGGAATTTCTTTTGACACTCGAGGGCAAACATAATATCATGCGCCCCCTATGTCGCGAGCGGAGGTGATCGACGGCCTCCAATTCGCGCGCGGCGCGCTCGAAACGCGCGGCGTGGTGGGCATGGAGCGCTTGCCGCGACTGGGGCAGCTGCAGTGCTCGACCGAAGGGCTGGAGTACCACTTGCGCGGAGGACGTGCGGGTAACGGCAAGCCGTGTTTGCGGCTTGCTGTAAGGGGATCGGTGAAGCTGCTCTGCCAGCGCTGCCTCGATCCGATCCAGATTCCTATCGCGATCGACGCCGAGCTGCAGCTCGCGGAGAACGTGCGCGAGATCTCGGAAGCCGACGACGAGATCGACCGCGTGCTTGCGTCCCGGAACATGGACGTCGCGCAGCTGGTCGAGGACGAAGTGATCCTCGAGCTGCCCATCGCGGCGCGGCATGAAGAATGTGCAACGTACGGCGACACGAATTGAAGGAGCTTCCACATGGCAGTCCAGCAGAACAAGAAATCCCCCTCGAAGCGCGGCATGCACCGCTCCCATGATTTCCTGACCAACCCGCCGCTCGCGGTCGAGCCGACCACGGGCGAGCTGCACCTGCGCCACCATATCAGCCCGAGCGGCTACTATCGCGGCAAGAAAGTCATCAAGACGAAGGGCGAGTAAGCCCGACCGGCAGGCGCGCTGCGCCTCCGCGCATGGACACCACCGTAGCCATCGATTGCATGGGCGGCGACCACGGCCCGCACGTCACGGTGCCGGCCGCGCTCGATTTCCTCAAATCCGTCTCCGAGGTCGACATCGTCCTGGTGGGGCTGCGCGACGCCATCGAGGCCGAGCTCAAGGCGCGCGGCGCGAAGACGAGCCCACGCCTGCGCGTCCACCACGCGAGCGAGGTCGTCGCGATGGATGAATCCCCGGCGCTCGCGCTGCGCAGCAAGAAGGATTCCTCGATGCGCGTGGCGGTGGACCTCGTCAAGAGCGGCGAGGCCGACGCCTGCGTCAGCGCGGGCAACACCGGCGCCCTGATGGCGATCTCGCGCTTCGTCCTCAAGACACTGCCGGGGATCGACCGCCCGGCGATCATCTCGGCGCTTCCCAACCTGCGCGGCAGCACCTACGTGCTCGACCTCGGCGCGAACGTCGACTGCGCGCCGGAGCATCTGCTGCAGTTCGGGATCATGGGCGCCACGCTCGTCTCCGCGGTCGAGCACAAGGAGCGGCCCAGCGTGGGCCTGCTCAACATCGGCGAGGAAGACATCAAGGGCAACGACGTGGTGAAAAAGGCCGGCGAGCTGCTCCGCGAAAGCGGGCTCAACTTCGTAGGCAACATCGAGGGCGACGGCATCTACAAGGGCGAGGTCGACGTGGTGGTGTGCGACGGCTTCGTCGGCAACGTGATGCTCAAGGCATCAGAGGGGATCGTGCAGATGGTGCGCAGCTTCATCCGCGAGGAGTTCATGCGCAGCCCGCTCACCAAGATCGCGAGCGTGGTGGTGATGCCGGTGCTGTTCGCCTTCCGCAAGCGGCTCGATCCGCGGCGCTTCAACGGCGCGACCCTGCTGGGGCTGCGCGGCATCGTCGTGAAGAGCCACGGCTCGGCGGATGCGCTCGGCTTTGCGCGCGCGATCGAGCGCGCTGCGGAGGAGGTCAGGAACGAGGTGCTGCACCGCCTGATGGTGCGCTTCGGCTCGGCCGAGCCGGCCGAGGCGGCGGGCTCGTGATCTACTCGCGTATCGTCGGCACCGGGAGCTATCTGCCCGCGAAAGTCGTGAGCAACGACGAGCTCGCCAAGCGCATGGACACTTCCGACGAGTGGATCCGCACGCGCACGGGAATCCGCCAGCGCCACATCGCGGAACCGTCGCAGGCCTCGAGCGACCTCGGCGCCGAGGCGAGCCGCGCCGCGCTCGCCTCGGCGGGCGTCGCTGCGAAGGACCTCGACCTCATCATCGTCGCCACCGCGACCCCCGACTACATCTTCCCGAGCACCGCGTGCATCATGCAGGCGAAGCTCGGCGCAGCGGGCTGCGCGGCGTTCGACATCCAGGCGGTGTGCAGCGGATTCGTCTACGCGCTCAGCATCGCGGACAAGCTGATCCGCTCGGGCCAGCACCGCTGCGCGCTGGTGGTCGGGTCGGAGGTGTACTCGCGCATACTGGACTGGAACGACCGCGGCACCGCCGTGCTGTTCGGCGACGGCGCCGGCGCCGCCGTCCTCAAGCCGGATTCAAAGCCGGGCATCCTGGGTGGCGTGCTCCACGCCGACGGCTCCCACGTGGACATCCTCTCCGTTCCCGGCAACGTCTGCGGCGGAAAGATCGTCGGCTCGCCCTTCCTGCAGATGGACGGGCAGGCGGTGTTCAAGTTCGCGGTGAAGGTGCTGGACGAATGCGCCCGCGAGACGCTCGACCAGTGCGGCCTGGGCGTGGCGGACGTCGACTGGCTCATCCCGCACCAGGCCAACGTGCGCATTCTCGAGGCCACCGCGAAAAAGCTCGGGTTGGACCGCGCCAAGCTCGTGGTCACCGTGGATCGGCACGCCAACACCTCGGCCGCGTCGGTGCCGCTCGCGCTGGATCTCGCGATCCGCGACGGGCGCATCAAGCCCGGGCACCGGGTGATGCTCCAGGGCGTGGGCGGCGGCTTTACCTGGGGCGCCGTGCTGGTGGAGATGTGATGAAGTTCGCGATGGTTTTTCCGGGGCAGGGATCGCAATCTGTGGGGATGCTCGCCGGCTACGGCGACAGCGGCGTGATCCGCGAGACCCTCGCCGAGGCCTCCGACGTCCTCAAGCAGGACATCGGCAAGCTCGTCGCCGAAGGTCCGGCCGAGGATCTCAACAGCACCGTCAACACCCAGCCGGTCATGGTCACCGCGGGCATCTGCGCGTGGCGGGCGTGGCACGAGCTCGGCGGATCCGAGCCCGCGATGCTCGCGGGCCACAGCCTCGGCGAGTACACGGCACTCGTCGCGGCCGGCGCGCTCTCGTTCTCCGACGCCCTTCCGCTGGTGCGCCTGCGCGCGCAGGCGATGCAGGACGCGGTCCCGCAGGGCAAGGGCGCCATGGCCGCGATCCTCGGCCTGGACGACGACGCGGTGCGCGCCGTTTGCGCCGAGGCCGCCGGCGGCGAGGTCTGCGAAGCGGTGAACTTCAACGCGCCGTCGCAGGTCGTGATCGCGGGTCACGCTGAAGCCGTGAGGCGTGCGATGGAGGCCGCGAAGGCGCGCGGCGCCAAGCGCGCCGTTGCGCTTCCGGTCAGCGCCCCGTTCCATTCCTCGCTGATGGCACCCGCGGCCGCGCGGCTGCGCGAGGCGCTCTCGGCGATCAAGGTGAGCGCGCCCCGCATTCCCGTGATCCACAACGTCGACGCGAAGTCGCACTCCGACGCGGAAGGCATCTGCAAGGCGCTCGTGAGCCAGGCGGACCATGCGGTGCGCTGGGTCGAGTGCGTCAGGGCGATGGCGTCGCAGGGCGTGACGCACGTTTTCGAGTGCGGGCCCGGGAAGGTTCTCGCGCCGCTCAGCAAGCGCATCGCCGACGGGCTCCAGGGGCTCGCGCTCGCGGATCGCGCGGGTCTGGAATCGGGCGCGCAACTCGCGAAGGGAGGATGATGGATCTCCAAGGCCAGCGCGCGCTGGTAAGCGGCGCTTCGCGCGGCATCGGCAAGGCGATCGCGCTCGAGCTCGGCGCGCGGGGCGCCGCCGTGGTCGGCACGGCGACTACCGCGGCGGGCGCGCAGTCGATCAGCGACACCCTTCGCGCCGCGGGCGTGCAGGGCGGGGGCGTGCAACTCGACGTCAGGGTCGAGGCGAACGTCGATTCCGTCGTGGCGGATTTCGAGAAGAACCACGGCGCGGTGACGATCCTCGTCAACAACGCGGGGATCACGCAGGACAACCTCGCCATGCGCATGAAGGAAGCCGAGTGGGACGCGGTGATCGACACCAACCTCAAGTCGGTGTTCCGCCTCTCCAAGGCCGTGCTGCGCGGCATGATGAAGGCGCGCTCCGGGCGCATCATCAACGTCACGTCCGTGGTCGCCTCGAGCGGCAACGCAGGGCAGGTCAATTATGCCGCGGCGAAGGCCGGCATCGCCGGAATGACCCGCTCGCTGGCGCGCGAGATCGGCAGCCGAGGCATCACGGTCAACTGCGTCGCGCCGGGATTTATCGACACCGACATGACCCGGGCGCTCTCGGAAGAGCAGCGGGCGGCGCTGCTCCAGCAGATTCCGCTGGGCCGGCTCGGGAGTCCGGAAGACGTCGCGGCGGTCGTGGCCTTCCTCGCCTCGCCGCGCGCCGCCTACATTACGGGCGCGACGCTCCACGTCAACGGCGGCATGTATATGGCTTGAAAAATGCCAATGCGATTCTGCTACAATGCGCACCTTCGAATTTCGATAGCAGCGAACAAAGGGGAAGGAGCCCGCCATGGAAAACGTTGAACAGCGCGTCAAGAAGATCGTCGCGGAACAACTCGGCGTGAACGAAGCGGAGATCAAGAACGAGTCCTCCTTTGTCGACGATCTCGGCGCCGATTCGCTCGACACGGTCGAGCTGGTGATGGCTCTTGAAGAGGAATTCGAGACCGAGATTCCCGATGAAGAGGCCGAGAAAATCACCACGGTCCAGCAGGCGATTACGTACGTCTCCGCTCACTCGAAGAAAGCCTGATCGTTTGCCACGGCCGGAGTCCATTTGAGCCGCCGTCGTGTCGTCGTCACCGGATTAGGAATCATCTGCCCGATCGGCAACACTGTTGCCGAAGCCTGGTCGAACGCGCTTGCCGGTAAGCCCGGAATCGCGCGCATCGGCCTGTTCGATGCGAGCCCGTTTGCCAGCCAGATCGCGGGCGAAGTCAAGAATTTCGACGTGTCGCAGTATCTGTCGCCGAAAGAAGCTCGTCGCATGGACCGGTTCATCCATTTCGGGATCGCGGCGGGCGTCCAGGCGCTGAAAGACTCGGAAATCGAGGTCACCGAGGCCAACGCCACGCGCATCGGCGTCAACATCGGCTCGGGCATCGGCGGCCTGCCGATGATCGAGGAGACGCACAACGAAATGCTGAAAGGCGGGCCGCGCAAGATTTCTCCCTTCTTCATCCCCAGCACCATCATCAACATGATCTCGGGAAACTTCTCGATCATGCACGGACTGAAGGGGCCCAACCTGGCGATGGTCACGGCGTGCACCACTTCGGCGCACTGCATCGGCGAGTCGGGGCGCCTGATCGAGTACGGCGACTGCGACGTGATGGTCGCCGGAGGCGCGGAAGCCGCGATCACGCCGCTCGGCGTGGGAGGCTTCTCGTCGGCGCGGGCGTTGTCGACGCGCAACGACGATCCGGCGACCGCGAGCCGGCCCTGGGACAAGGACCGCGACGGCTTCGTTCTGGGCGAAGGCGCCGGCGTGGTGGTGCTCGAGGAGCTCGAGCACGCAAAGAAGCGCGGTGCCAGGATCTACGCGGAGCTCGTCGGCTACGGCATGAGCGGCGACGCCTACCACATGACCGCGCCCCAGGAGAGCGGCGACGGCGCGGCGCGCTGCATGGAGAATGCGCTGCGCAACGCCGCACTGAATCGCGACGACGTCGACTACATCAACGCGCACGGGACATCGACGCAGCTCGGGGACATTGCGGAGACGGTCGCGGTCAAGCGCTGCTTCGGAGACCACGCGAAGAAACTCGCGGTGAGCTCAACCAAGTCGATGACCGGCCACCTGCTCGGCGCGGCCGGGGGCGTCGAGGCGATCTTCTCGGTGCTGGCGGTCCGCGACCAGATCGCCCCGCCCACCGCCAACCTGGTCAACCAGGATCCGGCGTGCGATCTCGACTACGTACCGCGAGCCGCCCGGAAAATGACGATGCGGGCCGTGCTGTCGAACTCCTTCGGGTTCGGCGGCACGAACGGGACCCTGATCTTCAGGCGGGCTTGATCCCTGCAGACACCGGTTCTGCGCCTGGAGCTCCGGCCCTCGCGCTGGCTCGCGGGTGCCCTGCTCGTGGTGCACGCGCTCGCGCTCTGGGCCGTTTGGGCCAGCTTGGCCAGCTTGGCCAGCTGGCCGCGGTATCTCGCCGGGGTCGCGATCGTGGCCTCGCTGGCGGCCACGTTCCGACGGGCGCTACTGCGGTCAGGCCGACAGACGGTTTCGCTGGAACTGCACGAAGATGGCCGGGCGGCATGGAGAAGCCGGGCGGGGACCTGGCATGAGGGCCGTCTCGGCAGCGCCCATTTCGTGTCGGAGATTCTCGTCGTGGTCGAGCTGAAGCGGCCGGGCGGGGGCCCGAATCGGGTGGTTCTCCTCGCTGATTCGGCCGGGAAGGACGACCTGCGGCGCCTGCGGGTCTGGGTTCGCTGGCAGCGCGCAGAGCAGGATCCCAAATAACCTTACGAAAGACTGAACTATTTCGCAGTGCCCCGGTCTGTAGGTGCACGGGCGCCGGGGTGGCGAAATGCACTACGGTATACTTGCCGCCGCCTGTGGACACCTTCGAACAACAGAAGCGCAACACCGCTTCGTCAGGGATGGCGGCGGATGGATGAGAGGGATCTCGACCGACAACTGGTCGAGCGGGCCCAGCGAGGCGACAAGCATGCTTTCGAGCTGCTGGTGTCGAAGTACCAACGCAAACTGGCGCGGCTGCTGGCCCGGTTCATCCGGGACCCGGTCGAAGTCGAGGACGTGGCACAGGAAGCATTCATCAAGGCGTACAGGGCGCTCCCTTCATTCAGGGGCGATAGCGCGTTCTATACGTGGCTCTATCGCATCGGCATCAACACCGCCAAGAACTACCTGGTGGCGCTGGGGCGTCGCGCGCCAACCACGACCGAGTTCGATTCCGAGGATGCCGAGGGCTTCGAGGACGGTAACCAGCTGCGCGACATCAACACGCCCGAGAACATGCTGATGTCCGCCGAGATCGCGCGCACTGTCAACGACACGCTGGAGAAGCTGCCCGCGGAGCTGCGCAACGCCATCACGCTGCGCGAGCTCGAAGGTTTGAGCTATGAGGACATCGCGGCCATCATGAACTGCCCGATCGGTACGGTCCGGTCGCGGATATTTCGTGCACGCGAAGCAATCGCCGAGCAGCTCAGGCCGCTGCTCGACACTAGCAAGGACAAGAGGTGGTGACTCATGAAGGAAAAGCTCTCAGCGCTGATTGACGGTGAACTGGAAAGCGACGTTCACGGGCATCTCGGCCGGCTTCGCACGGACGCCGAGCTGCGAAACACCTGGGACATGTACCACCTCATCGGCGATTGCCTCAGAGGCCACGCGAGTCCAGAGATCGCGCCACGCGTGATCGCGCGCCTGCGCGAGGAGCCCACTGTGCTCGCGCCGTGGCGCGAGCGTAGCGCGGCCAGACGGCTCGGCTGGTACGGCATGTATGCCGCGGCCAGCGCGGCAGCCGTGGCCGTCGTAGCCTGGACGGCCTTCCCGGGATGGCACGAGAGCCCGCAGCTCGCCGGGAATACCGTCGCCACCACCGCCGACCTTACGGCCGATAATCTCGCCGTGAGCCTGCCGGCCTCCGAAGTCGACGCCTACCTGCTCGCCCACCAGCCTTATTCACACGTCAGCGCCATGCAGGGTGTGGCTCCCTACGTGCGCAGCGTTTCCGAGGAACGCCCGGCGGTAGCGAAATGACGGCAGGCCTGATGTGGCGCGCGTGGCACCCGGTAAGGGTGCTCCCGTTCCTTCTGCCGGTGTCGGCTGCGCTGGCCCAGACCGATACGTCGGCGCTGCAATGGCTTCAGCGAATCTATTCCGCCTCCGAGAAGCTGAGCTACTCGGGCACGTTTGTCTATCAGCAGGGCCAGCGGGTCGAGACGTCCAGAATCGTCCATGTCGTTGACGCCTCTGGCCCGCGCGAGCGCCTGGAGACGCTCGACGGTGTGCCGCGCGAGATCGTGCGCACCGGGGACGAGGTGGTGTGCTACCTGCCGGCGAGCATGACCGTGAAGATCGACAAACAGCCGGGCCGGCGGCCCTTCCCGGCGATTCTTTCTGAGCAGCTCAAGGACGTTTCCGAGAACTACATCGTAAAGAAGGGAGAGGTCGAGCGCGTCGGCGGCTACAATTGCCAGGTCCTCACTCTCGAGCCCAGGGACAAGATGCGCTACGGCCATCAGCTCTGGGCCGACCTCAATACCGGGATGTTGCTGCGCGCGAAGACCTTCAACGAGAAGAACGAGATGCTCGAGCAGTTCAAGTTCACCCAGGTGAAGATCGGCGGCCCCATCAGCCGCGATGAGCTCAAGGCGCACTATTTCCGCCAGAGCAAGGACTGGCACGTCGAGGACTCCGGTGCGACGCGCGCTAACCTCGCCGAGTCGGGCTGGACGATCCGTTCCAAGCCGCCGGGCTTCCGCACGGTGGCGGAGCTGATGCGCACTGTCGGGGGCACGGGAGGCGTGGGACACATCGTCCTCTCCGACGGGCTCGCCGCGATCTCGGTGTTCATCGAGCCCGCCACCAGCAAGAGGCCGGTGTCGCAGAGCGGCCTGGCGCGGCGGGGGGCGATCAACGTCTACACGCGCCCGGTCGGGAATTATTGGGTTACGGTAGTCGGCGAAGCGCCTGCGGAGAGCGTAAAATACGTCGCCAACGCGGTGGAGTACCACAAGTAAGGTTCGGCGCTTCCGCTCGCGGAACGATGGAGGATTTCGCGATGGCGAGAGTACTGCTAGTGTTGCTCCTCCTGTGGGCTCCGCCCGCGCTGCACGCTCAGGGTCGCGAGCTTCCCGACTTCACGGACCTCGCCGAGAAGCAAGGTCCCACGGTCGTCAATATCAGCACCACGCAGACGCGGGAGCGCCGCAGCTCGTCGCAGACCCCTGGCCCCAACCTCGAGGAAGACGATCCGCTCTACGATTTCTTCCGCCGCTTCGTGCCGCGTCCTCCGGGTCCGGGCGGACAGGGTCCGCGCGAGTTCGAGACCCGCTCGCTGGGCTCGGGGTTCATCATCAGCCCCGACGGCTACGTTCTCACCAACGCACACGTCGTCGACGCGGCCGACGAGATCACGGTCGCCCTCACCGATAAGCGCGAGTTCAAGGCCCGCATCATCGGCGCCGACAAGCGCACCGATCTCGCCCTGATCAAGATCGACGCGGCCGGCCTGCCTGCCGTGCGCCTGGGTGACCCGAACCGCCTGCGGGTCGGGGAATGGGTGGTGGCGATCGGCTCTCCCTTCGGCTTCTCGAGCACGGTCACCGCGGGCATCGTCAGTGCCAAGGGCCGCAGCCTTCCGCAGGAGAATTTCGTTCCTTTCATCCAAACCGACGTGGCTATCAATCCGGGCAATTCCGGAGGGCCGCTGTTCAACATGCGCGGCGAGGTGGTCGGGATCAATTCGCAGATCTACAGCCGCACCGGCGGGTTCATGGGATTGTCGTTCGCGATTCCGATCGACGTCGCCATGGAGGTGCAAAGCCAGCTGAGGCAAAACGGCCGCGTGAGCCGCGGCAGGATCGGCGTGGTCATCCAGGAAGTCTCGAAGGAGCTCGCGGAGTCGTTCGGCCTGCCGAAGCCGTCCGGGGCGCTCGTCAACGCGGTGGAGAAGGGCGGCCCCGCGGAGAAGGCAGGCGTCGAAGCCGGCGACATCATCATGAAGTTCGACGGCAAGCCCGTCTCGAGCTCGAACGAGCTGCCGCGGATTGTCGGCGGCACCAAGCCCGGGAGCAAGGCGAGCGTCGAGCTGTGGCGCAAGGGCGCCACCAAGGAGATCACGGTCACCGTGGGCGAGCTGCCGGAGGACCGCGTCGTGGGCCGCAGCGAGCGCAAGGGCAAGCCGCCGGAGGCGGCGGCGAACCGCCTGGGCTTCGTGGTGGTCGATCTCACCGCGGAGCAGAAGCGTGACCTGAAGATCACCGGTGGGGTGATAGTCGAAGAGGTGCGCAACAGTCGTCGCGCCGACCTGCGCACGGGCGATGTCATCACCGCCGTCACCAGCCGGGGCCAGACCACGGACGTGAGGTCGACAGAGCAATTCAACAGACTGCTCACGCAGCTCGACCCGGGCACGACGCTCACCCTTCACGTGCGGCGGGGAGAAAGCAACCTGTTCGTCACCGTGAGAGGCGAGGCTTCGCCAGGGTAGGCCTATCTCGCCTCCAGCGCCCCAATCCGCTAGAATTCAAAGTCTTGCAACAGGCAACAAGGGTGCCGAGCGGCACCCTTTTTCGTAGGCAGGCATGCAGCACATCCGCAATTTCTCGATCATCGCGCACATCGACCACGGCAAGTCGACGCTCGCCGACCGCTTCATCCAGCGCTGCGGCGGGCTGTCGGAGCGAGAGATGTCCGAGCAGGTGCTCGATACCATGGACCTCGAGCGCGAGCGCGGCATCACGATCAAGGCGCAGACCGCCGCACTGAAGTATTCCGCGCGCGACGGCCGGACCTACGACCTCAACCTCATCGACACGCCCGGCCACGTCGATTTTTCCTACGAGGTGTCGCGGTCGCTCGCGGCCTGCGAAGGCGCGCTGTTGGTGGTCGACGCGAGCCAGGGAGTCGAGGCGCAGACAGTGGCGAACTGCTACACCGCCATCGAGCAGCGCGTCGAGGTCGTTCCGGTGCTCAACAAGATCGACCTGCCCTCGGCCAACCCCGAGCGCGCCATCCAGGAGATCGAGGACGTCATCGGCATTGCGGCCAAGGACGCGGTGCGCGTCAGTGCCAAGACGGGCGAAGGGGTGGATGAAGTTCTCGAAGCGGTAATCCACCGCATGCCGCCGCCGAAAGGCGATCCGGCCGCCCCTCTCAAGGCGCTGATCATCGATTCGTGGTTCGATAATTACGTCGGCGTGATCATGCTGGTGCGCCTGGTGGACGGAATCATCCGCCCGAAAGACAAGCTACTACTCATGTCCACGCAGGCGGTTCACCTGTGCGAGCAGGTCGGGGTGTTCACTCCCAAGTCGCAAAACCGCGAGCAGCTGTCGGCTGGAGAAGTGGGATTCGTCACGGCAGGGGTGAGGGAACTCCAGCACGCGCGCGTCGGCGACACGATTACCTCGGCGAATCGTCCCGCGACCGCGCCGCTTCCGGGTTTCAAGGAGATCAAACCGCAGGTCTTCGCCGGGCTCTATCCGGTCGAGGCCAACGAGTACGAGGCGCTGCGTGACGCTCTTGAGAAGCTGAAGCTCAACGACGCATCGCTGCACTACGAGCCGGAAACCTCGCAGGCGCTCGGCTTCGGATTTCGCTGCGGGTTCCTGGGCCTGCTGCACATGGATATCGTGCAGGAGCGTCTCGAGCGCGAGTACGACATGGCGCTTGTAACCACTGCTCCGACCGTTGTGTACGAGATCCGGCTGCGGGACGGCACTGTCGCCCGCATCGAGAACCCCGCCAAAATGCCGGACGCCTCTAAAATCGAGGAAATTCGCGAGCCGATCATCGAAACGATCATCTTTGTACCGCAGGAATACGTTGGGGCGATCATCACGCTGTGCACCCAGAAACGCGGTGTGCAGAAAAACATGCAGTATCACGGGCGGCAGGTCATGCTGACCTACGAGATGCCACTCAACGAAGTGGTGATGGATTTCTTCGACAAGCTGAAGTCGGCGAGCCGCGGCTACGCTTCGCTCGATTACGAATTCAAGGAGTACCGTGCGGCCGACATGGTCAAGCTCGACATCCTCATCAACGGGGAGCGCGTCGATGCGCTGTCGCTCATGGTCCACCGCGAAAACTCGACCTACCGCGGCCGCGATCTGGTCTCGCGCATGCGCGAGCTGATCCCGCGGCAGATGTTCGATGTGGCGGTGCAGGCTGCGATAGGCTCGCACATCATCGCGCGCGAGACGGTCAAGGCGCTGCGCAAGAATGTGCTCGCGAAATGCTACGGCGGCGACATCACGCGCAAGCGCAAGCTGCTCGAGAAGCAGAAGGCAGGCAAGAAGCGCATGAAGCAGGTAGGCACAGTCGAGATACCCCAGGAGGCATTCCTTGCGATACTGCAGGTCGAGAGCAAATAGCTGCACCAAGCCCGGACGGCTGACACAGGAGTTGCGGTGATGAATTTCGCGTTGATACTGTTCGTCCTGTTGCTGTTCACCGGGGCATTCGCCCTGGCCGACGGGGTCTATTTCAGCAAGCAGCGCCGCAAGGACGACAAGGAGCCCTGGTGGATCGAGTATCCGAAGAGCTTCTTCCCGGTGATCCTCATCGTGTTCCTGCTGCGTTCTTTCCTGGTCGAGCCCTTCAAGATTCCCACCGGCTCGATGGTGCCGACCCTGCTGGTGGGTGATTTCATCCTGGTGAGCAAGTTCGCCTACGGCATCCGGCTCCCTCTGGTCAACAGGAAGATCGTCGGCATCGGCGAGCCCAAACGGGGCGACGTGATGGTGTTCCGCTTCCCGGATGACCCGTCGATCGACTACATCAAGCGGGTCGTCGGCGTTTCGGGTGACAAGATCGTCTACGAGAACAAGCGACTTTCGATCAACGGAGTCCCGCAGCCGCGCAAGCAGGTCGCGGATTACCTCAACCGCGAGAGGGTGCACTACTCGGCGCAGTTCCAGGAGACCCTGGGCGGAGTCGAGCACGCGATCCTTCAGGAGGGGGACGCGCCGGCGGCGATCCCGTTCACGCGCCCGTTCCCGTTCCGGGAAAATTGCAACTACAATGCCGAGGGTGTGACCTGCACGGTCCCGCCGGGGCACTATTTCGTCATGGGCGACAACCGCGACAATTCCGCGGACAGCCGTGTCTGGGGATTCGTCCCGGACGAGAACATCGTGGGCAAGGCGTTCTTCATCTGGTTCAATTTCAACGATCTGAGTCGCATTGGCAAATTTCAGTGAGAGGTGATCCGACAATGAGGAACCAGCGAGGCATCACCCTGATCGGGTTGTTGGTGACGGGCTTCATCGTCGTTTTCGTCGCGATCGGGGGACTCAAGATCGCGCCCGCGTACATCGAGTACTTCAAGGTCAAGAAGGCCGTGGTGGCGATCGCCCAGAGCAACCCCGGCGGCACCGTGGCGGACGTGCGTCGCTCGTTTGACCTGCGCGCGGCCATCGACGACATCGACGTCATCACGGGCAAGGACCTGGAGGTCACCAAGGAAGGCAACGAGCTCGTGGTGTCAGCCAACTACATCAAGCAGGTTCCGCTGTTCGGTAACGTCAGCGTCGTCTTCAATTTTGCGGCGAGCAACAGCAACTAGCGATTCGCCACCGTCGAGCTTGTCCGCATCCCGCCCCCGGTCGGACATGGATCGGGAGCGTCTTCAGCAGGACATCGGGTACCGCTTTTCCGACGCGGCGCTGCTCGCCCAGGCCCTCACGCACCGCAGCCATGGGTCGTTGCACAACGAGCGGCTGGAATTCCTGGGCGACAGCGTCCTCAACTGCGTGGTTGCCGCGGAGCTGTTCGAGCGCTTCAGCGCTCTCCCCGAAGGGGACCTTCACCGGATGCGCGCTCACCTCGTCAAGGAGCAGGGGCTGCACGCCGTCGCGCAGGCGCTGAACCTGGGCGAGCACCTTCAGCTCGGCGAGGCCGAGCTGAAGAGCGGCGTAGCCTCGCGGCCCTCGATCCTCGCCGACGCCGTCGAGGCGCTGATCGGGGCGATATTCCTGGATGGCGGCTTCGGCGCGGCGCGCCAGGCGGCGCTGCGCCTGTACCAGCCTCTGCTCGCCGGTCTCGATCCCGGCTCCCTCAAGGATCCGAAGACACTGCTTCAGGAGCTGCTCCAGGCGAGGCGGATCGCGCTGCCGCGGTACTCGGTTCTCGCCACCGGCGGAGCCACGCACAGCCAGAATTTCGAGGTCGAATGCGTGATTCCGCAGCTCTCGGTGCGCACCACGGGCTCGGGGCGCAGCCGGCGCATCGCCGAGCAGGAAGCGGCGCTGAGGGCGTTCGAGCAGCTGCGCGGGTGAGCATGGACCCGGCGCCCTTCCGCTGCGGAGCGATCGCCCTGATCGGGCGCCCCAACGTGGGCAAGTCGACGCTGCAGAACGCCCTGCTCGGGCAGAAGATCAGCATCACCTCGCGCAAGCCGCAAACCACGCGCCGCTCGCTGCGCGGCGTGCTCACCACCGAGACCGCCCAGTTCATCTTCGTCGACACGCCGGGCTTCCAGACGCGCCACCGGGGCGCGCTCAACCGCGCGATGAACCGCTCGGTGCGCTCGGCGCTCGATGCTGTCGACGTCACAGCGCTGGTGGTCGAGGCGGGGCGGTTCGGAGCCGAGGATCGCGCGGCGCTGAAGCTCGCGCCGGAGGGCTCGGCGCTTTTCCTGGTGGTCAACAAGACCGACGCGGTCGAGTCCGCGAGGCTGCCCGCGTACCTGCACAAGGTCGCGGGTGAGACCGATTTCGACGAGATCGTTCCGGTGAGCGCAAAGAACCGCAAGGGCCTCGCCGAGCTGCTGCGCACGTTCGAGCGCCATCTGCCTGAGCAGCCCGCGATGTACGCGGCCGACGAAATCACCGACAGGAGCGAGCGCGACTTGGCCGCGGAGTTCCTGCGCGAGAAGCTGTTCCGCTACCTGGGCGAGGAGCTTCCCTACGGCGCCGACGTCGAGATCGAGAAGTTCGAGGAGGTTCGGGGCGTGCGGCGCATCCATGCGGCGATCGTCGTGGAGAAGGAAGGGCACAAGGCGATGGTGATCGGGGCTCGCGGCGCCAAGCTCAAGGAGATCGCGACCGCCGCGCGTCTCGACATGGAAAAGCTGTTCGGAGGCAAGGTCTACCTCGAGACCTGGGTCAAGGTGCGGGGCGGGTGGACCGACGACGAAGCGGCGCTCCGGCGCATGGGCTATGGCTGAGCGCGCCCGGCAGGAGAGCCGCGAGGCTTTCGTACTGCACAGCTATCCCTACCGGGAGACGAGCCTGCTGGTCGACGTCTTCGCGAGCGGCTTCGGTCGGGTTTCGATGGTGGCGCGCGCCGCGCGTAGCCCGCGCTCGGCGCTGCGCGGCGTGCTGCTCGCGTTCCAGCCGCTCGGGCTTGCCTGGTTCGGCAAGGGAGAGGTGCGGACGCTCGCGCGCGCGGAATGGATCGGCGGGCAGCCGCGGCTGCAAGGCGAGGCGCTGATGTGCGGGTTCTATGTGAACGAGCTGCTGCTGCGCCTGCTGCCGCGCGAGGATGCGCACGACGCGCTCTTCTCCCATTACCGGGACGCGCTCGCGCAGCTCGCCTCGGGCGGGGACTCGGCGCCGGTGCTGCGCTCCTTCGAGCGGGCGCTGCTGAGGGAGCTGGGGTATGCGATGGCGCTTGAGCGCGACAGCGCGAGCGGCAGCGCGATCGATCCCGGAAAGAGCTACCGCTACGACCCCGAGCGCGGGCCGATCGAGGCGAACGGCACCTCCGCCGATTCGCTGATCTCGGGCCGCACCCTGCTCGACATGGCGCGCGACGACTACAGCGATCCGCTGACCCAGCAGCAGGCCAAGACCCTGATGCGCACGCTCCTCGACCATCGCCTGGAGCACCAGCCGCTGAAGAGCCGCCGGATATTCAGGGACCTGTTGGAGCTTTGAGGCTATGACCTCGCTCAGCGCCAACCTCAACAAGGTTGCATTGCTGCGCAATACGCGCACCATCGGCATTCCGAACGTCGTGCACGCCGCGCGCATCGCCCTGGGCGCGGGCGCGCACGGCATCACGGTCCATCCGCGTCCCGACGGGCGCCACGTGCGCGCCAACGATGTGCGCGATCTCGCCGAGACGGTTCGTGGCAAGCCTGGCGCCGAGTTCAACATCGAAGGCAATCCCTTCCATGGACTGCTCGAGTTCGTGCGCGAAGTGCGGCCGGCGCAGTGCACGCTGGTGCCCGATGAGACCGGCGCGTTCACCTCCGATCGCGGCTGGGACCTCGACAGCGACGCCACGCGGCTCGCGCCGCTGGTGGCGGAGCTCAAGCGCCTGGGCGTGCGCGTGAGCCTGTTCATGGATCCCGAGCCGGCGGCGATGGTGAAGGCGGCCCGGCTGGGCGCAGACCGGGTCGAGCTGTACACGGAGCCTTACGCGCGCGCCTTCGGCACGACGGCGCAGGCGGGCGTGCTGCGCGGCTACGTCGAGTCGGCGCGCGCGGCTCAAGCCGGAGGCCTGGGCGTAAACGCCGGCCACGACCTGAACCTGGACAACGTGGCGCCGTTTCTCAAGGCGGTGCCCAAGGTTCTCGAAGTCTCGATAGGCCACGCGCTGATCGCCGACGCGCTGGAATTCGGCCTTGCCGAGACGGTGCGCCGCTATCTGCGTGCGATCGGAGAGGGCGGGTCATGATCCTGGGCGTGGGGACCGATCTCTGCGAGATCCGTCGCATCGAGCAGGCGCTCGAGCGCTTCGGCGAGCGCTTCGCGCGGAGGATCCTGGTGGAGTCGGAGCTCGTGGTGTTCCGCCGTCGGCGCAAGCGCGCCGCCTATCTCGCCAAGCGCTTCGCGGCCAAGGAAGCGTTTTCGAAGGCGATGGGCACGGGGATACACTTTCCGGTCAACTGGCACAACGTGTGGGTCGTAAACGATCGCGCGGGGAAGCCCATGCTCGAGTTTTCGAAGTCGCTTGCCACCTTCCTCGAGCGGCGAGGCATCGAGACGGTTCACGTGTCGCTTACTGACGAGATCGGTATGGCGTGCGCGTTCGTGATCGCCGAGGGGCCGGGAAAATGATGGCTGCGGGCACGGTGATGCTCGACGTCGCGGGCCTCGAGCTCAGGTCCGAGGAGAAGGAGCAGCTGCGCCATCCCGCGGCCGGGGGCGTGATCCTGTTCGCGCGCAATTTCGAGTCGCCGCGGCAGCTGCGCGCGCTGACGGCGGCGATCCGCACGCTGCGGGAGGAGTTGCTCATCGCCGTGGACCACGAGGGTGGTCGGGTGCAGCGCTTCCAGGAGGGCTTCACGCGCATTCCGCCGATGCGGTTTCTCGGCGAGCGCTGGGAAGCGGACGCGGGCGCGGCGCGCGCCCTGGCCGAGTCCATCGGCTACGTGATCGCCGTGGAGCTGCGCGCACACGGCGTGGACTTCAGCTTTGCGCCGGTGCTCGACGTGGATTTCGGCTCGAGCAGCGTGATCGGGGACCGCGCGTTCTCCGACGAGCCCACCGTGATCGCGGCACTCGCCGGCGCGTTCGTCGCGGGACTGAGCGCAGGCGGCGTCGCATCCGTCGGCAAGCATTTTCCCGGGCACGGCTACGTGAGGGCGGATTCGCACGTCGACGTGCCGGTGGACGCTCGCACCCTCGCCGAGATCCAGGCGACCGACCTCTATCCCTACCGGGACCTCATCGCCCAGGGCTTGAGCGCAGTGATGCCGGCGCACGTGGTCTATCCCAAGGTCGACTCCAAGCCCGCCGGTTTCTCGCGCATCTGGCTGCAGGACATCCTGCGCGGGCGGCTCAAGTTTGACGGCATGATCTTCAGCGACGATCTCTCGATGGAGGGTGCGAGCACGGCGGGCGGACCCGCGGCGCGCGCGCTCGCGGCGGTCGAGGCCGGCTGCGACATGGTGCTGGTGTGCAACGCTCCGGAGGCGGCGGCCAAGGTGCTCGGGGCGCTGAAGAACCATGCGCCCGCGCCCGGGCGCATCGCCCGCATGCGCGGCCGTGGTCCCGTCGAGCCCGGCGAGCGCTACGCCGCCGCGGTGCAGGCGGTGCGGGGCGCCACGACCTGAGCGCGAAGCGGGCTAGAATGGCCTCCGCGGGGCCCCGATGACGCACGAGCATCACCATCACCACGACCACGATCACGGGCATCATCACGCGCCGCGTGACTTCGGGGCTGCCTTCGCGGTCGGAATCGGTCTCAACTTCGCATTCGTCGTGGTCGAGGCGGTGTACGGCGTGCTCGCGCACTCGATGGCGCTGCTCGCCGACGCGGGGCACAACCTCTCGGACGTGCTGGCCCTCGGGCTCGCCTGGGGTGCGAGCCGGCTCGCCAAGCGCGGCCCTTCTGCACGCTACACCTACGGGCTGCGCAGCACCTCGATCCTCGCGGCGCTGTTCAATGCGGCGCTGCTGTTCCTGGTCACCGGCGGCATCGTCTGGGAATCGATCCTGCGCCTGGTCGATCCGGAGCCGGTCGCGAGCAAGACCGTGATGTGGGTCGCGCTCGCCGGGATCGTCGTCAATGCCGTGAGCGCGGCGCCGTTCGCGAAAAGCGGCGGCGACCTCAACGTCCGCGCCGCTTTCCTGCATCTCGCGGCCGACGCGGCGATCTCGCTGGGCGTGGTCCTCGCCGCGGCGCTGACGCTCGCCACGGGATGGCTTTGGCTCGACCCGGTGATGGGGCTCGCGATCGCGCTCGTGATCGTCGTGGGCACCTGGGGACTGCTGCGCGATTCGGTCGCGCTCTCGCTCGACGCCGTTCCGCCGCATATCGACCCGGCGAACGTACGCGCATACCTCGCGAAGCTATCGGGCGTCGCCGAAGTGCACGACCTGCACATCTGGGCGATGAGCACCACCGAAACGGCGCTGACCGCGCACCTGGTGATGCCCGGCGGACATCCGGGGGACGCGTTCACCGCGGATATCTGCAAGGAGCTGCGCGAGCATCACCGCGTGCACCACGCGACGATACAGATCGAGACCGGCGCGCAGCCGTGCGAGCTGGCGCCGGATCACGTGGTGTAAGGGGGAATCAAAGTAGCGCGTTGTCGAGCGTTTCCCGCGTAGTTAGTCGACCCGGGAAATCCGCGAGCTAAATAGCGGCATGTGGTTCTACGTACGAAGTTTTAAGATTTCACCGAGGGGCGGCGGTACGCTGGCCGAATTTTATCTGGAGCGGGGACTCTCCCGTCCCAGAATTTGACCTAGCGTATACTCATCGGTGACGCACTAATCGTAAGATATTGCCTTTGAGCGCGACAGATTTCTGCATACTGCCCCAGGGAGGCCTACGCCAATGTATATGAACAAGACTATCTTCAGTTTGCTTGTATTACTCGTCTGCTCACCAACCTGGGCGCAGAATGCTCCCCGGCAAGTTAGGAGCTATGAAGACATTCGTCAAATGGACCGGGAAAATAAGGAGTTGTGGCAGAACTCGGTGGAGCAGATGGAGAAGGCTCAGAGAGAGGCGGCAGCGAAGAAAGCAGAAAGGCAACGGCAAGAGACAGTCAGGACAACGGGTTGCGATCCCCGTGTTCAGCGCTGCGATCCTGTTCCTGCACAACGTTCAGTGCGACAGGCCCCCGCGCAGCAGGCCCCCGCACCGGCCAACGACCCCAACGCAACCCCGTCGGATCAGATCAAGTTCCGCAGGACGAATTAAGCGGCAATTTAGTGTTTTCCATTGCAAGAGGCTGTGGAACGCCGCAGCTTGACGCGGTGTTAGCGCCGGAATGATCCGTCCGACGAATATCTTCCGACTCGGAAATCGCAAGTGGTATCCATGGCTCTTTCTCGGTCTATGTATTTTCGTGATTCCCGTCGTCTACCAACTGCTACCGCCCGGAAGAGGTATCGAGGGCTTACTTCCCTCCTTTGGTCTCGTGGGTGGTTTCGTCGCTTTCTTGTATACGCAGCATCTTCAGCAATCGCGTCTGTTCAAGGAATTGTTTACCGAGTTCAATCAGAGGTACAACGAACTCAACGAAGGGCTCAACGACATCCGGGCGCGACCGGAAAGCGCGCCCTTGAAGCCCGAAGACACGAAAACCTTGTTCAACTACTTCAACCTTTGTGCCGAGGAATTTCTCTTCTTTCGCGCGGGCTACATTGATTTCGATGTCTGGTGTTCGTGGTGTCATGGAATGCTGGAGTACGTGAACGATCCAGAAATCCGCAGTCTTTGGGAGGTTGAGCTCAAATCCGGCTCGTACTATGGGTTCACTCTGGATGAACCGTCTCGGGTCTAAGGTCTGCTCAACAGAGACGACATGACTGGCCTTGAATTCAAAATTTACCTGTTCAGCTTCCTCGCAATAACGGTGCCATTCTCGATTGTTTTTGGAATTCTACGGGCTGTCATAACTTGCGAATCTACCGCGCCTACTCTCAAAGAATTGGTTGCGATATTTGGGCTTTGCGCGACCGCGACATACGCTCTCTTTCTGTTCGCCAAATGGGATGACAGCCTTGAGGTCGCGTGGCTCTTTGCCTACCCGATTGGGATCACGCTCCTAGTGGTTGTCCAAGTAGCAGCCATTCTTGGAGGAACAGGGCTAATAGGCCTGCTTATTCCACCAAAAACCCGTGCCATCTGTCCCGAGTATTACCTCTTCACCTTCGCAGGCGCTGCGTTGCTTTGGAATGATCTCGAGAAAGGTCAGAACGGCAAGCTTTATCAGTTACTCCAGGCGCTAACTTTGACGCACTAGGCGGCAAGTACAAGGCACAATGGAAATGATCGTCGAGTACGCGTGTGAGCAATGCGGCGGGTCCCTCATGAAACCGGCCATCACGCCACTTGACCCGTACCAACTCAATGCACCTGCAAGTCGATGTGGCGATTGTGGCCATGTAACACCGGTGCCCAAGATGGCAAGACTTCAATGGACCGCCGAGCTTCGATCCACGATTGACAGAGTCTGCACAGTCGAGGAGCGAAAGAAACTTCGGCTTGATCCAGCCACATTTGTCGAAGGTGCGCTAAATGTCAAGTTGATAGCTGCTGGTCGGTCCGAAGTCGAGATTGATCTGGCATCGAAGCCAGTTGAAATTCGAGAGCGCAGAATCCGCGAGTGATTGACCCGTGCATCCCGGCGACACGTTCATGGCAGAAGGGTGCAAGGAGCTGCGCGCGCGCTATCACGTGCACCACGCGACCATCCAGATCGAGACCGGCGCGTACCCCTGCGACCTGGCGCCGGACCGTGTGGTGTGCTCCTACGCGCGCTCGATGTACGCGCCGTCGTCGGTGTTGATCTTGATTTTCTCGCCGGTACCGATGAAGGGTGGCACCTGGACGACCAGGCCTGTCTCGGTCGTCGCCGGCTTGAACGAGGTGGTGACGGTGGCGTTCTTGATTTCCGGATCGGTCTCGGTGACGGTGAGCACGACCGAGGGCGGAAGCTCCAGGCCGATCGGCTTGTCGTTGTAGAAGGTCACCTTCACGTCGGTGTTGGGAAGGAGATAGCCGCTCTGTCCCTCGAGCATGTCCTCGGAGAGCGTGAGCTGCTCGTAGTTCTCCTTGTCCATGAACACAAAGCCGGTGCCGTCGTGGTAGAGATACTGCATTCCGCGCGGCTCGACGAAGGCGCGCTCGACCTTGTCCTCGGTGCGGATGCGCTGGTTGGTCTTGGTGCCGGTGTCGATGTCCTTCATCTCGACCTGCATGAAGGCGCCGCCGCGCCCGCCGACGTGCACGTGATAGCATTTGATCACGCGCCAAATCCGCTTTTCCCACTCCAGCAGATGACCGATGCGGATTTCGGTTGCGAGGACTTTAGCCATGGTTGTTCGCAGCAAAAGCGCGGCATTTTATAACACCCGCGCTACGAAGTCATTGATGTTCGACCCCGGCTGCCGCGATTGCCCGCGCCTCGCCTGCTACCTCGAAAAAATCAGGCGCGAGCACCCCGGCTACCACGCCCGGCCGGTGGCGCCTTTCGGACCCGCGCGCGCCGGGCTGCTCGTCGTCGGCCTCGCGCCCGGCCTTCACGGAGCGAACCGCACCGGCAGGCCCTTCACCGGGGACCACGCCGGCATCCTCCTCTACAAGACCCTCCACGGTCAGGGATTTGCAAGTCACGCGGGCTCCGCCGACCCGAACGACCGCCTCCGGCTCAGGGGCTGCCGCGTGACCAACGCCGTGAAATGCCTGCCGCCGCAGAACAAGCCTGAGCCCGACGAGGTGCGGCGCTGCAACCGCTACCTCGCGCAGGAGATCGCGAGCGTGCGTCCGCGCGCGATACTCGCGCTGGGCGCGATCGCCCATCGCGCGGTGCTGATGGCGCTCGGGCTCGCTCCGGGGAAGTGTCGCTTCGCGCACCACGCGATTCACGAGTTGCCGTCGGCGCGGCTTTTCGATAGCTACCACTGCAGCCGTTATAATACGCAGACGCGAAGGCTCACCGTGGAAGGGTTCGAAGCCGTGGTGAGCGACATCGCGAAATTTCTCCGCGGCACCCGATGAGTCCCCGAAGCAACGCGCTCCGGCCCGAAGCGCGCCGGGTTGCGACTACTGCGCCGGCGTTCGACGCCCAGGCGTTCATCGCCACTTTGCCCGGCACGCCCGGGGTCTACCGCATGCTCGGCCCCGAGGGCGACGCGCTCTACGTCGGCAAAGCCGCCGATCTGAAGAAGCGAGTCTCGTCGTACTTTCAGAAGACCCAGCACGGCCCGCGCATCGCGATGATGCTGACGCAGGTGGCGTCGGTCGAGATCACTGTGACGCGCTCCGAGGCCGAGGCGCTGATCCTCGAGAACAACCTCATCAAGTCACTAAGTCCACGCTACAACATCCTCTTTCGCGACGACAAGTCTTACCCCTACCTGATGGTGAGCGGTGACGAGTTCCCGCGCCTGGGCTTTCATCGCGGTCCGATGGACAAGGTGCACCATTACTTCGGCCCGTTCCCGCACGCGGGCGCGGTACGCGAGAGCATCCAGCTGCTGCAGCGGGTATTCCGCTTGCGCACCTGCGAGGACTCGGTGTTTCAGAACCGCTCGCGACCCTGCCTGCTGTACCAGATCAAGCGCTGTACCGCGCCCTGCGTTGGGCTGATCAGCCCTTCGGCGTACGCGGAGGACGTGAAGGGCGCCCAGCTGTACCTGGAGGGGCGCAGCGACGCGGCGCTGAGGCGGCTCGAAGAGCGCATGCAGAAGGCGTCCGACGCGCGGCGCTACGAGGAGGCCGTCGTCTACCGCGACCAGATTCAGTCGCTCGTCAAGGTGAGCCAGCGCCAGTACGCGGACACCGGCGACGATATCGACGTCGACATCATTGCCGGTGTCATGGAGGAGGGCGTCGCCTGCGTCAACCTCACGATGGTGCGCGGCGGCCTGCAGCTCGGCGACCGCAGCTTCTTCCCGCATAACGCCGAGGAGCGCGAGGCCAAGGAGGTAGTCGCCGCCTTCATTGCGCAGCACTACCTTGAGCGTCCGGTTCCGGCACTGATCGTCGTGGGCGAGGAGCTCGACTCCCCGGATCTCGAGACGACCCTCAGCGAGCACGCCAGGAAACCCGTGCGCGTCGTCACCCGGCCCACCGGGGACCGTCGCGCCTGGCTGGAGATGGCGCGGGAGAACGCGCTCCAGGCGCTGAAGGCTAGGCTGACCGAGCAGACGACTCAAGGCAGCCGGCTGGCCGCGCTGCGCGAGGCACTGGGCCTTCCGGACACCGCGCAGCGCATCGAATGCTTCGACGTCAGCCATATGATGGGCGAGGCAACGGTCGCGGCCTGCGTGGTGTACGATCGAATGGACATGCGCCGGGGCGAGTATCGACGTTACAACATCGAGGGCCTCGCGCCGGGCGACGACTACGGCGCGCTGAACCAGGCGCTGGCGCGCCGCTACGGCCGGATTGCGAGCGGGCAGGGTGTCGCGCCGGACGCGATCTTCATCGACGGCGGCAAGGGACAGGTCGGCGCGGCCAGAGACGCCCTCGCCGAGGTCGGGCTCTCCGACATCGCGCTCGTCGGGATCGCCAAGGGCGCCGAGCGCAAGCCCGGGCTCGAAGAGCTGTGGATCGGCGAGCGCGCGCTGCGGCTCGCTCCGGACAACCCCGGGTTGCATCTGATCCAGCACATCCGCGACGAGGCGCACCGCTTCGCCATCGCCGGGCACCGCGCGCGGCGCTCCAAGCGCCGCACCACGTCCTCGCTGGAAGGCATCACCGGCGTAGGCGCGAAGCGGCGCAGGCAGCTGCTCACGAGGTTCGGCGGGTTGAAGGGCGTAATGGGGGCGAGCGTCGAGGACCTCACCCAGGTGGAAGGCATCAGCCGCAAGCTCGCCGAGAAGATCTACCGGGAGCTCCATGCCGCTTAACGTCCCCAACCTGCTCACCTGGCTGCGCATTGTCACGATTCCGCTCGTGATCGGCGTGTTCTATGCGCCGCACACCTGGCTCTCGAGCTGGCAGCAAAACCTGATCGCGACCGTCTTGTTCATCGCCGCGGCGATCACGGACTGGCTCGACGGCTATCTGGCGCGGCGCCTGAACCAGACGTCGGCATTCGGCGCCTTCCTCGACCCGGTGGCGGACAAGCTCATGATCGCCGCTGCGCTGATCGTGCTGGTCCAGCTTCAGCGCGCGGACGCCATCATCGCCGTCGTGATCATCGGCCGGGAGATCGCGATCTCGGCGATGCGTGAATGGATGGCCAAGATCGGCAAGTCGAAGAGCGTGGCGGTCAACTTCCTTGGAAAGGTCAAGACCATCTCCCAGATGATCGCGGTACCCATGCTGCTTTACCACGATCCGATCGGCGTGTTCGATGTGCAGCGCATCGGCACCTGGCTGATCTACCTGGCCGCCATCCTCACCCTGGCGTCGATGTTCAACTACCTGCAGCGGGCCATGGCACCGCGCCCGCCTGGAGACCGGCGCCGTATTGACCGAAGAGGGACAGGTCCTTAAAATTCGCTTTGATTCCGCGGGAATAGCTCAGTTGGTAGAGCGCAACCTTGCCAAGGTTGAGGTCGGGAGTTCGAGACTCCTTTCCCGCTCCAGCATTTCCGGGAACAGCCTTGGGCTGTTCCGGTTCAAGGCACACGGCGGGATGGCAGAGTGGTCATGCAGCGGCCTGCAAAGCCGTGGACGCCGGTTCGATTCCGACTCCCGCCTCCATCTTTGGCGAGTTCCTTTCTGCCACAATCCGACCGACCCGCCCGGGTGGTGAAACTGGTAGACACAAGGGACTTAAAATCCCTTGGCCGAAAGGCCGTGCAGGTTCAAGTCCTGCCCCGGGCACCATGAGGATACACACGATGAAAAGGCAATTGATCGTCGCAGGTCTTGCTTTGGCGGCGGCAGTCGCATCGCCCCCGCATGCTACCGCGGCCGATGTCGCCGGCGTCTTCGGCCGGGGCCGGACGCACTTCGTCGTCAGCGCCGGCTCCGGCTACGCTTTCGACCAAACATATTTCGTCCTCGGCCTCGGCGCGACTTACTACCTGATCGACGGGCTCAACGTCGGCCTGTTCGCCGAGTCGTGGACGGGGGCGGACCCGCATCTGGTCAAAGTCACTCCGTCCGTGCAATACGTGTTCTACCAGGTCCCGGTCGTAAAGCCTTACCTCGGCGCCTTTTACCGCCGCAGCTACGTGTCGGGGCTGTCCGACATCAACTCGTACGGCGGGCGCGCCGGCGCGTACCTGGCGGCCGGCCGCAACGCCTACGTCGGTGCAGGCGTCGTGTACGAGTCCTACGTCGACTGCAACAAGGCGATTTACCGCTCCTGCAGCAATACCTATCCCGAGATCAGCTTCACCGTCGCGTTCTAGCGCCTGCACGGCGCCACAAATGCGCAGAAGGGCCCGGGATCGCTGGACCGGTCCTGGACCCCACTGTATGCTGGATCGAAGCGACAAGAGGGTCTCGCCATGGCTGAGAACTGGATCGACTTCGCGCTCTATGCGGTCGCCGGATGCATCGCCCTGCTGTGCCTGTTCGAGGCGACCAGGCGCATCGGCGCCTACGGGCTGCACCGCACGGCGGTGCTCATGTTCGTGCTCTCGTCCGCGGCGTGTGCCTTCGCCGGGGGATTCGCGTACCAGAAGTACAACACGCTGAACGCGGCGGTCCTCGCGGCCCAGCGCCAGGCCCCCACGAAGGCGGCGGCCCCCGGGTGGAGCAGAGTCGCTTCGCCCGAGAAGAAGGAACTGCTCAGCCAGGCGGTCGCGAAGCGGACCTTCGCAGAGTACGGCACGCTGGGCCTGTACGTCGACCGCAACGGCGAGACCAGGCCGTTCTCACCCACGGCCGACGATCTCAAGGCTCGCGAGCGCGTGGTCGCGTACTACTCGCGCACCGAGTTCGCGGCGCGCGGTAGCCTGGCCGAGGCGCTGCTGTGGGGGATCGGCGCCGCGATCGCGGTGATCCTCGGCCTCGCAATGTCGCTCGCCAAGCCGCCGGCTCCGAAGGCCGCAGAAGAAGAAGCGCTGTCGGCAGAGCCGCCGCTGCACCGCTAGCGGGCCCCTGTGATCCCCTTGAAAACGGTCCGGTGCGCGCCGATATTGGCTTGACGCGATAGAGACTTCTCCAGGACACTGCCAACGTGATCGTATTCGAGCTCATCTGTGCGGACCGTCACCGATTCGAGGGCTGGTTCGCCTCCGCCGAGGATTTCGAGCGGCAGAAGGCGCGCGGGTTGCTCTCGTGTCCGGCGTGCGGCGATTCCGGCATCGAGAAGCTGCTGACTGCGAAGATCGGCCGCGCCGATACCGCCGCGTCCGAGGAGAAAGCGCAGCCGCCCGTGGAGCGCGCCAAGCCGCAGCGCAGCCTGCGCGAGATGATCGACGCCATCCTGCTCAACACCGAGGATGTCGGCAAGGCGTTCCCGGCCGAAGCGCGCCGCATCCACCACAAGGAAGCACGCGAGCGGAGTATCCGCGGCGTCGCGACCGGCGACGAGACGCTCGAGCTGCTCGAGGAAGGCATCGCGGTCATGCCGCTCCCCATTCCGCCGCGCGAGGACTGGCACTAGTCGCTACACGAGCGTCCGTTGCCTGCGCAGCGCCGGCATGCACCGCCGGATCCACTGCGAGGTGATCTTCTCCTGAAGGGAATTCTGCTTGAGGCGCTCCGAGAGAGCGCCGAAGTCGACGCTGTCCAGGTCCTGATCCTGGTTGAAGCAGGAGAACACGTAGGTCTTCTTGCCGGTCCGCGGGTCGCGGTGCGGCTGCAGGCACTGGGCGCAGATCTCCTTGAGCATGCATTGCATCGGCGAGTTGATCGAGCCGACGGCGAAGTGATGCGGCTTGAGGTGGTCCTTGAGCACGTCGTGGCGCGCGCGCGCGACCGCCGCCATCATGCGGTCGGAGCCGATCGCGATGAGGCGATCGGCGTCCTTCGTGCTCACCGAGGGCGGGCCCAGCCGTCCCAGCGCGTAGGCGTCCATCGCCTGCACGATGTTTCCGACGAACGAGCGGTCCTGCGGGCGCGTTGGCTTGAACCCCGGCTCCTCGTCGCAGCACCACACGACTACATCGGCCGCCGCTTCGATCTCGGCGACCTTGTAGCGGTCGATGACCTTCTTGTATCCGGCGAAGTAAAGCACCTTCGAGCCCTGCGCCCGAAAAGCCGCGCCGATCGAGAACAGCACCGCGTTGCCCAGGCCGCCGCCTGCGAGGATCACCGTTTCGCCCGCGGCGATGTGCGTGGGGCTGCCCGTCGGTCCCATGAGGATCACGGGTTCGCCAGCCTTCAGCATCGCGCACAGGTCCGACGAGCCGCCCATCTCGAGCACGACGGTCGATACCAGGCCTTGGTCGCGGTCGACCCAGGCGCCGGTCATGGCGAGGCCCTCCATCTGCAGGCGCGTCGATGCGCCATTGCTGGTGATGACGGGGGACAGCGTCTCGAAATTCTGCAGCCGGTAGAACTGGCCGGGCCGGAACTTGCGCGCGGCAAGCGGAGCCTTCACCACGACCTCGACGATCGTCGGCGTGAGGCGCTCGACCTTGTGGACGGTGGCGAGCAGCTGCCGCGCGAGCATGCCGAAGAATTCCGCCGGGGCCTTTGGAGACTGGGGGGCTCTCTTCGCCAGGGTCCGTGAGATGACCGGGTAGCCCTGGCGGGCCGATCCGAGCGCCTTCACCACGTTGCCGAAGTAAGAGGGGTGCAGGTCGCCGAAGAAGCTCACGAAGCGTCCGTCGGCGAGGCGCGACAGCAGCACGTCGGCCCGCTCGGGCTTGGAGATCGCGCGCTGCGGCTTGACCGGCTTGCCTTCCTCGTCGCAGGCCTGGAAGTACTTGCCGTCGAGGGTGAAGCCCGAATGCTCGCGCGACAGCACCGTATTCGGCTGGGTGCCTGCGGCGACGAATACCGTGTGCGCGGGCAGCCAGTGCTCGGACGATTCCAGGTCGCTCGGGCGAGTGAAGCGCATGCCGCGCACCGCGCCGTAGTTGTCGACGTCGACTGCGACCGGCGTCAGGTTCTCGGAGAAGCTGATGCCTTCCTCGAGAGCCTTCTCCACTTCCTCGTGATTGAGCGTATACGATGGGCTGTCGATCAGGCGCCGGCGGTAGGCGATGGTGACGCCGCCCCAGTGCTGGAGCAGCTCGACCACCCGCGCCTCGCGTCCTTCGCGCTCGGCGGTCGCACGCTCCTTTGTCACCGCGCGGGCGTGCGCGAGGAACTCCTCGGCGATCTCCCGCTCCTGGTCGTCCCATTTGGCGCGCACGGCGTCCTCGCCCGATTCGGCGGCAAGGGCCTCGAAGCGCGCGAGGAACTTCTCGATCTGCACCAGGTAGTAGGCGAGCGACTCGGTCGCCGTGTCGATCGCCGTGAGACCGCCGCCGACCACCACCACGGGCAGGCGCAGCTGCATGTTGGCGATCGAGTCCGACTTGGCCGCGCCGGTCAGCTGCAGCGCCATGAGGAAGTCGGAGGCGGCGCGTACTCCGCGCGCGAGGCCGTTGGGGATGTCGAGCACGGTCGGCTTGCCGGCGCCCATGGCGAGCGCGACGTGGTCGAAGCCAAGCTCCATCGCATCCTCCAGCGTGACCGTGCCGCCGAAGCGCACCCCGCCGTACATCGCGAAGTCGGCGCGGCGCTCGAGGAGCAGCCTCACCAGCTTGAGGAAGTTCTTGTCCCAGCGCACCGTGATGCCGTACTCGGCCACGCCTCCGAACCCGGCCATGACGCGGTCGTCGAGCGACTCGTACAGCGTGCGCACGTCGCGGATCGGCTCGAACGCGACGCGCGCGCCGTCTTGCGCGACCCCGGAGAACTGCTCGGGGAGCGGCTCGATCTTCAGCCCGTCGATGCCGGCGACGGCATGACCGTCGTTCATGAGGTGATGCGCGAGGGTGAACCCCGCCGGGCCCATCCCGGCGACCAGCACCTTGCGGCCGGACGCCGGCAGCGGCAGGGGCCGCCCGAAGTTGAGGGGGTTCCAGCGTGTGAGCAGCGAGTAGATCTCGAAGCCCCAGGGCAGCTCGAGCACGTCTTTCAGCGTGCGCGTCTCGATCTGCGGAATGTTCACCGGCTCCTGCTTCTGGTAGATGCAGGCCTTCATGCAGTCGTTGCAGATGCGGTGCCCGGTCGCGGCCACGGTGGGGTTGTCGATGACGATCACCGCGAGGGCCGAGATCGCCTGCCCCTGCGCCTTGAGGGTGTGGAACTCGGAGATCTTTTCCTCGAGCGGGCAGCCGGCGAGCGTCACGCCGAAGGCGCTTTTCTTGAACGTCACCCGCTGGGGCGCCTCGGGCGTGGCTTTTTCCTTCAAGCCCTTGGCGCAGGAATCCTTTCCCTGCGTGTGGCACCAGATGCAATAGTTGGCCTGGTCGAGGGCGCCGGCGAGGTCGGTGCCCGAGTCGGTGAGCGCGAAGCCCCGGCGTCTGCGGATGTGCTCGGGTTTGATGGTGTAGATGACGACGCCCTCGTGCTCCCGCTTTTGCGCGTGAACCAGCAGGTTCTGCGGATCGGTCTTGGCGGGAACCTTGAACAGGAGGCCGGCGGCGACGTGCTCGCGCCCGGCCGGGGTGTGCACAGCCCACGCGGCGTACTTCATCGCCGCGTCGAGCTCCGCGGCGTGCGCGGCCTCGTCGCTCAGCCATTCGGAGACCTTGCGCGCGAACGCCAGCTCGTCGAATCGTCCGCCCAGCGCGCGCTCGAGCTCGGCTTCCAGCGCCGGCCCGTCGAGCTTCGCTGCCTCCTCCGGCTTCACCTTGTTTGCGGCGCGTCGCTGCACGAACTGGCGCTTGACCGTGTGTAGGGGCGCGAGCTCGTGATGGCGCGCGGCGAGCGCGCGGAACTCGGACTGGATGCCGAACAGATCGGCGAGGAAGTCGTCCAAGTGCGGCGCGATCTCCAGGATCAGCGCCGATTCCGCCTTGTTGTCGAGGCTCGAGGGGGCTTCCCGCGCGGCCGCCAACCGGGGCCGCAGCGTTCCGGCGCAAGAATCGTCCACCGCGGCGAGGTGGGCGAGAAAGGCGGAGTCGAGCTTGACTAGTCCGTCGCGGCGGTAGAGCTCGGCGTAGGAGAGGCCGAACGCAAGCTTTAGCATCCGGTTTGGAGCATCAGCGCTCCAGATACTTGAGCTTGTCTTTTACGTCTTTCCACTGGTCGGCGTCCTCGGGCCCGGGCTTGGCGTCAGTGATGACCGGCCAGAGCTTCGCGAGCTCGGCGTTGAGCGCGGTGAATTTCTTCTGGCCTTCCGGGACGTCTTCCTCGGGCACGATCGCGTTCACCGGGCACTCTGGGATGCACACCGCGCAATCGATGCACTCGTCGGGGTCGATCACCAGCATGTTGGGCCCCTCGTGAAAGCAATCCACCGGGCACACGTCGACGCAGTCGGTGTACTTACACTTGATGCAGCTCTCCATCACCACGTGGGTCATGCTCGCGGTCCTCTGCTGGCGGCGCCGGGCGGCGCCTCGAAAACAAGGGCAAAATTATAAATCCATCGCGAAGGGCTTGAAAGCACAAACCCCTGAATAAGCTAATGCACTTTGGTTCATGGGGAGCCTCGATTACGCTAGAATCCGGTTCCGCCGCCGGAGGAACTTAGGCGGAATCGCGCAGGTCAGAGAGGTGCCGTGATCAAGGTGGAGAATCTCAGCAGGTCTTTCGGGCCGAAGCTCGCGGTCGACGGGGTTTCGTTCGAGGTCGGCAGGGGGGAGGTGCTGGGCTTCCTCGGCCCCAACGGCGCCGGCAAGTCGACCACCATGCGCATGATCACCGGCTTCATTCCGCCCACATCGGGCCGGGTATCAGTGTGCGGGCTGGACGTGCAAGAGGATCCCATCGGGGTCAAGCGGCGCATCGGCTACCTGCCCGAGGCGGCGCCCTCCTACACGGACATGTCGGTGATGTCCTTCCTCAGGTTCAGCGCCGACATGCGCGGGCTTCGGGGCGAGGCCAGGCGCAGCGCCGTGCGCCGCGTGGTCGAGCTGTGCCACCTGGAGAGCGTGCTCGGGCAGACGATCGACACGCTGTCCAAGGGGTTCCGCCACCGCACCTGCCTGGCGCAGGCCCTGATCCACGACCCCGAGGTGCTCATCCTGGACGAACCCACCGACGGGCTCGACCCGAACCAGAAGCACGAGGTGCGCACCCTGATCCGCGGCATGGGCGAGAACAAGGCGATCATCTTCTCGACCCACATCCTCGAGGAGGCCGAGGCGGCGTGCACCCGTGCGATCATCATCGACCGCGGCCGCATCGTCGCCGACGGCGCGCCGCGCGAGCTCGCCGCGCGCGCTCCGAGCGGCAGGCTCGAGGACTTCTTCCGCTCGATCACGCGCTCCGACGTCGTCAGGGAGGCCGCGTGAAGGCCAGCTGGGAAGCGATCCGCACCATCGCCGGCCGCGAGCTGGCGGCCTACTTCGAGTCCCCGGTGGCGTACGTTTTCCTGGTCATCTTTCTGCTGCTCGCGGGGTTCTTCACCTTCACCTTCGGCGGCTTCTTCGAGCGCGGCGAGGCCTCCCTCGCCGCGTTCTTCAACTGGCTGCCGTGGCTGTTCCTGTTCCTCGTGCCGGCGGCGGGCATGCGGCTGTGGTCGGAGGAGCGCAGGCTGGGGACGATCGAGCTGCTGCTCACCATGCCGGTCGCCGACTGGGAGGCTATCGTCGGCAAGTTTCTCGCCTCGTGGCTGTTCCTGATCGTGGCGCTGGCCTTGACCTTCCCGATGATCATCACGGTCAACTGGCTTGGCGATCCGGACAACGGCGTGATCCTCTCCGGCTACGTAGGCGCCGCGCTGCTCGCGGGCGCCTATCTCGCGGTCAGCTGCATGACCTCGGCGTTCACCCGCAACCAGGTGATCGCCTTCATCCTCGCGGTGCTGATCTGCCTGCTGCTCATCCTCGTCGGCTTCTCGCCGCTCACGGACCTCCTCGCCCGCTGGGCGAGCCCTTGGCTGGTCGAGGCGGTCACCCGGTTCTCCGTCCTGACCCATTACGACGGTTTCCAGAAGGGCGTGCTCGACTCGCGCGGCGTGCTCTATTTCGCGTCGATCATGGCCTACGCGCTGTTCGTGACCGGGGTCGTGATCCGCAACCACAGGGCGGGCTGAGCCGGGCATGAGCAAGAAAACGGAGAGCTTCTTCTACTCGACCGGCGGCATAGTGGCCGCGTTTCTCGCGATCCTTCTGGTGAATTTCGTGCTCGGCGCCGTGAGGGGCCGCATCGACCTCACGCAGGGCAAGCTGTACACGCTCTCTCAGGGCACCCGCTCGGTTCTCGGCAAGCTCGAGGCGCCCGTTAAGATACGCCTATACTTCACCCAGGGCGCGGAGGTTCCTCTGCCGATCAAGGCCTACGGGCGACGCGTCGAGGACATGCTCTCGGAACTCAGGCAGGCCGGCCGCGGCAAGGTCCTCGTCGAAAAGCTCGACCCCGAGCCCGACTCTGAAGCCGAGGACTCGGCGACGCTGGAAGGCGTCGAGGCCCAGACCACCCCGGGCGGAGACCGGTTCTACCTGGGTGCGTCGATCAGCTATGCCGACCAGAAGATCGCGCTGCCGGCGCTGGCGCTCGACCGCGAGCCCCTGCTCGAGTACGACCTGACACGCGCGATCGCGCGCGCCGCCACGACGACGAAGCCCGTGGTCGGGGTGATGAGCGCGCTTCCGGTGTTCGGCATGCCGCCGAGTCCCATGACCGGCGGCCAGCCGATGGAGCCTCAGGTGTTCATCGGCGAGCTGCGCCGCGACTACACGGTGAAGCGCGTGAGTCTGGACGCCGACCGCATCGACGACGACGTCAGGGTGCTGCTGGTCATCCACCCGCGCGGCATAAGCGACAAGGCGCAGTACGCTCTCGACCAGTTCGTGCTGCGCGGCGGGAAGCTCATCGCTTTGCTCGACCCCAGCGCCTACTTCGACCAGCTGGGGCAGATGGGCGGAATGGGGGGCGGGACGCCGTCGTCGCTCGACAAGCTGCTGAAGGCCTGGGGCCTCGCGTTCGACTCGGGCAAGGTGGTGCTCGACATGCGCTACCTGACCGGGGCCGGCCCGCGTACGCTGCCGACGCTGCTCTCGCTGAACGACAACGCCTTTGCGCCGAACGACATCGCAACGGCGAGGCTGGGGTCACTGCTCATGCCCTTCGCGGGCGTGTTTACCGGCAAGCCCGCCGACGGCCTGAGCGAGACGGTCCTGATGAAGACCTCGGCGTATTCGCAGCTCGTCGACTCCTTCGCCGCCACCGCGCAGGGCGAGGCGGCGGTGAGAGGATTCAAGCCCTCGGGCACCGAGTACGCGCTGGCGCTGCGCCTCACCGGGAAATTCAAGACCGCGTTTCCCGACGGCAAACCCAAGGCTGACGACAAAGGCAAGCCCTCGCCCGTGAAGACGGTGGACGCGAAGGACGCGGCGCCGCTCAAGGTCTCGGCCGCCGACAATGCCGTGGTGCTGGTCGGGGACAGCGATTTCATCAACGATGGCGCGGCGGTGCAGATCCAGGAGATCTTCGGCCAGAGGATCGTGATCCCGCGCAACGGCAACATCGCCTTCGCGCAGGCGCTGGTCGACCAGTTCGCGGGCGACGCCGACCTCATCGGCCTGCGCAGCCGGGCGAGCGCGGCGCGGCCCTTCAACCGGATCCGCGACATGGAGGCGAGGGCCCAGCAGGCGTATCTCGGCAAGATCAAGGAACTGGAAACCAACCTGAGCCAGGCACAGGAGAAGCTCAGCGCGCTGCAGAAAGGACGGGGTCCCGGCGCGGGCGCGATCCTCTCCGCCGAGCAGCAGACGGAGCTTGAGAATTTCCGGCGCAAGGCCGCGGGGACCCGCCTCGAGCTGAAGGAGGTGCGCCGCGAGCTGCGCTCCGAGAGCGAGGCGCTGCAGTTCTGGACCAAGGTGGTCAACATCGCGCTCATGCCGCTGCTGGTCGCGATCGCCGGGATCGCGTTCGCGGTGCTGCGGCGTCGAAGGACGCCGGCGCTATGAGTCGCAAGCAGTTCCTCATCGTCCTCGCTGCGCTGGCCGTGCTCGCCGCAGCGGCAGGGGGCGTAGTGCTGTCGGACCGCTCGGCCTGGTCGAGCGCGGACTCCCGCGCCGGGCAGAAGGCGATCTCCGGATTGAAGATCGCGGACATCACCGAGATCGTGATCGGGGATTCGTCGGGCGAGCTGCATCTCCTGCGCGAGCCTTCGGGCTGGAGCGTGCGCGAGCGCGCCGGCTTCGCGGCGGATACCGACCGCGTCGCCGGGATGCTGGTCAAGCTCGCGGAGACGAAAGTAGTGCAGAGCGAACCTCTGGTCGAGAGCCAGCGCGCCCGGCTCGAGCTCGTCGAGCCCAAGGACAAGGCGGCGGGGCAGGGCACCGCGGTCGAGCTGAAAGACGCGAAAGGCGGCGTGCTCGGCAAGCTGCTCCTCGGGAAGAAGATCTTGAAGGGGTCGGCGATGGCATCGATAGGGCGCCCGGAGGCGGACGCGACGGGCCGCTATGTCGTGGCAGGCGACGACGCCGCGACGGTACTCGCGCTGGGCGATCCGCTGCTCGAGGTGGAGGCCAGGGCGCGGGACTGGCTGGTCAAGGACCTGCTCCGCGTCGAAGGCACGAAGACGGTCTCCTCGTCCAGGGGCTGGACGGTGACGCGGAACACCGAAGGGATGGACTGGAAGCTGCTCGGCTCCAGCCAGGCCCCCGACTTGCAGAAAGCGACGGACCTCGCGAGCTCGCTCGGCTGGGTGAACCTCGTCGACGTGGTTGCCGATCCTGCGAAGGCCGACACCGGGCTCGACCGTCCGGTGACCATTCAGGCACAGACCTTCGACGGCCTGAAGTACACGCTGAAGGCCGGCAAGCAGGTCGACTCGAACTACTACCTCAGGATCGCCGTCGCCGGCGAGCCGCCGAAGATGCGGCCCGCGGTCAAGAACGAGAAGGCCGAGGACAAGGCGAAGAACGACAAGGAGTTCGAGGAGCGCCGGAAGAAGCTCGTCGAAAAGGTCGAGCGCGAGAAGAAGCTCGAGCCCTGGACCTACCTGGTATCGAAGACGAGCCTCGACCCGTTGCTCCGCGACCGGGCTCAGCTCCTGCCGGAGAAGAAGAAACCCGCAAAGAAGACCTAGGGAGGTCTCATGCAGATCAAGGATGGCGTATTCGTTGTGACAGGCGGCGCTTCGGGCCTGGGCGAGGGCACGGTGCGAATGCTGTCGGCAAACGGGGCGAGCGTGGTGATCGCCGACCTGCAGGCCGACAAGGGCGAGGCGCTCGCGAAGGAGCTGGGCGCCAGGGTGCGCTTCGTGAAATGCGATGTCACCAGCGAAGCGGACGGTCAGGCGACGGTGGACGCGGCGGCCAAGATCGGAGCGCTGCGCGGCCTGGTCAACTGCGCCGGCATCGCCATCGCCGAGCGCACCGTGAAAAAGGACGGGCCGCACGCGCTCGCCTCGTTCGCCCGCGTCATCGCCATCAACCTCGTCGGCACCTTCAACATGATCCGGCTCGTGGCCGTCGCGATGGCGAAAGGACAGCCGAGCGCCTCGGGCGAGCGCGGCGTGATCGTCAACACCGCCTCGGTCGCGGCCTACGACGGCCAGATCGGGCAGGCCGCCTACTCGGCGTCGAAGGGCGGCGTGGTGGGCATGACGCTGCCCGTCGCGCGCGACCTGTCGCGCGACGCCATCCGCGTGTGCACCATCGCGCCGGGGATCTTCGAGACGCCGATGCTGCTCGGCATGCCGAAGGACGTGCAGGACGCGCTCGCCAAGCAGGTGCCGTTCCCGCCGCGCCTGGGAAAGCCGTCGGACTACGCCCAGCTGGTGAAGCACATCGTCGAGAACGAGATGCTGAACGGCGAGGTGATCCGCCTGGACGGCGCGATCCGGATGGCACCGAAGTAGCGCGCTATCCCCGCTGCGGCTTCATCTGCTCGCGAAAGAGCTTGGAGCGCTGCACGTAGCTCTCCGCGATCTTCAACAGGCCTTCCTTCTCTTCCGGCTTCAGCTCGCGCACGACCTTCCCGGGCGAGCCGATCACCAGCACGCCGTCCGGAATCACCTTGCCCTCGGGGATGAGCGCACCCGCCCCGATCAAGCTGCCGCGCCCCACGACCACGTGGTTGAGAATGACAGCGTCGATGCCGACCAGCGACCCCTCGCCGATGGTGCAGCCGTGCAGCATCGCCTTGTGGCCGACGGAGACGTTCCTGCCGAGCGTCAGCGGGATGCCGGGGTCGGCGTGAAGCACGGCGCCGTCCTGGATGTTGGTCCTTTCTCCGATGGTGATCACGTCGTTGTCGCCGCGCGCGACGACGTTGAACCACAGGCTCGCGTGGTTGTGGATCACCACCGAGCCGACCACGGTCGCGTTGTGCGCAACGAACCACTCGTCGCCGTGGAAGGTGACCGAGCGCTCGCCGAGTGAGTACACCGCCATGGCGGGGCATCATAGCAGAGCCGCCTGATATCATCGGGCGAATGAAGCCGAGCGATTCGCTCTTCGTGCCGCTGCGCGGCCTGCGCTATCACTGCCGCTGCTGGGGCCGCGAAGGCGCGCCGGCGCTGTTCATGCTGCACGGGTGGATGGACGTAGGCGCGTCGTTCCAGTTTCTGGTGGACGCGCTGCGCGGCGACTGGCGCGTGGTCGCTCCCGACTGGCGCGGCTTCGGGCTGAGCGAGTGGACCCAGGGCGGCAGCTACTGGTTTCCGGATTATTTCGCCGATCTGGATGGGCTCCTTTCGCATTTGCACCCGCACGCCCCCGCGACGCTGATCGGCCACAGCATGGGCGGCAACGTCGCCGCGATGTACGCGGGAATCCGTCCCGAGCGCGTCGCGAAGCTGGTGAGCCTCGAGGGCTTCGGGCTCGCGGGCGCAAGTTCAGAGAAGGCGCCCGAGCGCTACGCGCGCTGGCTGAAGGAGCTGGGAGAAGGCCAGGGATTCCGCGACTACGACGACTTCGAGGCGCTCGCCGAGCGGCTGCGCGGCAACAATCCACGCCTGACCCGGGAGCGCGCGCTGTTCCTCGCGCAGCACTGGGGATCCAAGAAGCCCGACGGGTGCGTCGCGCTCGCGAGCGATCCGCTGCACAAGCTCGTCAACCCGGTGCTCTACCGTCTCGAGGAGGCCGAGGCGTGCTGGAGAAAGGTGGTCGCTCCGGTGCTCTGGGTCAGCGGCGCCGAAACGGAGATTCCCAAGCAGCTCAGGCTCTCGAAGGCCGATCTCGTCGCGCGAAAGGGCTTTTTCCGCAACGTCACCGAGCGCGTGATCCCGGGCGCGGGCCACATGCTCCATCATGACCAACCCGAGCGTCTCGCCGAAGTGATCGAGGAGTTTGTCCGGTAAGATGACTTCTTGAACGTCGATCTTCATTGCCATTCCACTGCGTCGGACGGGCTGCTCGCCCCGAAAGACGTGGTGGCGCGGGCCGCGGCAAACGGCGTCGGTATTCTCGCCCTGACCGACCACGACGACACCTCGGGCCTCGCCGAGGCGCGCGCCGAGGCGCAGGCGCGGGGACTGCGCCTCGTCGACGGCGTCGAGGTCTCGGTGACATGGCGCGGCACGACCGTGCACATCGTCGGCCTGCGCATCGATCCGTCTTGCTCGCCCTTGCGTGCGGGCCTGGAGTCCATCAGACAGGGGCGCGGCACGCGCGCGCAGGCGATCGCCGAGGCTCTCGCGGCGTCGGGCGTCCCCGACACCCTCTCCGGGGCGAAGCGGTTTGCGGAGAACCCCGAGCTCATCAGCCGGGCGCACTTCGCGCGCTATCTGGTCGAAGCGGGCCGCGCGCCCGACATGAAGAGCGTCTTTCAGCGTTACCTGGTGAAGGATCGGCCGGGCTACGTGCCGCACCAGTGGGCGGGGCTTCCGGAGGCGGTGGGCTGGATCCGCGCAAGCGGCGGCACGGCGGTCGTCGCCCATCCGGGCAGGTACAAGCTCACCAAGTCCGAGATGCGCGAGCTCTTCGCTGACTTCAGGGACTGCGGCGGCGCTGGCGTCGAGGTGGTCACCGGCAGTCATACCCCGGACCAGTACCTGGAATTCGCACGCGCCGCGCGTGAATTCGGCTTTCTCGCCTCGCGCGGCTCGGACTATCACGGCAAAGGCGAAAGCCATGCCGATCTCGGCGCGCTGCCGCCGCTGCCCGACGATCTGAAGCCCGTGTGGCACGATTGGTAGCGAGCGGTCAGGGCGTGCCGCTCTGATAAGATAGCTGCCCAGCGGCTATGGAATTCAACCTCGCCCAGACCATCGCCATCTACGCCCTGCCGGTCATCTTCGCGATCACGCTGCACGAGGCCGCTCACGGGTACGTCGCCCGCCATTTCGGCGACAAGACCGCCTTCATGCTGGGGCGGATCAGCCTGAATCCCTTGCGCCACATCGACTGGGTGGGAACGATCGCGGTGCCGCTTCTCATCCTCGTCGCCGCCAAGCTCTTCGGCGGCCCGCCCGCGCTGTTCGGCTGGGCGAAGCCCGTGCCCGTGAACTTCCACGCCCTGCGGCATCCCAAGCGCGACATGCTGTGGGTCGCCGCCGCCGGGCCGGCGGCTAACTTGTTCATGGCTATCGCCTGGGCGTTGGTCATGAAAGGGCTGCATTTCTTTCCCGAGAGCGCCCTTGCCGAGTTCCTCGGTGCAATGTCTCTTGCGGGATTGCAAGTGAACATCGTGCTGATGGTGCTCAACCTGCTGCCGATCCTGCCGCTCGACGGGGGGCGCATCGCGGTGAGCCTGCTTCCCGACCGTCTCGCTCTGGGCTACGCGCGCCTGGAGCCTTTCGGCTTTCCGATCCTGCTGCTGCTCATCTTCCTGCCGCCCCATCTGCTCGGCGCGATCATGATGCCGATGGTGCAAGCCTCCATCGGCGTGATCGAGACGCTTTTCCGCCTCTGACCATGTACGAAGATCGCGTGGTCTCCGGCATGCGCCCGACGGGCGCGCTGCACCTCGGCCATTTCCACGGGGCGCTCAAGAACTGGGTGAGGCTGCAGAGCGAGCATCCCAGCCTGTATTTCGTCGCCGACTGGCACGCGCTCACGACCCACTACGAGACGCCGGACGTGATCGAGGAGAACGTCTGGGACATGGTGATCGACTGGTTGGCCGCGGGCATCGACCCGGCCCAGGCGACGCTCTTCATCCAGTCGCGCGTGCCTGAGCACGCGGAGCTGCACACGCTGCTGTCGATGATCACGCCGCTCGCCTGGCTGGAGCGGGTGCCGAGCTACAAGGATCAGCAGGAGAACATCACAGACCGGGACCTGACGACTTACGGGTTCCTCGGCTATCCGCTCCTCCAGTCCGCGGACGTGCTCATTTACCGCGCGAAGTACGTGCCGGTCGGGGAGGATCAAGTTCCGCACATCGAATTGATGCGCGAGGTCGCCCGGCGCTTCAACCACGTCTACGGGCGCGAGGCCGGCTTCGAGGACAAGGCGAAGACCGCCGCGAAGAAGCTGGGCAGCCGCAAGGCCAAAGTGCTGATGGACCTGCGTACCCGGTACCAGGAGCACGGCGACGCCGAGGCGCTCGCCGTGGCGCGCGCGCTCCTCGAGAAACAGGGCAACCTCTCGGTCGCCGATCGCGAGCGCCTGTTCGGGTTCCTCGAGGGCGGGGGGCGGCTGATCCTGGTCGAGCCGGAGGCCCTGCTCACCGAGTCGTCCAAGCTCCCCGGAACCGACGGGCGGAAGATGTCGAAGTCGTACAACAACACCATCTCGCTGCGCGAGGACGCCGAGTCGGTGAAAAAGAAGATTCGAACGATGCCCACCGACCCCGCCCGGGTGAAGCGCACCGATCCGGGCGACCCGGACAAGTGCCCGGTGTGGCAGCTGCACCTCGTGTACAGCGACGACAAGACCCGCCAGTGGGCTAACCGCGGCTGCCGCACCGCGGGCATCGGCTGCCTGGAGTGCAAGCAGCCGGTGATCGAAGCGGTGCTCGCCGAGCAGGCACCGATGCGCGAGCGCGCCCAGAAGTACCTCGACGACCCGACGCTGGTGCGCAACATCATCGCCGACGGCTGCGAGAAGGCGCGCAAGCTGGCGCGCGAGACCATGCGGGACGTGCGCGAAGCGATGGGACTCGCCTACCTATGAGCGAACCCGAGACGCTTGCGGCCACGACGCCGGCGCCCCTCGCCAAGGTGCGCGGCGAGCCGCTCACCGAGCTACCGCAGGACCTGTACATCCCGCCGGACGCGCTCGAGGTGTACTTCGAGGCGTTCGAGGGCCCGCTCGACCTGCTGCTCTACCTGATCCGCCGGGCGAACATCGACATTCTCGACATTCCCATGGCGAAGCTCACCGAGCAGTACATGCAGTACGTCGAGGTGATGCGCACCAAGAACCTCGAGCTCGCCGCCGAGTATCTGGTCATGGCGGCGATGCTGATGGAGATCAAGTCGCGCATGCTCCTGCCGAAGCCGGCGACGCTGGTCGAGGAGGAAGATGACCCGCGCGCGGAGCTGGTGCGGCGCCTGCTCGAGTACGAGAAGATGAAGCTCGCCGGCCAGAAGCTGGATGCCTTGCCCCAGCTCGGCCGCGATTTCCTGCCCGTGGAGGTGTGGATCGAGCAGGCGCTCGCGGAGCGCCTGCCCGCGGTCAACGTGGTGGACCTGCAGGAAGCGTGGCGTGCGCTCCTGGTGCGTGCGAAAATGACGCAGCACCACCGGGTCAGCCGGGAGGAGCTGTCGGTGCGCGAGCACATGAGCCTCATCCTGCGCAAGCTGCGGGGACGGGGTTTCGCCGAGTTCGGCGAGTTGTTCGAGCCGGCGCGCGGCGTGGCGGTGTTGATCGTCAACTTTCTGGCGGTGCTGGAGCTGACAAGGGAAGGCCTACTCGAAGTGACCCAGTCCGAGCCCTTCGCTGCGATCTACGTGAAATTCGCCAATGCTCAGTCCGAATGAGATAAAGATCGTCCTTGAAGCGGCGCTGCTCGCCGCCCAGGAGCCTCTGTCGGTCGCGGAGCTGAGGAAGATGTTCGACGACGAGATCGACGCCGAAACGCTGCGCATGCTGCTCGAGGAGCTGCGCGAGGCCTGGGTCGACCGCGGCGTCGAGCTGGTCATCACCGCGAGCGGCTGGCGCTTCCAGACCAAGGCCTCGCTCCAGAAGTTCCTGGAGCGCATCCATCCCGAGCGGGCGCCGCGCTACTCGCGCGCGGTCCAGGAAACGCTCGCGATCATCGCTTACCAGCAGCCGGTGACGCGCGGCGACATCGAGAACGTGCGCGGCGTGTCGGTCTCGACCGAGGTGATCCGGCGCTTGGAGGAGCGCAACTGGATCGAAGTGCTCGGCCACAAGGAAGTCCCGGGCCGGCCGGCTCTATACGGCACCACCAAGGTTTTCCTGGACGACCTGGGGCTGCGCTCTCTCGAGGAGCTGCCGCCCCTGGAAGACATCGTCAAGTCGCTTGATCTCACGCAGATCCCCACGCCCGCGCAAGCGCCCGAACAGCCCGCAGAGACCCCCGCAGAGACGGCCCAGACGAGCGCCGTCTAGCTCAGGCCCGGCGGAAAAGCTGCACAAGGTCCTGGCGCGCTCGGGCGCCGGCTCGCGCCGCGCCATGGAGGCCGCCATCGCCTCCGGCCGGGTCACCGTCAACGGCGCGCGCGCAGCGCTGGGACAGCGGGTCTCGCCCTCCGACCGCGTGGCCTTCGACGGCCGGCCCGTGCGCCTCCAGTCCAGGGAAAGGGAGCCGCGCGTGCTCCTCTACCACAAGCCCGCGGGCGAGCTCGTCACCCTGAGCGACCCCAAGGGCAGGCCGACGGTCTTCCGGAACCTGCCGTCTTTGCGCGGAGGGCACTGGATCGCGGTCGGTCGCCTCGACTTCAACACCGGAGGATTGCTGCTCTTCACCGACTCGGGCGAGCTCGCCGACCGCCTGATGCACCCGCGCAGCGAGATCGAGCGCGAGTATGCGGTGCGCGTCCGCGGGGAGCTGTCGCGAGAGCAGATCGCCAGGCTGACCCGTGGCGTGGTGCTCGATGACGGCCCGGCGAAGTTCGACCGCATCGCCTCCGGCGGGGGCACGGGATCCAACCGCTGGTACCAGGTGGTGCTCCGCGAGGGCCGCAACCGCGAAGTGCGGCGCATGTTCGAGTCGGTCGGGGTGACGGTGAGCCGCCTGATGCGGATCCGCTTCGGACCTTTGATGCTGCCGTCATACCTGCGCCGCGGCCAGTGGCGCAGCCTCGACCCGAAGGAAGTCAGGGCGCTTCTTTCCGTTGTTCCGGCCGGCGTTTCTTGATATACTTTCGCGGTTTTCGCGATGGGCTTTCGAGCCCATTTTTTATTTATGCTCAAAGGTTTTGCGGGATCGTGAACGCGCTCGAGCCCCTGGTGGAGCGCACGCTCAAGGGCCTGGGATACGGGCTCGCTGACTTAGAATATATCAACAACGGTAGGATGTTACGAGTGTTTATTGATAGATTACATGAAATTGATCCTGCGCTCGGCCAAGGCGGCGTCACGGTGAGCGACTGCGAGGCCGTGAGCCGGCAGCTGCAGCGCGTGCTCGAGGTCGAAGGGATCGCCTACGACCGGCTCGAGGTGTCCTCGCCCGGCCTGGACCGCAGGCTGAAGAAGGCGGCGGATTTCGCCCGCTTTACCGGCCACGAGGCCGCGGTGCGGCTGCGCCGCGCCGTGAACGGCCGGCGCAATTTCGTCGGGATCGTGCGCTCGGTCGATGGCGAGCGCGTCGAATTCGAATTCGAGGGCGGCCGGATGGCATTCGATATGGCCGAATTGGACCGCGCGCGACTGGTACCCAAGCTATGATGCCGGAGGGTTACATGAGCCGCGAACTGCTGTTGCAGGCCGACGCGCTTGCCCGGGAAAAGAACGTCCACAAGGACGTGGTATTCGGTGCCCTGGAGATGGCGATCGCCTCGGCGACCAAGAAGCGCTTCACCGGGGACGTCGACGTGCGGGTGTCGATCGACCGCACCACCGGCGAGTTCGAATCGTTCCGCCGCTGGCAGGTCGTGGCCGACGGGGCTGTCGAGAACGCGCCGCAGCAGATCGAGCTCACCGAGGCACAGAAGCAGTACCCGGACATCCAGCTCCTGGACTTCATCGAGGAGGCGCTCGAGCCGATCGACTTCGGGCGCATCGGCGCGCAGGCCGCCAAGCAGGTCATCCTGCAGCGCATCCGCGACGCGGAGCGCGAGCAGCTGCTGAATGACTTCCTCGGCCGTGGCGAGAAACTCATTAACGGCGCGATCAAGCGCGTCGAGCGCGGCAATGCGATCATCGAGGTGGGGCGCGTCGAGGCGGTGCTGCCGCGCGACCAGATGATCCCCAAGGAGAACCTGCGCGTGGGCGACCGCGTGCGCGCTTTCGTCATGCGCATCGACCGCAACGTGCGCGGTCCGCAGCTGGTGCTGTCGCGCACCGCGCCCGAGTTCATCATGGAGCTGTTCCGCCTCGAGGTCCCGGAAATCGAGGAGGGCCTGCTCGAGATCAAGTCGGCCGCGCGCGACCCGGGGATCCGGGCGAAGATCGCGGTGCACTCGCGCGACAAGCGCATCGACCCCATCGGCACCTGCGTGGGCATGCGCGGCGCGCGCGTCCAGGCCGTGACCCAGGAGCTCGCGGGCGAGCGCGTCGACATCGTGCTGTGGTCGGAGGATCCGGCGCAGCTCGTGATCGGTGCGCTTTCGCCCGCCGAGGTGTCCTCGATCCTGGTCGACGAGGACAAGCACGCGATGGACGTCGTGGTCGACGAGGAAAATCTCGCCATTGCCATCGGCCGCAGCGGCCAGAACGTGCGCCTCGCCTCCGAGCTGACCGGCTGGGCGATCAACCTCATGACCGAGGTCGAGTCGCAGAAGAAGAACGAGGAAGAGGCGTCCTCGGCGCGGAAGCTCTTCATGGAGCGGCTGGACGTCGACGAGGAGGTCGCGAACACGCTCATTCAGGAAGGCTTCTCCACGCTCGAGGAGGTCGCTTACGTCCCGATCAACGAGATGATGGAGATCGAAGGCTTCGACGAGGCGACGGTCAACGAGCTGCGCAACCGGGCGCGCGACGCGCTGCTGGTGCAGGCGATCGCCAGCGAGGAGCAGGCCGAGAACCTCGACCCGGCGCTGCTCGGCCTGGAAGGCATGGACAAGGATCTCGCGGCGAAGCTCGCGACCTCGGGCGTGAAGACGCGCGACGACCTGGCCGATCTGGCGCTCGACGACCTGGTGGAGATGACCGCGATCGACGCCGAGCGCGCGAAGAGCCTGATCATGAAGGCGCGCGAGCACTGGTTTACGCAGCAGTAGGGTCGACATGGCACAGACGAGCGTTGCGCAATTCGCCGGCGAGCTGAAGGTCCAGCCCGCGCAGCTGCTGGAGCAGTTGCGCGCCGCCGGCGTGCACAAGCGCGTCGCGGAAGACGTGCTCTCCGACCAGGACAAGACGAAGCTGCTCGATTACCTGCGCCGCTCCCACGGCTCGGCCGAGCCGAAGAACAAGATCACGCTGACGCGCAAGCAGACCTCCGAGATCATCAAGAAGTCCGACTCGAGCGGCAAGGCGCGCACCATCCAGGTCGAGGTCAAGAAGAAGCGCATTTTCATGAAGCGCGAGTCCGAGCCCGGTCCGGCAGCCGAGGCCCCGCCGCCGGCACCCGGAGCGGCGATCGACGCGCGGCAGGTGGAGCTGCGCGAGCAGGAGCACCGCAAGCAGGAAGAGCTGGCAGCGCGCCAGGCCGCCGAGCTGGCGGAAAAGCAGGAGCGCGAGCGCAAGGCCGCCGAGCAGAAGCCTGCCGACGCCAAGGCGCCCGCGGCACCCGCGGCGGGCGACACCACGCTGCACAAGCCCAAGGTCGCGCCCGGAGCCGAGAAGAAGGGCGCGAAGAAGGCCAAGGAGATCAAGGTCTGGCAGGACGAAGGCGTCAAGAGACGCACCATCAAGACCCGCGGCGACGTGCAGGGCGCTTCCGGCTGGCACACGCCCAAGGGGGGCGCAAGGCACAAGGCCGGCGGAGCCGCGGTGGAGAGCGCGACGCAGTTCGCCGCGCCCACCGAGCCGTTGGTGCGCGAGATCATGGTGCCCGAGACCATCACCGTCGGCGATCTCGCCCACAAGATGTCGGTGAAAGCCGCCGAGGTCATCAAGACGCTCATGAAGATGGGCAGCATGGTGACCATCAACCAGGTGCTCGACCAGGACACCGCGATGATCGTGGTCACCGAGATGGGGCACACCGCCAAGGCGGCCAAGCTCGACGATCCGGAATCCCTGCTCGCCGAGACCCCGGCCGAGCATCACGAGGCGGAGCTGAAGCCGCGCGCGCCGGTCGTGACCGTCATGGGGCACGTCGACCACGGCAAGACGTCCTTGCTCGACTACATCCGCAGCACGAAGGTTGCTTCGGGCGAAGCCGGAGGCATTACGCAGCATATCGGCGCGTATCACGTGCAGACCCCGCGAGGGATGGTCACCTTTCTCGATACGCCCGGCCACGAAGCGTTCACCGCGATGCGCGCGCGCGGCGCGAAGGTCACCGACATCGTCGTCCTGGTGGTCGCGGCTGACGACGGTGTCATGCCGCAGACCATCGAGGCGATCCACCACGCCAAGGCGGCGGAGGTTCCGATCGTGGTGGCGATCAACAAGATCGACAAGCACGAGGCCAATCCGGACAAGGTCAAGCAGGAGCTGGTGGCGCAATCGGTCGTTCCCGAGGAGTACGGCGGCGATTCGCCGTTCGTCCCGGTGTCGGCGAAGACCGGCAAGGGCATCGACGAGCTGCTCGAGCAGCTACTGCTCCAGGCCGACGTGCTGGAGCTCAAGGCCCCGGTCGATGCTCCGGCGAAGGGCATCGTCATCGAGGCGCGCCTCGACAAGGGCCGCGGGCCGGTGGCGACCATTCTGGTCCAGTCGGGAACGCTCAGGCGCGGGGACGTCGTGCTCGCGGGAAGTTGCTTCGGCCGCGTTCGCGCTATGCTCGACGAGAACGGCGGCACGGTTCCCGAGGCGGGCCCGTCGATTCCCGTGGAAATCCAGGGCCTGTCGGACGTGCCCGGAGCCGGCGAGGATGTCATGGCGCTGGGGGACGAGCGCAAGGCGCGCGAGATCGCGCTGTTCCGCCAGGGCAAGTTCCGCGACGTGAAGCTCGCGAAGAAGCAGGCCGCGAAGCTCGAGAACCTGTTCGAGAACCTGGGCGAGGGTGGGGTGAGATTGCTGCCGCTACTCATCAAGGCCGACGTGCAGGGCTCGCAGGAGGCGCTGGTGCACGCGCTCTCCGCGCTCTCGACCGAAGAGGTCAAGGTCAACGTGGTTCACGCCGCGGTAGGCGCGATCAGCGAGTCCGACGTCAACCTCGCACTCGCGTCCAAGGCGGTGATCATCGGGTTCAACACGCGCGCCGACGTCGCAGCGCGCAAGGCCGCCGAAACTTCGGGCGTCGACGTTCGCTACTACAACATCATCTATGAGGCGGTGGACGAAGTGAAGGCGGCGCTCTCCGGCATGCTCGCGCCCGAGAAGAAGGAAAACGTCCTCGGGCTCGTCGACGTGCGCCAGGTCTTCAAGATCTCCAAGGTCGGCGCGGTCGCCGGCTGCTACGTGCTGGAGGGGTTGGTGCGGCGCAACGCCTCGCTGCGGGTGCTGCGCGACAACGTGGTCATCCACACCGGCGACATCGATTCGCTCAAGCGCTTCAAGGACGACGTGCGCGAGGTCAAGGCGGGCTTCGAGTGCGGCATGTCGCTCAAGAACTTCAACGACCTCAAGGTCGGAGACCAGTTCGAGATCTACGAAGTCCAGGAAGTCGCCCGAACGCTCTAGCGCGGGCGATCAGGTAAGGCGGAAGTCCGCATGCCCGGATCGCAGAGACTGCGCCGCGTGGCCGACCAGATTCAGCGCGAGCTGTCGGGGTTCCTGCGCTCCGAGCTCAAGGACCCGCGCGTGGGCATGATCACCCTGACCGGCGTCGAGGTCTCCCCGGACCTCGGGCACGCGAAGGTCTTCTTCACCACGCTGGGCGACGCCGAGTCGCTCGCGCGCACCGAGGCGGGGCTCGCGCGCGCGGCGGGCTTTCTGCGTTCCGAGCTGGGCCGTCGCCTGAAGCTGCGCGTGACCCCCGAGCTGCGCTTCGTGCACGACCCTTCGGTCGAGCACGGTGCACGCCTCTCGAAGCTCATCGACGACGCGGTCGCGGGAAAAAAGGACGGCTAGGGCAGGCATGGGCGACGCGGTCAGCGGCGTGCTGCTCCTCGACAAGCCCTCGGGACCGAGCTCGAACGCGGTGTTGCAGAGGGCGAGACGCCTGCTGGGCGCGACGCGCGCGGGCCATACGGGGACCCTCGACCCGCTGGCGAGCGGCCTGCTGGTGATCACGCTGGGCGAGGCGACCAAGTTCTCGGGCAGCCTGCTCGACGCTGACAAGGCCTACCGCGCGCGCGTGAAGCTCGGCGAGCGCACGGCGACGGGCGACGCCGAGGGCGCGATCCTGTCGCGTTCGGACGTCGCCGTGTCGGAGAGCGTGCTGCGCGCAGCGCTCGAGCGCTTCCGCGGCGAGATCGAGCAGGTGCCGCCGATGTACGCCGCGCTCAAGCACGAAGGCCGGCCGCTGTACTCCTACGCGCGCCGCGGGGAGAGCGTGGAGCGCGCGCCGCGGCGCGTGGCGATCCGGCGCCTCGACCTGGAGGGCTTCGACGGGACCACGGCGAGCCTCTTCGTCGAGTGCAGCAAGGGCACCTATATTCGCGTGCTCGCCGAGGACATCGGCGAAGCGCTCGGGTGCGGGGCGCACCTGAGGGCGCTCGAGCGGGTCTCGGTCGGGCCGTTTGCGCTCGACCGCTCGATCGAGCTCGACGCGCTCGAGGCTATGGCGCCGCCCGAGAGGCGCGGGCGGCTCCTGCCCCCGCAGTCGCTCCTCGATGCCTGGCCTCGGTTTCGGCTGGGGGAGGATTCGACGGCGAAGTTCCGGCAGGGACGGGCGGTGCCGATCGACCTCGGGGACGGAAGTGTCGCCGTTTTCGGCGACGACGAGGCCTTCCTCGGCACCGGGGAAGTGTCGGGCGGCAAGCTGCAGCCCAAGCGACTCATCGCTCGCTCCTGAGCGCCTTCCGGGCCGGAAAAAGCTTGTGAAAGGCGCTGATTCCAAGGTAAAATGCGCGCCTTTCGCGAAGAGAGAAATCAGGGCAGAGCATGTCGGTTAGCGTTACGCAAAAGGCGCAGATAATGCAGCAGTATCAGCGCGCCGCGGGCGACACGGGGTCCCCGGAAGTCCAGATCGCATTGATGACGGCCCGCATCAACGGGCTGACCGATCACTTCAAGATGCACGTAAAGGACCACCATTCGCGGCGCGGGCTGCTGAAGCTCGTAAGCCAGCGCCGCAAGATGCTCGATTACCTCAAGCGGAAGGACAATGGAAAGTATCACCAGGTGATCGAGCAACTTGGCCTGCGCAAGTGATTTCTTCAGCACCCATTGGATCCCGATGGGTGCCCTGAGCCGCAACACCGGTCCGGCGTCGCCGCGCCGGAGCATCTTCATCAAAACGACCCGGGCAGACACCCGGGCTCCCTGAACGGATCGAGACCATCATGGCCTTAGCGCCCATCAAGAAAGCCTTTACCTACGGAGCCCACCAGGTCACGCTGGAGACGGGCGAAATCGCACGCCAAGCGCTCGGCGCAGTGGTCGTGAACATGGACGACACCGTGGTGTTGTGCACCGTGGTGGGCGCCAGGCAGGCCAAGGCGGCGCAGGACTTCCTGCCGCTCACCTGCGACTACGTCGAGAAAACCTACGCCGCCGGCAAGATCCCCGGGGGCTTCTTCAAGCGCGAAGGCCGACCGTCTGAAAAGGAGACGCTCACCTCGCGCCTGATCGACCGGCCGATCCGGCCGCTGTTCCCGGACGGCTTCTACAACGAGGTGCAGGTCGTCGCGCAGGTGGTGTCGTGCAACCCCGAGGTCGACCCCGATATCCCGGCGATGATCGGCGCGTCGGCGGCCCTCACCCTGTCCGGAATCCCGTTCAGCGGGCCGATCGGCGCGGCGCGCGTGGGCTACGTCAACGGCGAGTACGTGCTGAATCCCACGGCCACCCAGCTGAAGGAGAGCCAGCTCAACCTCGTGGTTGCCGGCACGCAGCACGCGGTGCTGATGGTCGAGTCCGAGGCCGCCGAGCTGCCCGAGGACGTGATGCTGGGATCGGTGGTGTTCGGCCACCAGCAGATGCAGGCCGCGATCCAGGCGATCTACGAACTGGCGGACCAGGCGGCCAAGCCGGCCTGGGAGTGGAAGCCGGCCGAGAAGGACGAGGCGCTGATCGAACGCATCCGCGAGCTTTCCGAGGCCGATCTGCGCGCGGCGTTCAAGCTCAGGCAGAAGCAGGCGCGCTCCGAGGCGATCGACGCGATCTGGAAGCGCGTGTTTGAGACGATCGGCGTGGGGACCGAAGGCGGGCCCGTGGCCAACGTTGTCAAGGACATCTGCTTCGCGCTCGAGTCGAAGATCGTGCGCAACCAGATCCTCGACGGCGAGGCACGCATCGACGGGCGTGACACCGGCACGGTGCGGCCGATCGCGGTGCGCGTAGGCGTCCTGCCGCGCACGCACGGCTCGGCGCTGTTCACGCGGGGCGAGACCCAGGCGCTGGTCGTTGCGACGCTCGGCACAGGGCGCGACGAGCAGATCATCGACGCGCTCATGGGCGAGTACAAGGAGCGCTTCATGCTCCACTACAACATGCCGCCCTACGCGACCGGCGAAACCGGCCGCATGGGCTCGCCCAAGCGCCGCGAGATCGGCCACGGGCGCCTCGCCAAGCGCGCGCTGGTCGCCATGCTGCCGAGCGCCGAGGAATTCGCGTACTCGATGCGCGTGGTCTCAGAGATCACCGAGTCGAACGGGTCGTCCTCGATGGCCTCGGTGTGCGGCGGCAGCCTCGCTCTGATGGACGCGGGCGTGCCCATGAAGGCGCACGTCGCGGGCATCGCGATGGGCCTCATCAAGGAAGGCAAGCGCTTCGCGGTCCTCACCGACATCCTCGGCGACGAGGACCACCTCGGCGACATGGACTTCAAGGTGGCGGGAACCGAGCGCGGCATCACCGCGCTGCAGATGGACATCAAGATCGAGGGCATCACCAAGGAAATCATGCAGGTCGCGCTCAAGCAGGCGCGCGAGGGACGGCTGCACATCCTCGAGATCATGAAGCAGGCGCTCGAGGGTTCGCGCGCCGAGATTTCGAGCTTTGCTCCGCGCATCATCAAGATCAAGATCAACCCCGAGAAGATCCGCGACGTCATCGGCAAGGGCGGGGTGGTCATCCGCGCTCTGCAGGAGGAGACCGGAACGACGATCGAGATCAGCGACGACGGCACGGTATCGATCGCCTGCGTCTCCGCCGAGGGCGGGCAGGCAGCGAAGAAGCGCATCGAGGACATCACCGCCGACGTCGAGGTGGGCCGCATCTACGACGGCACGGTGCTCAAGCTCCTGGATTTCGGCGCCATCGTGCAGCTCCTGCCGGGCAAGGACGGCCTGCTGCACATCTCGCAGATCGCGAACGAGCGCGTGAACAACGTGTCCGACTACCTCAAGGAAGGGCAGCAGGTGAAGGTCAAGGTGCTCGAGGCCGACGAGAAGGGACGCGTCCGCCTGAGCATGAAGGCGGTCAAGGGAGAGGCCGCCGCGGCGCAATCCTGAGGGTTCCCGCAAAAACAAAATGGGCGCCTCGGGCGCCCATTTTCATTCCGAAGCGATCACTTCCCGCTCTGCTTCTCGCGTTGCTCGTCCAGCGTCTTGCAGTCGATGCACAGGGTGGCCGTGGGCCGCGCCTCCAGCCGCTTTAGGCCGATCTCGATGCCGCACTTCTCGCAATACCCGTAGTCGTCCTTGTCGATGCGCACGATCGTTTCGTCGATCTTGCGGATCAGCTTGCGCTCGCGGTCGCGGTTGCGGAGCTCGAGGGAGATGTCGGACTCCTGGGTGGCGCGGTCGTTCGGGTCGGCGAACAGCGTCGCCTCCTCCTGCATCGCCTGAACGGTGCGGTCGATGTCCTGCGACAGCTCGCCCTTCAGCGCTTCGAGCACTTTTCTGAAGTGAGCGCGCTGCGTGGCGCTCATGTATTCCTCGCCTTTCTTCGGCAGGTAAGGCGGGAAATGCTTGGACAGCAGTTCCAAAATCGACGACTCCGTATTGCGCTCCCGGAAATCATTTGATACCAGAAAATCCGATCCCGCAAGCTGTTTCTCGCCATGTTTCCCGACGCACACAGCGTTGACCCTGGTCGGCGGGCGGGCGTAATATGCGACACCCGCGGGGTGTAGCGCAGCCTGGTAGCGCGCTTGCTTTGGGAGCAAGATGTCGGGAGTTCAAATCTCTCCACCCCGACCAGATTTGTTTGCGGCCGGCGAAGTAAAGGCCGCGGCACGACACCGTGCCCGTAGCTCAACCTGGATAGAGCACCAGCCTTCTAAGCTGGGGGTTGTGGGTTCGAGTCCCGCCGGGCGCGCCAGCTTTCCCAATCTGAAAGGAAGCCTTGATGATCGAAGCGTATACGTGGCCCACGCCCAACGGCCACAAGATCCACATCATGCTCGAGGAAACCGGGCTGGACTACGAGATCCGGCCTGTAAACATCCGCAACGGCGAGCAGTTCATGCCGGAGTTCCTGCGGGTAAGCCCGAACAACAAGATACCCGCGATCGTCGATCGCGAAGGGCCGGACGGAAAGCCGATGCCGGTGTTCGAGACCGGCGCGATCCTCGTCTACCTCGCGGGCAAGAGCGGCAAGCTGCTACCGCGCGACGACCGCGGCAAGTATGTCGCGCTGCAGTGGTTGATGTTCCAGATGGGCAACATCGGACCGATGATGGGTCAGTCCGGTCACTTCCGCAGCAACGCGGTGCCGGAGAAAATCGACTACGCGATCCGGCGCTACGGCAACGAAGTGCGGCGCCTGCACGCCGTCATGGAGAAACGCCTGTCGGAGGCAGCGTACTTCGCCGGGCCGGAGTATTCGATCGCGGACATCGCGATCTTCCCGTGGCTGCGCAACAGCGAGCGCAGCGGAATCGACTGGACCGAGTTTCCGAAGGTGAAGAGCTGGTTCGACCGCATCAACGCGCGGCCGGCGGTGCAGCGCGCGCTCAAGGTGCTCGCCGACGTGCAGACAACGCCTCCGGGCCAGTACGACGCAAGGGCGCGCGAGGTGCTGTTCGGCGCAACGCAATACCAGAAGCACTGAAGCGGCAGGGCGGGTGGGAGGGAAGCAGGGGAAATAGCGGGCTAGACGATCTTGCAGGGAATTTCGGCGATTTCGTCGAAGGAATACACGGCGCAGAGGCGGTGATAGCCGTCTGCGACCGTGACCTTGGCGTGCGCCGGGTCCCGTACGAGGAGCAGCGGCGAGAGCTTTCTGCCTTCCTTGATCTTGTTGCGGTCGCGCTCGACGTGCGCGTTGCTCACGCCCAGTAGCGAAAGCCCGGAGGCCCGGAAGATGTCTTTGGCCTTGAACATGGAGGTTGGCGCGCGGCGCAGCTTCTGCACGAGGTGTCTCGCCGCGGCGGGTTCGTAGATCAGGCTCAGGTACGACTCGGCGTCGGGGTAGTTGTGCTCCTCGGGCTCGGCCAGCCAGCGGATGCTCTTCGTCACAGCGCGGAGATGTACCGCGCCATGGCGTTGCGCTCGCGCTCGGTCAGCGCTCGCATGAATTTCGGCATGTCGAGGTTGTTGGCTCGCTCGTCGGTGGCGAAGTCGTGCATTTCCGAGACCAGGTATTCATAGCTGAGCCCGGCCAGCCGCGGCGCCGGCATGCCGCCCTCGAAGTTCGGCTGATGACAGGCCTGGCACTGCGCGATGCCCTTCGGCGGCGCCGGCGGCTTCGCGGAGGCGCGCTGCGCCGGCCATGGCTTGGACGCGAAATAGGCCGCGATCTTGCGCAGTTCGCCCTCGGCCAGCCCCTTGGCGAGCGGTGACATGATCGCGCTGCTGCGCTCGCCGTTCCGGAAATCGCGCAGCTGCTTCATCAGGTAGCTCTCTTGCTGACCCCAGATGACAGGAATGGTCTTGGGGTCGGTGGGAACACCTTTGTCGCCATGGCATGCGGCACAGAGCTGCACCTTCGCCTCGATCTCGTCCGCGGCCTGCGCCGGCACGGTAGCCAGGCCGATTCCGATCCCGAAGATCGCCGAAAAGAAGCGTGTGGGCATGACGATATTCCTCCTTGGGCGAAAGTATGGCAGGATGGCCTAGTTTTCGTCAGGAGGAGAGCCCCATGCGAGCCACACTGATGTTGACCCTTGCCGCCGCCGCGCTGGTCGTTCCTCCGGCGGTCCACGCCGGCCCTGGTCCCGCGGCGCTCACCGGAATCGTCAGCTCCGAGGCTGAAGGGAAGATGGAGGGGGTCGTCGTCACCGCGCACCGGACCGGGCATATCGTCCAGGTGAGCGTGACCACCGGCGCGGACGGCCGCTACAGCTTCCCGCAGAACCGCCTGGCACCGGGCGAATACGCACTCGCTATCCGCGCGGTCGGTTACGACGTCGATTCGCCGGCCAAGGCGAACGTGGCGGCCGACAAGGCTGCGACGGCCGACATCAAGCTGAAGAAGACCAAGAATCTCGCCGGTCAGCTGACCAATGCCGAGTGGATGATGAGCGTCCCCGGCACCGAGGACCAGAAGGCCGGACTGCTCAATTGCGTCGGCTGCCACACGCTCGAGCGCGTCGTACGCTCGACCCACGATTCCGACGAGTGGACGCACGTGATCTCCCGCATGCTGGGCTACGGCGCTGTCAGCCAGCCGATCAAGCCCCAGCCCATGCTGGACCGGAGGCGCGCGGGAACGCCCGAGCAATTCCGCAAGCTCGCCGACTATCTTGCGACCATCAACCTGAGCGCAACCGACCATTGGGCGTACGAGCTGAAGACCCTGCCGCGTCCGAAGGGGCGCGACACCCGCGCGATCGTCACCGAGTACGACGTGATACGGCCGACGAGCGAGCCGCACGACGTGCTGGTCGACAAGGAAGGCAACGTCTGGTACTCGGACTTCGGCGAGATGTTCATCGGCAAGTTCAATCCGAAGACGCTCAAGCTCGTCGAATATCCGGTCCAGAAGTTCAAGGACAAGGCGCCGACCGGGCTGCTCTCCATCGAGTTCGATCGCGATGGCAAGATCTGGTTCGACTCGATGTACCAGGGTTCGCTGGGCCGCCTCGACCCCAGCACCGCCAAGATCGACTACTTCCCGGTGCCGGCGAAATGGAACGACGAGACCGTGCAGCTCAACTTCACGGGACTGCGCCACGACGTCGACGGCAAGGTCTGGACCAAGACCGTGGGCACTCAGCACATCTTCCGGATGGACCTGAAGACCGGCGAATGGGAGCGCTTCCACCCGACCGACTTCCTGCCGCCGGACAAGGTCAAGGGCGCCAGCATCTACCAGGTCATATCGGATTCCAAGAACAATCTGTGGATGGCCGAATTCACCGATGGCCATCTCGGGAAGATCGACGCCAAGACCACGAAAGTGACGTGGTATCCGTTGCCTACGGAGAAAGCGCGCGCCCGGCGGATGAACATCGATGACCAGGACCGCATCGTGGTGACCGAATATCGCGGCAACAGGGTCACGACGTTCGACACCCGGGCGGAGAAGTTCACGGTATACGAGCTGCCGCCCCGCACCCATCCGTATCGTGCCAATTTCGACAAGAACGGAGAGATCTGGGCGTCGACGATGCACACCGACCGGGTCGTGCGTCTCGATCCCAGGACCGGCGGCGCCGTGCAGTACCTGATGCCGTCCGACACCAACATGCGCACCGTGTTCGTCGACAACACGACCACACCGGTGACGTTCTGGGTCGGCAGCAACCACGACCACCGGATCGTGAAGGTAGAGCCGCTCGACTGAGCCGCGAGCCGTTCGGCACCGGCGATACGTAGGGAAAGCGTAGGACTTCTATTGGCCCATGAACCAGGGAGATGAGAGCGGTTTGTCGCTCCCCCTGCGGCTGCGATCGCCCCAAAGCGGTCAGTCTAAAGTACGCCTTAGCTCTTCAGCTCGATTTGGCTTGCGGACATCTGACCGTGGTGGGAGCATTTGCATGCTTGCTTTGGTCCGCCAACCGAACACATTACGTCGGAGGCATTCATGTCTAGTTTTTCCCCCATGAAGGGCTGGCAGGGTTTCGCCTTGCTGCTGTTGACGATACAGGTTCCGGCGTTCGCGCAAGGAATTGATTTCAACACTCGGAGTTTCCAGGGCGGGCCGATCAACGATGAGACCGTGGGTCAACTCACGGTCAAGTGGGTCTACCAGACAGTACCCGACACGGGAACGGCAAGCAGTGCCCAGGGCAGCATCTCGTCCACTCCGGCAGTCGACGGTCGGTTTCTCTACTTCAATGACATGTCCGGCTTCCTGACCAAATTGGACCGCTTCACCGGGAAGCCCGTCTGGAGAAAGAACTATGTGAACGATCTCTCGGTGCCGGGCTTTGT